>ERZ795053.7932-NODE-7932-length-10106-cov-8.446523_pt1 | contig 10106 bp, 13 predicted proteins | sample MGYA00375137_ERZ795053 | MGnify/ENA primary metagenome ERZ795053 (study PRJEB30182, sample SAMN05720284) | activated sludge metagenome | isolation source: Anaerobic digester | place: Hong Kong | collected 2014-12-17 ... | reverse complement strand
AATTTTCCACTCTGCCATGCCTGATACAGTAAAATGGTTGCCCATGCAACAAAAGCGCCGCACCAGCTGTACATACGGATTTCCTGTGCCTGAAAAATGGAGACCGGCATTGTATAACAGAGCAGAGTGTAGATAAGAGCTGCTTTTTGTGACCAGAGTTTACGAATATGTGTAAATCCAAGCGATCCCATAAATATTATTCCCAAAGCAGAAAAAAGCCGTAATATAAATAACGAATTACCGAAACAAACCGTAAAAAGTTTCAACCCTAAAAAATAGAGAGGGGGGTGGCTGTCGCGTCCTATCATTTTCACCATTTCACCAAAGCTGTTTCCAATAGCTGCTATGGTATAGGACTCATCATACCAGACCGCCTCATGAGTTGAACGGAAAACTGTTAAAAAAACACCTGAAAGGAAAAGTGCTGCCCAGATTATATATTGGCGTTTTGATAAGGGTGCGTTTACAGAGCTGCTTTTAAAACCTGCCGGATCTTCACTGTAATCTTCCGTAAACGTTTTAACAAAATATTGCTTTTTTGATTCTAAAAACAATTTGATTATATTGTATATTTTTTTCATATAGTTATTTTCTCCTGACAGTGATTACTCTTTAACTGATCCCATTGTTAAGCCGCTGATTATATGTTTTGAACAATAGGTATAAATCAGAATTATCGGCATTAATGATAACGTAATTGCCAGGTACGTTGCGCCGAGATTTACCGGATATTTTCCGCTGCTTAATGAAGCAATCAGCACTGAAAGCGGATATTTATCATCGGAAAATATCAGTAATATGGGCGCCATTAAGTTATTCCAGCTGAATACAAAATTAAATATTGACATAGTCGCTACCACCGGTGTTAAAACGGGGAGGGCTATTGTGTGAAAGATCTGCAGCTCCGTAGCCTGATCTATACGGGCAGCTTCTATCAACGAGGGATGCAGTACCTGATCAGCATACTGTTTTATAAAAAATATTGAAAGGGTATTTACCGTACCGGTGATAATAAGCGGGAAAAAGGTGTCTACAAGACCCAACTTCAGACAAAAATCAAAATAACCGATAATACCTAATTGCTGCGGAATCATCATGGTTGCTAAAACAAAACCAAAAAGATATTTTTTAAATCTGAATCTATAGACAGAAAAACCATATGCAGTTAAAGCGGAAAAATATGCTGCTAACAGTGTATACGGAATAGAAATTTTCAGGCTGTTGGAAAACCCCTGCCATAAAGGAACAGCTCTATCTATCAAATCCATATTATTTTGAAAGTTGGATCCCGGATAAAACTGAAACCCGTTTACAATTGTTCGATCATCAAGTGTACTGCCGATCAGCATCAGATAGAGGGGCAGCGCACAAATAATTGTTAAAATAACCAAAAAAGCATAAATATAGATATCATGAATTTTTGAGTTTTTTGTTGTAATCGAATTAAATCCATTCATTGAGAGTCCTTCAATTTCTAATTTGTCACGAAATTGAATTTAATTCTGATGATGATTTTGTAAACAGTTAAACTCTAATGTAGGTCAATTGCAATGGAACTAAAGTACTAAATACTAAAATCAAAAATAAAAAAGAGTATTTTTACTCAAAGTGAGGGATTCTTATTTGCTATCACTGTGGGATTGCTGTTTGCCGTTTGCATTTTGTCCGAAGACCGGAACCCAGCGCTACTGGGTGAGGACCGGAGCTGTTATGATTTATTGTCTGACGTTTTTGATCACTTAGCACGATTTTTTGTTATATCGTTATAAATTTCGTCTACAGAATACTTATCTATATTTTTTTGACGCTTTTTAGTATAGTCATCATGGCCAGAATCAATTTCTTTTAAAAATCGAATCATTCCATCAGAACCTAGTGATTTATTTAGCGCTTCATACCCAGCATTTTTTACTTCATTAATATTCATATTCTTTTTCATATCGTTAATAACTCCGTAATCCATATTAAAGGATTTTCAACAATGATATCAATTTCTGATTTATTTCTTTTATATAACTTCAATAATTTATCATCAGTTGTTAAAAAAACATCACTTTTTCCTATTCCAGCAGATGCTATGTGTAAAGCATCAAAGCCAGAAAACCCAATATTTTCGAAAACCAATGCTTTTTGCTTAATATTTTCATTCAAAATGATTGTTTTCGTTATATTCTTCAATAAGAAATCAATTTTATATTTTCTATCTGGATCAGAAATTTTATTAATTTCGTAAGATAAAACTTCACTACCCATCAATTTTAGTTTTTTTTCTCTGATTTTCTTGAAAATATAAATTATAGCCTCAGTTTCTAGCCGTATCCTATCAAAAGATTGGTCATCAAATGGGCGATTATAGCAACAAGCATCTAAATAAATTTTTAGCATTAAAACTCCAAAATATTTTTTAAATTGATATAATATATCAGTTTAAAAAATCAAGTATTAATATTGATTACAGCAGATGAGGTAAGAAGTAAATTTAGGTTATAAAAAAATACAGAAAAACGTGATCAAAAATTTTGAACACCGTACGAACGTTGACGACGGCCTTATCGCCGCAATGTGCCGAAGGGCGCAGCGAGTCTTTCCGCGAGCGCCGAAGCAACTCTCAGTTGTGCGTAGTTGGCGCAAATCTCAGTGTGTATTTGATGATAATTCTTTTTCAAGAACCTCTTGGACTAATTGATTTAAAGAAATACCTTTTAACATTGCTTTTTCTGCTGCTTTTCTGTGTAATAAAGGAGAAATCCTAATATTGAAACTTCCTTTATATGATTTATGAGGCTGTTTACCTGTTTTTTTACATAATGATAGATATTCCTCAACAGAATCTATGAAAGCTTCTTTCAAATCAGCAACAGAATTACCTTCAAATGTGATAAGATCATTGATTCCTTCAATTTTACCAAAAAATATTTCATCATCAGAGCTAAAGTGTACAGTAGCTATAAAGTCTTTATAATTTAATATATCTTTCATAAGATTATCTCCTTACTTTTTAATTCTTCAATAATCAATTCAATTTGGTAAAATTTTAGAATATTCTTGGGATGAGGCTTGTGAAGACAAATAATATGGTCAACATTTTGATTATAAAAGGAAATTCGTGATCCAGAAGTTGAACCTTTTGTAAGTTCTATATAATCAAATCCAGATAGAAGTGTTTTAAGTTCATTGTAGGTGAAATCTTTAGGCTTCGATAAAAATCGGTTCAATAATTTCATATGTTTACTCATGAGGGTAATATAAGGATACAACATAGAATTGCAACTATAATTTAGTTACAATTTTGAATTTTTATTACTTGTCATTTTCAAAATGAAGCTTAAAATTCATCAAGAAATTATATTCTATTCATTTTGTGGGTTTTGCGCCAATTACGAACAACTAAAGTATATCCGCCATATTACGTATATACACCCCTATTCAGAAATCACATGCAGTATTTATCCCCTAACCTAATCCTATTCAAATCAAAATAAAGTACAATAATAAACAGTCTTAACACTAAAACACATCACTAAAAAAATTGTCTTTATCATGATTTTTTTGCCATTCGCGATGCCTTTTAACAGATTCGATACACTTGTCTCTGGAAATATTTAAAAATCGGGGTGTTTCTACTGGTCCAAGCTCAGACAATAATGCAGTAACTCCCTTTTCAAGAACTTCATTTTCACTCATATATTTTGCTTGTTTCATTTTAAATTCTCCATTTTACAAAAAGATACAGGATTAAGATAATTTATCAACCAGGTTTTGGCATGTTGAAGAGGCAGTGTTAGGGGTGTTGTAAACGGAAAGTATCAGTATTCTGGCGTTTTTCGGGTTATATTACTATAAAATAAACCTCAATACATCTCGTAAATCATTAATCTCATATGTTGGATTAATTAATGTCATGTTCTGCTTACTCTTTGGATTATACCAACAGCTATCTATTCCTATATTCTTGGCACCCTTGATGTCTGATGATAATGAATCGCCTATCACAACAACTTTGGAAATATCAGTTATGTCTAAATCGTTGATAACATAGTTGAAGTATCGGTGACTTGGTTAATAAAACCAATCTCCTCTGATACGTATGTTTTATATATGTATGGCTTAAACATTCCTAATCGAGATAACTGAATTCTTGTTAATCCATTTGTGATAATAATCAACTTACATACAGCACTAATTTTAGCACATACTTCTTCTGCATGACAAATAGCCACTGTTTCTTCTGCGAAAGAATTAAGATATAATTCGCTCAATTCTTCTGCTAGAATATCAAAATCAAATTCCATTTTTAACTTTCTAAAACGTTCAATCTGGTACTCATAATATAATGAATGATATTGTGCTTGAACTATTTCATCGTTGACATTATCGAGTTTATATAGGGACCACAATTCTTTGCATATATCCCCAAATACTTCTCCCGCCTTAATATTACATTCCATATTTATGTGATTGAAAACTTTATTGATTGCATTAATTTCCGCTTGTTTATAGTCCAATATAGTATCGTCTGCATCGACCATAAAATATTCGTATCTCACCATATTTTTCCTTTATTCAAATAATTAATAACCTTTGATATGGTAGTGTTCAATGTCATTTAACGTTTTCGTCGTTTGCGATGTTTTGCCGAGCGTAAGAGAGGTAAAACGTGGTAAAGTTCAAGAGACCGGAGGGAGCACCTCGCTTTACACTGTGTTTGGCGACGTTATTTTGTTTTGGAATATTTTTTTTCGTTTTTTTTTCTGTCTTTTCCGATTTTCTGGAAATTAATTTTATATCCAAGAGTTGACATTAATGAGGATAGAGTATAAAAGGTTACATTAGTTGCTTTTTCTGATCTGATGTTTTGAATAATACTGGTTGATATACCCGATTGTTCTGCTAACTTTCGTACTGAAATATGGTTTTCATTCATTGCTTCATGCAAAAATTCTTTTAATAAGAAGTTACTGTAATCCTTATCAAATTTTTGTTTTTGAACAGGATCACTCATAAACTCATCAAATGTTGTAGTATCTTTATTAATCTTTTTATTCATAATATGTTCCTTTCATATTTCTTTCAAGATAAATATCTCTTTTTTCAATGGCTATCGCTTTTTCTTTTTTTGGTAACTTATTAGTTTTTTTAGTAAAAGCATTGGTAATGATAATTTTCTTGTCTTTTACAAAGAAAGATAAAAACCTATTAGGTTTTGGCTTAAATGCAAAAATCTGATCCCCTTCATACCGGAATTTTGTTATATCATTTATTTTACCATAATCTCCAATTCTCTTGAAAAGAAGTAAAACCTTACGTTTTTGAAGATCAGATAATGTAGAATAATAATCAAATGCTTGGCTAAAACCTTTTTCATCATAATACCATTCAATAGTAAAAGATTCTCCAATATATGCAACACGATTAGATATATTCATGCTTTAATGTATCAACATATAGATACGCTGTCAACTAAAATTTGGCGGCATTTTTATAGGTTTAGCATAATTTCTAAAAATTACGAACACGGTTTGTTCAAAATAATGTAGCACAACTAAAGTATATCCGCTATATTTTTATCTCAACCTAATCTTTTTCAAATCAAAATAAATTACAATAATAATCAGACTTAACACTAAAACACATCGTTAAAAAAAGCGTCTTTATCCAGATTTTTTTGCCATTCGCGATGCCGTTTAACAGATTCGATACGCTTGTCTCTGGAAATATTTAGAAATCGAGCTGTTTCGACTGGTCCAAGTTCAGACAATAATGCAGTAACTCCCTTTTCAAGAACTTCATTCTCACTCATATATTTTGCTTGTTTCATTTTAAATTCTCCATTTTACAGAAAGATACAGGATTATAACAATTTATTAAAGTAACATGTTTTTCACACTTTCTAATTAGTTTATCGTCACAGCTAATAAAATCTGATTCAAAAGATTCAGCATAAGCAACATGAGCCGCATCGGCAATGCCATAATTAAAACTGACCAACTCTTCTGCCCGTGTTCTAAGTTTTTTTGGGTCAATTGAGATGTTGTTACCATATTTATCAAGTAAGCCCAAAAGTTCAATTTGTTCATATTTATCTGAAATGTGTCGAATCTCAAATTCATGAACTTTTGACTTCATTAATTGATATATGTTACTTCTTACTTTTGTTAAAATTAGATTTACAGCATCTGTTTCTAAACGAATACGAATATAATTTTGGTCATCAAATGGTCTGCAAAGCGAACAAACATCCAAATAAATCTTTTTCATCATACTAGTTTCCTTTAAAATATTTATATAATGAACAGTATTATTAGAAAAAGATCAATACTTTTTTATTCAATGTTCCATCAACTCCCCTATACAGAATCCGACCCTTTCAAAAATCTTTTCAGATACTGCCCGGTTACGGAATCTTTGTCTTCGCACAAAGTGTCCGGTGTTCCTTGCGCGATAATGCGGCCGCCGTTTTTGCCGCCTTCGGGGCCAAGATCGATAATCCAGTCGGCGTTGGCAATTACCTGCAGGTTGTGTTCGATAACAATTACAGAGTTTCCGTTATTTACAAGCGACTGCAGTATGCCAAGAAGACGGTCTATGTCTTTAAGGTGAAGTCCCGATGTCGGCTCGTCCAGCACGTAGGTATTTCCATGGTGCTTCAGTTCTTTAGCAAGTTTAAGCCGTTGAAGTTCGCCACCTGACAGGGTAGACATCGACTGGCCCAGTTCGATATAATCAAGCCCCACCGTTATTAACATATCAAGGCCGTGCTTTATAGCCGGATCTTCAAAATAGTCGCGCGCGTCAAGCGCGGTCATACAGAGTACGTCGTAGATGTTTTTGCCCTTGTATTTAATCTGAAGAACCGAATCGATATAGCGTTTACCGTTACAAGCCTTACAGGTTGTAGTCACCTCTTCAAGAAAGCTCATCTCAATCTTAACTTGACCCTGGCCGTTACATTCGGGGCATCCACCTTTTGAGTTAAAGCTAAAAAGCCCCGGGTCGCTGTTGGTCGCGCGGGCAAACTCGGCGCGTATTGCGTCGAAAATTTTTGTGTAAGACATGGCGTTTGAGCGGTTTGTTCTAAAGGGCGAGCCCTGATCCACGCAGATGGTGTCCGGATAGTTATTCATAAAATGATTATGAATAAGAGTGCTCTTGCCGCTTCCGGCAGGACCAGTAACGGCTACAAGTACTCCCGATGGAATATCCACAGATATATTCTTCAGATTATTGCCGGACGCGTTTCTGATAACAAAGGGCTGGGTATTGCTTGTTCGTTTTTTACCAATGGATATCTTTTTTTTAAGCTCGATTGCCGTAGAGCTCTTTTGTCTTAGGAAGCTCTCTTTTGAACCGGCAAAAACAAGTTCGCCACCTTTGGATCCGGCGCCGGGGCCGATCTCGACAATGGTATCGGCCGAGAGTATAACTTCGGGATCATGCTCCACAACCAGTACACTGTTTTCTCTGTCGCGAAGCCGTTTAAGCATTGATATAACAGAGTCTACATCCTTGGGATGCAGCCCGGAGGTTGGTTCGTCAAGAATGTACATAACGTTAATAAGATCACAATCAAGCTGGCGTGCCATCTTTACACGTTGCGATTCGCCACCGGAGAGAGTTCCGACCGATCGGTTCAGGTGCAGATAACCGGCTCCGATTTCTATAAGGTTTTGTACCGCCGAAGAGATACGGGAGACTATCGGCTGTGCCTCTTCAATTTCAATGCTGTTGATGAAGTTGTAAAGCTCCGGCATCTCCATAAGAACCAGTTTGTTTAAGGGTACTCCATAAACGGTGATGTCACGAACCTGTCTGTTAAGTCTTGATCCTCCGCAATCGGAGCATGTCTGTTGTTTAATGTAGCTTTCAAAACCAGCAGGGTTTGAAGTGCCGCGTTCATGTCGTTCTTTGATTTTTGTTATTACACCGGTATACTTCGATTCATATTTTTCTCCCATTCGCTCGCAGCTAAATTTTGTCTCTTGGGAATAGAGCAGCATGTGAAGTTCTTGGTCGGTAAATTCTTTAACTGGTTTATCAGGATCAAAAAACCCGCACATTGTTAGGGCCTTCCAGAACCATTTTCCGATTGCGAACATGGGATGTTTTATTGCTCCCTCTTTGACTGAAAGATTGTAATCGACAAGCATGTTTGCATCAAGTACCGATTCGATTCCAAGGCCGCGACATGCAGGGCACATGCCTTCTACATCGTTAAAAGAGAAGGCGCTGGCAGGAAAATAGTTTTGCCTATCGTCAAAGCGCGAATAGAGAAGCCGTACAAAGGAGTAGATGTCGGTTGCTGTTCCCACAGTTGATCGGGGATTTGTTCCCATTGGGCGCTGATTGATAACTATGGGAGTAGAAATATTAAAGATGCCATCCGCGTCGGGGCGCGAAATTTTTGGCATGCGGTTTCTTGCATAAGAGCTGAATGTTTCAAGGAGCTGTCGTCTTGATTCGGCATAGATGGTATCATACACCAGTGATGATTTTCCGCTTCCGGAAACACCGGTAAAGGCAACCAGTTGGTTTCTGGGTATGGTTACGGAAAGATTTTTCAGATTATGAACTCGAGTGTTAATTACTTCGATATTACGAGTTCGACAGCCGGCGTTGGCCTGGTTTTCTTTTTCAGCTGTTTGTACTGGCATTGTTCCACCTCTTTGTTATTGGTTGGAACAGTCGTAAGAACGAAAGATTCTGTTTACAGGGGTACAACGGGAATACAGATTTCGAAAACGTGCTTGCCTTCGGGATGCTCCGCCGGGTCTTGAAGCATGGTTTCGTAAGGCAGTCCGTCGCCGCACATGTATCCGCTTTCGGGCAGCCAATCCCTGTAGATAATGTTCCACGCAAGCGGATATTGGTCAGAACTGAGCTCAAGCTTCGCCATGGCATACTCTCCAGCGGGTAAAACCAACCGGCCAACTTCGCCCGATATTTCCGTTTGTGCTGGGATATCGATACCCACGCTTAAACGCAACTTCTCCGGTTCGGTAATGGCCGGGTCATCGTGGTAGATGCAGTAGTTGCGCGTTTTATCTGTAATCAGTTTGCGAGGCACCGCCCAGCGGAAAAGCTTTTCGAAAAGCGAACAGAACAGAGCCTCATCGTTAAAGTAGGGCCCAATATGTCTGATATAGGCTATCTCTCTTTCCGGGTGCGTTTCAATCCGTATTTGTGAAAACTCCTCTCCCTTTAACATAATCTTCCATTCAAAACTGTTCATGCTTTGATTATAGAGGGATCTGATGTTTATGTCTTTCCGGGGAGTGCTCTGTATATGATAATCCTTGCCCTGTAATATGCGAAACTTGCTTTTTTGAGCTTCGCCTTCGCGCCACTGGCTTGGGGTGCAGGCGAAAAATTCTCTAAACAGACGTGAGTAAGATGCCGAGCTAGAAAAACCGCAGGCATAGGCGACATCTGTTATCGATTTTCTTGTGTCGTTGGTTAACATCATTGCCGAACGCTCTACCCTTACGCGCTGAACAAACCGGCCAAAGGTTTCTCCGACGATATTCGAGAATATTCGGTGAAAGTGAAACTCAGAAAATCCGGCAAAGCGCGCGACCTGATCAAGGGTTAGCTCCTGATCCAGATTAGCATCGATAAAATCGATCGCGCGATTAATTTTTGCTATGTAACGAATTCGGTTATCTGTACGGTTCAATGGATATCCTCGATTTGTATGATAACTGAATATATTTGCATGCGTTAATTGAGTAAAGTAAATTATCGGTATTGTTAACGGGGACGGTCGTAATTCAGTATAGGGTTTTGTAGACATTTGTCTTTGTAGCTGGCTAACAATTACGAAAAACAGCTGTACTTTGAATGGAAAGTGGCTAACAATCCAGAAATTCAGCTGAGACTGGCTAACAATCCGGGTATTCGTACGTTCACATAAATTTTTAATATCAAAACGGCACTGTCCCCATTAATTCAATAAAAAGCAGGAAATAAACCGTGAAAGCAGAACGATTCTTTACAATTCTTAATATACTTCTTAATAAAAGAAAGATCTCCGCTCCCAAGCTCGCGCGGCACGTCAATGTTTCTGTAAGAACAATATACCGGGATATTGACGCATTGTCTTTGGCTGG
>ERZ795053.7929-NODE-7929-length-10108-cov-4.005073_pt1 | contig 10108 bp, 9 predicted proteins | sample MGYA00375137_ERZ795053 | MGnify/ENA primary metagenome ERZ795053 (study PRJEB30182, sample SAMN05720284) | activated sludge metagenome | isolation source: Anaerobic digester | place: Hong Kong | collected 2014-12-17 ... | reverse complement strand
TCGTGCTCGACCAGTTCTCCCGGAACATGTTCCGGGAGAACTGGTCGAGCACGAGTACTAGCGCGAGGCAGGAATCGGGACTGTTCTGCCACCTGGACAACTCACCTACTGCGGCAGCCGCATGAAGGCCGGCAAACCGCCTTGTCATCGCAGCATCGAATTCATCGTCCTTCTGGTACCATTTGTCTGGGCCAGCTTCCTTCCAGAAAGCAAGGACCTCTTCGTAGCCGGGCAGTTTGCTCATACTCATACCTCCGTTCCTTCGCCAGATAGGGTGCTCTGCGCGAGGGTTCAATGCAATGGCCCGGCATCTGCATGTGAAGACTTGCCGTTGCGTGGCGGTTTAGACTATTGATCTGGAACAGGATTCAGGCCGGAAGTTCGATGCAAGAATGCCAGTGAATGAGCCAAGAGTACTTGATCTGCGAGGGCTTAAATGCCCGATGCCTGTATTGAAAAGCCGCAAGGCAATGCGCGCATTGTTGCCCGGCGAGGAAATCTGGGTTGAAACCACGGATCCGCTTGCGGCGATAGACATCCCCAATTTCTGCCGCACGGATGGCCATCTACTTGTCGGGAGTGAATCCGGTGACGGCTTCCAGCGGTTCCTGATCGCCAAGGGATGAGGTTCTCACAGCGAGGCCGATTTGGACCTCAATTGCCGAAACCCGGTATCGAAAGCGGATTTTGGGTCAGAGCCTGTCTGTCCGGCGTATCTGGAAGGGGCTGACCGGTAAAGCCGGCAAACAGCCGCTGGACGAAGGCCCCATCCAGACCATCGAGAAAAACCACGATCCGCGTACCGCGTTCGCCGCCGGGCCATTCGCGAAGCTCGCCCGCACGCTCAAGACGGCGGCCGACCGCGTGCAGGACCACGGGTCTGTCATGCCCCTGAAGATCGGCAAGACCCTTGATCCGCAGGACGTGATCGCCATGAGCAGAAAGCAACAGATCGAGAAACATTTCCATGGATTGCGGCGACACCGGCTCAGAGGCACGCAGCGTAACAGACGATATTCCGGCACTGTGCCGGTTGACGTCGTGTCCGTGGTGATGGTGATGGCCGTGACCGCCATGTTCACTGCGCGGAGCTTGTGCCTTTGAGCCTGCAGCAAAACCCGACAGAAATTGCAGTGGCCCGCCGAGGAATTCGCCGCGTGTCAAAAGCATCGCATGCGGTGCCTGCCGTGCCACCAATTCCCTTGCTTCGCGCAACTGCTCCTCGCTCGCCTGATCGAGCCGCGAGAGAATAATGCTGTCTGCGAGTTGCAGCTGTTTCTGCACCTCAACGGTTCTTTTGAACATCGCAGGTCCGTTTACCATATCGAAGACCGTGACAAGGCCGGCAAAGGAAATTGCACCCACCAGCGAAGGCGTTGCAATTATCGCCTGGATGACGGGCAGGGGATCAGCCAGCCCGGTGGTTTCGATCAATATCCGCTTCGGACTTCTGGCCGCGACTGTTTCCAGCGTATCGACAAGCTGGCCGCGAACCGTGCAGCACAGGCAGCCGTTCGACAGTTCGATTACGGAATCGTCACCGGTCTCGACAAACAGGTGATCGAGACCCACTTCGCCAAACTCGTTGATGATGATTGCGCTGTCCCTGAAATCTTGCTGTTGCAGCAGGGCATTGAGAAGCGTTGTCTTGCCACTACCAAGAAAGCCCGAGATTACGGTTACAGGGATCATCGCCATTTGCGTTGGCTCACTGCACGTGAACGGGGTTCGGTGTCGGAACGGCAATTCCGCCGCGCAGGCTGCCGGGAATGATCGCGTCCCCGTCGACATTGACGATGACATAGTCAGGGCGTGGTTCGGGCACGGGTACCGCTCCGCCGGGAAGAAATGCGCGGGCCATCCAGGCAGGCGAGGGGTCGGCATCGATCCCGCCAAGCGAAACAGTAACGGGGTCGCGCGTGACCCGGCGTTCATGAAGGTGGGGCGATTTGAGGACTGCGGTCTCGGGCAGGGGATCGTAGCGGTTCTTGACGGCTTGCTCGGAGCAAACCCTTGATCGCTGGCTTTCAGGGCCAACCGGATTGCCGGTCCGCCGGAATTCGGAAAGCGGGGATCCTCCTGTCATGGAGAAACCCTCATCGAGCAGCTGCGCGGCCATGGTGGCGCGCTCACCCTGCGACATTGCCCCGAAGACGACCGCGACCAGTCTGCGGCCATTGCGCTCGGCGCTTGCAACCATGTTGTAGCCTGCCGCGCAGACGAAGCCGGTCTTCATGCCGGTAGCACCATCGAAACGCTCCAGGAGGAGGTTGTAGGAATATTCGACCTTGCCGCCCGCGCGGATGGACGGGGTCTCGAAAAGCTTCCGGTACTGCGGGAATTCGTTCCAGACAGCAGCCGAGAGCGTTACCATGTCGCGCGCACTGACATACTGGGCCGAATCATGCAGCCCGTTTGGATTGACGAAGTGCGTGTCTTCCATTCCCAGCCGCTTCGCGGCCGCGTTCATGCGAGAGACGAATGCCTCCACTGAACCGGCTACCGATTCGCCCAGTGCGATGGCGACATCGTTGGCGCTCTTGACGAGCAGGATTGTAATCGCGGTATCGACTCGCAGCTGTTCCCCCGCCTTGTAGCCCATCCGGCTCGGAGGAACCCTGGTGGAACGCGGTGTCATCGTGACCGGAGATCCAAGCTGGATTTCACCGTCCGCTATTGCATGAAAGGTTACATAGGCGGTCATGAGCTTGGTGAGGGACGCCGGATGCCAGCGCTCGAAAGCGCGGTTTTCCTTGAGGACAACACGCGCATCGGCGTCTACCAGAATGTAGGGCAGATTTGGGAGTTCCTCTGCTCTGGCGCGCAGTGCGGAAAGCTGGATGGCGACCACCATGAGGAACAGGATCGCGATGCGCAGAAACATGGCGCCCGGCTTCTGGAACATAACGCGGTCACAAATCGAGCTTCTCATGAACCTTCCCAGTGTATATTGATGGTGTCTCGGATCGTGCACTGCACAATCCACCTATGGCACTTACTGGCCCTTACGGGTGTTTGAAATCTTGGTAGAGGCGAATATGCCGGTAATCAACCGCATGGCGGAACTGCATGACGAAATTACGGCCTGGCGGCACCATTACCACGCCAATCCGGAATTGCTGTACGATGTACACGAAACTGCTGCAGATGTGGCGCGCAAGCTGCATGCCTTCGGTTGCGACGAGGTGGTAACCGGAATCGGAAGGACCGGTGTCGTTGGCGTCATTCGCGGTTCGCGGCAGGGCGAACGGGTAATCGGACTGCGTGCCGACATGGATGCCTTGCCGATCGCGGAACAGACCGGCAAGCCCTACTCTTCGATGAATCCCGGAAAGATGCATGCCTGCGGTCATGACGGGCATACTTCCATGCTGCTTGGTGCAGCGCGCTACCTGGCAGAAACACGGAACTTTGCGGGCACGGCAGTGGTCATCTTTCAGCCGGCGGAAGAGGGTGGCGCAGGCGGCAAGGCCATGTGCGATGATGGTCTGATGGAGCGTTTCGGTATCAGCGAAGTCTACGCCATTCACAACCTGCCCGGTTTGCCGGTTGGCGAGTTCGCGATCTGCGAAGGTCCGATCATGGCAGCCACGGACGAATTCAACATCACATTGCAGGGTGTTGGCGCACACGCAGCGATGCCCCACCAGGGCCGCGATTCCATCGTCGCGGGTGCGCAGCTTGTTTCGGCACTGCAGACCATTGCCTCGCGCGATGCCGATCCCCTGAAATCCATCGTGGTTTCGGTAACCCAGTTTCACGCGGGCTCTGCCCACAACATCATTCCGCGTACTGCCGAGATAAACGGGACCGTGCGCACGCTGGACGGCGAGATGCGCGTTCTTGGCGAGAAACGGCTCAGGGAAATCTGCGACGGGGTAGCCAGCACATACGGTATCGAAATCACCGTCGACTACCGGCACGGCTACCCGGTCACGGTCAACGATTCAGATGCCACACAGAAGGCAATCGACGTTGCGAAGCTGGTTGCGGGTGAAGCACGGGTTCATCCGGCTTTTACGCCGATGATGGGGGGCGAGGATTTCGCCTACATGCTCGAAGAGAGGCCTGGTGCCTACATCTTTCTAGGCAATGGCGACAGCGCCAAACTGCATACGCCGGACTACGATTTCAACGACGATGCGATCCCGTTTGGGGCGTCCTATTTCGCCAAGCTTGTCGAGACGCAACTGGCGTAGGCCCTGCACCACGCACGATGCTCAAATGAAAAGGGCGGATCCGTGGACCCGCCCTTTCAAATCAAATCAGAAAAGCCAATCAGGCGTTTTCTTTCGGCTCCAGGATCTGGCGGCCGCGATACATGCCCGTTTTCAGGTCGATGTGGTGCGGACGGCGCAGTTCGCCGGAATCCTTGTCCTCAACATAAGCCGGCTGTTTCAGCGCATCGGCCGAACGGCGCATGCCGCGTTTGGACGGGGTTACTTTTCTCTTAGGTACAGCCATTGTCTTAACTCCGGTCGGAATGGAGAATAACGAAAAAGGGCCCCGTGATCGGTTCCGGCAGAAGGCCTGAAACCCGCGAGCCCTTGAAAAAGCGTTCTCAAGGCGCGGCATATACAGGAATGTCCGGCCTTTGACCAGTCCCCCGGTCAATTATTTGCGGCTGACAACGTCCGGCGCGGTCACGCAGCCATCTTCCGGGCATTTCACTCGAACAGGCATTTCACGTAGGCGCCGGATTTCCTGGCGCGCCTTTCCACAACGGAGGCCACGTTGCGCTGTGCGCGGGAGGGTTTGGCCGGGTTTCGTTCCTTGGGATTTGGCAAGGTGGCGGCCAGGAGCGCGGCCTGGCGCGCGTTCAGTTTCGCGGCCGGCCTGCCGAAATAGTGCTGGGCGGCGGCTTCCGCGCCGAACACGCCTTCATCCCATTCGGCGATGTTGAGGTAGATTTCCATGATCCGTTTCTTGGTGAGAACGAGATCGACATAGACTGCAAGGGGAATCTCCAGTGCCTTGCGAACGTAGGAACGGCCAGGCCAGAGAAAGAGGTTTTTCGTCAACTGCATCGTGATGGTGCTGGCGCCGCGTGTTTTCTCGCCGTCGAGCGCATCGCCGATGACGTCGTTCAGGGCAGCCCAATCGATGCCGTCATGCATGCAGAACTGTCCGTCTTCGGAACTGAGAACCGATTGGGGCACATTGCGGCCCATGTTTGCCAGGTCCGTCCATTGCCGTTCAACGCCCTGAAGCGTGACCCAACGGCCGAGCATGATGGTGGAGGGCGGATGAATGGCGGGGACGGCGTAGAGAAGCGTGAGGAGGAAAGGCAGCGCAATCACGAACAGCAATATCAGCATGGCACGCCGGACCCATCGGCGTGCGGAAAAGGTTCGCAGTGCCGCCGGCACGGCCGCGTTTGCACTGCCGTCCGCCGGCGCGGAGGCGGAGCCAGCCTTTGCGGACTTGCCTGTGCGACTGCCACCTGCGGTTTTCCCGCTCTTCTTGCTGGTCGTTTTCCGTGCCAATCGCCTGTCCCGTCCGTTCGGGCCTTTGAGTGATAATCGCAAAGTATCTCAGGAGTTCCGCGGAAGGGAAACACCGAATGCGCCGGCAAAGTCAATCGGGCTTGCCCCTTGACCGGGCTGCCCCCCTCTGCAATCTGCATTTTCTAAGAAAACGGGGCGCGGGCAAGTGGACGAGCAATTCCGGAACAGGCTTTCAGAACACGCCGAGGCGGTGACGCGCTTCCTCGACAAGGCAATATCGCCGGACGAAATCCGGCAGGGTGAGATTTCGAGACCGGCGCAGCTCATTGCCGCCATGCGCTATGCCACGCTCAATGGAGGCAAGCGTTTGCGGCCCTTCGTTACCATCGAGAGTGCCGCACTGTTTGGCGTGAGCGAGGCTGCTGCGATGCCCACTGCAGCAGCGCTTGAATGCATCCATTGCTATTCGCTGGTGCATGATGACTTGCCCGCCATGGACGATGACGACCTGAGGCGCGGCAGGCCCACGGTACACCGCAAGTGGGACGAGGCAACTGCAATCCTGGCGGGCGACAGCCTGCTGACCTTCGCATTCGATCTGGTGACCGCTCCCTGTGACGGAGTTGACGAGACTGTACGCTGCAAACTGGCCAGCCATCTGGCACGTGCTGCGGGTCCCGGCGGCATGGCTGGTGGGCAGATGCTCGACCTTCAGGCAGAAGACGGCGATCCGGGCATGGAAGAGGTCTTGACGCTGCAGTCCATGAAAACGGGTGCGCTGATCCGTTTTGCAGCAGAGGCAGGCGCGATACTGGGAAAGGCTTCTCCTGGGGAACAAGAGATACTCAGCCGCTATGGCAGGCTGGCTGGCCAGGCTTTTCAGCTTGCCGATGATATTCTGGATGTCACGGCGACTACCGAGCAGATGGGCAAGAAGACCGGCAAGGACGGCGAAGCGGGCAAGGGGACGCTTGTCTCTCTTCTGGGTCTTGATGAAGCCAGGCGGCGTCTCGACGGCCTCGTGGAAGAGGCAGTTGCCATCCTCGAACCCTTCGGCGACCGCTCGAATGTGCTGAAGGCAACGGCCAGGTTCTTCGCGGGGCGTGACAGCTAGAGCAATCCCGATCTTGACGGACCCGGCGAAACCGGGATGTGGAAGTCAATCCGGTTGTTTGCCGAAACCTGCTACTCAACAGACCCGGGAGCGGATCGGGCGGGCCCTGCGGCACTGGCAGATCATGCCTGTTCGGCCATTTTCCCCGCCTCGGCGAACTGCCGGTCGATGGCAAGCTTGGCGCGCATCTCGTTGACGATCGCGTCGGAAACGATGCGGATGCGTTCAAGTTGCGCATAGTCCTCGTGCACGATGAACCAGAACGAGCGAGTGAAGTTGATCTGTTTGGGCAGCACCTTGACCAGTTGCGGATACTGATGCGCGACGAAATCGTGCAGGATGCAGACTCCGCCGTTTCGAAGCGTAGCCTCAAGCTGAACGTTGACGCTTGTCGAGGTCAGGTGCGGGCGAATGTCGGACCCAAGGAGGGGGATGTAGTCCAATTCCTTGTCGTAGATCAGGTCGGGCACATAGGCGATTCCGCGAAGGCGTTTCAGGTCTTCGACCTTCTCCACCTTCTGGTGCTTGTCCAGGTATTCCTTCGATCCGTACAAATGAAGCGTATAGTCCGCGATCTTGCGGAACTTCAGGCGGCCTGAGGTGGGCGCTGAAACGGCGATGGCAATATCGGCCTCGCGCTTGGAGAGCGAGAAGGTTCGCGGCAGCGCCACGATCTGGAGTTCCAGTTCGGGATGCTTGCGGCACAGCTCTATGGCAATGTCGGTCAATATGTAGGACGCAACGCCTTCGGGCGCGCCGACACGCACGACACCCGAGATCACCTTGGACTGGCCGCCAATTTCGGCCTGGGCGGCAATGGAACTGGTCTCGATCGCCTCTGCAATGTTGACGAGCCGCTGGCCGGCATCGGTCAACCGGTAACCCTGGGGCGAGCGATCGAACAGATTCGTCTGTAATGCACTCTCCAGTGCCTTGACCCGGCGTCCCACCGTGGCATGATCGACACCCAGTTGCTGGCCGGCCTGGGAGAGCCGCCCGGTACGGGCAACCGCGAGGAAGAATCTGTAGTCGTCCCAGTTCACAGGCATCTCTCCGGACCGTGTGAAATATTCGGGCGGGTTCCGGCCCCGTGTGAATATGTGCACAATAAACTCGGAAATTCCACTGTTGATTGCTTTTTTTTGAATAGGCTACAAACTGACCAAAGCCCGAACCATTGCTTGGCGTGCGCGGGAGCCGCACTCCTGTCTTGCAGGTTTTCAGGCGCGACCCGATGAGGAGGATACCCATGCATAAGATCGGACACTTCATAAACGGTAAGAAAACCGAAGGCGGAAGCGGCCGTTTTGCCGACGTTTTCAATCCCGCAACGGGTGAAGTTCAGGCGCAGCTTGCGCTGGCGACCAAGGCCGAAATAGACGACGCGGTGGCGAAGGCCGCCGAGGCACAGGTGGGCTGGGCCGCCACGAACCCGCAACGCCGTGCGCGTGTGATGATGGCGTTCGGCGCACTGATCAACGAGAACATGGACAAGCTTGCCGAAGCACTGTCGAAGGAACACGGCAAGACGCTGCCGGATGCGCGCGGCGACGTGCAGCGCGGGCTGGAAGTCGTCGAAGTCTGCATGGGCGCTCCGTCCATGCTGAAGGGCGAGTTCATGGCGGATGGCGGTCCCGGTATCGATCTCTATTCGATGCGCCAGCCGCTGGGTGTCGTTGCCGGCATCACGCCGTTCAACTTCCCGGCAATGATCCCGCTTTGGAAGATGGCTCCGGCCTTGGCCAGCGGAAACGCGATGATCCTGAAACCTTCCGAGCGTTGCCCGACCGTGCCGCTCATGCTTGCCGAACTGATCAAGGAAGCCGGTCTTCCCGATGGCGTTCTCCAGGTGATCAATGGTGACAAGGAAGCGGTTGATGCGCTTCTCGACAACGAGACGATCCAGGCGGTCGGTTTCGTGGGATCGACGCCCATCGCTCAGTACATCTATGGCCGCGCATGCAGCAACGGCAAACGCGCCCAGTGCTTTGGCGGCGCGAAGAACCACATGATCATCATGCCGGATGCCGATCTCGACAAGGCAGCAGATGCGCTTGTCGGCGCCGGATTTGGTGCGGCAGGCGAGCGCTGCATGGCAATCTCGGTTGCGGTGCCGGTGGGCGACAAGACGGCCGATGCGCTGATCGAGCGCCTCGTTCCGCGGATCGAAAAACTGAAGGTCGGTCCCTACACGGCTGGAGATGACGTTGATTACGGCCCGCTGATCACCGCAGCTTCCAAGGAGCGCGTGAAAGGCCTGATCACCTCAGGCGCCGAGCAGGGTGCAAAGCTCGTCGTGGATGGCCGCGATTTCTCGTTGCAGGGCTATGAGGACGGCTATTTCGTCGGCCCGACCCTCTTCGACAATGTTACCCCGGAGATGGATATCTACAAGGAAGAGATTTTCGGACCGGTTCTGTCGACGGTACGCGCCAAGTCCTATGACGAGGCGCTGGATCTGACCATGAAGAACCAGTACGGCAACGGAACCTCGATCTTCACTGCCGATGGCGACACCGCACGCGATTTCGCGACCAAGGTGAATGTCGGCATGGTGGGGATCAACTTCCCGATACCGGTCCCGCTTTCATACTTCACCTTTGGCGGCTGGAAGAAATCGGCCTTCGGCGACCTCAACCAGTACGGCCCGGATGCCTTCCGCTTCTATACCAAGACCAAGACGGTCACGGCGCGCTGGTTCTCCGGCATCAAGGAAGGCGGCGAGTTCCACTTCAAGGCCATGGACTGATCTGGCATGCGGGGGTGGATAGCCGCCCCCGCTTGCCTTTGCGGGGCCTGGAGCAGGCTCCGATGTGGAAACAGGAAGGGGAGGAACTTCCGTGGATTTCGCACTTACCGACGAACAGCAGGCAATTCAGGAGATGGCGCGCGCCTTTGCCGCCGACAATCTCGCGCCGCATGCCCTTGAATGGGATGAAACGGGTCACTTTCCCGAGGACGTCGTTCGTTCTGTCGGCGAACTCGGCCTTGCCGGGATATATGTCCGCGAGGATGTGGGCGGGTCGGGACTTGGGCGGCAGGAGGCCGTGCTCATTTTCGAGGCGCTTGCGCATGGATGCCCCTCGATCGGTTCCTTTATTTCCATTCACAACATGGTCGCCTGGATGATCGACCAGTTCGGCACCGAAGAGCAGCGCCAGTCGTGGCTGCCAAAGCTGTGTTCCATGGAGCTGATCGCCAGCTATTGCCTGACCGAGCCGGGCTCTGGCTCGGACGCGGTTGCTCTCCGGACAAAGGCCGATCGCGACGGTAACCAGTGGAAGCTCAACGGTACCAAGGCATTCATTTCCGGGGGCGGGCATTCGGACATCTACCTCACCATGGTGCGCACCGGTAGCGAAGGCCCGAAGGGTGTCTCCGCGGTCATCGTGGAGGACGGAACCGAGGGGCTGTCGTTCGGCGCAAACGAGAAGAAAATGGGCTGGCGCGCCCAGCCCACTTCGCAGGTCCAGTTCGACGACTGCAAGGTGCCCGCCGACCATCTTCTTGGTGAAGAGGGAATGGGTTTCAAGTATGCCATGGCCGG
>ERZ795053.7928-NODE-7928-length-10108-cov-4.250174_pt1 | contig 10108 bp, 5 predicted proteins | sample MGYA00375137_ERZ795053 | MGnify/ENA primary metagenome ERZ795053 (study PRJEB30182, sample SAMN05720284) | activated sludge metagenome | isolation source: Anaerobic digester | place: Hong Kong | collected 2014-12-17 ... | reverse complement strand
ATTGCCGTTGAGCCAGTAGACCGCCGCTAGCAGACCGCCGACCGCTGAAAAACAGCCACGCTCGTTGGAGTTTGGCGGTCAATGGTCGGCGGTCTGCTGTCAGGGGCACAGAAATCTGGGCCAATCAAGGCGATGTCCGTTAGCAAAATCAGGTATTAGTCTCTGGGGAGAACCTCGGTTTGGGGTTTTACCGCATCCATAAAGGCTTGTTTTTGCTTTTCGAACGTTTCCTTGCCCAAATCTTCCCACGCGTGAAACTTATCTCCGGCCTGATGTTCCAACTCGGCAACCCGATCCTTGGTTTCTTCTTGGAGCGTTTTCATCTGCTCCATGATCAGATTGCGCATATCCTGACCGGATCGCGGCGCGAAAATGAGGGCCAGACCGGCGCCAACCATCGCACCGAGGGCGAGACCGCCCATAAATTGTAAAGAGCAACGTTGCATCGTCATAGCGCTAACCTCCCACTAAACACTGTTGAACAAGTCGCTGACTTGTTCCCTATTTTATGTTTTGCCTATGTTTTTAGGCCGCCTTGTCTCTAGCCTATCATACAACAAAAACTGCTCGCCGACACCCGTCATGCGAGCAGATTAATGGCTGGCAGTGCAGCGAGTTTTTTAGCTGGTCAAATCACCAGTTTGCTCATCTAGCTCACCGATATAAATTTCAAACGGATCGATGATCAACAAGGCCGGATCGTCCCTCATACCCCGACGGACCTTATTAGAAAAGAGAGGGCGAACAATCTCAACCCCTAAATCAAAGCTTAGGCTGCGAACTTGATTCGACATATTCAAAACAACCAGGCACGTTTGTCCCTCGGTCCGGCGCAGGAAGGCCAGGTAGTGGGTGGCCTTTGGATGAAGAGGCTGATAGTCACCGGCGATCAAGGCCGGAGTTTTCCGGCGCAGATGCAGCAGCCGGCGGTAAAAATGGAAGAGTGAATTCGGATCGTTTACCTGCTCCGCAACATTAATGCCTTGGGCATAGTCGGGATTGACCAGCAGCCAGGGTTGAACTCCGGCCGGGCAGAAGCCGGCGTTGGCCGTGTTGGCCCACTGCATCGGGGTGCGGCATTTGTCTCGACCTCGGTCGTTGGCTAATTCCAAAGCATCGGCGGGAGAGACGCTCAATTCGTGGACCGCACTTTGATACAGCCACACACTCACATTGTCCCGAAACTGAGCCACATCCGTCACCAACCAGTCGCTCATGCCAATTTCCTCGCCGTTATAGAGGAATGGCGTGCCCCACAAGGTCAACATCAGCGCCACATGCAGGCGCGCCAGCGCGTCGTTGTTTTTGCCATCGCCGTAACGGCTGTACATCCGGGGCGCATCGTGGTTCCCCAGCGTATTACAGGGCCAAGCGCCGGAAGGCAAGTCCGCCAGACGTTCTTCTTGATTAGCGCGGATAGTGCGCGGTGTGAGTTTTGAGGAATTCATAAGGGAGAAGTTAAACACCAGGTCCAATTCGTTGTTGCCGTTGCCGTAATAGCTAATCTCCTCCGTCTCCCCCACCAGGACGCGATCCGGATATTCGTCCACCACTGCCCGCAATTCTTGAATCAATTCATGAATACCGGGCTGATCCATCTGGTATTGAAATACGTGCTTGAATTGTTCCACCAGATAGGCGGTTCTATCCTCATCGGGCTGGTCGGATTGGTTACCGATGACGAAGCTAAACAGATCGCGGGGGGTGTGGCCGGCTGTATGGTCAGGCAGGCCCGGATCTTCAAAAACCGAGCCGATGGCATCTATGCGAAAGCCATCGACGCCCAAATCGAGCCAAAACCGCACCACATCGAACATCGCCTGTTTGACCTGTGGGTTGCGCCAGTTCAGATCGGGCTGTTCTTTGAAAAAGACGTGGTAATAATATTGATCGGTCGCCGGATCGAACTCCCAGGCCGAATCGCTAAAGAAGGCGTGCCAGTTGTTGGGCGGGCCGCCGTCGCGCCCATCCCGCCAAATATACCAATCCCGTTTAGGATTACCCCGACAGGAACGGGACTCAATAAACCACGGGTGTTGGTCAGAGGTGTGGTTCAGCACCAAGTCCAAGATCAAGCGCATACCGCGCCGGTGCGCCTCTTCGAGAAATTGTTTGAAATCATCAAGCGAACCGTATTCCGGGGCCACGCCGTTATAATCGGCGATGTCGTAGCCGCAATCAAACTGCGGCGACGGATAATGCGGCGACAGCCAGATGGCGTCGATGCCCAAATCTTGCAGATAGTCCAGGCGGTCGATCATGCCCTTGATGTCGCCAATCCCATCGCCGTTGCCGTCGGCAAAGCTGCGCGGGTAAATCTGGTAGAAAACGGCCGTTTGCCACCACTTTAAATTATTTATCGATTTCAACGGATCTCCTGTAGTTGGTTAGCCCTTGACCCCCCCTGCCGTTAAGCCGGAGATCAGATATTTTGACGAGTAGAGAAACAGGATGACAACCGGGATCATCACCAACATCGAGGCGGCGGCAAATTGACCCCAGGCGGTCGTAAATTGACCTTGTAACAGTTGTAGCCCCAACGGCCAGGTCCAGATTTCGGTGGCGTTAGACAGGAATATCCGGGCCAGCAGATAATCATTCCAGGCCGCCATGAAATTAAAGAGGAAGACAATAGCCAGGGCCGGGGTTGTCAGCGGTAAGATGATACGATAGAAAGCGCCCATCTGGGTGGCGCCATCGAGCATGGCCGCCTGTTCCAAGTCGTAGGGAATCGTATCGTAATAGCCTTTCAAAATCCAGATACTGAACGGGATCGAGGTGACGGAATAGGCCAGTACCAACCCCCGATAAGTTCCGATCAGATTGGCCTGCACCGCCAAGATAAACAGCGGGACCATCAACATCGCGGCGGGGATCATCTGCGTGGACAGCAAGAAAATAAGGCCGGCGATGCGGCCCGGAAAGCGTGAGCGGGAGAAGGCGTACGCCGAGGTAGAAGCCAGAATGACGCCGATAACCGAAGTAGCGGCGGTGATGATGAAACTGTTCCAGACCCACAATAGAAAATCGGTATCGGTCAAAACTTTGATGTAGTTATCAAAGCTGGCGTCTTCAGGAATGATGGCCAGTGAGGTGGAGAGAAGCCGGTCGCCGGGCCGAAGAGAAATGGTCATCACCCGCAAGACCGGGTAAACGGCAATGATCGAGGCCAGGATGAGGGTCAGGTGGATCAGCAGCCGCTTAAAGGGGCTGTCGCCGCGTTGGGCATAGAAAAAGCGAGTTAGGACGCTGTCAGGCTTTTTGTCGGCTACTGCTTGGGTTGACGTTTGAGAGCTACTGGTAGTGCTCATGCGTTCACCTCCTTCAAGGCGCCGGTGATCCGGATATAAAAGATAGAGTAAGCCAGTAATATGATGAAGATAACAAAGGCAAAGGCCGCCGCAAAGCCATAGCGATTATATTGAAACGCCGCCCGAAATAGCGCGGTGACCAGAATATCGCTCGTTTCCAACTCGTTCTGGTTAATAAAGAAGGGAACATTGAAGTTATTAAACGTCCAGATCGTCCCTAGAATGATCGCCGGCGTCATAACGGGTTGCAGCAACGGTAAGGTAATATTTTTAAATTGCTGAAAACCATTGGCGCCGTCAATTTCGGCGGCTTCGTAATATTCGCCGGGGATACTTTGCAATCCGCCCAGCAAAATGACCATCATAAAGGGAATCCCCAGCCAAATGTTGACAATACACATCGCCACAAAATTCCAGCCCGGTGCGGTCAGCCACTGAATGGGCGGGATGCCCAACTGACCCAACATGAGATTGACAAAGCCAAATTCATAGTTGAATTCGCCTCGCCAGGCCAGCGCGGCGATAACTTGCGGGATCGCCCACGGCAAAATGATGAGGGTGCGATAGATGCCTTTGCCCCGCAGCGGCCGATTAAGCAGCAGGGCCAACCCCAGGCCGACGGACAAATGGAAAAACATGTTGATCGCCGTCCACAGCACCGTTCTAAAAAATACCGGGAAAAAGAACGCTTGCTTCAGCACCGGCAGACGAAAAACGTCGGCATAATTTTTGAGCAGACAATCGGTCACCCATGAATTAACTATCTCCGGATTTTCCCGGCAGACCACCCAGGTATATTGGGCTTTGTCGCCAAAATTGCGGAGGCTCATATTGGTAAAGGACAGATTGAACTCCCACAGCAGGGGATAGACAATCAGCACCGCCAAGCCCACGATGGCCGGCCCTAACAACATCACCGGCAAGGTGTACCGGCTCTTTAATAACTTTCCAAATACCCCGTAGAGAATGAGTTCCAGAATAGCCGTTCCCACCAAAATTAAGAACACGGTGGACCCGACTTCGCCCAGACTACGGGTGATAACACCCATATCAAAACTCTGCATAGCTTATCCCATCCTTTTTTACCAGCTACATTGCTCTAAAAAAGCTTAAGTTCGAGAGTTACCCATTTTTGGCAGCAGGTAACCGCAGACTTCTTCTATTCAGCAGCTGCGTGTTCCATAATACAAACAGAACACGCAGCTCGTACTGACTGGATTAATAACTTACTCCAAAGTTTTGATGCAGTTGACCGCCGCGTCCTGCATTGCTTTGGCCGCGTCTTCGGCCGACTTCTGATCGGCCAAAACAGCCTGCATTTCGGGTTTCATGGCATCCCAGTTGCAGCGCATCTCCAACACAGCCGGCATGCCGGTGCCAACTTGTAGTTGATCAATTACACCGGCCAAGTGCGGATCCTCACTGATAGACGGGTCATCCAGGGCTTCTTGCAAGCCGGGCAGGCGTTTAAGCTCCGCCACCTGCTTGAGTTGGGACTCTTTACTGGTGGCAAAATCGATAAACGACTTAATCGCATCCAGTTGAGCGCCTTCCTCAGCGGCGGGAATCATAAAATAGTTACCGGCTGTATAAGGTTTGGGCCATTCACCGGTGGCCGACACCTCAGGAATACGAGCCACGCCCAGCTTGTCGCCGAAGGTATCAACGTAAGCGCCCAGAGTCCAGTCACCATTGATAATCATCGCCGCCTTGCCTTCTTTGAATAAGGTGTCGGCGGTATCGTAGTCGCTCTCCAAGGGAATGATTTTGTCGGTGAATTTAATCTGGTGCAAGAAGTTAAGCGTATCGACCATCGCCGGCGTATCCAGAGTCGGCGTGACTCCATCCTCGGCAAAAACCTGGCCGCCAAAACCTCCCAGCCAAGGGACCAGCCAGAAGGCTTCCGTTTGATTGAACACCAGGGGCGTGACGTCACCAGACACTTCCTGACCTTTGGCGATAAGTTCATCGGTATTGGCCGGCGGTTCGGGCATTAGATCCTTGTTGTAGTACAACACCAGGTGGTTGCCGGTGGAAATGGGAACACCCCAGGTTTGACCATCGAGCTTAACCGCTTCCACCGCGCCGGGGACAAATTTATCCAGATCAAACAGGTCATCCACCGGCTGAATCAATTCGGCCACCGTGAAGGGGCCGGCGTGGTCGTTGACCGTCCATAGCAAATCCGGCGAGCTGCCCGCCAGAGCCGACGTTTGGAAATCTTCGCGCAGTTCCTCTACATCCTTTTTCTTGACAACTTCAATTTTGATATTCGGGTTGGCTTTTTCAAACTCCTCAGCTAAGCTTTTGACAAACTGCAAACTACCGTCGTTGTCGCCTTCTTTGGTCCACATGGTAAGGGTTACCGCTTCACCAGAATCGCCAGACTCGGCGGGGGCGGCAGCCTGGCCGCTATCGGCCGGGGCTTGCGCCGGGGGAGCGTCGCTGCTCCCGCCGCCGCAGGCCGCCATCACGATTAGAGACAATAACAAGGTAAACAAACTTATCAACTTTGATTTCATTTATTATCCTCCTCCAAATAAACGATCACTAAATTAATATGAACTTGTTTTTAATGGATAGGTGTTGAGTTTATTGAGCAAGCGGTAAAGAACTCAATAAATTTGATGGGGGATCACCTCCTTGTGATTAACCTTGTGAAAACGATGCTGACCGATGACCGGATAGAAAGATAATAGTGGAGAAATCGATAGAGGGCCGGTCACTGCCCAGACTCAGGTTGTGGAATGAATACTATGTGGTTCTTGACGACAACAAGCAATTTGCGCCACAAGCCCAGATCAACCCAATTTGAGGAGCGCGACACGGAACGGAGCCAAGTCTGAGGGTGATCGCTCCTTAAAGATTGGGGCTGACTGAGACTAGGTAGAACCCGGAACAATTTGCTCATTTAATATACCATAACTGATATCAAACCGCTATTCTCAAAAGAGTGTAGCAGTCAAGCGTCTGCCAGGCGTTACCCGGTGCGTCACAAAATGCGTCTTTTAAGAATGGTGGGATAAATTGAGAAGCGAATCTTATGGAATTATTGCCAGAGACAAAATGACTCAAAGTGAATGGCTGCGCCGGTAGGGTAGGAGCCGGGGTAAGTGAGCCGGTCGATCCAACCGACTGCATGGAGGCCAATCTCAAGGGGGCCGGTGACCGGAAAGGAGACTTGTCCCACGCTGAACCATTGAGAACCGTCCCGGCTGCAAAACGCTTGAATGCTGTTTTCCTGGCGAGCCAACCGTAGAAAGACGCGACAGTCCGAATGATTTTCAGGCAATAGCCCACGCCCGACGATTATCGTCCGGTTATCAATACTGCCGTCAAAAGCGACCTCGCGATTCCCACGACAGCCCCACACCAGTCGCAGAAAATTAAACTCGTCTTGCCAAAGCAGCAGGCCGCCGATGGCCGGTTGCTGCGAGTCAGCCGGGCGGCAGATCGTTTGCACGACAAAATCGTTAACCACAGGTCGCAGCAGGCGAGGGGCGCTCAGATTGAGATACCACAAGTCTCGACCGTTGGCCGCTCGCATATCCAGACCGGTCTGAACGCAAAAGGTGCAATCGGCCAACGGGTCACGCCAGGTCCAGTCCAGGTCTAAATCCGCCTCAAATTGATCATAAAAGGCGGCGCGGTCTGGAGTTAGGTGAGGCTTATCAATAGCAACCGGTTCAAGATACCATTGTTGGGGTATGATTGACCCTGTAGACGGCTGGGTCGGCAACGCCGCGAACGATTGATAAAGTGATTTAACCCCCTGACTATCCCCTTCGGCGGCCTCATAAACCGCCTCCAATCCGGTCAGAATACAAGCCAAGAAAGGCCAGCGGCTAACCCAGGCAACCATCGATAAATCAGACGCATCAAATAAGGTCATCGCCGCTTTAAAATGGTTTAAGGCGGCTTGGGGCCGGCCCTGAAACCGGTCGATCTGGCCCAGGCTATAGTGAGCCGTCCATACGGTCCACGGATAAACATCCGAGGCAGACTGAATGGTCTGGTTTAGGGTTTCGGCGGCCGTCTGCCAGGCCTGTTCGGCTAATCTGATCACCCCTATCATTAACAATGATACGGAGCGATATTTATCAAGCCCCACCCCTTCGGCTAGTTCGAGCGCCTGCTGCGCGTACCGTTCTGCCGCCGAAAAATCGCCGAGATGAAGACAAACGCCGATGATATCTTGTAAGCTGTACCAAATACGGCGATCCTGGCCGCTTTGGCGATACAGGGCAATGACTCGCTCGACCTTCGCCATCGCGGTCTGTAGGTCGCCCTGTTGAAAATCAAAACTAAATTCAAGATCGTACAATTCGGCCAGAGACCCGTGGTCGTTAAATTGTTTAGCCCAGGCGCCCACCGTCTGCAACCAGTGGGCGGCCTCCGTCAGGCGCTTTTGATAATAGAGGCTAATCCCAATATGGAAATAGGCCGGTCTGAGTTCTTCCCGATACGGCAGGTTCCGGATAAAGCGGGCCGTTTGGGCGGTCCAGGTATGAAACTCATGCATGTCGCCCTGTCTAATCCGGCTCATAGCGATGAGCTGATTCATAAGGGCCGCTTCAACCGACTCGGTTTCTTCAGCCGTTAACAAGGCCAGCCCTTTAAGGCCCAATTCCGCTCGTTCAGTATGCTGTTCTTGCCAAAATAGTACTTCACCTAACCAGTGGTACAACCGGATCAAGGTCGGCGTATCCGCGCCCGTTTCCTCGCCCAACGCAATCGCTTGACGAAAGTGATACTCGGCCTCGGTTTCCTTGCCCAGCCGGTGATAGGTCCGACCCAAACCGGTCAGGGCAACCAATCGCCACCGGCTGCGATCCAGGGTCGAGACGGGGCCGGTTGACATTTCCGCCAACTGCTGTAGGGCCTGTTTGAAGTAGCGAACGGCTTCATCATTGAGAAAAATACGGCGCGATTTTTCACCTGCCCGGCACAAATATTGAACGGCTTTCCCGGTCAGCTTGCTGCGCTGGTAGTGGTAGGCCAACTGTTCATACCGTTCGGCCAGATTGTCCTGATACTGCTGTTCGATCACCTCGGCCACCTGCTGGTGGAGGTGGGTCTTTTGGTCGGGCGGGATAGTTTGATAAACGCTCTCTTGAATCAGACCATGTCTGAAAACATACTCTTCTTCCGGCACCACCTTCTCGCGGTAAATCAGGGCCGATTCCTCCAATCGCCACAGCATCTGCCTAAGATCAGTCATTTGCGGTATCAATTGGGACAGTATCCGAGTTTGAAAGCTATGACCAATCACCGCCGCGCTGCGGAGAAGGTGTTTCGGTTCCGGCTCCAGGCGATCAATCCGGCTGAGAATAACGCTTTGCACGCTTTTTGGCACGGCAATGACCGGATCGATCTCTGCTCGAACCCGCCAACGGTGACCATTGATCGCTTCTTCCTGATCAACGTACAGAATTCCGTTTTCAATCAGTTCCCTAATCACTTCTTCGATAAAAAAAGGATTGCCATGCGTTCGCTGCAGCACCGGAGCTTCAACGGCGGGCGGCAGCACGTCAACACCTAATAAAGAGTCGATCAAACGCCGGCTCTGGTCAGGAGTTAGTTCTCGTAACATTAGCTCAAGATATTGTTCGGGGCATTTTCGGGAGGCAATGGCCGAGAGTCGCAAATCTTTATGCTGGTAATGAGGCCGATAGACACACAACAGCAAAATGGGGCTGGTACGCAGCGCGTCCATCAAAGATGAGACTAAATCAAACGAGAGATCATCAACCCAGTGGAGGTCGTCAAAAACCAGAACCAGAGGTTGATCGACTGCCAGCGCCGTGAAAAAGTCAGTCACGGCCAAAAACGTCTGGTGTTGGAGGCTTTGCGCGTCGATGGCCTTAACCCATTCCTGCCACTCTGGCTCCAATTCAAGCGAGAGCATGCGGCTGAGCAGGGTTCTTATCTCCCCGGCTCGCCGATCATCACCCCCCAAGCGATCTTGTTGTTTCATGGTCGCTAAGCAAGCGGCCAGAGCCTGACCCCGCTCGATTTCATTGGCTGCGCCTTGCGACGTATACAAATATCGCTGCAACAGATCAATGAAAGGCCAAAAGCCGGTAGCTGTTCGCAAGGCCGAACAGCGGCATTCCAACCACAGGGGAACGGGGGTGTTGCTTAAAGGAGGGGATAAAGCCGACTGATTCAATTCTTCGACTAAGCGTGATTTCCCCACACCGGCTTCACCGATCAGCGAGACCAACTGCCCTTGACCGGCCAGAACCGCCGTGAGCGCCATATTGAGTTTTGCAAACTCCTCGTCCCGTCCGATCAGCGTGGCCCGCAGTCCTTTAATACCGCGCATTTTCTGCGGGCGGGGCAAGGCCTGCTTTACCTCATATACCTCAATGGGCTGCTCCATACCGCGGACAGTCATCAGTTTTGGCGCAAACTCAAAGACGCCTTGGATATGACGATAGGCGCTCTCGCTGACCACAACCTGACCGGTTGGGGCCTGGTCTTGTAAGCGAGAGGCCAATTGGACCACCGGCCCCAACGCCGCCACATCTTGAAACTTAGCCGGGCCGATCGGGCCAAGATAAACATGACCGGTACTGATCCCCACGCTCAAACCGATCCCGTCTTTCGTGGCCAATCGTTGAATCTCCAACGCGGCATAAACGGCTCGCTCCGGATCATCCTCGTGCGATTGAACCATCCCAAAAATGGCTTGAACATTGTATCCGGCAAAGTGAACGATCTGACCTTCGTACCGGGTGATGACCTGAGTCACAATTTGCAACAGGGTCTGGGTCGCACCGGCCATATCTTCC
>ERZ795053.7927-NODE-7927-length-10109-cov-4.754327_pt1 | contig 10109 bp, 8 predicted proteins | sample MGYA00375137_ERZ795053 | MGnify/ENA primary metagenome ERZ795053 (study PRJEB30182, sample SAMN05720284) | activated sludge metagenome | isolation source: Anaerobic digester | place: Hong Kong | collected 2014-12-17 ... | reverse complement strand
CCGAGGGCGACTTCTCCGGCGAGGCGGTCGAGGACGACGCCGCGGAACGTGCCGCAGTCATCCGCAGGTTCTCCCGCGCCGTGTGCACGAGCCCCCTGTTCGAGGCCTGCTTCATCGGCACCGAGGCCGGGCTGCTCGTGGCCCGGCGGAGGACGGAGTCGTGAGGCGGGCCTTCGTCACCGGGGTGAGCCGGGGACTCGGAGCGCACTTGGCGAGGCACCTCGCCGCCGAAGGCTGGGAGGTCACCGGCGTGAGCCGGAGCGGCCCGCGGGACGAGGAGCCGTTCCGCCACGTCGCGCACGACCTCGCGGGCGCGGACGGTGTCGAGCAACTCCTCCACATCGCTGCGGGCGAGCAGGGGTACCCGGACCTCGTCGTGCTCAACGCGGTCACCTACCCCGACGCCGACGCCGCCGACCCGGTGGCGGAGGCGGAACGCGTCATGCGGGTCAACGCGCTGGTCCCGTACCTCTTCGGCCAGGCCCTCCTGCGGACCGTCGACGCCACCCGCCCGACCACGGTCGTCGTGCTCAACTCCGAGTCGATGTTCCACGCGGACGCCAACTCGGGGGTGTACCCGGCGAGCAAGGCCGCCCTGAGGGTCCTCACGACCTCGCTGGCCGCGCAGGCCCGCGAGTCGGTCTCGTGCGTCGCGACGCTGCTGCTGGGGCCGCTGGCGAACGAGGAGAAGGTGCGTGACCTGCGCAAGGTCGCGATGTCCCGCAACGTCACCGAGGAGGACATCACCCGCACGTTCCTGCGCCGGTCCAACCCCGACCTGGTCATCGACCGGCTTATCGACTTCGACGTGTGTGCCCGGACGGTGCAGCATCTGGCCGGGCTCGGCCACGTGGGCAACGGCATGGTCTGCCGCATCGACGGCGGCTCGGCCGGTTCGCTGGTCTGAGGCCCGAGGAACCGATGCGCTACAGACGGCTGGGCCGGACCGAACTCCAGGTGTCGGAGCTCGGTCTCGGTGCGGCGACCTTCGGGTCGAAGTGGGGTCCCGCGTGGACGATGACCCGACGCGAGGCGGCCCGGACGCTCGGGATCGCCCTCGACCACGGCGTCAACCTCGTCGACACCTCGAACGTGTATAACCGGGGTGAGAGTGAGAGCGTGCTCGGTGAGCTCCTGGCCCACCAGGGGCTTCGCGACCGGGTCATCCTCTCGACCAAGTTCGGGTACCGGACCGACCCGGACGACCCGACGAGCGGCGGGTGCTCGGCGGTCGCTGTCCGCCGCGCGATCGAGCGCTCGCTGCGGCGCCTCCGCACCGACCACGTCGACTTGTACTACGTCCACCTCTGGGACGACATGACGCCACTGGAGGAGACCCTGGCCGCCCTCGATGACCTCGTCACGGCGGGCACGGTGCGTCACGTCGGGCTGAGCAACGTCCCCGGCTGGTACGCGGGCGCCTGGGAGGCGCTCGCGGCCGCCGGACGCGGTCCCCGCCCGGCGGCTGTCCAGTTGCAGCACAACCTGCTCGTCCGCGTGCACGAGCAGGAGTTCCTGCCCTACCTGCGGCACCGGGACGTCGGTCTGGTCTGCTGGGGACCGTTGGCCAACGGCCTGCTTGCCGGCAGGTACGAGCTCGACCACGAGACGAGGACGGTGAAGGGAGCGGGCCGGATGACCCGGAACTTCACCACAGGTGACGTCGACCCGTTCGCCGAACGGACTCGGCGGGTGCTCGCCGAGTTGGACGCGCTGGTCGCCGAGACCGGCCGGACCCACCACGAGCTGTCCCTCGGGTGGCTCCTGGCGCGTGAGGAGACCTCGTCGGTGCTCCTCGGGGTCTCCTCCCCCGAGCAGCTTGCCGCCAACCTCGCCGTGGTGGACTCCGACCTCCCGCCCGAGGTGCTCGCCCGGCTCGACACCGTCAGCCGGCCCACCGTCGAGCATCCCTGGACGTTCCTGGAACCGGACGTCCAACAACTTGTCCACGGCCAACTTGTCCACGGCGTCCCGTCGCCGGCGGGCGAGGACCAGGCCGGGCGGTGAGCACCGGACCTGGGCTGCGGACGACCTGGGACCCGACGCCCGCAGCTGCTGCGCCCCCTCAACGTCCTCCTCGGCGGCCGGGAGACGACATCAACTGGCACTGGCAGTTCATCGCCCTGACGTACGCTTCCACGGTCGCCACGTCCACGTTCGGCGGCTTCGTCGGAGAGTGGGCCGTCACGGCCCTGGGCGCCTCGCCCAGCACGGTCGGGCTGCTGCTCCTGGCCAACGCGGGCCCCCTGTCGTCACAGGGTACCTCGCCAGAGCCGCGTCCCGACCGGGTCGGCCGCCGCCCGATCCTGGTCGCCTGCCTGCTCGGCAGGGAGTCACGGTCCTGGCGTGTGCGTTCTTCGGTGACCACCTGCCGCTCGGCTTCGGGCTCGACGTGCTGGCCTCCGCGATCGGGACGCCGGCCTTGGCGATGCGCACTGCCGCCGGAGCGACGGACTGCGGCGTTCTCGACCCTGCGCCCGATCACCAACCTGGCTATGGTGACCAGGCCCGGGCTGGCCGGGCCCCTCTTGGTGCTCACGGACTGGCCCGGTCTTCGTCGCCCTGCGCCTCCTTGGTGTGGTGTCGGCCGGCGGCGCGGCCGCAGCGGCGGCTGGCCGTGTTCCGAGACGGCCCCCGTGCGTGGTCATGCTGCTCTCGACACTGATAACGTCCCCGTGTACGTCGCGTACGCGTCCGTGCTGCCGGGTCGTGGTGCCCTCCTACGGTTACGACGCCTCGACATGAGGTCTCCTCGCCGTCGTGAACCCGGTCCTGGTCATCGCCTTCCAGGGCTTCCTCACCTGCAAGGTCGGTCGGCGCGCACCCGAGGCGCGTGGGCACTGAAGGACCGACGGAGGAGGGACACAGTCATGGCGGAGCCTGAGCTGCTGGTGGTCGATGCGCCCGGAGGGCCGACCCCCGATGATCTCGTCGGGTCCCTGTCGACCTGGGGCCCGGTCCGCGTTCTGATGGTGCGCTGGAACGACGAGCAGTCCAACGAGGCCCGACGGAAGTCGCTCTCCCGCCTCGGGCCGGTGATGACGGTACCCCGAGTCGACCACGTCGCGGAGACCGGCTTGGTGCTGCACCGCGAGAGGCCGCTCGCTGGCGTCGTCGCCTTCTCCGAGGTGGTGAGCTTCCACGCGGGGATGCTGGCCGCACTGCTGGGCCTGCCGGGGCACCCCCCCGCAGCTCTGCTGGCGGCGCGCTGCAAGGACGTCCAGCGCGCGGTCCTGGAGGAGGCCGGCGTTCCCTCCCCCCGTGCCCGGGCCGTGCGCAGCGCCGAGGACCTCGACGCGTGTGCCGACCTCCGCTTCCCCGTCGTGATGAAGCCCTCCGCGGGTGTCTCGAGCTACTGCATGGCGCGCGCCGAGACCCCCGACGAGCTGCGGGCCGCCTGGCCACCGCTCGTCGAGCGGTACCGCGCGCACCCGATCACCCACGGCACCGACCCGGTCTTCGTCGTGGAGGAGGAGATCGCCTGGTCGGACTGGCGGGTGGACCCTCGCCTCGGCCACCAGGTGAGCGTGGCGATCCTCGGGCACCAGGGCCGGCCGTACTGCCTGGGCGTAACGGACAAGACTCCGCTCGTGCCGTTCTTCCGCGAGGAGGTACACCTTGCGCCGTCCTCGCTGTCCCCGGATCAGACGCTCCAGGTGGTCGACGTCGCTAACCGGGCGGTGACTGCGCTCGGGCTCCGGGACGGGCTGTGCCACGTCGAGCTGATGCTCACCGCGCCCGGGCCGGTCGTGTTGGAGGTCAAAGGGCACATCGGAGGCTGCATCGACGGGCTTTGGCGGGCCTCACGCGGCTACGACTGCGTCCGCGCCGCCGCAGCGGCGGCTACGGGCACGCTGCCTCCCCTCCCGGGTGACCCGGTGCGCCACGCCGCCTACGTGCGGCAGCAGCCACCCCAGGGTCGCTACCGCATCGAGAGCATCGACCGCGCTGCGGTGGAGGCCGCGCTGCGGCGCGCCCAGTGGGGCTCCGTAGAGAAGAGCGTCGGCACAGAGATCGACACCAGCGACGGCGCCGTCGCGAACCTGGCCAGCTACATCGCGACCGCCAACAGCCAGGACGAGCTGCTGACCCTCGTCACTACGATCAACGCGGAGCTTTCCGACGCCGTCCGCCTGCGTGCGCTGGACGAGCCCGCGACCGCCGGGAGGTCTGCGGAGCCCGGCGCCGCGCCCTGGCCCGACGGAACGTTCGCGACGAGGACCACCGCCTTGGCCCCGCCGACCTGCGAACCCATGGCCGAGCACGTCCGGGACGAGTTCGACCGCGCCGAGTTCTTCGCCGAGTTCTGGCGGCGCAAGCCGCTCTTCGTCAAGGGCGGCGCCGTCCAGCTCGTCGGGAGGAACTGGACGGCGCAGGACTTCGACGCCGCCCTCGCCTCGGCCCGGGCGGCTGGTGCCGCCGTCAACGAGACACCCGGTCAGGTGACCTTCCTAGAGGCGGCGTCGTCCTACGACGAGACCCTCGCCGGGCTCGCGGCGGACATGGCGAGGGTGTTCGGGTCGCCGGGCGCCTGGTTCGACGCGATCCGCACCCACGCCAGCAGCGGGATCGGCGCCCACTTCGACCACAGCGACAACTTCGTGCTCCAGCAGGAGGGTCTGAAGAAGTGGTCGCTGGCCTCGCCGCGCGCAATCGACCCCGACCTGCTGGCGCGTCGCATGCTCAACGACCCCTCCGTCGGGTCGCACGGGCTGCCCGAGGACCGCCTGCACTTCGTACTCGAGGCGGGGGACCTGCTGTACATCCCGCTCATGTGGCTGCACGACGGCGTCTCGCACGGCGGGTCCCTCAGCATCTCCCTGGTCTGTCCGGCCATGTCCCTCTACAGTGCCACCGTCCCCTTCCTGACCCGGGCGATCAAGGCCTGCGGCCTCGGTGCGACGCCCATCCCGGCCCTGCACGCGGCCCTGTCGGAGGACGAGCGGACCGCCGCCCTCAAGACCCTGCGCGACGAAACCGCTCGTCTCCTCGGCGAGATAGGCTCGGCCGACCTCGTGGACCAGGTCCTGGCCCGGCAGGCCCGCGCGTTGCAGGCTGCGCACCGGTGACGTCGCGTCCGCCCGCCTCGTGACAAGGACCCTGACCGGCCGCACCGCGGTCGTCACCGGGCGCCGCTTCGGGCCTCGGGTGGTCGACCTGTCGGAGGCGCTGCAGGACAGCCTCACCCCCTGCTCCGCGCGGACCGGGGTGTCAGTGATCCGCCCAGGCAGCATCCACACGACCACGCATCTCTCGGAGCGCCCCGGGCTCTCGCCCTTCCCCCACGCCGGCCCGGTACCGTGCGGCTGGACCACGGAGGCGGCCGGAGAGGCGCTCACCGAGGGCGCCGACCCGATCGCCCTCAGGGTCGTGGGGGCCGTCCGGAGTGGACGCTTCTATGTGCTGGTCCATACCGGCCACGTGTCCGCCGGGCAGGTGCGCGCGGACACCATCGCGCGGAGCGAGCCGGTCGGATGACACTCGCCGCCGAGTTCGACGACGCCCGCCTGTTAACGGTGTACGACGCCGAGAACGAGTGGGGACCCGACGACACCTGGTTCCTCGACCGGGTGGGTGCGCTGCGCGCCGACGCGGTGGCCGACCTCGGCTGCGGCACGGGTCGGCTGACCGTCCGCCTCCCGCCGGTGGCGAGCCGCGTCGTGGGGGTGGATCCGTCGGCGAGGGCGATCGCCCGGGCCCGGCTGCGACCCGGTGCCGGGTCGGTCGAGTGGCGGATGGGAGACGCCCAGAGGCTCGACGAGGGGGCATTCGACGTCGTGCTGCTCACCAGCCACGTGACGCAGTTCGTCGTCCTCGACACCGACTGGTCCCGCACGCTGGCAGCGGTGCGGCGGGCCCTCCGGCCGGGAGGGCACGTGCTTCTCGATTCCCGCAACCCCGCCGGACGCGCGTGGGAACGCTGGGACGGTGTGGTGCGCACGGTGGCGGTGGGCCCCGGCGACGACTGCGTCGTCATGACGCGCGTGCTGGCGGTCCGCGGGGAGACCGATCCCGTCGTGGACTTCGAGCGGCACTACCGCTTCACCGATGGGCACCGGGTGCGCAGCTCCGGCTCGCTGATCTTCCGCCGGCTGTGCACGTTGGAGTCCGACCTGTCCCGCCAGGGTCTGGAGCTGTCGGCGGCCTACGGCGGGTGGTCGCAGGAGCCCCCCGACGACAACCACGCCGAGCTGGTCCTGGTCGCGACTCGGCCCGGGTGAGCCCGGCCCGGCCGGGGCTCAGACGGTAGTCCGGGCGCGCTCACGGGCATCCTTGCGACGGCGCTGCTGTTGCTCTCCTCCATTCCCGCACTGACCACCCGAAGCGGCCCACACCACCGCCAGCACCTTGCGCGCGTCGTAGGAGAACTTGGACCGCACGCTGTGCCCGAGACCGCTTCGCGACCTGCCGACGACCCGCACCCGGCCTCACCCCGGCGGCGGCCGCCAACCGGCGCCGGGCGTTGTCACGAGACCACCCGTAACCTCGACCACCTGATCCCGGACCCGACCTTGTCCTTCTTCGACAACCGCAGGTACGCCCGCGCGTACCTAATCGTGATCTCAGCCGGTGACGCCATCGACAACCCACTTCCCATGACCCACGACACTCACCCAGTCGCGGGCATTCCCTTCCTACGTGAGGAGGGGCGCGCGTTTCGCGGGCAGTCCTGGTGAGTCTCGTCGCCGACTGGTGACTTACTGACCCACGCTCTCCTAGGATGACCGACATGACCTCCTCTCACGACGGCAGCGTAGCGGCGCGAGGCGGCCGGGATCGCGACCGTTGAGCCGTCGGTTCTCGAACGTCGGGATCCTCGCGCACGTCGACGCGGGCAAGACGACCCTCACCGAACGCCTGCTGTACGAAGCGGGTGTCATCGAGCGTTTCGGGAGCGTTGACGGGGGGGACACCCAGACCGACACGATGGACGTGGAGCGGCAACGGGGGATCACGGTGCGGGCCGCCGTAGCAGCGATGCCGCTCGGCAACCTCGTCGTCGACATCATCGACACCCCCGGGCACTCGGACTTCGTCGCCGAGGTGGAGCGTTCGCTGCGCGTCCTGGACGCCGCAGTCGTCGTGGTCTCGGCGGTGGAGGGGGTGCAGGCCCGCACCAGGGTGCTGCTGTCCATCCTGCGGCGCCTGTCGATCCCGACCATCGTTTTCGTCAACAAGATCGACCGCCGGGGGGCCGACCCCTGGAAGGTCTACGCGACCCTGGCTCCGCTCGTGCCGGGTGCCGTGACCCTGAACGTCCCCGAGGGGGCCGGCGACGCCCTCGCCTCCGCCCGGCCCGCGTCGGAGGCCGACCGGCTCGAGCGGCTCGCCGACGTCCTCACCCGGTCCTCGACTGAGCTCCTCACCGACTACTTCGAGCATCCCGAGCGGGTCACCTCCGAGCGCCTCGTCGACGAGTTCGCCCGCCAGTTCGCCCGGGCCGAGGTCTCGCCGGTGCTGTTCGGCTCGGCCCTGACGGGTGTCGGAGTGCACGACCTGCGGGAGACGATGAGCCAGGTCCTGCCGGTGAGCTCCGGCCGCCCCGAGGACCCGGTGCGCGGGCGGGTCTTCAAGGTGGACCGGGTGGAGGGCCGTGGACGCGTCGCCTACGTCCGGCTGGATGCCGGCTCGGTATCGGCGCGGGACGAGGTCGCGTGGCACCGCCGCCGCGGGAACGGGCCACCGGTCCGGATCACGGGCAAGGTGCGCGGCGTCCAGGTGTTCCTCCACGGCGCGGTCCCGACCCCGGAGGTCGCGAGCCCGGGCTCGGTCGCCGTCCTCTCCGGTCTGGAGGACATCCAGGTGGGCGACCAGCTGGGCGAGGGACTCTCGGACGAGGGCCCCCTCTTCGCGCCGCCCAACCTTGAGACCCGCCTGCGCATCGACGACCCCGCCGGCCGCCGTGCGGTCTTCGCGGAGCTGGTCGAGCTCGCCGAGCTCGACCCGTTGGTGGGGGTCACCCGCGAGGACGACGGGACGATCCGGATGCGGCTGTACGGCGAGGTCCAGAAGCAGGTCATCGGCAGCCTGCTCCTCGCGGCCACCGGCGTGGAGGTCGACTTCGAGGCGCCCACACCCGCGTACGTTGAACGTCCGATCGGGGTGGGCAGCGCCCTCGAGGAGATCTCCCGCGACGAGACCACCTACTTCTGGGCCACCGTCGGCCTGCAGGTGGAACCGGGCCCGCCCCGGTCGGGGATCAGCTTCCACCTCGACGTGGAGCTGGGCTCCCTCCCCCTGGCCTTCCATCGCGCGATCGAGGAGACGGTGACGACCGAGCTCCAGGAGGGGCCCCACGGCTGGCCCGTGATCGACTGCCGTGTGACGCTCACGCGCACGGGCTACGCCAGCCCGATCTCTGCGGCCGGCGACTTCCGCAAGGCGACCCCGCTGACGCTTGCCGCAGCGTTGAGCCAGGCACGCACCGAGGTCTGCGAGCCGCTGGAGGACTTTGACATCGAGCTGCCCGTCGCCACGGTCGCCGCAGTCTCCGCAGCGATCGGTCAGGCGGGTGGGGTCGTGGCGGGGCAACGGGCCGGCGTACCCGATCGCCTCCACCTCACCGGCACGGTGTCGACCGCGCAGCTCATCGGCCTGCAGAAGGAGCTCCCGGGCCTGACCCGCGGCGAGGGTGTGCTCACCACGACGTTTCACGGGTACCGTCCGCTGCGGGGCAAGGCGCCGACCAGACCCCACCGCCAGCCCGACCCCTACGACCGCAGCGCGTACATGCTGTATACGCTGAAGCACCAGTAGAGGCCGGACGGCCGCTCAGCGCCGCGACAGGTGGACGGCGTACTCGACCCGACGCGAACCCCGCCGCACGACCTTGCCGAGCCCGGGTGACAGCACGACGGTGATCTCCTCGGGCATTCGGCCCACCCGGTACTCCCGGGGGCCTACCTGCCGGAGCCGGGCGGCCACCCCGTTGGGGAGCCGCAGCCGCACGTCGCTCTCGGTGACGGACAGGTCCAGGGTGGTCTCCTCGTCGGCGTCCGCCGTCCCGCTGTAGTCGAAAGCCGAAGCGGGGGCCGTCATCTCCCACCGCCCCGTGGGCAGGGGAGCCGACAGCGCATCGTGCGCGGACGCGCGGAGCGGACGACTGAGCAGGGCCACCGCGCGCTGCTCCGGAACGAAGAGGTCGAGGAGCTCGGGCGTGAGCACCGTGTCCAGGACCAGGTGGATACGGTCCTGACGCCCCTCGTTGGACACCCGGTGCGGCGTGCTGAAGTCGCCGTACCACAGGTGCCCGGCGCTCCAGTGCTCCGATTGCTGACCGAACCACATGAGCGCGTCGGGGTTCGTGATGAGCGGCACGTGCAGTCGCACCTTTCCATAGGAGAGCCCGAAGTACGGGTCGACGTGCTCGTCGACCTGGGCGTGCGGGCGCAGCCGCATCAGCCGGGTCGCCATACGCTCGCCCGGCACGCGCCGGAGGAGTTCGCGTAGCGCCGGCAGTTCGGCCAGGACAGGGGTCTCGGAGTACTCCTCGCCCAGCAGCCCGGGGTCGGTCCGGGACATGTCGCCGAGCGGCGCCACCAGGGGAACGACGGACCAGTCGTCGTCCTCGCGCGGCGCGATCACCTGATCGGTACGGGCGGTCGCCTGACGCCGCCACCCGAGTCCGGCCAGCCGGTGCAGGTCCTCGAGCAGCGGGTCGAAGTCGATCGGCATGTCCAGTCGGCGGGGCAACGGAGCGGCGCCGGTGGTGTCCTTGTCAAGGCTCACAGTTTCTTCTTCAGACGCTTTCAGCCATCAACACTACGGTCGCAGTCGACATGAAGGCCTTTTAGCCTCAGCCCTTCACTGTCCTGTGTGTAAGTAACGGAATTCTTGGACTTGCGACAGTTCAAGACATCCCACGGGAAAGGCACTTGGTAAGTGAACAGTACATCGGCAGTCCATCTTCATTCACAGCCGTGTAGCTCCGGCACCCCACCAACAGGTCGCACCCGGCGGTAATAGCCACCCTGGATCCGACAGCACACCGTAGGCTCAAACGTTGTCGAGATCCTCGCGATCAGGAGAGGTAAGAGTCCTCTGATCCTCGGGGGTGTCCACGGCCGTGACAAAGTCCCCGCTGGTGGCCATGTGAGGTCCCCGCTGGT
>ERZ795053.7922-NODE-7922-length-10111-cov-3.789479_pt1 | contig 10111 bp, 7 predicted proteins | sample MGYA00375137_ERZ795053 | MGnify/ENA primary metagenome ERZ795053 (study PRJEB30182, sample SAMN05720284) | activated sludge metagenome | isolation source: Anaerobic digester | place: Hong Kong | collected 2014-12-17 ... | reverse complement strand
AAACATTCATTTTGAAGGAATTACCTTTGAAAACTGTGCCTGGAATATACCCGGAAAAGGGTACTGCGGTGTTCAGGCCTGTCATTTTGATCCGCGTCCTGAAAATGAAGGTTGGTCGGTGGTTCCGGTCGCCGTTTATGCTGAATGGACAGAAAATGCAACTTTCAACAACTGTAATTTTCAGAATTTGGGTGGTTCTGGTTTGTGGTTTTCCACAGGTTGTAAAAACTGCTCGGTTGAAAACTCCGGGTTTTTTGATATTTCAGGAAACGGAATAATGATTGGCGAAGGACAGGACCGGTTGGTGAATGGAAAACAATGGTGGCAGGTTGCACCAAATCAGGTTGCTTTGGGTAATACAATTGAAAATTGCACGATTAAAAATTGCGGCACACAATTTTTTGGTGCAGTTGGCATTTGGTGCGGTTTAACAGCCGAAACAACAATCCGAAACAACGAAATTTCTGATTTGCCCTATTCCGGAATTTCAATCGGCTGGATGTGGAGCCCGGTGGCAACACCATGCCGCGCAAATGTTATTGATGGAAACCACATTCACCATATTATGCAAATTTTGAGCGACGGAGGCGGGATTTACATGCTGGGTTTACAACCCGGCAGCAAAATCACAAACAACAAAATTCATGATGTTAAAATTAATGCCGGCCGTGCCGAAAGTAACGGAATGTTCCTCGATGAAGGGACGACTGATGTTTTGGTTGAAAATAACCTGATTTATAACATTGCCAAATCACCCTTGCGTTTTCATAAAGCCACAATAAATTTGGTAAAGGATAATTTTCTGTTTTGTGCCGGCGAAAATCCTCCAATCCGTTATAATTCAACAAAAGAAGACGATATCCGGAAAGTGGGGAATAAAGTGTTTTTGGGAAAGGAGTTGAATTATGAAAAGGAACTAAATGTTGCCATCAAAAAATGGAAATAAGAGGTATTTTTTGTAATTCAATAAAGAACTAATTAAAATGGTTTATAAATGAGCATTTCAAAAAAAGGTGCAATTCTTGTGTTTTTTGTGTTGCTGAAATTTGTGTTGCAGTATTTTGCAATTAATCCGGTTTACGAGTTGCACCGCGATGAATTTTTGCATCTCGATTTAGGCAAACATTTGGCCTGGGGTTACGCTTCTGTTCCGCCGGTTACTTCCTGGATTTCATTTGTTATCCTTCTGCCGGGCAATTCAGTTTTTTGGGTTAAGTTTTTTCCGGCGCTTTTTGGGGCATTAACAATTGTTGTTGTTTGGAAGACGATCGAAGAACTAAACGGAAATTTATTCGCTTTGATAATGGGTTCTGTTTCGGTGATTTTTAGCGTTTTGCTCCGAATAAATACACTTTACCAACCCAATTCACTTGAATATTTATTGTGGACTGTTTTATTTTTTATTGTCATTAAATTCATCAATTCCGAAAATAATAAATGGCTGTGGCTGGCAGCGGTTACGTTTGCCATCGGCTTTCTGAACAAATACAATATTGCGTTTTTAATGCTTGGTTTACTGCCTGCTTTGGCTATTTCGAAACACCGTAAAATATTCGTAAACAAACATTTTTATTTTTCGATGCTTTTGGCATTACTGATTGTTTCACCCAATTTAATATGGCAATATAAAAATGGGTTTCCGGTTTTTCAACACCTGAAAACACTTGCCGAAACACAATTGGTAAATGTTAACAGATTAGACTTTTTAAAAGAGCAACTGATGTTTTTTGCGGGTTCTTTATTTGTAATCATCCTGGCATTTATTTCATTTTTCAGATATCCGCCTTTCAGGCCATTCCGGCTTTTCTTTTTGTCAACAATTTTCACGCTGGCTATTTTCACATGGTTAAAAGCCAAAGGTTATTATGCGATCGGGCTTTATCCGGTTTTGCTGGCATTTGGTTCTGTTTATCTTGAAAAATTGTTGAGTAGAGATTGGTTGAAATATCTGAAACCTGTAGCTGTTTTGTTTCCTGTTCTTATTATGGTTCCGATATTCAGGATTATGATGCCGGTTTTGTCGCCTTCTGAAATAATTCAAAAGAAAGAGATTTTTCAGAAGTTTGGTTTGCTGAGATGGGAAGACGGACAAAACCACCATATTCCGCAGGATTTTGCCGATATGCTGGGTTGGAAAGAGTTGGCAGATATTGTTGATAAAACCTTTGAAACCATCGACGACAAGGAAAATACAATTATTCATTGCGATAATTACGGACAAGCCGGTGCAATTAATTTTTATTCGAAACAAAAATACACACAGGCAGTTTCCATGAATGCCGATTACATAAACTGGTATCCCTTGGATGAAATGGAAATTAAAAATGTAATTCTTGTAAAAAGTATTTATGATAAAGACAAAAACCGGGAACGCGAAAAAGCATTTTTTGATTCAGTTGAGTTGATTGGCGAAATATCAAACGAATTTGCACGCGAAAAAGGGACAAAAGTTTATTTGCTGAAAGGAGCAAAAATATCGATAAATGACATTTTACGTGAGGAAATCAGGAAAAATAAAAACAACTATTAAGTTTTAACAAACTTTAAAACATTGATGTTGAGGCATCTGGTTTTGTATCCAGAATTTCAGGATTTTTTGCAACCTGTTTGATATACCTGAAAAGCCTTCCCCCGTGTGAGCCGTCAACAACACGGTGGTCGAGTGTTGAAGAAAGCAACATTACTCTTCGAACAACCACCTCGTCGTTTACTACAATCGGTTTTTTATTAATCGTTCCGAGTACAAACACAAACGATATATTGGATGATGGCAGCAGCGAACCAAAACCTGTATCAAGCCCAACAGTCCCAATATTTGAAATTACATACGACCCAAAACTATTTGAATCAAGCCCGAAAACCGGCATTGAAATTCCCCAGTTTATTGTAATTGTTTGATAAATTTTGAAAAGCCAGTTTCTAAAAGGCCAGGGAAGTTTTGCCAGCAGCGATTTTGATTGCATTTCATCATTTTCTTTTCCTTTTCTCGAATTTGCAATGTTGTTTCCTATGTTTTCCGAAATTTCAGCAGTAGTAAGCTGGTCGGCATTTTCAACTTTTACTGATCCCATTTGTCCGCCTGGCAACAAAACGCTAACAGTTGCATCAACCTGTTTTCTCTGGATAATTTTTCCTCGTTTTACAAAAGTGTTTAACTCCGGAACTTCCTGTCTGATTGCACGTCCTATAATTATGGTCATCAGATAGGTAAGCGTTGTTTTGATGCCTTCTTTCCGTTTTTGAGCAACGTATTTTTCAAGTTCGGTAACGTCAAGTTCTACTATTCCAAATATTTTCGAATCGGTGGGTTTTTTGTAAATCGTGGAAGCAACTTTTCGCCAGTTGCTGTTGTAGTTTAGCATTTCAGTCATAATTCAATTTTTTACCAGAATTAAAACAAATAAACTGGTTTCTTCGAATTGAATTTATTTGTAATACAATCTTGCGGCAGCAAAAGTAGTTTTTTAAACTGGAATATGTGCAGATAATTTCAGTGATGATTTCAATACGTTTAAGTGTCAATTTAATTTATAATATAAAACATTTTTGCTTTCTTTAATTAGTTAAAGCAATTCTAAACCAATCCATTTAAAATGAATTCCAGAGAAAGAATAACTGCAGCTTTAAACCACAGGGAAGCCGACCGGGTTCCGTTTGATTTGGCCGGAACTACCTGGACAGGAATAACAAAAACAGCTTATTTTAATTTAATCAAACATTTGGGAAAAAGTGAATCAGCACCACAATGGTCTGATGTTATTCAGCAAATTGTTATTCCATCCGAAGATATTTTAAATGAATTGAATGTGGACACACGCGGTACTTTCCCGTTAACAAGTCATAACTGGGAGGTATATTCGAAATTAAAAGATGTGGGCGACTATTTTGAGTATTTTGATGAATGGGGATTTACCCATCATTTTCCAAAAAACGGATATTGGTTTTCACTCGTAAAACACCCAATGGAAAATGTTGATTTTGAAACTGAAGGTTTGATTGAAAATTATAAGTGGCCTGATGCAGGAAATAAAGAGCGGTTTTTAGGGATGCGCAAAAAAGCTGTTCAATTCATAAATCAGGATAAGATTGTAATTACAAAAGGTTTGTGTGCCGGTTTGTTCGAAATGCACCAGCGTGTGCGCGGAATGGAAAACGCAATGCTCGACCCCTTTCTTTTTCCTGTAAATTCCGACAAACTGGTTGGCAAACTGGCTGATTTGAAAATTGAATTCTGGGACGCTTTGCTTGGTGAAATTGGCGATGTTGTTGACATTGCTGGCGAAGGCGATGATTACGGGACACAACAGTCGCAGCTCATTTCCCCGGAGCAATTCAGGGAATATTATAAACCGCATTTTGAGCGGATTTTAAGTTTCATCAAAAGGAAATCGCCAAATGTGAAAATCATGTTCCATTCGTGTGGAAATGTAAGACCCATTATTCCTGATTTAATAGAATTGGGTGTTGAAATTTTAAATCCGGTGCACATAACCGCAACCGGAATGGAACCGGTGCAATTAAAAAAAGATTTTGGTAACGATATTGTTTTTTGGGGTGGGGGAGTTGATACTCAAAAAGTTTTACCTTCAGGAACTTTGAACGATGTGATAGACGACGTAAAACGAAATATCGATGCCCTGGCTCCGGGTGGAGGATTTGTATTCAGCACAGTGCATAATATTCAGGCTGAAGTTCCGTCGCAAAATATTGTTGCAATGATTGGGGCTCTTAATAAATTTGGGAAATATTAATTTGAATGATATGAAAAATTTAAGTTTTTTAGGTGTAACAATTCTTATTCTTTCGGAATTTCTTACAGCTTGCAAACCGAATGAAAATGTTAAGAAACCTGTCGTTTCATTTGCAGAGAAACAAACTGAAAAGAAAATTGAAGTACTGGTTGACGGGCAGCAATTCACAGTATTTCAGTGGCCCGATAATATTTGCAAACCTGTGTTTTATCCTGTTTGCGCATCTTCAGGAACTGAAATTACAAGAGGTTTTCCAATCAACCCCAGAAATGGCGAACGGACCGACCATCCGCATCAGATAGGGCTGTGGTTTACATACGGAAATGTGAATGGTAATGACTTTTGGGGAAATGGTTCGCAGGGTCTTGGAACAAAAAATTCTAATGGCGGTACAATCAAACATCTCAGAATTGAAAATATAAAAAAAGGAACAGGAGAAGGCTCATTTGATTCTTTTGAAAGCTGGGTTGATTCAACCGGAAATGAGCTTTTAAAGGAAAAAACATCCTACAGTTTTATTGCTGATGGAAAAATAAGAATAATCGACAGGAATACAATTTTAACTGCTGGTGAAAAAAATGTGGAAATGCCCGACACTAAAGAAGGAATGTTTGGCATTCGTGTGGCCCGGCAGTTGGAACTTCCATCAAACGGAACTATAGAATTGTATAATGAAGATGGGACAATTACTACAATAAAAGATTCATTGAACACAGGGATTTCAGGAAATTATGAAAGCAGTGAAGGAATCTTTGGTGAGAATGTTTGGGGAACCCGTGCCCGATGGATGAAACTTGACGGAAAAATTGGGGATGAAAACATTTCAGTAATAATTTGCGACCATCCCGGGAATCCAAACTACCCAACGTACTGGCATGCCCGCGGTTATGGTTTATTTTCAGCAAATCCGCTTGGTGTTAGAGATTTTACAAAAGGTACAGACAGTTTGAATTTTGTGATTTCGGCAGGCAATTCTGTAACCTTTAAATACAGAGTTATTGTTGCTTCCGGCGTTCAGTTGCTAACACAGCAAATCAACGATTTGGCAACTGAATTTGCTTCAGGGGAAAAATAAAATAATTAAATCCGGAATATTATGAAACGAAGAAAATTTATTGAAATGTCAGCAAAAAGTGGAGTCGCTTTGGGAGCTATGCCAACCATATTTCCAAATTCAGGATGGAAAGGAGCCAATGATCGTGTAAATGTTGCAGTAATTGGAATAAGGGGAATGGGGCAATCACATATTCAGGGTTATCAGCATCTTGAAAACGTTGAGGTTACTGCACTTTGTGATGTCGATGAAAATCTCTTTGCCGAAAGGGTGAAAAAACATTTTACCGATAAAAACCTTCGTGAACCCAAATTATACACCGACATGCGAAAACTTTTCGAAGATAAATCCATTGATGCCGTGTCGGTGGTAACACCAAATCACTGGCATGCACTTGCCGGTATTTGGGCAATTCAGGCAGGCAAGCACGCTAGTATTGAAAAACCGTCCTGTCATACCATTCATGAAGGAAAAATGTTGGTGGAAGCGGCAAAAAAGTATGGTAAAATTGTTCAGGATGGTGCGGAACAACGAAGTAATCCTTCGGCGCAATCAGCTGTTAAATTTATAAGTGACGGTAAACTTGGAGAAGTTTATCTTGCAAAAGGATTGTGTTACAAATGGCGCGATTCTATCGGTAAATACCCCGATGGATACATGACCGAAGATGAAAAATATGCAAGCACAGTAGATAGTAATTCGTGGATCGGTCCGTTAACAAAAGATTACATGAGCCGAGTAAACTACGATATGTGGCAGGGACCGGCACCGGCAAAACCTTTTAACCGAAACAGGTTTCATTACAACTGGCACTGGAACTGGGATTACGGAAATGGTGATATGGGAAACCAGGGCGTTCACGAAATGGATGTTGCTCGCTGGGGTTTAGGTGTGAAAATTCCTTCAAAAGTGAGTACTATCGGCGGACATGTTATGTTCGACGACGACCAGCAAACACCAAATACGATGATGGCGTTGTTTGAATTTCCAAACCCTGCAGGTGGTGGTGATAAAAAGAAAATACTTCAGTTTGAGGTAAGACATTGGATGTCATACCCCGAAGGAAACCTGGGATCAGGAGAAAACCTTGCAAATACTTATATGACAAGTGCTGCAAACACTGTTGGAAACATCTTTTTCGGGTCAAAAGGTTACATGCTGAAAGATGTTTCCGGTTGGCAAACGTTTATGGGAAAAGAAAGAAAGCCAGGAGAATCGGGCAAGGGAGAAGGAGATCATTATCAGAATTTTATAAATGCTATCAGGGCTAACGATCAGAAAATGCTAACTGCACCGATTGAAGAAGGCTTTTATTCGTGTGCACTTATTCATTTGGCAAATATTTCATACCGGCTTGGCAGAACTTTAAATATTGATACAGAAAATTTCAGGGTCATTAATGATGAGGAGGCAAACCGTATGTTTACAAAAAATTACCGGAGTCCATATTTATTTCCTGAGAGTGTGTAAAGACAAAGGCAGGTTGTCCCATATTTAGCCAATTCTCCAAATTTGATTCTTAAAATGATAATCGAACTGTATTTAGAATAAATTAGAATTAATTTATAAGTTGCATAAATTTAAGTGGTTATTTTGATGAGTTCTTAGAAAATAATTTTTGGTACATGTCTTGCTATGTGTTGGCAAAATTTTAAATATGGAAGTAGTTAGTACCACAAAAAAGATCGATACAAACTCAAAAATTAGTACAAATACAACTTCAGACAGGTTGTTTGAGGTTATTGTTATTGAAGATAATCACTTAACAAATACGATTCTTAGCAGAGCATTGGAATCAACAATCAAATCAATTCATAATTTAAAAAACATTTCCGTAAACTTTTTAAGTTTTCACAATGGGAGCGATTATCTTTCCTATTTGGAAAGTAAAAACTTCGATAGTTTAAAACTTATTGTTTTTTCTGACTATCATCTTGAAGATAATATGGATGGTGGAGAGATACTGAAAAACACAAAACAAAAAAAAGCTGATGCTTCAGTTATAATTATGTCTGACTCAGCAAATGAGCAAATCTGGCTTGAAGCTGTAAAGAATGGTGCTTACTGTTTTCTTCCTAAAAGCAATAAAATACCTGTAGTTTGTTCCGAGTTATTATTTCAAATGGTGATTTGAAAAAAGGCAACTGAATATCAGGCCAGGCTGAATTCAAAGATTTTATTTTTTAAATGAATTTTAAGTCTGTTTATTTCAAAATCAGAATATAAATTCATTCAAATTATTGTATTTTATTGTACTGTTGCAGCCTTGCTATGCTAAAAGTTTAGTTTTTTCATTGAATTTGAATCGTTTGGATTTTCATAAATATTGGTAATATTTGCTAATTACATATAATCCAATTGAAAATGAAACGACGTGATTTACTTAAATCTGCTTCGGTTATAGCTGCGGCCCCTTTATTCTCAGCCTGGTCAGAAAGGTTTTCAGAATCAGGCAGCACTTCACAAACATTAATAAATCAAATTTCGCGTTTTGGAGATGACCGTGACTGGTTTTTTGAAAAACGATATGGCATGTTTGTCCACTGGGGTTTGTATGCGATTCCGGCCTGGCACGAACAACACCAATGGCGGGCAAGAGTGGAAAGAAAAGAATATGTGAAACTTGCTGAACATTGGAATCCAAAAAAATTCAACCCTGAATTGTGGCTTGATTTAATGGAAGAAGCAGGGATGAAATACATAACAATTACGACTAAGCATCACGACGGATTTTGTTTGTGGGACACTGCGCAAACCACATTTAATACAATGAATACGCCTTATGGGAAAGACGTAATTGGAATGCTGGCTGATGCTTGTCATAAACGCGGTATTCCCCTTTGTTTGTATTATTCAATAGCTGACTGGAATCATCCAAATTATCCAAACGAAGGTCGCCACCATGAACTCCAGCCCCAACCTCAGGATTCACCTGACTGGGAAAAATATATGGATTTTCTGAAAAAACAGGTTCGCGAGCTTTGTACAAATTATGGCGAAATTCACGGCTTTTGGTGGGATATGAATGTGCCGCTTTATAAAGATAAATCTGTAAATGCAATGATTCGGCAGCTTCAACCCAAAGCAGTTATTAACAACCGTGGTTTTGATGACGGCGATTTTGGTACGCCTGAAAGGGATTATGATAATAATGCAAGCGAAGTAAAAAGTTTTGAGCGAATAACGGAAGCTTGTCAATCAGTGGGTATGGAAAGCTGGGGATACAAAAAAGATGAGGATTACTATACCGACCGGCACCTTATTGCCAGCATAGATAAATACCTTGCACGCGATGCAAATTACTTATTAAATGTTGGTCCGACAAGTGAGGGAATAATTCCATCGCAATCAGCAGAAATTCTTAAACGGATTGGCGTCTGGAAAAAGTCGGTTGACGAGTCTTTTTCTGATGTTGCATTTAATCAGGGCTTAACTGAAGCTGCGGGTGTGCTGACAACCAATCGGGATAATACTTTATATGTCCACTTAAACAGGTTACCTGTTGGAAATGGGATAAAACTGAAACCTGTTACTGTTGCCCCTCAAAAGGCAACTTTACTAAATACAGGCAAAAAGGTTGACGTATCTGTGAATTTGTGTCCAAGTGACCACGCAACGCAACAGGCATATTTGCGTTTGCGCAATCTTCCGGTTGATGAAATGTGCAATTCGGTAATGGTCGTGAAGCTTGAATTTGACAGACCGCTTAATGAAATCACCAAAACCGAAAACAGCAAAAGCGATTTGGAAATGGAGAAATGATTACTGAATGAGAGTAGAATTTTAAATACCTAATCCGACCATTCAAAATTTAAATGTCGGATTAGGTACTAAATCTGTAATACATTTGTTTGAATTTCAATAAAATCAAAACTGTTAAATGTACTTTTCTTTATTCTTTTAATCTGCTTGATTGAGAAATACCTGACTACATATCAACTTCAACGATTGCAAAATCGGTAGTTGAGTATTTGCCTTCCAGCAAAGTTTTACGAACTTTTTTAAATGCGTCAACCGTTACTTCAACATCCTCCAGTGTGTGCATAGCCGTTGGAATCAGTCGTAGCAAAATATCTCCTTTCGGAATTACAGGATACACAATCATCGAACAGAATATTCCATAGTTTTCGCGCAGATCATAAACCAAATTGGTTGCTTCTGCTTCACCACCTTTCATATAAACCGGTGTTACTGCCGAGTTTGTTTTTCCCAGGTCGAAACCGGCTTCACGCAAACCTTTTTGAAGCGCAGCAACAACTGTCCACAATCTTTCCTTTAATTCAGGTTTTGTCCGAATCAGTTCAAG
>ERZ795053.7919-NODE-7919-length-10112-cov-6.460873_pt1 | contig 10112 bp, 7 predicted proteins | sample MGYA00375137_ERZ795053 | MGnify/ENA primary metagenome ERZ795053 (study PRJEB30182, sample SAMN05720284) | activated sludge metagenome | isolation source: Anaerobic digester | place: Hong Kong | collected 2014-12-17 ... | reverse complement strand
ACGAGATAACCGAACGTGACTGGAGTTCAGACGTGTGCTCTTCCGATCTCGTTCATCGCAAAATGCGGTTTTGTCGTCCCCCCAACCGCTCCGGAGGACGACGTAGCCGGCATGGGGGAAGATGTGTGCGTGCTCCGGCGGCGGCGTCCCTTCGCGACCGCCGGTTGCCACGTAAAGCCAGGCCGGATTGCCGTAGATCGCGTGGCCCTGCAACAACAGGTCGAGAAAGCAGCGTGAGTCTCCGTCACTGAGCGAGGGGATCATGCCGTCGGGGCGGTGCACATACATCGCAAAGTCGAGCGCCCGTTGCAGTAGTTCATCAAAGATCGGTGTAAAGGCAATGCCATTGGCGAGCGCCAATCGTTTGACACCCAAATAATTTTTGACAACTAAGTGATGATAGTCGGTAGATTGTTCGCAATGTACGCCGTCGGGGCGGAGGTCGGCCTGGATGTTCGCTTCCAGTTCACGGCGAGCAAATTCAAGCCAGTGAGTCGCAGCGGCAAATTCGGGAAAGACAACGGCTGCCATAAAAATTGCGTAAAGTTCAATTGTGCGGTGGTTGCGCGCCGGCGTCAGGTTTTCACAGAGATAGCTCACCTGCCTATGCAGTGAGCAGAGAAATTTGGCATAGAACGCGGGGGGAATGGCAGCAGCACAAGGGCCATGGACAAAATAGCGATGAGCGTAGAGCCAGTTTTGCACGCGACGGCCGGTCACATCACTGGAAAGAAAATCAATGGGCACAGTATCGATCCAGCGCTCGGTCAGCGCCACCCACTTGTCCAGATAGCGGGTGTCACCGGTTTTGCTGAACGCATCGCCCAGCCCTGCAGCAAAGTAGAATTTGTGGAGCAGAATTAGCCACTCGATATCACCACTTGGGTTGATGGTCCAATCGAAATTGGGGGGCAATTGATAGGTCTCACTGTTGTAGGTAAAGCGACCGGTCAGGAGGGCATCGAGTTGGTCATCCCCCGCCTGTTCCTCATCCCGTTGGGCAAAATAGGTAACCGTGGTGCGCTGTCGCATGTGGCAGAGCAACGCGGCGGGGTCCTTATGTTGAAATGAGCACTTCAGTAACTCAGAAAGGGTAACGTCCATGATCCTGTATCCTGTAATCGCAAGGGCTACCTAGTGTTTTGCCCGAAAACCATTCAGCGCCACACCGTGCTCACGGCAGGTGGCTCTGTCCCGCGGGTACTGTGCGTATCCACGGTTGCTTGCTCCTGCACTTTGGCCAACTGTTCGAGAAAAAGTTGACGAAGAGCGACCGTTGTCTGCCACGAATCGAAGAGATCGCGAATGGTTGTACAGGCGGCGTGACCTAGCGCTCCCCGCAGTGCAGGATCGGTTAATAAGCGTTCCAGCGCATTGGCCAAGGCAGTGGCATCTTTTTGCGGCACCAGCAACCCGTTGACGCCATCGCTGACGATCTCCGGAATGCCCGAGATATTGGTCGAGACAACCGGCAGCGCTGTCGCCATCGCTTCGGCAAGCACATTGGGGATACCGTCCCGGTCGCCGTTATCGACGACGAAACAGGGCAGTGCAAAGATCGTGGACTCGTGATAGATCCGGCGTAGCTCCTCCTGGGTGACACCCCCCTGAACAGAAACACATGTGCCGAGATCACCTTCATCGATTAGCTTTGTAATAAGCGCCGACTGTTCATCGGGCTGGCCAACGATGCGACAGTGGAAGATATGGCCCCGGTCGCGTAGCAGGCGGCATGCTTCGACTAAATAGGGAAACCCCTTCTTTTCGACAAAGCGCCCAACCGAGAGAATCACGGGGATCTTGGCGCCATCGGCGGTGCGATCGACGGGGGCAAATTTTGTTGTATCGAGCCCATGATAGATGGTGTGAATTGGTGCGCCGCCCGGATAGAGTGCTTCGAGATGCCGGCGATTGGCATCGGTACAGGTGGCAACGAATTCGGCCGCGGCCAATTTGGTGGCCAGCAACCCGTTGGGATTCAGATCGGGCAGATAGATATCTTTGGCATGGGCCGTGAAGCTAAAGGGAATCCCGGTCATATGGCTGACCAACATCGTCACGGTCGTTGCGCCGTGGCAGAAGTGACCGTGGAGATGGCCGACGCTTTTTTCCGCCAGAATCGCCTCGGCAATCGTGCCGGCCTGGAGGAATTCTTTGATAAAGCTCTTTTTGAAACGGATGCCGGATTGCAGCGAGCATTGCAGACTGAGGCCAAAAATCGCATAGCTCAGTGCCCGCAGATAGGCCTGCGGACGACGTCGGATCAGACGACTGTGGGCTGCGGCGAACTTGGGCAAATGGGTGGCCAGCCAGCGCATGAACGGTGTTGCCGTCACTGATTTCGTCTTGGGCAGGTAAGTGACCGAAGCCTGAATTTTGTCGACGACGGCGTGGCTCTTTTGCCCTTCCCCCCCTTTAAGGGAAAAGATGCGCAACGTCACCCCCATCTGTTCAAGCAGATAGATCTCATTGATGATAAAGGTCTCAGAGAGGCGAGGATAGCCCTTCAGAATATAAACGATCTTCCGCATTTCGGGGTACGTCATGGCGCGCTCCTTTCTCATGCCTCGCAATGCACTTCAGACCAATGCCCTTCGAGAGCAAACGACCGGCTCGTGGCGCAGGCGTGTGGAAAGTAGGTCTGCTCAATGAAGTCACAGAAGCGGGTGCTGCAGGTACGCAGGTCATAGTGAAAGGTCATCCGTTGGCGAGCACGACGACCCAAGTCACGGCCCAGTTCCGGCTGGCGAGCCAGGCGGGTCAACGCCGCGGCGAGGGCCGCGACATCGCCCGGTTGCACAAGCAGGCCATTATCACCGGAAACGACCGCACTGCCAATCGCCGAAACATCACTCGCTACCACCGGCCGACCGGCGGCCATGGCTTCAAGCAACACATTGGGCAGGCCATCGCGATCACCACTGCGGTCGATCACCGACGGCACGACAACAACATGGGCCGCGTGGTAGGCTGCGGGCAATTCTTCGTGGGTAATCCCGCTGCGCAAGTGGACCTTATCGGTAATGCCCAACGCTTCGCGCAGTTGGGCCAAACGACTACGTTCTGGACCGTCGCCGATGATCTCTAGCGTCCAGGGAAATGTCAGGCGCGCCGCGGCACGCAGGAGAATGTCAAAGCCTTTTTTCTCAACGAGCCGCCCAACCGCCAATAGCCGCAACGGCCAGTGGTTCGTCAGCGGTAGCGGGTGGAAGCGGTCGATATCGACACCGTGGGGTAATAAGCTGACGCGGACAGCCGGATCGGTGACGGCCTTGGCCACATCGGGGTTGCAGGCCACGATACAGGCGGCGCCCTGTGCCCGCTCGTTGAGTTCAACGGTGGTCACTTTACGGGCATCTTTGGCGTGCATGCTAAAGCCATAGGGCACCTGCAAGTGTCTGGCGACCACCATTGCAACTTCTGTTGGTTGATGGGCGAAATAGGCATGTACCCCGCCAATCGTTTGCCCGTTGAGCGCTTGAATCAACGCATCGGCTTGGGCTTCAGCATTGCCTGTCGGCAGATAGCGCACCATATCCAGCAATGTTTCGCTGCCCGGTTGCGGCGGCAGACCATCTCCGGCTTTGGTTGCAAAAATCGCCGTGAGCAACCCCCGTCGATGGAGGGCAGTGGCTTCATGGAGGGCAAACGTTTCCGAGCGGCGGGGGAATCCACTGAGAATAAGCACAAGCTTGGCGGGTTGCATGACAAACCTTTCCTCTTGTTTGCTAGCGCGCTGGTTGTTCGATCAACGCCTGCACACGGCGGCGAATGCGGGGCAACCCATCCAGATCAACCGCGGTTGTCGGATGAGCGTCCCGTTGTAGTGCCTTCGTTACCGCGGCCATCAGCCGTTCCGGCGTCAGTTCGCTCTGCTCCACCAGATCAAAGATACCCATGGTCGCCAATTTACGCGCCCGGATCAGCTGTTCTTGCACTGGGTATTCCCGGGGCACGAGCACCGCACGCTTCTCGCTGGAGAGCAATTCACAGACGGTGTTATAGCCGGCCATCGAAACCACAACATCAGCCTTGGCATATTCTTCCGTGAGGTCGGATTTAAAATTGCGAAATTTCACATCGGTCAGGTGGCCATAGCGGTCGAGCAACGCTTTGCGACCGGCCTCAGGCATCTGCGGCCCAAAGATGATCTTGGTGCGCAATGCGACGCGGCGGGGTAAATTCACCAGGCCGGCTAAATAGGCTTCGACAACGGCACAGCCATCGGCGCCGCCACCGGTTGTCACGAGCACACGGGGGGTGCGATTCTGCTTTGGCGCATCCCCCGTGGGGCGCCGCAAGTAGCCGCAGTAGTGGGTTTTGGCGGCAATGTGGAGGGGATATTGATACTCGTTGAGATGGTCGAAGATTTCCGGCACACCGTAGACCCAAACTTCATCGTAGAAGCGATCGATCAGATCAAACGAATTGCTTTCGTGCAGTGACCGACGGGTCCGCTCCGGCGCGTCAAGAATATCGCGCACGCCGAGAACCATCCGCGGGCGATGAGCACTGTGCTGCAAGGCCTCGAGCGTGGCGACCAATTCGTTGTCAATGCCGCCCGGTTTTTTGTCCACAATCATCAGATCGGGACAAAAGTTGAGGATCGAACGATGCAGCAGATCCTGACGCATCTGTTTGACCGCCGCACCATGCTGACCGAGGTACATAGGGGCATAGGCATCGGCATCCACCCGATCAAGACAGGGCAGTTTGATGTAGTCTACCCGCTCAGGGATCCGGAAAGAGTGGATCACCGGCGATCCGGTGATCATGAGAATCGAGGCATCGGCAAACTCTTCGCGCAGCGTTTGCGACAACACCAGGGTGCGGCGGATATTCCCCAGGCCAAAGGTATCGTGTGAATAGATGAGGATCTTGGGGGCATGCAGGGCATCCAACACAGGCAGATCGGCCGCACCGGCGACAGTGGTTGCATGGTCAGCAGCATGACGACCCGCGCCATTTCCTATGTACGCGGCATCCTGTGGACGGTGCACAAGGAATTTGCGACGAGCGGAGCGCAGCGGTAACGCTACTGGTAGATCCAACGGTGGTTGGGCAAACATAGGTCAATCCTTTCCCAGGCGAATCATTGCAGACGAGTTTGCTGACCCCAGTGTAAAGGGATTGTTAAGAAAAGGCCATGATCGAAGAAACAGTCTGTTAACAGAGCAAAGGACAGTTATTTTGCAGCAATTTCCTGTTCAAACAGGTAAATCCAACGGCAGGGACTGTCCAAATGGGCAGGGCTCGCCAAAGGTGCGTCCCATGTTTGGACTGACAACACGGGACCACCGCAACTGTTCCGTGTCAGTCCAAACATATGGTACGCATCGGTTCGCTAGTGTGGGTTTTGTGAGATTACAGCAATTGGGCTAGACTGTTAAATCTGCTATCTGCAATACTGCTGCTTGCACTGTTTGAGGAGTTTTTGTATGGCGAAATTGAAACGAATTGGATTGCTTCTGTTTGTGCTGATTAGCTGTGTCGGCTGCGACCAGGCAACCAAGATGATTGCGCGCCAGGAGTTGGCAGCGGCACCGATGCAGGAATATTGGAATGGTTTCTTCCGGTTGGTCTATGCCGAAAATCCAGGGGCTTTTTTGAGCTTGGGTGCAGATCTACACCCAGAATGGCGCTTTTGGATCTTCACCGTCTTTGTGGCACTGTTATTGAGTGGCTTGAGTTGGTTTGCGCTGCGCTATATTCAAAAAGCACCTGTGCCCTTTGTGATTGCGGTAGCGCTAATCGCCGGCGGTGGGCTGGGCAACCTGATCGACCGTCTGCTCAATGATGGTCATGTCGTCGATTTCATGCAGGTCGGCTACAGTCCTTTGCGGACCGGGGTCTTCAACGTGGCGGATATGGCGATCATGGCAGGCACGGGACTGATGCTTCTTTATGCCTGGCGTGAAGGTCATGACGATCGCGCATAGTCTTCAAAATAGAAAACTCACGCAAAGACACAATGCTCGCAAAGTTTCTTTTGGAATTTCTTTGCGAGCATTGTGTCTTTGCGTGAAAATAAAGTGTTAGGCTGCTCCAAGATTTTGAATCCCCCACGTAGGTGCATTCGCTTACCGGTGCCCCAGGAGCGACCGCAAGGGCACGCCCCTACGGAGGGATTTGATTCCTTGGAACGGCCTTAGCAACAAGAACTAAACCCAAGACCATTCAAATAAGAAAATACTGGTTCCCATCGCTCTGCGTGGGAACAGGCCCCGGACGCTCTGCGTCCCGAGACGCAGAGCGTCTCATCCGGCATTCCACGCGGAGCGTGGAACGAGTAATCCGCTTATTTGAACGGTCTTGGAACTAAACCAGTTCAATCGGTGCAGCCACACCGGTAATGGCGGCCAAACCTTCCTCGACACTTCCCATCGGCTGCAGGCCAAACTTCTCCACCAACACATTGATCACATTCGGCGTCAAGAACGCCGGCAGGGTTGGCCCGAGGTGGATCTGCTTGACGTTGAGATAGAGCAACGAGAGCAGGACAAGCACAGCTTTCTGTTCATACCATGCGATGTCATAGGCAATCGGCAGGTCGTTGACACTCTCGACGCCAAAGACCTCGGCCAACTTCAACGCCACCGCTACCAGCGAATACGAATCGTTGCACTGCCCGGCGTCGAGCACACGCGGAATGCCGTTAATGTCGCCCAGGGGAAGTTTATTGTAGCGATACTTGGCACAGCCGGCGGTGAGGATCACATGATCCTGCGGCAAAGCGGCCGCGATGTCGGTGTAATATTGGCGCTCCTTCTGGCGACCATCACAGCCGGCCATGACGACAAAACGTTTGATCGCCCCACTTTGCACGGCACTCACCACCGCGTCGGCGCGGTCGAGAATTGCCTGACGGGCAAAACCAACGGTGATCGTGCCGGCTTCAATCGGGGTCGGCGACGGACACGCAAGCGCTTTGGCGATGACCGCGCTAAAGTCTTTGCGGCCACCAGTCGGTCGCTCACCGATATGCGGGATCTCCGGCCAACCGACCATGCCGGTGGTAAAGATGCGGTCGGCATAGTGGCGCGTCGGCTTTTGGATGCAATTGGTCGTCATCAGGATCGCACCGTTGAAGTTCTCAAATTCCTTTTGCTGTTGCCACCAGGCGTTGCCATAGTTGCCGACCAGATGTGGATACTTTTTGAAGAAGGGATAGCCGTGTGCCGGGAGCATCTCGCCGTGGGTGTAGACGTTGATGCCAGTGCCCATCGTTTGCTCCAACAGATCCTCTAGATCGCGCAGATCGTGACCGCTGATCAGGATCGCCGGTCCATCGACCACGCCGAGATTGACCTGCGTCGGTTCGGGGTGGCCGTAGCGGCTGGTGTGATGGTGATCGAGCGCGGCCATGGCATCGACGCCAACTTTGCCACACTCCATTGCCAGACCCAAGAGCGTGTCAGCACTGAGCTTGGATTGTGCGGTGTAGGCGAGTGCCTTCTGCGCAAAGAGACAGATCTCGATACGCAGGTCATCGAACATGGCGGTGTGATCAACATAGGCCGCCAACCCTTTGAGGCCGTAAATCAGCAACTCACGCAGCGCACGGATGTCCTCATTGAGTGTCGGTTCTGCCATGATGCCCACTGTCGCCCCTTTGGCCGCGAATTCCGCTTCGTCGCCGGTGAGGTAGTACCAGGTGGCCGGCTCAGGCAGGGGTTTCATAAAGTCCGTCCCGTGCTGCTCGGCATAGCACGCGTAGAAGTGGTTGCGTAACTCATCGCGGCGGGAGAGCGCTTCTTGAATCAGCTCGACAAAACGGGCTTCATCAAAATTGACATTTGAGAGCGTGGCAAAGAGCGCCTGCATCACAAAGAGGTCGGTGGCCGGATCGCTGTAACCCAATTCACGGGCGCGTGTGCTATAGAGTGAAATGCCCTTTAAGGCATAGACGAGCATGTCCTGTAACGCAGCGACTTCGGGCGATTTGCCACAGACGCCACGGACGGCGCAGTTGAGGTTATTGGTGGTTTCCTGACATTGAAAACAAAACATGGTACCGATTCTTTCTACAGAGTTACAAAGTTTGACGATGTCGTTAACAAGATTGCATGGCTGTACTATAGCGGGGGTAGAAAGAACCGGCGAGGACTTTTGTCACATTGGCTTTAGCAAAAGGAGACTCTATCACAGTATAGAGCAAAGGGCTGCGATCCACACTGGATAGCATTGCTTTTTACACATGAACTGAGACAGTCTCAGCAAAATAATGTTTGTGTCGGTGGACCCGGTGGGGATATGTTCGTGAAGTGTGAAGTGATGGTTCAGTAACTATACCGGTCTTCCACTACCAACTGTGCATTGCCGCGTTGCGCAGTGCACAGTTGGCTGCGCTGTTTATCCCCAATCGACACGTGCCTCTTTGCGGCCCCGTAGATAGCGTTCGACGCCGGTTGCCGCAATGACCCCGTCGGCGGCGGTGATCACGGCCTGTTTCATGTGGCTACAGAGCAGGTCGCCCACGGCAAAGACGCCAGGAATTGCGGTCTGCAAGTCACGGTCTACGGTGAGACAACCCTCGTCATTGGTTGCCAATTGGCCGCCGAGATAGTCGGTGATGGGCTTTGCTCCTTGCAGATAGACAAAGGCTCCTTTGACCGGCAACACAGCGTCGTCACCGATGCGCGGCTGAACGCGCACGCCATCCACATGTCCGTTGCCGAGGATTTCTTTGAGCCGCATCCCCAGATGTACCCGCACCGTAGAATGCTCGGTTACTTCTGCGGCCAAACCGGGCCGGGCCTTCAGTGTCGGCGTGGGCACGATCAGATCGACGCTCTCGACAAATTTGGTCAGAAAGAGCGTCTCTTCCAGCGCTTCATCGGTGTTGCCAATCACGGCCACCTGCTGATCGCGGAAAAACGCGCCATCGCAGGTGGCACAGTAACTGACACCACGACCCAGCAGCGCTTCTTCACCGGGCACGATATTTGTGCGCCCCATCGAGCCGGTGGCCAGAATGAGGGCACGGGTGTGAAAGCTCCCCGTACCAGCCATGACCAGCTTAGGAGAACTTTGCAGATCTACCCCGACCACTTTATCGGTGAGAAATTCTGCCCCAAAGGACGTGGCCTGCTGCCGCATGATCTCAGTCAGTTCAGCACCGCTGATCGGGCCGGGCACACCGGGATAGTTGCTGATCTTTTCCGTGAGGCCCAGCGCACCGGCGGTCATCCCCTTATCAATCACCAGGGTGCGCAGGTCGGCGCGGGCGGTGTAGATGGCGGCCGAGGCCCCAGCCGGTCCGCCCCCGATGATGATCACATCGTAGGCTTCCGGTTGGTTGCCCAGGCCACCCAGTTGCAAACTAACCATTACGCCAACGCCTCCGCAATCTTATCGAGCACCATCGCTCCCGGTGCCGCCCCTTCCAGATGATACGTTTCGTTGATCACCGTGCGCGGTACCCCCATGACATTATATTTGTTCGAGAGATGGGGGAACTCGATCGCTTCCACCATATCCGCCTTGACATTGGGATTCTCCATCGCCAGTTGATGCGCCAGGTGAACAGCCTGTGGGCAATAGGGGCAGGTCGGCGTGATAAAGACCTGCATGTGCACCGGCTTGTCAATCGCCGCAACCTGCTTTTTGAGCTCCGCCGGTAAACCTGAATCGCCCGCCGCCACCATCATGATCCCCTCGATCAAGGTCGAAAATTCATAGCCGGAAGGAATACCGTAGAAGCGAATTCCATAGTCCACTGGTTCAGGACCATCGGCGATCAGGGCAATGGCGGGGATCTTGTCGATGTTGTATTGCCTCGCTGCGTCGCCGTCTGGGTCGAAGGTGACAACGTCGACGGCAATTTGCGCGGAAAGCTCCGCCAACTCCTCGGACAACTCACGGGTTTCACGGCAATATTGACATTCCCGTTCCTGCGTAAAGACCACTAGCTTCACCGGGCGGCCCAGCGCTTGAAATTCATTTTTCAGATATTCACGATCTTTTTCAGCTAAGAGTCCCATTGTGTATACTCCTTGTGTATCGTATCTATACTCGTCTTCACCGTTATTGGTACTCAGTTATCGCTACTCAGTACTCAGTCCCACCAGGGCGCACAGCGCCCTTCCAACGGGCAGTAACAATGCTTGTTA
>ERZ795053.7918-NODE-7918-length-10112-cov-19.826688_pt1 | contig 10112 bp, 8 predicted proteins | sample MGYA00375137_ERZ795053 | MGnify/ENA primary metagenome ERZ795053 (study PRJEB30182, sample SAMN05720284) | activated sludge metagenome | isolation source: Anaerobic digester | place: Hong Kong | collected 2014-12-17 ... | reverse complement strand
TGCTGGCGCTGGGCCTCACCGACTTCAGCCTGCATCCCGGATCGATGCTGGAAGTGCGAGAGATTATCCGCGAAAGCGACCATCACGCCCTGCGCCGCCGGGCATCCGCCCTGCTCCGCGCACCCGACCGCGAAGCCATCGAACGCGCCATCGCGCGACTGTAGGCCGACTCTTCACTCCTCGCGCAATGCGCGCATCGGGCTGATCGCCGTGGCCCGCCAGGCTGGTCGCAACGTGGCCAGCAAGGCGATGCCGAGCAACATCGCCGGCGTCAGCACGTAGGCGTTGAAGCCGAACAGCGACAGTGTCGGCATCAGTCGTGACAGGGCGAAGGACAGCAGCAGGCACAGCGGCAGAGCGATGGCCATGCCGATCAGCACCTGGCGCAACGCTCCGCCCAGCACGAAACGCAGCACGCCGCCGGGCTGTGCACCCAGCGCGATGCGCACGCCGATTTCACGCGTCCGGCGCGCGATCAGATAGCTGACCACGCCATACAGACCCACGCAGCTGATCAGCAGCGCGAGAACGCCCAGCACCACCGCGACCTGGCTGGCCACGGCGAAAGGCATGCGCTGGATGCCGATCTGTTCACGCAAGGTATTCGGCTCGCAGAAGCCGCCGGCATCGACGCAGAGGTCACTCAGGCGCGATGCCATCTGGCCCACCGGACGATCAATCGCCACCAGTAGTTGATCGCCATCGGCCTGCGGCAGATAGACGAGGCTGTGGTCGCGTCCCTGGAAGAAGAACTGCGACACCACGTCAGGTGCCACGCCGATCACGCGCACATGGCGTGGCGGCGAGTCGTCGCCACGGCCGGGAACGATCTCGAGCTCCGCGCCCAATGGTGAACGACCGGGGAACCAGCGTGCCGCCGTAGCCGCGCTGAGCACGGCGACGTCGGCGCCATCCTCGGATTCCTGTCTGCTAAAACCGCGTCCCTCCAGCAGCTGGATACCCAGCGTGTCGAAGTAGTGCTCGTCGGTCTGCATGCTGCCCACCACCTCGGTGCGGCCATCGATGCCGACACCTTGCCGTGCCAGCACACCCATCAGCGGCGCGTTCGCCACCACGGACAGGTCGCGCACGCCGGGCTCCTCACGCAACCGCTGCAGCAGCGTCGGATTCGGCGACTGGTAGCGCAGGTGCACGACACGATCGAGGTCGTAACCCGCATCGAGATCATCAGCCAGCCGTGCGTTGTCCACGATCAGTCCGGCCACAACGAGCAACAACAGGCTGCTGGCGATCTGCGCGGTCATCAGCACGCCGCGCAGTCGGTGCGAAGGCAACCGGCCACCAAATGCATGGCCATCGCGGCGCACGCCACCGGCAAGATCGCCACGCGTCGCCTGCAAGGCCGGAATCAGGCCAAACGTGACGGCCGCCAGCATCGCCAGCAGTACCGCATAGGCGAAGGCACGCCAGTCCGCGCTGACCGCGCCAATATCCATGCCGAAGCGCAACACCATGCCGAACACCAGCCGATGCAGCGGCTCCACTGCCAACGTCGTGATCGCACAGGCGAGAACGGCGGCCGCCAGCGCCAGCAGCAGGCTTTCGGTAAGCAACTGTGAGACCACGCGGCCTCGCGATGCGCCCAGCGACAGGCGAATCGCCAGTTCGTTGCGGCGTGCCGTGGCGCGGGCCAGGAACAGATTGGCAAGGTTGGCACAGGCCACCAGCAGAACCAGCGCGAACGCCGCGAAGATCGGCCATGCCGCGACCTTCATCGCCTCGGCATCACCGGCATCCAGGCGCGAGGTGCGCGGCGCCACGGTCGCATCGCGGAATCGCTCGCCAACTTCGTTGGACTGGTCCAGATTGCCGAGCGCGGTGGTGAGCCGTGCCGCGACCTGCTCAGGCCGCACGCCGGGCGCCAGCACGCCGGTGATCATCCATGGCCGCGGCTGCATGCCGCCCGGTGCGCCGAGCAGCTGCCCGCTCATCGAACGCGGCGCCCAGAACGCCGGCAGGATCACGTCAATGCCGCCGAAGTCCGCCGGCATCACGCCAATCACCGTGTACTGCTGGCCATTCAACGTGATGGGCTTGCCAATCACCGCGGGGTCGGCACCCGCGAGGCTGCGCCAACCGGAGTCACTGAGCACCAGCAGCGGATCGCGACCTTCGACCTGGCCCTCGCCGGGCGCAAACACGCGCCCCATGGCTGGCTTCGCGCCCAACACGCGGAAGAAGTCCGGCTCCACGATCTGCGCAAACACCATCGCCTTGCGCGCATTCGACGTCATTGGCGTGGTGACCGGGACGCCGAATTCGCGTCGCGCCAGTGTCGATTGCAGCACCGAATCCAGAACCGGCTGCAGGCGCTGCAGTTCCTCGTCCTGCAGCCAGTTGCGGCTGCGGCCGTCCTCGGAATACAGGGTGATGTCCACTAGCCGATCCGCCACCGCCACCTTCGGCGGCTGCAGCACGTAGGCGCTGTAGATCGAGAACAACACCGTGTTTACGGCGATGGCAAGGCCAAGGATCAACACCACCGACAGGCTGAAACCCGGCCGCTGGCGCAGGCTGCGGAAGCCGTAGCGGAGATCGCCGCCCAGTCGATCCAGCCAGGCGAAGCCGCGTGCTTCCCGATAAGCCTGTCGATGGCTTTCGGTCATGCCCAGCTCGATTCGGGCCTGTCGCGTGGCGGCCTCTGGCGACAGGCCCTCGCGGATCAGGTCGTCGCGACGCGCGTCGCGATGAAAGGCCAGCTCCTCGTCCAGCTCGCTATTGACGGTGTCGCGACCGGCGAACACCGACCACCATTCGCGCAACTGATTCAGCATGGGATGGCCTCCAGCGAATCGGTATCCAGTACACGACGCATGGCCTCGACCAGCCGCTGCCAGTCAGCGGTATCGGCCTTCAGCCGTTGACGACCCGCCGCCGTCAACGCATAGAACTTGGCGCGGCGATTGTTCCCCGACAAGCCCCATTCGCTGGCCACCAGCCCCTGCCGCTCCAGCCGAGCCAGCGCCGGATACAGTGCCCCCTGCTCCACCTGCAGCGCACCAGCCGAGGCCTGCTGGATACGCAGCAGCACGCCATAACCGTGCTCACGACCCAGCGAAATCGCCTTCAGTGCCAGCAGCTCCAGCGTGCCCGGCACGATGGCCGCGCTGCTGGGTGTCGGATTCCTCGTTGCCATGTCCTGCTCCCGGATCGCGCACCGCCAGAACGGCGCTCTTGCCTAAATGACTTAGGCAAAGACTATACGCCTCTCTCCTAAACTGCCAAGGAAAGAAGTCATGGTCCGGAAAACGCAGTGCTGAAGAGCCGCCTTTGCCGCAGGGACAAGTCCCCCGGATAATGCGCGGCTTGTCCGGCGCACGGATCCCCGGTGCTCTTCAACTCCCTCGACTTCCTGCTGTTCTTCCTCGTGGTGTTCGGCCTCAACCAGGGTCTGCGCCCGTGGCCGCGCGCGCAGAAGTGGATGCTGCTGGCGGCAAGCTATTGGTTCTACGGTCAGTGGAACTGGACCTACCTCGCGCTGATCATCGGCTCCACCCTGCTCGACTACAGCATCGGCCTTGGTCTGGTGAAGGTCCGGCCGATGCGGCGGCGCACACTGATGACCGTCAGCTTGGTGGCCAACCTTGGCCTGCTGGCCTTCTTCAAATACGCCAACTGGCTGATCCTAAACTGGAACGCCACCAGCGGCTGGCTCGGCCTCGACTGGCAGTTTGGCGCCGTGGACGTGCTGCTGCCGGTCGGCATTTCTTTCTATACCTTCCAGAGCCTGTCCTACACGATCGACGTCTATCGCGGTGATAGCCCGCCACGACGCAGCCTGCTTGACTACGCCCTGTTCGTCGCCTTCTTCCCGCAGCTGGTGGCCGGCCCCATCGTCCGTGATGGCGAGTTCTTCAAGGAACTGGATAGTGACCGCCGCCTTGACGCCGAGCGCTTCCAGCGCGGAATCGTGCTGATCGTCTTCGGCCTGGTGAAGAAGATGGTGTTCGCCGACGGGCTCGCCACCGTCGTCGATCCGGTGTTCGACAATCCCGCTTCACAGGGCTTCTGGGACGTGCTGCTGGCCACCTACGCCTTCGCCTTTCAGATCTACTGCGACTTCTCCGGCTACACCGATATCGCCATCGGCGTCGCCCTTTTGCTGGGCTTCCGCTTTCCGCAGAACTTCAACTACCCATATGTCGCGAGCAGCTTCCAGGATTTCTGGCGACGCTGGCACATGACCCTGTCACGCTGGCTGCGCGACTACCTGTACATCTCGCTGGGCGGCAATCGCCGCGGCAAGGTCCGCACCTACATCAACCTGATGCTGACCATGCTGCTGGGCGGCCTGTGGCACGGCGCCAGCTGGAACTTCGTGATCTGGGGCGGCCTGCATGGCGGTTATCTGGCCTTTGAGCGCGCCGTATTGATGCGCTTCCGGCTGTGGCGCTCTGATGCACGCACCGCCACCGTCCTGCGCTGGATCATCGTGTTCCACATGGTCTGCCTGGCGTGGATCTTCTTCCGCGCCGCCACGCTGGATGCCAGCCTGCAGCTGATCGGTCACCTCGGGGATCCGCTGTCGCAGGGCTTTAGCGCCGACCGGCACCTGTGGCTGGTACTGCTGCTGTCGGCGCTGATGTTCGCGCACCTGCTCGGCGGCCTGTCCGGCACCAAGACCCGGCTGATGAAAAGCGGTACTCCCGCTTTCGCCCTGTCGATGGCCGCCCTGATCCTCGTGCTGATCTGGTTCACGCCAGAGCACAGCGCCCCCTTCATCTACTTCCAGTTCTGATCACGACGGTCTGAAATGCCCAGCCTTCGCACATTGCTGAAATTCCTGTCACCGCTGCTTCTGGTGCTGCTGGTGGAAGGGCTGTTCCGGCTGGGCATCTGGGAACCGATCGCCAAGCCATCCAGTCACGCCGGCAGCAGCATTGAACTGAAACAAGCGCTGTCTGCTTCAGACTTCGCGAAGATTGGCCTCGTCACAATCGGCAGTTCGCGGCCAGAGTTCGGCATTGATCATGAGCAGCTCACACTCGATGCTGCAGAACATGGCATCAATTACGCCAACGCCAGCATGCCCGGCACGCACTGGATGACAGTTGGCGTGCTCGGCCGCTGGCTACAGCGGCACCATCCTGAGATCCAGGGCGGCATCGTGGCGCTGTCCATCCAGGACTTCAGTTATGCCGGCAACGGCGACTACGAGCTCGGTATCGTCACTCCGCTGCGAACTTGGCACGACACGGCGGAAATCAAGCGTAGCGTGGCTTTCAACTGGCACGACGTCGATACTTGGGGCGCCTATTCCTCGCTCTTCGCCTGGCGTGGAGATGTACAGGATCTGCTGCGTCACCCCAAGCAGCGCCGCAAGGCACTTCGCAGCGCAGCCAAACGCGATCCGGTAGCAGTGCTGCAGGAAAACCCCACGCTTGACGGAGACATGTGCGCCATCGGCGTGAACGATCCCGCTGCCTGCGAAACCGTCGCCAACAGCCCGGACCCGACCCTGCAGCGACTAGCCGGGCAGTGCCGGCAGCTCAACGCGAATGGCGGTCAACGCCAGGATTTGAACCGCTACCCGCGTGACGATCGCCTGCCCGACAGCATGCGCCGCGCGCGCGACCTGATCCGTGATCGCCTGCGTGGCCTGGCTTGGCCGCAGCCACCCGTGGTCGTGTTGATGCCGACTACCGGCATCTGGAAAAACCATACCTTGCCCAAGGGGCAGCACGACTGGGCGCTGGAAATCCTCCGACCGCTGGTGGATGACGGCACGATCCGCGTAGTTGACGGCACCGATGCGCTGGATGGTGAAGACGGCACCGACTGCCGCTACTTCGCCGACTTCTACCACCAGAACGCTGCCGGTCGCGAAGCCTTCGCGGAATGGCTGGAACCGCAGCTGTATCCACTGCTGTTCGGTGAACAGGCCGCCGCCGATGCCTCGAACGACACGGCTTCGCACTAGCTCGTAGTCCGACACCGATTCGCGCGCGCGCCGACAAAATCGGCCGCATTAGCGATAATGCGCGCGATCCAAGGGAAGCGCGCATGTCCGACCGCAACCGCCACGACAAGTCCGCACGGCAACTCAAGCTGCTCACCGAAGCGCTGGAGTCGGGCCGTCATGGGCCGGTTCGGCGGCTGGTCAACACGCTCTCGCCAGCCGAGATCGGCAACCTGCTGGAGTCGCTGCCGCCGGCCAAGCGTGAAATCGTCTGGGGCCTGGTCGATCCGGAAGACGACGGCGAGGTGCTGGTTCACGTCGGTGACGAAGTGCGCGAAAGCCTGCTCGCCGGCATGGATCCCGAGGAAATCGTCGCCGCGGCCGAGTCGCTGGACATCGACGACCTCGCCGAACTGGTCGACGACCTGCCGGGCACGGTCATCGACGAAGTGCTCAAGTCGATGGATCGCGAGAACCGCGAACGGCTTGAGCAGGCGTTGTCCTATCCGGAGGACACCGCCGGCCGACTGATGAACCCGGACGTGATCACGGTACGCACCGATGTCACCGTGGACGTGGTGCTTCGCTACCTCCGGCTTCGCGGCGAACTGCCGGACAACACCGACCACCTGTTCGTGGTCAGCCGCCGCCATCAATACCTCGGGCGTCTTTCGCTGGCCACTTTGGTGACCGCTGATCCGTCGACGCCGATCAACGAGCTGATCGACGGCGAGCAGCCGGCGATCCACGTCAGCACCTCATCGGCTGGCGTGGCGACGCAGTTCGAGAACTACGACTGGGTCAGTGCACCTGTCGTTGATGACAACAACATCCTGATGGGCCGCATCACCATCGATGACGTGGTCGACATCATCCGCGAGCAGGCCGAGCATCAGGCGCTGGGTGCGGCCGGTCTTGATGAAGACGAGGATCTTTTCAGCCCGGTGCCGCGTGCCGCGCGTCGTCGCGCGCTGTGGCTGGGCATCAACCTGCTGACGGCTTTCCTCGCCAGCTGGGTGATCGGCCGTTTCGAGGCCACGCTGGCGCAGATCGTCGCGCTGGCCGTGCTGATGCCCATCGTCGCCAGCATGGGCGGCATCGCCGGTACGCAGACGCTGACGCTGATGGTGCGCGGACTGGCACTGGGCCAGGTTGGCTCCAGCAACGCCAGCGCGCTGCTGATGAAGGAACTTCTGGTCGGCGTGCTCAATGGCCTGATGTGGGCGATCGTGGTCGGCCTCGCCTCCTGGGCGTGGTTCCAGGATCCGGGCATTGGTCTCGTCATTGCCGCGGCCATGGTGATCAACCTGATCGCGGCCGCGTTGGCGGGCGTGCTGATTCCGCTGATCCTGAAGCGCATGGCCATCGACCCGGCGCTGGCCGGCGGCGTGGTGCTGACCACGGTCACCGACGTCACCGGTTTCCTCGCCTTCCTTGGCCTCGCCACGCTTGTTCTCTTGCATTGATTGCTGCACTGACCGGAGCCTCGCATGACCGACGATAACAACGCTTCCGAAAGCCATGACACCGACAACAGTCTTGGCGAACTGCAGCTGACGACCACCGAGGCGCGCATCCTCGGCTGTCTGGTGGAGAAGGAATCGACCACGCCTGAGCAGTATCCACTGACCCAGAACGCGATCCTGACCGCCTGCAACCAGAAGACCAGCCGCGATCCGGTGATGAACCTGGAGGCCGGACAGATCGGCCATGCCCTGCGCCAGCTGGAAACCCGCGGACTGGTGAAAACTGTGTTCGGTTCACGCGCGGACCGCTTCGAGCATCGTTTGAGCGAGCGCTACAGCCTGACCCGCGACCAGCAGGCCGTGCTCACGCTGCTGATGCTGCGCGGCCCGCAAACCGCAGGCGAACTGCTCGGCCGCAGCGAACGCCTGCATCGCTTCGACGGCGCCGATGCAGTACATCACGCGCTGGATCGGCTGGCGCAACGTGAACCGTCATTGGTCATCCGCATTCCGCGCGGCCCCGGCCAGCGCGAGGATCGCTACGCGCACTGCCTCTGCGGCGAACCGGACATCAGCGCCCTGCCGGTCGCGAGCAGCGAATCGCCCTCATCCCGCGGCGCGGCGGCACGCATCGACGAACTGGAACTGCGTGTCGCGGAGCTCGAAAGCATCGTCGCGCGGTTGACCTCAGGCGACTGAAGAAGCGAACCATGCGTCCCATGCTTGTCGTCCTGCCGGGCATGGATGGCGCAGCCAGACTCCTTGGCGAATTCGCCGCGGCGATGCAGCCAATCGCCGATGTGCAGCTGATCGACCTGCCCAATGATCGGGTGCTGGGCTACAACGAACTGGTCGACCGCATTCGCGAACAGTTACCAGAAAATCGACCGTTCTTCCTGCTTGGCTATTCGTTCTCCGGACCCATCGCCATTCGTCTGGCAGCCGAACGGCCGAACGGACTCGTCGGCCTGATTCTTTGTTGCACCTTCGCCCGCACGCCACGGCCCTTGTTGGCACGGTTCGCGAAGCTGATTCCGCTTTCGCTGGTTCCGAGCCGCCTACAAGCCACGCTGCTGTTCGGCTTGCAAGGCGACCCGGCGATTCGAAGCGCTTTCAAGCAAGCCATGGCTCACCTGAACACCAAGGTTCTGAAGCGACGCATCGCGGCGGTGTCAGCCGTGGACGAATCTGCCAGGCTCAACGATGTGCAGGTTCCGACGCTCTATCTGCGGGCGAGGGGCGATCAACTCGTTCCTGCTTCCGCGGGAAAGCTGGTTTCCGGAATGCTTCAAGACTGCACGTTGAAGGCGATCCCCGGACCGCACGCGCTTCTGCATGTCCGACCCGATGAGGCGGCAGCGCAAACAGCGCTTTTCATCAAGCGGATGGCGGCTGATCCAGCGTCACCTGGCTAACCATTCCGCGAGCAGTTCAGCACCGAACGGCCAATCCAGCTCCCGCCCAGCATTCTCATCGCGCAACACCGGCACGCGAGTGCCATAGCGCGCTTCCAGCCCGCCGTCGCCATCGATCCAGACGCTCTCGAAATCGGGCGCACCAGCTTCGGCGAGCACGGCCAGCGCTTCGTCGCAGAGCTGGCAGTCATCGCGTTGGAATAAGGTCAGGCGCATACGGGTCGGCATGGTGATGATGGAGGCATAGAATACGGGGAATTGTCGCCCCTACCCCGGAGTCTTCCGTGGCCGTCAGCTTTTTCGACATCTTCAAGATCGGCGTTGGTCCGTCGTCCTCGCACACGGTAGGGCCGATGCGCGCCGCGGCGCGCTTCGTTGAACGCTGGCTGGACGAGGAAGGCCGCCTGGACCAGGTCGCCCACGTGCGCGCCGAGCTGTTTGGTTCGCTGGCGCTGACCGGCCGTGGCCACGGCACCGACAAGGCGGTGTTGCTCGGATTTTCCGGCGAATGGCCCGACAAGGTCGATCCGGATGCCATTGACGGCATCCTTGCCGGCATCCGCGACAGTGGCCGCGTCAAGCTGATCGGCAAGCACGTCATCGAGTTCGACGAGAAGCGCGACCTCATCTGGAACAAGCGCCAGAAGCTGCCCTACCACAGTAACGGCATGCGCTTTTTCGCCTTTGATGCCGACGGCAACGAGCTGGCGCAGCGCGAGTACTACTCGGTAGGCGGCGGCTTCGTGGTGAATCCCGACGAAGCGGCATCGGATCGCATCGTCGCCGACACCACGAAAGTCGCACATCCGTTCAATAGCGGCGACGAGCTGATTGCGCGCTGCAAGGAGCACGGCATCACGATTGCGCAACTGATGCGCGAGAACGAATGCGCCTGGCGCAGCGACGACGAGATCACCAGTGGTCTGGATGCCATCTGGGAGGCAATGCAGGGCTGCGTGGAACGTGGCATCCGCGCCGAAGGCACGCTGCCGGGCGGCCTGCACGTCGCCCGCCGCGCGCCGGCGATGGCGCGCGAACTGAACGAGCGACCCGAATCCGCGATGCGCGATCCGCTGACGGTGCTCGATTGGGTCAACCTATACGCGCTAGCCGTCAACGAGGAGAACGCGGCAGGGGGGCGCGTGGTCACTGCGCCCACCAATGGCGCGGCCGGCATCATTCCCGCCGTGCTTCGCTACTACGACCGCTTTTGTCCCGGCAGCAGCCGTCAGGGCGCGCAGGACTTCCTGCTCACCGCCGCCGCCATCGGCATCCTGTACAAGGAGAACGCGTCAATCTCCGGCGCCGAGG
>ERZ795053.7916-NODE-7916-length-10114-cov-4.522119_pt1 | contig 10114 bp, 7 predicted proteins | sample MGYA00375137_ERZ795053 | MGnify/ENA primary metagenome ERZ795053 (study PRJEB30182, sample SAMN05720284) | activated sludge metagenome | isolation source: Anaerobic digester | place: Hong Kong | collected 2014-12-17 ... | reverse complement strand
CGATCGTAACGGACGAACGAGTCGCGCAGCAGAGCCGCAATCTCGGTACGACCGTTTACAGTCGCCCTTCCCTGCACTGCAACTACCGCATCGTCTGCATAAAGGTCTATGACCCGCTCCGGATCGTCCGCTTCGTACGCTTTGACCCAGTCGTCAATAATGGCGACAAATTTTTGATCGAGCTCAGACATCGACAACACCTCCATCGTCAGGTTGCAGCACAATTCACGAGCAATTATCGCGTACAGGCGCGCAGCCCACCCGCCAATACGGTACTGGTCGCCTGTTCGCGTGCCACCTTGCTACCAATTGACGTTTCTCGGATCGCTGAGTTGCTTGTAGGCCTCCTGCAGATCCGTTGGTAGCCCAACTTTGCTGAAGTTGGACGCCGGATAGCGCGGCACGTACTGATCGAGCACAGGCCGATAGAGATCCCAGGCGAACTCCGGTTGCCGATGATTGGCACGGTACTGTTTGATTGGAATGACGGCCGAGACCAGCTGTTCATGTTCACTGCGCGCACTCGCGATCTGCCGACCGAATTCGTCATAGATCGCGCTGCCGCCGCTGCCAGCATCTTCGAAGAACTGATTGCCGGGCGACACGGCATTGTTGCAGACCGCCGTATACACCCGATTGTAGGTGGCGCACATCTCGATGTCGGCCGGCGTGAATCCGCCGGTCGCGGTACGCAGCAGAATCTCCGCGCCTTTCAACGCCATGGCCCGGAACAGTTCTGGCTCGCGCTGCACCGACGATGTACAGATGTTGCCATACGGCGTTCGAGTCACCGGGATTACCGCATCGGCACCGTACATCTCTATGTATCGGTCGAGCACGTTGTAGATGGTGGTCGTCATCAGTTCGATCGGTTGGCGACCGATGCGGAACACGCCCATGATGTTGCGCGCCTTCCAGTGCTTGTCGACGATGGTCCCGTCTGGCCCGACGACCGTCGTGATCGACAGCACATGGCCGGGCCAGTCCTTCTCGCGGACATACGAGCCGAATACCACGTAACAACCGTAGCTTTTGGCGGCGGCCGCGATCGCTTCGAATTCGGGCCCCGGCAGATCGATCGCAACGCGATCGATGTCCTTGCGGGTCCAGTCGAACTTGAAGCCGGTGATCGGAAATTCATGGAAGAAAACGATGTCGCCAGGTGGATTCCACTCCTGGGCGTTCTGCAGCAGCTTGAGCATATGCGCCACGTTCTCTTTGCGACCCGCTGCCGCCGACTGGCTGCTCGATGCGTCGACCGGCTGTACCCGGGTCTGCATGACGTGCAGGCGAACGCTGTCTTTGCTGAGTGGTACCGTCGCGTAGCTGCCATCCTTGCGAATGCTGATTTCCGCCGGCCCTTTGCCCATGGCAGCGCTGGCATCGCGTGCGCCCACTGCCAGACCAGCGGCACCGAGCGCGGCACCGCTCAGAAAGCCGCGACGGGATAGTTCTTCGGCGAGGCTGGTGCTGCCGTCTGGATGTCTGATGCGCTTGCGGTTCATGTCTGCTCCTCATTCTGGATTTCCGGCACGCCTGATCATAGTCGCGGCACCAGTGTCTACGCCAATTCGAAGCGCCGGTCAGGCACGTTGGAAAAACTCGAGCACCTCGTCATTCGGCCCGAAGTACGACCGCGCGCGCACCTTGCCGAGCATCGCGGCGTTCACTTCGACCGTCGCGCCACATGGCTCGGCGCCGATGCTATGCAGCAGACTGATGGTCCCGGCCAGATCCTGGCTTTCCATCGAGATCGACAGAATACCGATATTGGGTGGTACCGCCACGTGGCGCAGCGACTTGCCGGGGAAACCGACGTATTGAGCGATCTCGATCCGACCGATGGACGAGTTACCCGGCATGACTAGATTGATGTTGTGCAGCGCTGTGCCCTCGGGCAACTTGAAGAACGACTCCATGTTCTCCAGCAGCTTGTCATACCAGGGCCTGAAGCCGAGCGCTGCATAGAACCGGGCGGCACTGCGAGCATCGCTCACGTGCATCGCAATCGTCTGCAGACCGGAGCATTGGCCGTCATAGTCAGCCATCAGTGATCCGGGCGCCGCTTCCAGCTGGAACACATCGAGAAGAATACCGTCAGGGTCATACGAGAGTGAGTCCCACGCAGACAGTTCGGGCGAAACCGTCCAATGTGTGGGTGCCGACTTGGCACGCCCGCCATTGGCGAGAATCCGATCGATTGCAGAGGTGAGCTCGGGGACCCGTATGTTCAGCGCATAGTGACCATAGTTCTCCGGATGTGAGTAGTCACCCCAGATAGCGACGCCAGGCTGGTCGAACTGCACCAGTCGCAGCAATCCGGTCGACGCGCCGCGTGGACCGAGCACGACGTAGCTGCCGGTGAGACCCGGCGGCATTTGCCAGAGCGTCTCGAAGGCTGCGCCGGCGGCGACACCCTCGCCGTGGCACACGTAATCGAACGTGTCCTGATAGAACTTGAGTGACGCGCTGAGACTGCGTACCGCTGCGGTTGCGAGTCGAATTTCGCTGATCATGGAATCCCTCTTGCTGTTCGATTGTTGCCAGCACCGCGGCTCACAGATGGTTTGCCAGGGTCGTTCTGTAACGTTACGCTGTTTTCCGAGTGGCCGCCGGCATGGCGGCTCGCCGGACTCGCTTCGATCCACCGAGGAGTTGACATCATGGCAAGCCCAGGCAGCGTCCGACAATGGCACGACGAGACCGACGTGCTGATCTGCGGCTACGGTTTGGCTGGCGCCGCGGCGGCGATCGAGGCGCATGATCTGGACCCGCAGGCCGACGTCCTCGTGCTCGAGAAGATGCCGGAACGGTACCAAGGCGGCAATTCACGCGCCTCCGGGCAGTCGCTGCTGATCTCGAAGAATGCCGCGGCATTGCGGGCCTACCAACGAGCGATGAGCGCCTCGAACCCGATACCGGAAGACATGCTCGATGCGTGGGCCAGACGCATGGTCGAGCTCGAGCCCTACATCGAGGCACGCGCCAAAGAAGCCGGCGCGCGCTATCTGCATGGCAGCGGCTGGTCCGACAAGGGCGTTATTCTGGAATTCCCGGAGTATGGTGCGGAACAGGCCGTCGCACACAACGCGACCATCCTGCCGGTGCCGAGCGGCGTCTGGCTCGCGTTCGCTGCAAACGTGGAAAAGCGGACGCGCATCCGGCGCCAATTCGACTCGCGGGTCGTCGACCTCGTGCAGGATCCCGACACCCTGGAGGTGTTCGGCGCGATCGTCGACGTAGGCGGTGCGCGTCGCAGTATCCGCGCGCGACGCGGCGTCGTGATGTGCACCGGCGGCTTCGAGAACAACCTGCAGATGCAGCGCGACTACTTCGGCCTGCAGGAAGCCTTCCCGCTCGGCACACCGGGCAACACCGGCGATGGGCTGAAGATCCTGCAGAAGGCCGGCGCCGACATGTGGCACCTGCGAAACCAGGGCCAGTCGGGCGGCATCTGGCCCGGGCTGCGATTCCCCGGCCACGCCACGGTGTTCCTCCGTCAACTTTTCTGGCAGAGCTTCAGCTGGATCGACATCGGCGCAGACAATCAGCGCTTCTTCGACGAGACCTGGGACTGGCAACTCACCCATTACAAGCAGCGCATCCACGGCCAGTGGATCGACACGCCGCATCACCGCGTGACGCCGATGCACATGCTGTTCGACGACACGACCCGTCAGCACAACACCCTGATCACCAAGATCATGACCTGGAACGCCGTGGTGGAGAACTACGCCTGGAGTGATGACAACGCGGCCGAAGTGGCCAAGGGCTGGATCGTGGCAGCTAACAGCATTGAGGAACTGGCGGCGAAGATCGATCGCGACCCGGCCGCCGTTGCCGCGACAGTGCGGGACTACAATGCCGCTTGCGCGGCCGGCAACGACCCGGCGTTCGGCCGCAACCCACAGACGCTGCAGGCCATTGCCACGCCGCCGTACTACGCCGTCGAAATCGTGCCGGCAATCGTATGCACCGGCGGCGGCGCACGGCGCAATATCGAGTCGGAAGTGCTCGACCACGCCGGCCAACCGATCCCGCGTCTGTACGAAGCCGGCGAGCTCGGCTCGATGTTCTCGAACCTGTACCAGAACGGCTCCTACTTGACCGAGGCGATGATCTCGGGCCGAGCGGCGGGCGCCAACGCCGTGCGTTTGACGCCCTGGCAAGCCACGCAGGCCGCCTGAGGACCATCATGCTCGTCAAGACACCCGCCATGAAGCTGGACCTCCGCCTCGACACGCTCGAGGTGCGCGACGACCGCCTGACCCTCACGGGAGTCGCCGGCATCCTGCCCTGCGAGGCGACGCTGAACGTCACCGAAGTCCGCGTCCTGCTGAAGCGCGCACTGCGCCCGGCTGTGCTGTGGTGGTTGTTGCGCGGACAGCGCCCGCGTTCTAACTGACGCTGGTCACCATCCAGCTCGTGTTGAATGACTGTGGTGCGCGCCACATGCTTCGGCCTAACACCTGACGTCAAGCCGCGGACCGTCGCGGTGCATCTTCTTGGCGGATTACTCCGGCGCGCTAACAGGCGGCCAATGACTCCAGAGATTGACGTCTTCATCGACCGGAATCGTTCCTTTGCAGCCGTCGCCACACCACAGCGACAGGTTCCTTTCCTCCGTCCCCGCGATATGCGCCACTAGCCCGCCGCGTGCATCGCGGGTTATACGGCTGACAGCACTGCCGGTGTTGTAGCCAGCGCCTGGCGGCCCATGTGCGCCAGGCACGGCAACCAGCCAGCCCTGAACGCAGCGGTAGTCCACATCCGGCTTGAGCGTCTGGCGCACTTCGTGCTCCGCCGGCCAAAACTGCGGCGGACGGCTGTGACGCTGCGCGAGCACCGCCGCCTTGTGCGCCTCGACTCGCTGATTGGAACGGCGCAGCGTGATTGTTAGCTCCTGGGCCGCGTCACCCGCCACTGATACCGTGCCCCACGGATAATGGCGCGCTTGCGACTGCGCGCCGATTGGCGTCAGGAAGAACGGTAGTTTCCCGAAATCGTCGTCGTCAACCCAGCGGCCCGCATCCAGGTGCTGGCCGATCAGGTAGTCGCCGGCAAGGTTCGGACACCGATCGAACATCCGGGTCAGCAAACCGGGAGCAGGCGAGGCCCAGTCGCGCGGATAACCATCGCACGCGGCTAGCAACACCAGAACGGCAAGGAACAAGTGATAGGTCGGTCGCCGCAGCATTGTCTTTCCGATCCGGCAATCGACCCATGTTGCCAGACCGTCTGGCAGCGACAACCGACCTGACGCACAGTTCCGCGCCCCGACGCACGATGTCGTCGATCATCCTGCGGACGACCTTCGAGCAGTAGCAGCGATCAGTCAGCCCAGCGCGAGCTGCACCTCGACCGCCGCGCGCTCGGCCGACTCGAGCGCGGCCTCCATGCCGCGGCTGGCGAGCGCCGTATGCTCGCCACAGAAGAAGAGCCGCCCGTGGGGCGCCGCGAGCGAGTTCGCGTACGCGGTCACATCACCGGGGCCGAAGCTTGACCACACGCCGCCCGCGAACGGATCGGTCGCCCAGGAGCGCACCTTCGCCACCTTGAGCGCGCCCTTCGCGGCCGGACGCAGGCGCTCGAACTCGGCGACCACCGCGCGACCCGCGGCCTCGGGCCCGAGCTGGTCGAGATACTGCGCCTGCAGACCCCGCGCCCAGCAGGTCAGGCTCATCACTTCCTTCGGATCCGGACCGAAGCGCTGGGCGTAGACCGTGCCCACGAGGCCGTCGGTCCACATCGATGGATTCTGGCCGTCGCTCTCCCAGAACTTTCGTTTCGGCACGATGTGCACCTGCGTGACCGGCACGTAGCCGAGCGTGCGGATTGCCGCGTTCTGCACCGGCGGCGGCAGCGGATCGATCGCCACATGGCGCAGCGTCCCGAAGGGCATCGAGCAGACTACTGCCTTCGCACGGTGGCGCGAACCATCCTCGCAATACACCTCGGCGCCGTCGGCGCGCGTCGCGATCGAGACGACCCGGCGGCCCGTCAACAACTCACCCTTGAGCCGGCGCGCCATCGCCTCGGGCAAGCGCTGGTTGCCGCCGCGGAAGGCGCGCACGAAGCGAGGCCCCGCGGCCGAATTGACGGCCTGCCAGTGGTCCACGTAGGCCTGCATCAGCAGCGAGACGTCGTGGGCCGTCGAGCCGTAGGAAATATTCGTGTCGTAGCCGAGCTGGATCGCGGCGTCCGAGACGCCTTGGGCCTGCAGGAACTCGTAGACGGAGATGTCGTACTTCGAGAACTCCGGATCCGCCCAGCGGCCGGGGTCCGCAAACGGCCGATGGCGTTTGAAGAGTGCACCGGCCCAGGCCCAGGGCGGCAGCGATTTCAGGTCGGGGCCAAAGGGATTGCGCGCATGAGCCGGCCAGGCGTCGAGCGGCACGTGCTCGCCGGCGATGTAGAGCCCAGGTGGGCCACCGCCAAAGGCGCGCTCGGCGATATCGTCGAGGGCCACGTCGTAGCGCTTCCCGGCGGCGATCACCCGGCCATACGCGGCGGCGACGGAGTTGCCACCGGCCTCCGGGTGTCCCGGCACATCATCGAGCGTGTAAAGGCGTCCGCCGATGCGCTTGCGACCCTCGATCATGCGGACCTTGAGCCCGGCTTCCTCCAGGGCGAGCGCGGTCCCGAGGCCCGAGAGCCCGGCGCCGATTACGATCACGTTGGGATCGCGGCCCGCGGCTGCCGCGGCGGGGCGCGATACCGCGGCGGCTCCCAGCACGGACGTGGCAGCGGAGGCGACCATGAAGTCACGGCGCGAGATCGTCATCGAGACACTCCTTCGGGGGACTCATTCCTAAGTTGTTGCGACGGCGCCGGTGCACTCAGTGCTGCCTCGTAACGCTCGTCGAAAAACCGCAATACGTCGGCGCGTCGCGGAGCGCGGGCGACGATCGTGGGCGACAGATCGAGCAAGCGATCGGTGCGACGGTCGTAGCGAGGCCAGGTCGGCAGTGCCGGCCCGTTCGGATCAGCGTGTTTCGCGAAGTTCAGCCAGTAGCTCGTCACGATCTGCGCCATGCGGCGGTCCGCCGCAGTCGGCGGTGACTCGCCGCGCCAGCGGCCGCGCAGCCCCAGGTCGCCGAACACGAACGCGACGTCGTCGCTGTGGGCGGCGCCCGGCGCAGATGCGCGACGCTCTTCGGCAACGTAGCCGAACTCGTACAGCCACGCCGGCTGGCCGACTCGCTGCATCTCGCCGGCGAGGAAGCGCGCCGGTGCGCGAAACAGCGAATCCTCGAACCAGCCCGTGACGACCGCGCGCTCTTCTAGTCCAGCGTACGCGCGACGCACCTGCGCCGGGTCAGCACCGAGCACCAGGTCTTCGAGCTTGAACGGATATGTTCCGAGTAACGACGCTTCCCAGGTCGTCGTGCCTGTCAGGAACGGCACCGGCTGCTGCCGCCCGGCGCGGAAGATGCGCGAGATGTCTTCGGGCAACAGGCGTCCGTCGACGACCGGATTCATCGAGTTCGGCACTTCCTTCTCGGAGTACCTGCCGATCGCCTCGACATCGAGCGCACGCAGCTTCTGCGGCGCCGACGCGTCGTTGGCGATGCCGAAACTCTGCGCCATCGCGAGACCGTCCGCCTCGAGCGAAAGGAAAGGTCCGCCCGTGGCGCGCAGCACGCGATCACCCTCGATACGTGAGGCACCGCTCTGCGCGATCGCACCGCGGAAAAGACCGCGCGCGGACGGCACAGCCATCAACGTCGTGACCGATACGCCGCCCGCCGACTGGCCGAAGATCGTCACGCGCGCCGGATCGCCGCCGAAGGCGGCAATGTTGGCCTGTACCCAGCGCAGCGCCGCGATCTGGTCCATGAGCGCGTAGTTGCCCACAGGCTCGTTGGGCATCGACGCCGACAGCGCCGGATGCGCGAAGAGCCCGAGCCGGCCGAGCCGGTAGTTGACCGTGACGACGACAACGCCCTGGTGCGCCAGCGCGAACGGCTCACCGCCGGGATACGAGCCCGCACCCCAGCGAAAGCTCCCGCCATGGATCCAGACCATCACCGGCAACGGCTCGCCGCCGTCGAAGGCACCCGCAGGCGAATAGATATTGAGCCTGAGGCAGTCCTCGCCCATCGGGACCCCGGCGAGGTTCTGCGACACGCGCTGTGACTGCGGGCACACGGTCCCGAAGTCTTCGGCAACGAACACGGTTGCCCGCCGCGGCGCAGGCTGCGGCGGACGCCAGCGCAACTCGCCCTCGGGCGCCGCGCCGTAGGGCAAGCCGCGGAACACCGCGATGCCGCCTTGCATCAGTCCGGTCACGTCGCCTTCGGTGGTGGTGACCGCGCGGGTCGGGGCAGCACTAGCCACCCCGGACCAGCACGACAGCGTAGCGAGCAATGCAATCAGGTAGCGCATCTTAGAAACGATAGCTCACGTTGGCGCCCCAGGTGCGCAGGCGCGGGTAGGACACCGTGGTGCGGTTCAGGAAGATCGCAACCTGGTTGTCCACGTAGTTGTTGAGCCATGCGTCGCGGAACGCGCCGGTCGGCGTGGCATCGTCCGTCAGGTTGTCGCCCCATAGCTCGAGCCGCCAGGCCCCGGATTCGAGTCCGATGCGGGCGTTCACTCGCTCCATGGCGCCGATTCTGGTGAGCCTGTCAGTCGTCGGAGACTGCGACGACTTGTACGAATAATCCAGGCGTCCGAAGAAGTCGAAATCCGCGAAAGCCGGGTGCCGAAAGTCGAGGCCCGCGGACCATTGCGTGGGCGACGTACGCGGCAGATCGTAGCCGGAAATGTCGCCGCCACTCGCCGCGAACGAGGGCAGCGAGATCAGGCTCCGGTTCTGTGCGTCCTTGAACTCGGCATCTGTGTAGGAGAATCCAATGTTGGCGTTCAGATGCCTGGTCAGCACCGCGCGCGCCGCGAGTTCGATGCCGCGTGAGGTGGCGGTGCCGACATTGAGCGTCACCGTCTGCGGAATCGACGCGCCAGGCGACAGCGCAGGCAGCTGCATATCGGTCCAGTCGACATAGAAGATTGCGGCGTCGAGGCTGACGCGACCGTCTGCCAGCGCGCCCTTCGCGCCGAGCTCGAAAGTCCAGTTTTCCTCGGGCCCGAAGGATTCTTCCACTGGCACCGACGCGTTCTCGTTGAACCCGCCGGCCTTCACGCCCTTGGCCGCCGAGCCGTAAACGAGCCACTGCTCCGCGGCCCGGAAGTCGAGCGTGACTCGCGGCGTGAAGAAGTTCCAGCTGTCCTCGAACGAGCGCGGATTCGCAATCACGGCGCCGTCGCGAATCGGCGTACTCTGGACCTTCTCCTCGTCGGTGTAACGGCCCTCGACACGCCCGCGCAGTCGATCGGTGAAATCGAACTCGAGGGCGCCGAACACTGCGCGCGAATCGGTCTCGCGCTCGAAGCGCGAGAACGCCGGCACACCATTCGTCACGAACCAGGGACGCGCGATGGCGGTGTAGAACGGCGGCACAAAACTGACGAAGTTCGCCGGCAGGTTGCTGAGCGTACCGGCGTCGAGGCCACCATCATAAGTCTGGCGATAGTAGTAGAGGCCGGCGGTCCAGCGCAGCCGCGTGTCCTCACCGCCTGCGAGACGCAGCTCTTGGCTGAACTCGTCCACATAATCGCGATCGCCGCGGAACAGCTTCGATCCGAGGACCTGCGGCACAACCGCGCCCGAGGGCAGCCGGCCGAGGTAGAAGAACGATGCCGGACCGACGAGGCGCGTCGCGTCGGACAGGGCCTCGTGACGCAACGTGTTGTACCCCGTGAGCGAAGTTATGTTGGCGAAGCTCGTGCGCCAGTCAGCCTGCAGGCTCGTGCGGAATACTTCGCGGAATTCGCCAATCGCGCGGGCGTCCGAGCCGAGCGCGCCGAGCTGCGCCTCGGGCAGCTCGCCGCAGTACGCCAGGGGCTGTCCGGCGGCGTTCGGTTCGCAGTTCTGCACCGCGAATCCGACGGCCGGCGGACCGATCTTGTCGTCCGAGTAATACGCATTCAGGCGCGCACTGAAGCTGTCGATCGGCGCCCAGTCGAGGCCGACCGAGAAGGTGCTATAGCGATGGCCGCCGAGCGAGCCGTCAGCCACGGCGTGGTTACGGTAGGTGCCATCAGTCTCGTC
>ERZ795053.7915-NODE-7915-length-10114-cov-5.021175_pt1 | contig 10114 bp, 11 predicted proteins | sample MGYA00375137_ERZ795053 | MGnify/ENA primary metagenome ERZ795053 (study PRJEB30182, sample SAMN05720284) | activated sludge metagenome | isolation source: Anaerobic digester | place: Hong Kong | collected 2014-12-17 ... | reverse complement strand
CTCCCGCTCGGGAGACGATTCTCTTCTGGCTTACCGGTTGTTCCGGGCCGTCACAGCATCGCTGTGCCGTGACCTTCTCCTCCTCCATGAAGGAGAAGGCGAGAGGCTCATGCGTCCTTCCTGGGCCCCTCTCTATAAAAGGGTTGATTTTACGCCAAGGTTTCTTATACTTCTTGAAGAATTGAGTGAATTGCCGTACAAAGACAGGATGAATGTCAACAGGAGATTCATCATAACAGAAAGCGTGATCAAATTCTGGGATGAGGAGCGAAAACGATGATCGAAGTGGTATCTGTCCAATTTCAGGACGCCGGGAAAGTCTATTATTTTAAACCGTGTGAAGAACCTCTCACTGCAGGGGATTATGTCATCGCTGACACAGAAAAGGGAGAGGCTGTGGGCAAGGTCATCGCTCCGGCGAGGACCCTCTCTCTGGAAGAGATCGTCCTGCCTTTAAAAAGCATCATCAGGAAGATGACGGCGGGAGACCGGGTGACGCTGAAACAGCTGAAAAACGAAGAGACGGAGGCTCTCCGGATCTGCCAGGAACTCATCACCCAGCACGGGCTCCCCATGAAACTCATCGATGCCCAGTATGCGTTTAATAAAAGTTACCTGATGTTCTATTTCTCTTCGGAAGGGCGCGTGGATTTCAGGGCCCTGGTCAAAGACCTGGCCCGGACCTTCAAGACACGGATCGAGCTTCGTCAGATCGGCGTCCGTGATGTGGCCAAGAAGCTGGGCGGTGTGGGGATATGCGGCCAGCGGCTCTGTTGTTCAGCATGGCTCAGGGAGTTCGACAGCATCTCCATCAAGATGTCCAAAGCCCAATACCTGTCTCTGAACCCCAATAAGATGTCGGGGGTCTGCGGCCGGCTCATGTGTTGTCTCCGGTATGAGGAAGAGACCTACAAGAGGCTTTCTGAAGCCTTCCCTGATATGGAGTCGAGGGTCAAGACTCCCCAGGGATGCGGCACAGTCAAAAATATCAATATCTTTACAGAGCAGATCATCGTCCACCTGGACCAGGGCGGCGAAGATGTGTTTACCCTTGACGATATCAGCCCGGTGAAATCCGAACCGCTGAAAGACAAAGATGTCGTCATCGACGATCATGAGAACCAGGACAGGGAGGCCGATTCATGAAAAAGACCTATTATATCACCACACCCCTCTATTATGTGAACAGCAAACCCCATGTGGGGAGTGCCTACACCACTATCGTGGCCGACTGCCTGGCCCGTTTCAAAAGAATGGCGGGTTATGATGTCTTTTACCTCACGGGAACGGATGAACACGGCCTGAAGATCTATCAGGCGGCCCGGGAGAAAGGGCGCGATGTCAAGGAGTTCGTCGACGAGGTCGCCGGCCAGTTCATCGATATCTGGAAAAAACTCGACATCAGGTATGACTATTTCATCCGCACCACGGACCCCGACCATGAAAAGTCTGTCCGGGCCTTTTTCAAAAAACTCATGGATCAGGGCGATATCTACAAGGGCCATTATGAAGGATGGTATTGCGTCCATGACGAGCGCTACTATACGGAAAAGGAGCTGGGGGAGGGAAACCTCTGCCCTGAATGCAAACGTCCTGTCCAGTGGATCAGGGAAGAGAACTATTTTTTCAGGCTCTCCCGCTACCAGGATGCGCTCATCCGTCATTATGAAGAAAACGAAGGCTTCGTGGCCCCCGATTTCCGGCGCAACGAGATGCTCATGCGCCTGAAAAGCGAGCCTCTGGAAGACCTGAGTGTGAGCCGGAGTTCCTTTCCCTGGGGCGTGACCATGCCGGGAGACGAGGATCATGTGATCTATGTCTGGTTCGATGCCCTGCTCAATTACATCACAGCCCTGGGGTACGGGAAAGAGGATGATGCGGCCTTTCAGAAGTACTGGCCCGCCGATGTCCATTTCATCGGCAAGGAGATCAACTGGTTCCATTCTGTGATCTGGCCCGCCATGCTTCTGGCTGCCGGCATCCCCCTGCCCAAAAAAGTCTTTGCCCACGGGTGGCTCACTGTGGACGGGGAGAAGATATCCAAATCCATGGGGAACGCCATCGATCCTGTGGCCATTGCACAGGAGTATTCCCTGGATGCCCTGAAATACTATATGCTCCGGGACATCAAATTCGGAAGAGACGGGGACTTCTCAAACGAAAACCTCAAAAAACGGTTTAACTACGACCTGGCCAACGACCTTGGAAACCTGGTGAGCCGGACCGTCCAGATGATCCTCCAGTACCGCGGAGGGACTGTTCCCAAGGCCGCGGCGCCCCTCACCGAAGAGGACCGCTCTCTCCAGCAGATGGCCGAAGGCCTGTTCGGCGAAGTGGAGAAATATATCGGCCTCTTTGACTTTACCGAAGCCCTGGAGACCATCTGGAAATTTATCCGCAGGACAAACAAATATATCGACGAGACTGAACCGTGGAAACTGGCCAAAGAGGAGGACGGAAGCCGTCTGGACAATGTTCTTTTCCATCTTGCTGAAGCCATCCGGTTTGCAGCCCTTCTCATCGCGCCTTTCATGGAAGAGACCGCGCGCAAGATCTTCCTCCAGATCGGCTGCGACCCTGAAAGCGAGATCGCTCAGGGGTTTGAAAACCTGAGATGGGGAGGGGCACGGGGGAACAAGGTCCGCAAGGGCGAGATCCTCTTTCCCCGTCGTGACGAGGGGAAGAAAAAAGAGAGACCTGAAAAAGCCTGTGAGAAAAAGGACGAGGTCCCGCCTCAGGGAGTCGCTTTCATCACTTATGACGATTTCACCAAAGTGAACCTCAGAGCCGGTGTCATCCAGAAAGCCGAAGATATTCCCGGGGCAGACAAACTCTACGCTCTCACCGTCCGTATCGGGGATGAGACCAGGACCATCGCCGCAGGGATCAAGGCCTGGTATGCCAAAGAGGATCTCCCGGGAAAGTCTGTGGTCGTGGTCACCAACCTGGAGCCCAGGAAGCTGAGAGGAATCGTCTCGGAAGGGATGCTTCTGGCCGCTTCGACAGACAAGGGACTTTCGCTGGTCACCCTGGACCGGAAAGACGACATCTTCAACGGCGCCGTGGTGCGCTGAACCGGGGAGGAGGGGAGTGACTCTTACAGCCTTTCTTCAGGCCAGCGGTGTCTGGGGGTATCCGCTTCTGCTCCTGTCGGTGATCGCTCTGGCAGCGATCCTGGATCGTCTCTTTTTTCATCTGCAGCTGTGGCGGAAACGAGCCCGTTTTCGGGGGAAGGATGCGGCTCTCTTTCTCAGAGAGCACCGTTCGCTGAAAGATTACCCCCCGGGAGGGGTCATCCTGGATGAGATCAAGAAGACTGTCACCGCCCTCTCTCTTTTCGATTATGAGCAGGCCAGGGGGATCGTCTCTTCATACCAGGGCCTTTCGGAAAACCGCATGGGCCTTTTGAGCTTTGCCGTGACAGCAGCGCCTCTTTTGGGGATCCTCGGGACCATCAGCGGTATCATCTCGTCCTTCAGGGTCCTGGGCGTCTTCACCCTTGAAAAAAAAGACCTGCTCACCGCAGGGATCTCGGAAGCCCTGCTGACCACAGCAGCAGGCCTCATCATCGCTATTGTCACACTGGCCTGTTCTGCGCTCATCCGCCGGTTTCAGAAGATCCTGTTTCTTCCTTATCTCTCTTTTCTCCGGTTCATGAGAGCGGCGGTCCTGGATGACCAGAACCCTTCTCAGAAGAGGAGAAAAACGCCCCCCGACACCGAATAACCGTTTCCCCGGCTCCAATAGTCATCAGATTGATAATGGTCCCATTCCCATGACAGAGTCGCCGCAAGAAGGGACGAGACAAAGACACGCCCTTCAGCGTTGAGATTCCAGCCTTCCAGAGTCACCCCTTGGTCTGAAGGAGTGGCCTCGTCGACAAAAGAGATGCGGTCGGGATACGTTTTATGAAAATAACCCGCTGACGGATTGAAATAGAAGGGCCCCAGTGCGAGAGAGGCGCTGAGGGTCATCCCCGCGCAGTGATAGGTGTCACTGTCCTGTTCCACCAGGGGTTCGATCTCTGCGGGGATGATGGCGGTCATATTGCTCTTCTGGGATTCCCAGTAGAGACGGGGGGTAAGGGTCAAAGCGGTGCCAAGGGCCCATTCCGTGGAGAGAGAAAGGCCGATGAGGTCTGAAGAGGGGGTCATCATGGCTCCGCCGTGACCTGTCTCCAGGCGGCGGGCCTTCCAGGTATGGTGACGGAGATAAGCTGAAAGGGTGAGAGAATCATCCAGGGCATAATAGTACTGAAGTGAAGCAGCGCCTTCGAAATAGCTGTTGGAGGCGGCTTCCAGGCCGTAAGTGTTGGATCCCGCGGCTGCTGTCAATGTGGCCTGTGTCCTGGAGAGATCGTCATAGATATAGGAGAGGGAGCCTTTGATCGTGGTGAGGTCCGGATCCTCCCATTCGGTATAATCGCTTCTCCCTCCTTCTCCGGAAAAGCGGAAGGTGCTCTTCATGCTGAGGAAAAGGTCATACGAGAGGGTCAGGTTCATGAGAAGCTGGTTTTCAGAAGTCTCGGAGACAAAACCCGTATGGCTGATAAAAGCCTCACCCTGGAAAGCGGACGCCGAACATGCGGCATAGAAGGACTCTTCAAGGAAAGCCGAGGAGAGCTGTGAGGAATCACGGTAGATGTTGTCGTTATACCCGTACGTGATCCCTGTGAGGAAAGAGGTTTCCGCGGTGAGGGCGTAAAGAGGGGCCAACAGAAGAGTGAACAGCAGAACGAGTTCTTTTTTCATGAGAGATCCTCCAGTTGTCGTTTAATGAATGAGATTGAATATCCTTCGCGGAACAGCGCCATCAGCTTCTGTTTGCGAAGGCCGCTTTTCATACCGAAATCTTTTCCGTGAAGGGTTTTGAGAAGGCCCGTGAGGGCCGTGAGGTCCCGGGATGAGTAGTTTCTGAGCGCAAACGCTTCTGCAAGTTCCTCAAGCTCTTCCGGATCGGCATGAAGATATCCGGCAGCAACACTGAGAAAGCCGTTGAGAGCGTGCAGAAGCTCCGGCGAGGGCCCTTTCGCGTTGATGACCCGGGCCAGGGATCCGGGTGAAAGGCCGAGATCGCTGTAATAGAGATAATCGGCGATATCATCACGCTGAAAAGAGGGGCAGTCCTTTTTCAGGGAGAGGAGAAACCGGATGCGGGAATCAATGATTTTTTCGATCTCCTCTTCACGGTTATGAAGACGGGCCATGCGGATATAGGTGGTCCAGTACTCCGACTGGAACCCCAGTTGATCGATCCGGGCCCTGAGTTCACCGGGGAGCTGGGCTGCAGCGGGAAGGGCCAGCGCCAAGATGATGAGAAGAGAGAAGAGGAGCCTCTTCAACGGCTGTTCCCCGTTTCCGTCCCGTCACTCCAGCGCGGCGACCTGAACTCTTTACGTTTTTCAGTGCTCTCTCTTTGAGCCTCCCTTTTCCTGTCGCGGACAGTCCAGGCTGCTGAAGGCTTCTCCTGAGGTGAGCCGGTTTTCATATTTTTTGTCATCTTTTCAAGAGTCTTGGTCGACATCCGGCAGAGGCGTTTCAGGCTCCGGAGCTCCTCGCGGAAAGTCTTCGCCTCTTGAGCAAGACGGTTTACAGCCTTCAGGGCCGTCTCTTCGCTGAGGCCCTTTTTGACCAGTTGGGTGCGGGTATGGGCCCGGACCGCTTCTCTCTTTTTTTCGAGTGTCATCCCTGAAACAGAGAGGCTTGCGGTGAAGAGCACCATGATGAGAAGAGGCAGATAACGTTTCATATATGTTCCTCCTTTGAACCGTTGACATGGACAAGAGAGACATCTCCTCCGTAGGGATCGGAGAGAAGAGCTGAACGGGGATCGGGAAGGGTTCCGCCGTCCACGGAGAAGAGATACCTGTAGGCGCCGGGTTCCAGGGTCAGTGTGACCGTCCATTCCCCGGACCGGTTTTCGGTCATGGGTATTCCCGGCTCACCCCATTGGTTGAAATCTCCCACAAGGGAGACCTGACGGGCCTGGGGAGCATAGAGCGTGAAGGTGATGCGGTGGCCGGGCAGGCCGAGGTTTCGTAAAGGGAGAAAAAGGGCAAAGAAGAGAAGGGCACCCCCCGCGAAAAGGATCACAGCGCGAAAAGCCCGGCGTGATGCCCGGTAACGGAAGATCCGGTCCATGACCTGGTCTGCCGCTTGAGGGGGAAAATGTTCAGGAGCGCGATCCATAAAGGCCTCCTTTCCAAAAGGCATCTTTGATCTTTCGGCGGATACGGAACAGGATGATCTTGACATTGGACGGGCTTTCTCCTGTGATCTCCGCGATCTCCCTGATGGAGTAGCCGTCCGAGTAGTAGAGCTGGAAGATCTCCTTCTGCCCGTCGGGGAAGGCGTCCAGAAAATCGTTGAGACGGCCGGCAAATGATAACGGAGAAGCCGCTTTGGTGTCTGAGAGAAGGGCAAAATCAGCCTGGACAAACACCGGCCTGGACTGTCTCTTTCGCAGTTCGCTGTTGATCATGTTCAGCGTGATGCGGTAGAGCCAGGAAAAGAATTTATACTCGGGGTTGTATTTTTTTAATTTTCTGTAGACCCGGAAAAAAACATCCTGGGAGAGGTCCACAGCATCATCATGGGAGTTCAGGCGCCTGAACGCCATCCGGTAGACAAGGTCGCCGTACCTGTTCATGATCTCCCGAAAGGATTCCGGGTGTCCTTTGAGAATATAATCCACCACCATACGATCATCCCAATCCTGCATTGTCCGACTATACCTTATTTTCACCCTTTCTGCCAGAAAATACGCAAAGAAGCCCTCTGCGGTTACAGGGAATATGGATTGAAGAAGAAGGTGATTTCTGTTATACTCTTTCTATGCATTACAGAACGCTTCTCTATCTTGTCCTGGTGCTTTACGGACTTGTGGCCTGGCTGATCATCAGGATCACTGTGCGGAAAAAAAGCGGAGAGACTCTTTATGAATCCATTGTTTTTTATATCTTTCAGGCTGCCGGTGCGTTTACCCTGGCCTTTCTGTTTCTTCTGGCCACATTGAAGATGCTTTATGCCTATCTTCCTCTCGCCAACTTTGAATCCATGCAGATCGTCGTCGTGGGCATGCTTGTCACCGCACTGTCGCTGACAGCCCTCTCCTATATCAACTACAGGACATTGAAAAGGCTGGGACAGAAAAAATGAGGCTCTTTGTCGCTCTTCCCGCATACGACTCCTTCCTGGATGAGATACGCCCGTTTCTCCGATCAGCCCGAAGGCTGTGGCCCGCCGTCCGATGGATCCCCGAAAAGCAGATCCATCTCACCGTCAAGTTTCTGGGGGAGACGGAAAGGCTCTCCTGTGTCACAGAGGCCCTGGGAACCGTCAGAGCCGCTCCTTTCACAGCGGGCCTGGGGCGGGAACTGCTGGTCCTGGGAAAGGAAAACGAGGCGAGGATCATCGCTTTGAAGCTTGAGAACAGTGCGTTCGCCAGACTTTTCAGACAAGTGGACGAGGGCCTCTCCCGCTGCGCTGTCCCCGCTGATCGGCGGCCTTTTCTTCCCCATATCACTGTGGGGCGGATCAAAGAGAAGGTCTCGCGCAGAGCGGCTTTGGAGATCCTTGCCGGAACCGGCCCTCTGCCCCGCGCTGAGTATCCCTGCAACGGCCTGCGTCTCTATGAGAGCATTCTCAGAAAAGAGGGGCCTGAATATATCATCCGCGGAGAGTATCCCTTTTCAGAAAGCGGACCCGTATGAATATTTTCGATGTCATCGCCCCTGTGCGTATCGGCGAAAGTGAAAAACCCTCCTACTTCAAACAGCCTCTCCCGGGATTTCCCGACCCGGTGATCCGCGGCGGGATCGCCACCTATCCGGTCTACCTGGATGCCAAGCTCCGTTCAGCCATGGAGCGCCTGATCGAACACCTCTTCCGCTCATACCGGGATGAAAAGTACCGGTTCAGGTTCGAGTTCCGTTCGGTGAAACGCAACGACGGAGACCTCTCCTCAGTCCAGGAGTATGACTACAGGAGAGAACTCTACAAGACCCTGGAGAACATCCTCCATTACGATGACCGGGGGATGTACCTGAATCTCTTTTTCGTTGCCCTGAGCACGGCCTTTTCTGCCACGGTGAGGCGCCATTATGCCAAGGAGGATGCTGTCTGGCTCATCAACACTATGGTCTATGATATTCACCGCCAGGTCCTGGCCAAGGCGCTGAAAGCTTTTGAACTGAAATATCCTTTTCTCTATAAAAACAACTTTTTCCACATGAACAGGGAACTTGTGGAGTTTGTCATCCGTGACCAGCTGGCTTTTTTTGCCGCAGGGGCCGAAGCGGGATCCGAGGAGTTTCTCTTTCCCCAGAGCAGTTCTCTCATCAATTCGCGGTTTCTCATCTCTCAGGAAGCCTTCCGTTCCATCAGGGAGATGATGAGGAAGACCATGGGGGTCATGGCCAGACAGTCCAGGTATGAGTCCCTCTACATGAGAAAAGGGATATCAAAGAAGGATATCGAGACAGGAAATATCGACAATCTCCGGGTCCTGACTTTTCTCCTCCGCAACGACCATCTTCTCGGCCAGCTCCTCAAAAGCAGCTGCCTGAAAGCCGAACAGGACAAGCTCCAGCTCTCTCTCCAGGAGATCCTCTACCTCTATGAGGATATCGTCAAGGCAAGGAAACGGTTTCTCATCCTCACGCTTCTCAGGAAGAAGATCTACCTTGTGGAAGGGAGCCGCGACGTGGAGAAGATGAGCGACGAGTTCCAGAGGGGAGAACTCTTCTGGTTTTCCGAGAATCATAAAGTCCACATGCAGATCGTCCCCGCCGCTATTTTTTTCCTGGACATCCGGGATTTTTCACAACGGTCCAAATTTCTTCATCCCGATGAGACCATCCGACAGCTCCATGTGATCTTCGACCCGATTCCGGAAGTCTTCGGGCAATACAACGGCTATGTGGACAAGATGCTCGGTGACGGGGTGATGGGCGTCTTTAAAGAGGGGACGGACCCCAGGGCCTATGCTCTTGGGGCCATCCGGTCCGGGATCATGATCTTTGAACATTTCCTCTCTGTGAAGCGGGAGACCGATTTTGAGGATATCGGCATCGGTATCCACCTGGGCAACGTCTCCATGGCTCAGCTGGGACAGCTGACGCCCATCGGGGAGACAGTGAATATGGCGTCCAGGCTCTCCAGCTCCCAGAAGAGCACCCCGGAAGCGCTTTCAGGGGGTATGGATGTGGTCCATGGAGCCACCTATACAATCGAAGAAAAGCTGAACAAGCACAGCAGGACAGGGGACGGCCTGGCCAGGCGCGTTCATGTGAGCGATTCCGGGGAGCTTTTCAACCGGGGGATCGCCGTAAGCGGGGAGGTCTTCGACGCCCTGAAAGATTACTGCCCCATGGAGACCATCGCCGTCAAGGGGTCCTATTGCTACCTGGCCTATGACAGTGTCATTCAGCGCAACATCATCTTTCTCATGGCCGGGCGGGCCGAGTTGAAAGGATTCGGAAAACAGCGGGTCTTTGAGGTCCTCTGGGATCCTGAATCCGTAGCCCTGGTGAAAAAAAACGGGCAATCGGACAGGATGGGCTCTCTGCTTCATGAATGGATGGACAAGGGGGGAGATGGATCTCCGGACAGTCACGTATGAGAACGGGGTGCTGAGTGTCCTTGACCAGCGCAGGCTTCCCCGTGAAGAAAAACGGGTGGCCCTCAGAACCGTAAAGGAGGCCGCTGAGGCCATCACCGCCATGACCGTCCGGGGCGCGCCGCTCATCGGGATCGTGGCGGCTTTCGGAGCGGCTCTTTCCATCCGGGACGAAACGGATAATTGGGAAAAGGCGTTCTCTGAGGGGATCGGCCTTCTGTCACGCTCCCGACCCACGGCTGTGAACCTCCGCTGGGCCCTGGACCGGGCTGAGTATGTCTATGAAAAGGCCCGTCCTGCAGGGCGGCAGGCCGCGTTCGAAGCGCTGCTGAGAGAAGCGGAAGCCATCCGTGAAGAGGATGCCCGTCTCTGCAGGAGGATCGGAGAGAACCTTCAGCCCTTTATCAGAGACGGCGGGAAGTACCTCACCCATTGCAATGCCGGTGCCCTGGCCACAGCGGCCTATGGAACGGCCCTCGCGGGTTTTTATGTGGCC
>ERZ795053.7913-NODE-7913-length-10115-cov-3.953877_pt1 | contig 10115 bp, 9 predicted proteins | sample MGYA00375137_ERZ795053 | MGnify/ENA primary metagenome ERZ795053 (study PRJEB30182, sample SAMN05720284) | activated sludge metagenome | isolation source: Anaerobic digester | place: Hong Kong | collected 2014-12-17 ... | reverse complement strand
TTTGCAAAACCAATATGTGCTGTATCAATACAAAACAGGTGACGATCCCAAAACCGCAAAGGTTTTTCTAGACCCTAATACTTTCAAGCAAGACGGTACAATTTCGTTGGGAGGGATTAGCTTTTCCAAAAATGGAAAAATTCTAGCCTATAGTATTTCCGAAGGTGGCAGTGACTGGAGAAAAATATTGATCATGGATGTGGAATCCAGAAAGCTTATGGAAGACACGCTTGTGGATGTTAAATTCAGTGGCATGTCTTGGTATAAAAACGAAGGGTTCTACTATTCAAGTTATGATAAACCAAAAGGCAGTGAACTTTCTGCTAAGACAGATCAGCACAAAGTTTACTATCACAAATTGGGAACAAAGCAAAAAGAGGACCAATTAATTTTCGGAGGAACCGAAGCAGAAAAACACCGCTATATTTACGGAAATGTAACGGAGGATGATCACTATCTTATTATTTCCCCAAGAATTTCCACCTATGGAAACAAGCTTTACATTAAAGACCTTACCAAACCCAATAGTCCTTTGGTAACCATTCTAGATGATACTAAATCCGATACTTATGTAATTGAAAATGTGGGCAGCAAGCTTTATTTGGTTACCGATAGAAATGCCCCCAACCAAAAAATAGTGACGGTAGATGCCGCCAATCCCACACCTGAAAACTGGAAGGATTTTATTCCGGAAACGGATCATGTGTTAAGCCCTTCTACCGGTGGCGGAAGTTTCTTTGCCGAATATATGGTGGATGCCGTGTCAAAAATTCTGCAATATGATTATAATGGCAAACTCATTAGAGAAGTTGAATTACCCGGTTTGGGAAGTGTTGGTGGATTTGGCGCAAAAAAAGAAGAAAAAGAACTCTATTATAGTTTCACCAATTATATTACACCGGGAAGTATTTACAAATATGATATTGATAAAGGTACTTCGGAACTCTACCAAAAACCAGCTATTGATTTCAACCCAGATAATTACGAAAGCAAACAAGTGTTCTATACTTCCAAAGACGGCACTAAAGTGCCCATGATTATTACCTATAAAAAAGGGCTGGAACTAAATGGTAAAAACCCAACCATTCTTTATGGTTACGGTGGTTTTAATATCAGTTTAACTCCGTCATTCAGTATTACCAACGTGGTTTGGATGGAACAAGGAGGTGTTTATGCCGTTCCTAATCTTCGTGGCGGCGGTGAGTATGGCAAAGCTTGGCATGATGCTGGCACGCAAATGAAAAAACAGAATGTATTTGATGATTTTATTGCGGCGGCTGAATATCTAATAGAAAACAACTATACCTCATCCAATTATCTGGCCATTAGAGGTGGATCCAACGGTGGGCTTCTTGTTGGAGCAACCATGACACAAAGGCCCGATTTAATGAAAGTAGCCCTGCCTGCTGTAGGTGTTTTGGACATGCTTCGCTATCATACGTTCACTGCTGGTGCTGGTTGGGCTTATGACTATGGAACTTCTGAAGATAGCAAAGAAATGTTTGACTATTTAAAAGGCTATTCTCCTGTTCACAATGTAAAATCAGGGGTTGAATACCCTGCGACCCTTATAACCACTGGAGATCATGACGACCGTGTGGTACCGGCGCACAGCTTTAAATTTGCAGCTGAATTACAAAGCAAACAAGCAGGCAACAACCCTGTCTTGATTCGTATTGAAACCGATGCAGGTCATGGTGCCGGAACGCCAGTGAGTAAAACCATAGAACAATATGCCGACATCTTTGGCTTTACCTTATACAATATGGGCTTCAAAGTCCTGCCTTCGGAACAAAAACAGAAGGTAAAAGGTTAATAGCGCAAGAACTTCTTGCTACCTTTGCAGCCATATGCTTAAGGTAGAAAATATTTCATTTGGGTATTCAAACACCCTTGTTCTTGAATCGGTATCTTTTGAGGCTAATCCCGGTGAACACCTATCTATTGTAGGCGAAAGTGGTTCAGGCAAAACTACTTTGCTCAAACTGCTTTATGGAATGTTCGATTTGAATGAGGGTTCCATTTCATGGAAAGACCAGCCAATTCTCGGGCCAAAATTCAACCTGATTACCGGACCGGATTTTATGAAATACGTTTCCCAAGAATTTGATTTAGTTCCCTATTTTACTGTTGGGGAAACCGTTGGCAAATTTCTATCAAACTTTTATCTTGAGAAAAAAGCCGAACGAATTCAGGAACTTTTGGAAATTGTTGAGCTTTCCGAATTTTCCAAAACAAAAATAACCCATCTTAGTGGTGGTCAAAAACAGCGGGTATCCATTGCTTCGGCGCTGGCCAAAGAACCTGAAATTATTCTATTGGATGAGCCATTTAGTCATATTGACAACTTTCAAAAACACAGTTTAAGACGAAATCTTTTCAACTATTTTAAAACCAATAAGATTACATGCATTGTTGCGACGCACGATAAAGAAGATGTGCTTGGTTATGCCAATAGTGTTATGGTTTTGAATAATAAAGAAATTATTGCTAAAGACAGTCCGAAAAACCTGTATCAAGAACCTAAGTCTGGATTGGTTGCTTCCTTTTTTTCCGAATACAACCTAATTGACAATACTATTGTTTATGCCCATCAACTAAAACCTGTAAAATCCTCTAATTTGAAGGTTGAAGTTGTCCAGTCTTATTTTAAAGGAAGTTATTATTTGATAGAATCCAAGTTGGGCAATCAATCTGTTTTCTTTGAAACTAAAGAGCCTATAGAATCCGGAACCGCTATCTATCTGGAGATCTTAGAAAACTAAATTCAATATTCTAAAGTTCCATAATACCCCATTTGCTTGAGAATCCAAGCAATTCGAAATTGAATATAACTAGTTGGCGGTTTGGCTTTATAAGACAATGGCTTGGGCAAAATAGCGGCTATGGCCGCCGCTTCCGAAGGTAACAGTTTACTGGCACTTTTTTTAAACCAATATTGAGAGGCTGCTTCGGCACCGTAAATACCGTTGCCCATTTCAATGCTGTTCAAATACACTTCCATGATACGTTCTTTAGGCCAAATAAGTTCAATTAAGAACGTAAAATAGGTTTCCAGTCCTTTTCTAAACCAGCTTCGTTGTGGCCATAAGAATACATTTTTGGCCGTTTGCTGACTAATGGTACTGGCGCCCCTTACTTTCTTCCCTTTTTTGTTGTGTTCCATGGCTTTTTCAATGGCTTTCATGTCAAAACCATTATGGGTGACAAAATTTTGATCTTCGCTGCAAATGACAGCCAATTGCAAGTTCTTGGAAATTTTTTCCAATGGCACCCAATCGTGCTTGAATACTCTATTTTTATCCTCTTTTTTCTGCTCAAAATATCGAATGGCCATGAGTGGTGTGGCTGGAACAGGAACCCACCTGAACAAGACCACTAATGCTATGGAAACAACAACAAACCACAATACTGTTTTGAAAAGGAATCTGAAAAATTTCTTCAACATATCAGTCTACTAAATCTGCTAATTCTTTGCCCACAAAGCTTCCTATGGCAACACCCATACCACCCAAACGAACACCACAGTAAACATTGTTGGAAAGTTGTTTTACTATTGCCTTCTTTTGGTTGCCAACACCCATAATCCCACTCCATCGTTGCGAAATTGTCACCTCTTGACTCGGTAAAATTATCTCTTTTAATATACTCTCTAACTGGTATTGAACCACTGGAGTTAAACCAAATTCAGTGGTTTCTTCAGTGGTAAAATCAAGATTTCTTCCACCTCCAAATAAAACCCTATTTCCTACGTTCCTAAAATAATAATATCCTTTATCTAAGTGAAAATTTCCTTTAATATGAAGATTCTCAATAGGGTCGGTAATTAAAACCTGTGCTCTGGCGGGTTTCACGTTATCATTCAAAAATTGAGCCGCAAACCCGTTGGTTGCTATAAACATCTTTTTTGTCTTGAACTCAAAGTTTTGTGCTTTAATTTGGACACCGTCAATACTTTCAGAAAACGTTTCAACTTCAGTTGAATTGAGAATAAGGATGTTTTCTTTAACGGCCAATTTTAAAAGGTTTTTCATCATTTTACCTGTATTGATATTTCCTTCATAAGGAGTAAATATATACTGGTTTACAATGTTTTTGAATCCGAACTCGTTGGAACCAACCTTGAAAGTGTGTCCTTTAAAAATTGGTTTTAAAAGGGCATTTACCTTGTCAATTTCCGAAATACATTCTTCAAAAAGCTTCTTTTGATTGTTTAAAAAGAGCTCATAGCCTCCCAAATTCCGGTAGTCAATGGTTTTTTCTCCTAACGTTTTTCGAAGCAATTTTAAGCCTTTATAACGTTTTTCAACAAGATTGAAAACCTCTTCTTCACTATGATTTTTTAAATCATCCAGAATTTCACTCATACTACCAAAACAAGCAAAACCGGCATTTTTGGTGCTGGCTCCTTGTGGCAACAAACCTCTTTCTAAAATCAGGATCTTGGCTTTAGGGAACTTTTTTCTGAGGTGAAGGGCACAATTTAAGCCAACAATACCACTACCAACAATGGTAAAATCTACCTTGTCCAACCATGTTTTATATTCCCAATAGGATAGGTTCATGTCAAAAAAAGCTCCTAATAAAATAGGAGCTTTGTTTAGGTTTATTAATCTTCAGCTTGTGGTTGCATCTTAAAATCTTCCATAAACTTCGTGGTGTAGTTTCCAGCAATATAATCCGGATTTTCCATTAATTGTCTATGGAATGGTATCGTGGTTTTGATCCCTTCAATTACAAACTCGTCCAAGGCTCTTTTCATTTTATTGATAGCTTCTTCCCTGGTTTGGGCAGTGGTTATCAATTTGGCAATCATAGAGTCGTAGTTAGGCGGAATGACATAGCCCGCATACACGTGGGTATCCAAACGAACGCCGTGTCCACCTGGTGCATGGAGTGTCGTAATTCTCCCTGGGGATGGCCTAAAATCGTTGTAAGGATCTTCGGCATTGATTCTACACTCTATAGAATGAAGATTTGGTGTGTAATTTTTTCCGGAAATGGGCACACCGGCAGCCACCAGTATTTGTTCACGAATCAAGTCGAAATCAATTACTTGCTCGGTAATTGGGTGCTCCACCTGAATACGGGTATTCATTTCCATGAAGTAGAAGTTACGATGTTTGTCCACCAAAAACTCGATGGTTCCAGCACCTTCATAGCTAATGAACTCAGCTGCTTTTACAGCAGCATCACCCATTTTTTTCCTCAACGCATCGGTCATGAAAGGAGATGGCACTTCTTCCGTTAATTTTTGATGGCGTCTTTGAATGGAACAATCTCTTTCTGATAAATGACATGCTTTTCCCGAAGAGTCACCAACAACTTGAATTTCAATATGTCTGGGTTCTTCAATAAGTTTCTCCATGTACATACCGTCATTCCCAAAAGCGGCTTTTGCTTCTTGACGGGCCGAATCCCATGCTGCCTTAAGATTTTCAGGTTTCCAAACCGCGCGCATTCCTTTGCCCCCACCACCGGCTGTGGCTTTCAGCATTACAGGATAGCCTACTTCTTTAGCAAGCTTTTCGCATTGCTCGTAGTTTTCGATAATACCGTCACTTCCGGGAACTGTTGGTACACCAGCTGCTTTCATGGTTGCTTTAGCTGATGCTTTATCTCCCATTTTATCAATCATTTCTGGAGATGCCCCTATGAACTTTATATTATGCTCTTGACAAATTTTTGAAAACTTGGCATTTTCCGATAAGAAACCATATCCTGGGTGAATGGCATCGGCATTGGTGATTTCGGCTGCCGCGATAATATTAGACATTTTCAAATAAGACTCACTACTTGATGGTGGTCCTATGCACACAGCCTCATCGGCAAATTTTACATGAAGGCTATCGGCATCGGCTGTTGAATAGACAGCAACCGTTTTAATGCCCATTTCTTTGCAGGTTCTTATGACCCTTAGTGCAATTTCGCCTCTGTTTGCAACTAATATTTTTTTGAACATCTTTTGAAATTTTAAATTTTATACTGTTTTAATTAAGAAGTAACCTTCAGTAATTTAAAACTTCTTAAGATGGGTCTACCAAGAATAAGGGTTGGTCAAACTCAACAGGTGAAGAGTCGTCAACCAAAATCTTAACCACTTTTCCAGAAACTTCAGATTCAATCTCATTGAAAAGCTTCATGGCTTCTATAATACACAACACATCCCCTTCTTTAATATCTTGACCAACCTCTACAAATGTAGGTTTGTCTGGTGATGGTTTGCGGTAGAAGGTCCCTATGATTGGGGACTTAATAGTAATATATTTTGACTCTTCTGCGCTGCTGGCTGGAGCGGCTGCTTCTTGTGGAGCGGGCGCAGCTGCTGGTTGAGCTTGCATCACAGGTGCCATGGGCGTACTTACAGGAACTTGTTGAACATAGGTGGTAGATTCTTCACCTGATCCTGTTTTGATCGTAATTTTAAAATCTTCTGTTTCCAGTTTTACTTCGCTAGCCCCGGATTTGGCAACAAACTTGATAAGATTTTGAATGTCCTTTAAATCCATAATTATAGTGTTAGTTAATTTCTATTATTGTTTTGTGTCATAAGCCCATTTAAGGTAAATGGCACCCCAAGTAAATCCGCCTCCAAAAGCGGCAAAAACTAAATTGTCTCCTTTATTAAGCTGTTTTTCATAATCGGACAACAAAAGAGGTAGCGTTGCCGATGTTGTATTGCCATATTTGTATATGTTCATCATTACTTTAGACTCTTCAAGCCCCATGCGCTGGGCTGTAGCATCTATGATACGTTTGTTTGCTTGGTGCGGAACCAGCCATTGCACGTCTTCTTTGCTAAGATTGTTGCGCTCCATTATTTTTTCGGCAACATCGGCCATATTGGATACCGCAAATTTAAAAACAGTTTTTCCATCTTGGAACACAAAGTGCTGTTTGTTTTTAACCGTTTCCTCACTCGCAGGCAATATAGAACCTCCAGCCTCTATTCTAAGAAAATTTCTTCCTTTACCATCCGTTCTCAAATATTCGTCCTGAAGCCCAAGACCTTCTGTGTTGGGTTCGAAAAGCACAGCACCAGCGCCATCTCCAAAAATAATACAGGTTGCTCTATCGGTATAGTCAATGATAGATGACATTTTATCTGCTCCAATCAAAAGCACTTTTTTGTAGCGTCCAGATTCTATATAACTTGCCGCTGTAGACATGCCATATAAAAAACTGGAGCAGGCAGCTTGTAGATCGTATGAAAACGCATTGGTTGCTCCAATCTCAGAAGCCACATACGCTGCAGTTGCTGCTACAGGCAAATCAGGGGTCGCTGTAGCCACCAATACAAAGTCTATTTCTTTAGGATCTGTACCGCTTTTCTCGAGCAGGTTTTGAGCGGCTTTAATAGCCAGGAAAGAAGTTCCTTTGCCTTCTTCTTTTAAGATTCTGCGTTCTTTTATTCCGGTTCTAGAGGTAATCCACTCGTCATTTGTCTCGACCATGGTTTCCAGTAGTTGATTTGTAAGAACAAAATCGGGAACATAAGAACCAACTGCCGTTATGGCTGCAGAAATTCGACTCATAAGCTGAAATTGTTTATCTCAAATTTTTGAGAAATTTTGCCAAAAATCATGTAAAATTGGGTCAAATTACTAAATTTTTAGCTTAATAGCGTGCAAAATAAGTTGTTTTTGAAGTTTAGAAAAATATATCATAAAAAAAACGCTCACAAGTGAGCGCCTTTTTGTATGCGTGCATTGTATTTATGCTAGATTTTCTTCTTCAGAGTTGTCTATCAACACTTGTCCTCTGTAGTAAAGCTTCCCTTCATGCCAGTGTGCCCTGTGGTAAAGGTGAGCTTCACCCGTTGTAGGGCAAACGGCTACAGTAGGAGCAGTAGCTTTGTAGTGCGTTCTTCTCTTATCTCTTCTGGTACTTGACTGTCTTCTTTTAGGATGTGCCATTTTATGAGTTTATTTTATAATAGTTTTTTTAATGTATTCCATCGAGGGTCTGTTTCATCCCCTTCGTTATTTCCTTTTTCTTCTTTTGGACTTAGTTCTTCCAGCTTGTCCAATATTTCTGATTTTAATGAGCCATCTTTTACGCCCGGATGAATCAGTTTATTTGGAACAGCAAGAACAATAAGTTCATATATGTATTGCTGAATGTTAATTTGATACTCTCCATGAGGAATAACCAAAATGTCTATTTCTTCATCATTGTATTCGTCTCCAAACTTTACAACCAAATCAAATTCATTGGCTATTTTTTGGTCGTAAGGTTCATTGGTGAGGTCACAATTGACATTCACAAAGCCTTTAATCTTAAAGTGTAGTTCTAAAAGCGTGGTTTTTTTTTCTAATTCTACCTCAACTTTTACGTATACAGCATTAAAGTCTTCATAATCAAAATGTTTAAAGAACTCGTCTTTGATGTGATACTCAAATTGATGCCTGCCAATTTTTAACCCTACAAATTGTATGGTATACTCTTTCAACTGCTTCATTTCCACATCTATTTTGAGCCTGCAAATATATAAATTTTTTGCTTATGCCCATTTAGATTTTATATTTTTTTATTCACCCCCTAGTTACTGGCTTTCAAAGGGTTTCTTGTGAGTTCTAAATACTCCGTTCTATTCTTGAATATGTGTATGGCCAAAAAGACCGCTTCTTTAAACGAGCTTTCGTTGGCAATGCCTTTACCTGCAATATCAAAAGCTGTTCCATGGTCTGGTGACGTTCTAATTTTATCCAAGCCAGCGGTAAAGTTTACGCCTTGCCCAAAGGAAAGCGTCTTAAAAGGTATGAGACCCTGGTCGTGGTAAGAGGCAATTACCGCATCAAACTGCTTGTAATTGTTGGATCCAAAAAAACTGTCGGCAGCGTAAGGGCCAAAAACCAACTTTCCCGATTCCCTAATACTGTTCAACACCGGTTTCATTAAATCGTCATCCTCCTTGCCTATAACTCCGTTGTCACCAATATGTGGATTAATACCCAGAACCGCCACTTTGGGCCTATTAATCTTGAAATCCTTTTTAAGCGTTTCAAAAACAGTCTCTATTTTGGAACGTATTACAGCCTCTGTTATTTTTTCGGAAATGTTCTTTATAGGCACATGATCTGTAAGCAATCCCACCCTGAGGTTGTCACACACCATGAGCATTAAACTGTTCCCTTCAAGCTCCTTGTCCAGATAATCTGTATGTCCGGGAAATTTAAACTCTTCCGATTGAATATTGTGTTTATTGATGGGTGCCGTAACCAATGCGTCTATCTTGTTCTGTTTTAGGGCTCTGACCGCTGCTTCAAAAGATTTTATGGCAAGTGACCCCATTTTAAAATCCTCCTTTCCAAATTGAATTTCGGGTTGGTCTTTCCAAACATTAAACACATTCAGTTTCCCTTTTACAACTTGGTTAAGATCATTGATCCCGTTAAACTTTACGTCAAAATTGAAGTGGTTTTTTAAGAATGTTACGGCTTTGGTTGACGCAAATATCACTGGAGTACAAAAATCAAGCATTCTTTCATCTTCAAATGTTTTAAGGATAATTTCTCCTCCTACACCATTTAAATCTCCAATGGAAATCCCTAGCATTACAGATTCTGGACTCTTCATCTCAAACTCAAAAATTATGTTCGTACTTTTACGGGGTAAATTTAACCAAATAAATCATTTATTAAATGTTTACCGGAATAATTGAAGATTTGGGGCTGGTGAAACAAATTGAACAAGAACAGGATAATATTCACCTTACCATTGAGAGCAAATTAACCACGGAATTGAAAATTGACCAAAGTGTCTCTCACAATGGCGTATGCTTGACGGTTGTAGATATTATTGGGAACACCTACACCGTTACGGCTATCAAGGAAACCCTTTTGAAGACTAATTTGGGGCTTCTCAAAAAGGAAGGCTTGGTAAATCTGGAAAGAGCCAAGAAACTTGGTGATAGACTGGATGGCCATCTTGTACAAGGGCATGTAGACCAAACGGGGGTGTGCACTAATAAGGATTATGCCAATGGGAGTTGGTATTTCTCTTTTGAATATGACAAAACCCTAAAGAACATTACCATTGAAAAAGGATCTATTACCGTTAATGGTGTGAGCCTAACAGTAGTGAATTCAGGAATCAGTGCATTTCAGGTGGCT
>ERZ795053.7912-NODE-7912-length-10115-cov-4.395825_pt1 | contig 10115 bp, 10 predicted proteins | sample MGYA00375137_ERZ795053 | MGnify/ENA primary metagenome ERZ795053 (study PRJEB30182, sample SAMN05720284) | activated sludge metagenome | isolation source: Anaerobic digester | place: Hong Kong | collected 2014-12-17 ... | reverse complement strand
CTTTGAAAGCGTATGTAAAGTAACCGTAGCTGTTTCATTGTAACAGGCCCTGTTCAGGTAAGCGCCATGATATTCAAAATGTTCATTGATCTGAAAAGCCGTTTTAGTACTGGTACCATTTCTTAATAAGAAATTGGTAGTGGCTGCCAGCAGGTTTTTATTCTCAAGACTGTTTCCTGCAAAAAATACCCATTCCAGCATCATTACTTCTTCTGCCCCTGCATCCACCGCATAAACAGGCACTCCGTTATCCAGAAAATATTTTTGGTAAGGTTTTAAATGAAGATCAAAGTGAACCGCATCTGCAACGGGAGGCGGTTGTTTTCGGTTAAGTTTTTCTGTTTTTTCGTTAGGGCTTATCATCAATTCCGGGATAGGTAATAAATAGTATGTGAATTTTCTTTTTTGAAGATATTCCTGCTTTCCTCTAAAACATCCTCAGTGGTAACTGTGGCATACTTATCAAGTTCAAAGTTCATCCAGGAAGCATCACCCAAGGTTTCATAATAAGCAAGACTGGCAGCCCGGCTCATGATGCTCATATCTTCAAAAGCAATAAGACTTTCTGTTTTATTCTTTACTTTCTGTAATTCTATTTCTAATATGGGTTCCTGTTGTAACTCATCCAATACATTCTCAATTTCTTTTTCCGCAGTTTCCGGTTTCACCCCTTTTACAATTTTTCCTTCAATTGCCAATAGTCCGTTATCAGTACTTCCAAAATGGTAACATTCTATACCACTAAAGAGTTTTTTCTCTTTTACCAGTTTCTGGTATAACCTTGATGATCCTCCTCCGCTTAAAATATCAGAAAGCAGATCAGTTATATAGTACTTTCTATCCAGCCGTGATGCCATGTGCCAGGTCTTATAAATAGCATTGACAGGAACAGTTGCTTCAATTACCAGTCGGTTTTCTTCCTGTTGCTCTGGTTCCGGTGTAAGATTTCGGTTATATTTTTCTCCTGCATCTATATTCCCAAACCACTTGTCTGCAAGTTCCCTGACCCTTTCCACAGTAATATTTCCTGCTACAACCAGTACAGCATTTTCGGGGCGGTAATGTTTGAAGAAGAATTGTTGTACATCCTCAAGTTTTGCATTCTCTATATGTGATAATTCTTTGCCAATAGTCATCCAGCGATACGGATGTGTTGTATAAGCCAGTTCTCTCATCCTATGCCAGGCATCTCCATAAGGTTTGTTAAGGTAATGTTCCTTGAATTCTTCAACAACCACTTTTCGCTGTACTTCCAGGCTTTTTTTACTAAATGCCAATGATAACATCCGGTCGCTTTCCAGCCAGAATGCCGTTTCAAGATTTTGAGCCGGTAACTGAATATAGTAATTGGTGATATCGTTAGTGGTGTATGCGTTATTCTCTCCACCAGCCCTTTGCAGGGGCTCATCATAGTTAGGAATATTAACTGAACCACCAAACATAAGGTGCTCAAACAAATGAGCAAAGCCGGTCTTTTCGGGATTTTCATCCCTAGCGCCTACATCATACATCACATTAACCACTGCCATGGGAGTGCTGCTATCCTGGTGAACGATCACCCGGAGACCGTTGGATAAGGTAAACTTTTCAAACTGTATCATAATGCTAAAAAGCCGGAAAAGGCATTGAATAAGAAACTTCTCCGTAGACTGTAAAATTATTGAAAATAGGCCTGATACCCTTACTTCAAGATATTTTTAACTTTAAACTCAGTTCTGATGATCTCACCATTTCTTTTTAAGAGCAGCTGGACTTTCCCCAATGTATTCTGAAGCTCCCTTTTATACCTGTCAAGATTCTGAGAAAGATCCCTGTTAACAGCAATAACAATATCTCCTTCCTTTACTCCGGCCTCTTCTGCCGGCGATCCTTTGGCCACATCCCCGGCTACAATCAATCCCTCTATATAATAAAGCTCAAGCCCCGAATAGGAGTAATCAAAAAAATCCCGCATATGTGTATTGGGGAGCAGGTATATGTCTCCCTGGGCATAGTTGAGGGTAACATTGAATCTTCGCAAAAGCTCATTACCCAAAATACCGCTCATATAAGGATAAGAAGTAACGTTGTATTCATCATCAAAAACATATACCGGTACTCTTTTGAAACGGTAGGGGCCGATCTTAACCTCTTTGATGACTCTTAATTGCATGTCTATTTTACCACCAAGTCCTTCTCCTTCCTTTGTATATGCTTTCGTTTTTTTATTGAGAAAGAAACTGTCTTCTACAAAATCCTTTGTCAGCATCATACATAACCCGGCACCCATATCAAATAAAAAATTTGACCGTAATGTAGCAGCATCTCTTACATCTATCGGTTGTACTACAAGGGTGGTCATATATGGTTTTAAAAGATAACCGCCCCTGGGATAACGGATAGAACCATTACTGGCAATGGTGATCCGCATTCTGTCGTAATTCACTTTTACAATATAACGGCTAAGCATACCATACCCGATAATACCATCTACCCTTACTCCATAAACAGCCAGTAAAATGGAATAATCATTGATATGAAAATTAAGACTGTCAATAGATAACCCCGGGAAATGCAGGGTGCGGTTATACAGAAAACTCACTCTTTTGATCCCTGCAATGCCTTTGATCGTTCTGTCGCTGGGTTCTGGCTGCAGATTCAGGTAGTCTGCTGTGGTTGAGTCAAGTGATATCCCGCTGCTTCCCGTATCCAGGATAAAATTCAATGTATCAGGAAAACTGTCTAATAGAGCCCTGACAATTACAATACCACCCGTAAGCTGTGTAAATGGAATAGTTGTCAGATCTATTGAAGGAGGATCAACAAATTCTTCCTGAGCTTTAATTTCCATGAAAGAAAAACTCAGGACCAGGCCTATTATGGTGGTGGTGATTTTTTTCATACAGCGTTGAACAACAATCAATCCCATGAAAAGACAACTATAACGGTTAAAAAGATGCAACCTGCTTTCCCATTCAAATAAATATAACCCTTCCCATAACCAACAACAAACCGTTTATCCTCATTTCTTTTTACCCCTTTACCTTTGCGAAATGGCAAATGACCTATATAGCAAAGCTCTCAATATGGAGTTTCTTACTGTCGGGGAAGGAGTGGAGCTTTTTCATAATGCCCCGCTTGCCGACCTGATGTATATCGCAGATGAATTACGAAAAAAGCAGGTGCCACACGGAAAAGTAACATGGCAAATCGATCGTAATGTAAATACAACCAATGTATGCATTGCAAATTGTAAATTTTGCAATTTTTACAGGATACCCGGCCATTCCGAAGCCTATATTACTGATATGCCTGTTTACAGAAAAAAAATTGAAGAAACATTGAACTGGGGTGGCGATCAGCTTTTATTACAAGGAGGCCATCACCCGGAACTTGGGTTACAATTTTACATAGATACATTCCGTGCCATCAAAGCTGAATTCCCGACGATCAGGCTCCATGCATTAGGCCCTCCCGAAGTAGCACACATTACCAAATTGGAAAAAAGTACACACCAGGAAGTGCTAAGTGCCTTAAAGGAGGCCGGGCTGGATTCTCTTCCGGGTGCCGGCGCTGAGATACTGATCGATAGAGTAAGAAGGCTGATCAGCAAAGGAAAATGCGGTGCACAGGAATGGCTGGATATTATGCATGAAGCTCATAAGCTTAATATTACCACTTCTGCCACCATGATGTTTGGTCATGTAGAAACTATTGAAGAACGTTTTGAGCACCTGGTAAAAATAAGAGAGGTACAAAGCCGAAAACCTGCCGATGCAAAGGGATTCCTGGCTTTTATACCATGGACCTTCCAGGATGTGGATACCTTATTAGCTAAAATAAGGGGTGTTCATAATCTTACTACGTCAGAAGAATATATTCGCATGATAGCCCTTAGCCGGATCATGCTGCCTAATATTAAAAATATCCAGGCCAGCTGGCTTACTGTTGGAAAACAAACAGCACAACTTTGTTTGCATGCAGGTGCCAATGATTTTGGCAGCATTATGCTGGAAGAAAATGTGGTAAGTGCTGCAGGTGCCCCACACCGGTTTACTTATAAAAGTATACAGGAAGCTATCCAGGAAGCTGGTTTTGAAGCACAATTGCGAAACCAGCAATATGAATGGAGAGAAATACCTGATTCCATTCAAGAACAGGTGATCAATTACTGATTTTATAATTCAACATAATAATGAAAAAGACTTTTAGCTGGTTCAGGAAAATTGCAATTGCAGAAGGCATCTCATTTATAGTACTCTTATTCATTGCCATGCCCCTGAAATATTTTGCCTCTTTGCCGATAGCCGTTACTGTTGCAGGTGGAATACACGGACTGTTATTTATTGCTTATGTTATCCTGGCAAGAGAAGTAAAGACTGAATACAAAAAAGATTTTAACTGGCTTGTAAAAGCAGGGTTGGCATCTGTTATTCCTTTTGGTACATTTTATATGGACAAGCAATGGAAAAAAGAAGAGTCTGAAACTAAGATGCCGGATACAAACCAATAAGAGGTGTTCACAAATTAATTCTATTCGGATTCCGAATAATTTGTGCTTATTATGCTTAATCCGTTATCCACTACTACAATATCAGCATTATAGCCCGGGGCTATGCGCCCCATAATTCTATCCATTTTTATTACTTGTGCCGGGTAAAGGCTGCACATCCGTAATGCTTCGCTCAATTCTATGCCAACATACTCAACCAGGTTCTTCAATGCTTTTTCCATTGTAAGGGCAGAGCCACTAAGAATACCCGACGCTTCATATTTATCCCCTGCTAACTGATGCGGATAAAATCCATCAATGGTTTCAGTTACCCCATCTGTAATTGCAAATAATCTTTTTCCCATCACTTTTTTTGCAATACTTATCGCTGCATAACTTACATGATGGCAATCCGGAATAATACTTGCCATTACTGAAGCATCATCCAGCGTTGCTCCTGTTAAGCCTGGTTGTCGGTGCTGTAACGGACTCATCGCATTGTATAAATGTGTGACGGCAGTTATACCATTTGCAAAACCGGTTTTTGCCTGCTCATATGTTGCATTACTATGCCCTGCTGAAATAATTATATTATCGGATAGTATTCTATCAATAATTTCTTTATCACATTGCTCCGGTGCCAGTGTTATTATTTTTATCACCCCTTTACCATAACTTAACAACTCGTCTACTTCTTTTAAAGATGGTGAATGAATCAATGATTCAATATGTGCTCCTCTCTTTGCCGGGTTTATCCATGGCCCTTCAATATGTAAACCCAGAATACCTTTCCCATTTCCATTCCAATAATCTCTTATTGCATCTATGCATTTGTAAAAAACATCAATCGTATTTGTAGCCACAGTCGGCATACAATAAGCCGTGCCTGCTTTTCTACCATATGCATTTAGTTTTACCAATGAATCGGTTTCGGGATAAACCGCTAAGAGCTTTCCAGATGCGCCATATATCTGTAAGTCGATAAAGGCAGGAGCCAGCATACAATTATCAAACACATCAGTTGCTATAGAGGAAGGGAGAGAGCCTACAGGTACCAATTCTTTTATCTTACCGCCTTCTGTAATTATTGCATGGCCGCTTATCCAGTTTTCACCTGTAAAAATTTTATTTGCTATATATGCTTTTAAAGCAGAAGCCATTTTTTCCAAGAAGAAGATGCAATATATTTATCCTGCTACAATAACAAGTTCTTTTTTACCCAATTCACTTTAGGCCTGATCTCATTGTTGTATTTATCACCGGTGGCATAACGGACATACTTCAAAAAATGATAATAATCCCCTTTAGGGTATTTTTTTCTCCATTTATCATAACGTTTATCCTGCCATGCTTTATAGTACTCTATACATGCTTCCTCTGATTCAAATTTTTTACACTTATTTCCCTTTACATAAAACCCAAAGAGGTTATTATACCTGAGACAGCATTTCTTACAATTCAGATTTCCGGTTTCCTGCATACTTTGTGCGATCACAAATTCGGGATGTCGTATGCCGGCAGCCTTGATACGGTCATAAAGGTTCTGCACCTTTGTTTTATTAATACGCTGAGCTTCAAGTTGAAAAAATGAAAAGAATAAAAAAAACGCAAGCAGGTATTTTTTCATCTGTCGGGTTTAGATGTAAAAAATATTTTCTTAAAACAATTTGACGCCAAAAGATACAAAAACCACACCCTTTTTACCAATTGATTTAATTTGCAATCAGAAAAAAACAATATGAGCAATAAACTGGTGATAAACAGTGATAATCGTTTACAGGAAATGAGAGAGAATTTTGCCGGATCTCAGCCATTGGCTCTCCGGGTGATCGCAAAAATTATTTCATACCTCTTACATCCTGTTTTTGTTCCGGTTTATGTTGTTTGGTTCATGGTTTATATTCATCCTTATCTTTTTGCAGGATTTTCCTGGGTTGATAAACGTAATGTGTTATTACAGGCCTTTTTGATGTATACTTTTTTCCCAGTTATCACTATTTTATTATTGAAAGGGCTAAAATTTATCAGCAGCATTCAGCTTAAAACCCAAAAAGATCGCATTATTCCGCTCATTGGTTGTGCCACATGGTATTTCTGGATATGGAATGTGTGGAATAATTTACCTGATTATCCAAGAGAGGCCCGGGTGCTTGCATTGGCCATCTGGATCGCATCTTCCCTTGCACTAATGGCCAATATCGTTATGAAAATAAGTTTACATGCTATTGCCGCAGGTGTATCACTGATGTTTTTGGTGCTGCTCGGTTTTTCTCAAAATATATACTTCGGAATGTATGTAGCAGTAGCATTGCTTTTAACAGGTATTGTCTGTACCGCCAGGTTCCTTGACTCTGACCACAACCCGCAGGAGATCTACAGCGGTCTTGCCTTGGGTATTGCTACACAGGTCATTATTTGGTGGCTGGCCTAGCCGTTACTTTTGAAATATTTTCCCCAAAATATTAGTATTTTATTACTAAATGATTTAGTTTTGCAGACTGTGTAAAAGTTTTAAAAATGGCGCAAGCCAACCCCCTAACTTTGAATCATCATGGCAAAAACAGAAAAAACTACAGACATGTCAGCTAATAATGAAAAACTGAAAGCTCTCAGGCTTACCATGGATAAGATTGAGAAAGACTACGGCAAAGGAAGTGTGATGATGATGAATGAGAAAGCTGTTGTGGAACAGGCAGTGATCTCCACAGGTTCTATCGGGCTTGATGTAGCCCTTGGGATCGGGGGTCTTCCGAGAGGAAGAGTTATTGAAATCTATGGTCCGGAATCTTCCGGTAAAACCACTATTGCTACCCATGTGATTGCAGAAGCGCAGAAAAAGGGAGGCATGTGTGCCATTATAGATGCTGAACATGCTTTTGACAGCACTTATGCAAAAAAACTGGGAGTAGATGTTGACAATCTGCTTATTTCACAACCCGATTATGGTGAGCAGGCACTTGAGATAGCTGACAGGCTTATTCTTTCCGGTGCATTGGATGTAGTTGTGATCGATTCTGTAGCGGCTCTTGTTCCAAAGAGTGAGTTGGAAGGAGAAATGGGTGATAGCAAGATGGGATTGCATGCCCGGTTAATGAGCCAGGCATTACGTAAACTTACAGCTACTATTTCCAAAACAAACACCATTTGCATTTTCATCAACCAGCTTCGGGAAAAGATCGGGATCATGTTTGGTAACCCTGAAACAACAACTGGTGGTAATGCTCTGAAGTTTTACGCTTCCGTTCGTCTTGATATTCGCAGAACACAACAGATCAAAGACGGAGATTCTGCCGTTGGTAACCATGTAAAAGTAAAAGTGGTTAAAAATAAAGTAGCACCTCCATTCCGTGCAGCAGAGTTTGATATCATTTTTGGAGAAGGTATTTCCAAAACAGGTGAGATCATTGATATGGGAACAGAATTAGGCATTGTTCAAAAAAGCGGAAGCTGGTATAGTTATAATAATGACAAACTGGGCCAGGGCCGTGATGCAGTTAAACAACTGTTGGTGGACAATCCTGAACTTGCAAAAGAGATCGAAACCAGGATCAGGGAGAAGATCAAAGAATTACAAACTACTGCGTAAACAGTTAGTTTTTAAAATATTATGATGGGTTAGCATCATAACGCCCCGCTTTTATGCGGGGTTTTTTTATGTTTTAGCATATATTTTAAAGGGATAAATAATATTCAATGTTTAAACATTGTATATTTACTGCCTGATTGCAACCATTATGGCACAAAATCCGATTAATAGATAGAATGGATATTCAAAGAAATACAGCATTATTGAAGTGGATACAGGTGATCTCCGCTGTTGCATTGCTGTTTATTTTCTTTATGCCATGGGCTAACTGGGATGGCAATACGATCAATGGGTTTCATTTCCCATCCGGGAAATTCTTTTCCGTGGCTGAAACAAAATTCGGGCTTGCGAATCCGATTCCTCAATTAAGTTTTACCTTTTATTTATTCTGGCTTATTCCAATAGCCGCTTTATTATTACTGATATTGATAGCGAAAAACAAACAAGCTCACTGGCCGGCAATTATTATATCAGTATTAACGCTTTCACTTTGCTCAATATTTTTTCTTTTTTCTCAACTACTTGCTACGTTAGGAGTAGGCCCAGGAGCCATGAATATGCTCAAACTGGCTGCATGGCTGGCCGTATTTTTTTCAATCATACTACTTATCACAAACCCTTTACCAGCAAATTGGTTAAAAAAGACAGGTTGGTTAGTATTAGGCCCGCTGTTTGCATTCATTAGTTTCAAATTGATTGAAAAATCAGTATGGAATGAAACACATAAGGATACAAATGAAATAAAAGCAGCATATAGTTTATCTGCCAATGCATTTATAGCTGAATTCATTACAAATGACTCTGCTGCCAATAATAAGTACAGGGAAAAAATAATACAGATCAATGGTACAGTAGCAGAGATTACCATTAATAATGATTCAACTTCAATTATAAATTTTTCAAATCCTGATGGCTCATATATTGCTTTTGCTTTTGAAAAAGAAGAATATAATAACATAAAAAATGTGAAAGTTGGTGACACTATTTCCGTCAAAGGATCCTGTAGCGGAAGTATATTCAGTGAAATATTGGGAACAACTTCCATTAGTTTTAAACGGGCAACAATTATCAATAAATAAATTCTCTAAACACAATGAAAAAAATTACCCTTTTGATGGCTTTCCTGGTAAGTGCGGGAATACTCTTTGCACAAAAGAAAACCACAACATCAGCAACCGTAGCATTTGATGCAACAACGCCGAAAGATGGTTTGCCAAAAGCAGAAAACAAAACAGTTATTGGCTCCATCAATACACAAACCGGGGCCGTTGCTTTTGAAGCAGCCGTAAAGAACTTTAATTTTTCTAATCCAAAAGTTCAGGAACATTTCAATGGCGCAAGCTGGTTGAACTCAGATCAATTCCCAAAAATCACTTTTACAGGAAAGATTGAAAATGCAGATAAGATCAATTTCCAGAAAGATGGTGTTTATAAGGCCAAAGCTACTGGTGATCTTATCGTTAAAGGAATTAGTAAGCCGGCAAAAGCCGAAGGAACAATAACTATCGCAAATGGTAAGATCATTGTTCTGGCTGAAATGAAAGTAAAACTTGAAGATTATGCTATAAGCGGTCAGCCGGTAGAGGCCGGTAAAGTAGCTAAAGAACCCAAAGTGGCCGTTTCAGCAGAATTCTGACCTTCTTTTCCCTATGTCTGATTACAACCCTGCATTAATCATGCAGGGTTTTTATTTAGATTGCTAATGACAATGTTTTTGAATTTTCTACCTTGTAAACAATTTAATATTTACAGTATGAAAACAAGATCTTTCAAGAAGACCAAACGCATTGCCCTTGTAGCGCATGATAATATGAAGGATGAATTGATAACATGGGCCACTTTCAATAAAACAACTTTAAAAGATCATCAGCTTTACGCTACCGGTACAACCGGAACATTGGTTGAAAAAGCGTTGGACCAGTCTGTAATAAAATTTTTAAGCGGGCCTTTAGGTGGTGATCAGCAAATAGGAGCAAGTATTGCAGAAGGGAAACTGGATGTACTCATCTTCTTCTGGGATCCTATGGAAGCACAACCACACGACCCGGATATTAAAGC
>ERZ795053.7911-NODE-7911-length-10116-cov-16.209423_pt1 | contig 10116 bp, 6 predicted proteins | sample MGYA00375137_ERZ795053 | MGnify/ENA primary metagenome ERZ795053 (study PRJEB30182, sample SAMN05720284) | activated sludge metagenome | isolation source: Anaerobic digester | place: Hong Kong | collected 2014-12-17 ... | reverse complement strand
CGTCATCCCGTGAAACGACCTGCCGTCATCCCGTGAAACGACCTGCCGTCATCCCATGAAATACGCAGCTGGATACTCGGATTCCGGAGGGCGCGCTCTTTTATGGCAAAACCCGCCGGCGTCGAATCGTGGCTTTCGATACAGGTCTGCGGGCTTTGACCATCGAAACGGTTCAGCACATCCGCCGGATGATTGAGGAAGGCCAAACGCCGGCCGCCGATTATGAACCTAGGCGTTGTGATGCCTGTTTGCTGAAGTCGCGCCCCGCGTGGGCGCGCGGATTGAAACAATCAGGGATGTGTGTGCGTCCAAGTTTTTGTTCTTTGGGTCGCGCCCCGCGTGGGCGCACGGATTGAAACCTGCACCGTGACCGTCCAGGGCGGCCCAGTCTGGCGTCGCGCCCCGCGTGGGCGCGCGGATTAAGCGGATCATCCTCGCGGCGCTCCATCAGCGGGGAAGGCCGCGCCCCGCGTGGGCGAACAGATTGGAATAAACAACGATATGGCAACCAACTCCGATGGCGATCAGAAAGCGCCGCCACTTTGGCAATGGATCAACCTTGCCGATTACCGTCCCCCAACCATGTCGGTGAATGTTGTTACTGAAAATTGGTGGGCTACCTTGGGTAGACGCCCCCGTCACGACGATGATGATTCGGAAACAATTAACCGAGTCAACGGGTTAGAGGTGTTGTCCGACGAACAACTCATGCAGATCGTTCCTGACCCGGACTGGCGCGACGCGGCGGCGGCTCTGAATGACGCTTTACAAGACGATTTGATCAACCTGCAACCTAACCGGCTGACCGTTTTTGTGGTGGGGCCGCCGCATGGCGGCGTTGAGTGGATCCTGCGCCAATGGGCGAAACAATGCCAGTGGTGCATCCTGGAGCCGCCGACTCCAGAACAGATTTTAGCTAACGATCTTAACTGGTTATCTGCCAAGAGAACCGATGAACGGGATTGGGTTTTGCCGGCGCTGGAGCGGGTCTATTTGCGCCATGCCGCTGGGTTAGGTCTGGTGCGTCAATTTCTCCGCTAAGCCTGCTCCGGCAGTCTGGGACGCAGTATCATCGGCTGCGACAGCTGGGCCTGGGCGTTTCTGCGCCGGGCCGGGCCAAATTGCCGGGCGCGGACGCTGACCTTGCAGGCTTTCGATCAAGAGCGCCTGTCTCTCTATTTGCAAGGACTGGCGGAGGGCGCGGAAAAGCCGCTGCTGGCATTCCGCCAGGCCCATAGCGGTAAGTATGTTCTGCCGCCGCCTGTCGAAAGCCCGGATGAAGCCGCCATGGTTGACCGTGATTTTCTAAACCGGCTGGCGGCATACAGTCGAGGCATTCCCGGGATTGCCCGGACGGTCTGGCGCGCCAGTCTGCGCACCCGGCTCGATGCGGAAACAATGCCGTTTTGCCGGGCCTGTTCGAGCAGTTCCGGCGTGGCGAAATGCGTGACCAAACGCCTGTGTCCCGAAAGCGGTTCTGGATAAGCTGCTATAATTTCAAAATCTGGCTGCAAAGCCGCTTCATCAGGAAACAGCATGTTGCAACCGATCTGGCCTGGAAAACCCTACCCACTGGGCGCTTTCTGGGATGGCCAAGGCACTAACTTTGCCCTGTTTTCCGAAAACGCCACACAGGTTGAATTATGCCTGTTTGACGACAACAACCAGGAAACCCGGCTGGAGCTGAAAGAGGTCAACAAATTTATCTGGCATGGTTACGCACCGGGTATCGGACCGGGACAACGTTACGGCTTCCGCGTGCATGGCCCCTTCGCCCCGCACGAAGGCCACCGCTTCAACCCCAACAAACTGTTGATCGATCCCTACGCCAAGGCGCTCGACGGCGATGTTCAGCCGGGAGAGGCGATTTTTGGTTACCCGTGGGAACAGCTCGATGAAGACCTAGCCTTTTCCGAAAGCGACAGTGCGCCATTGATGCCCAAGGGCGTGGTCATTGATCCGCATTTCGATTGGGAAGGCGATGCTTTGCTGCGCACGCCCTGGCACGAGACGGTGATCTACGAAATGCACGTCCGGGGCTTCACCCGCCTGCATCCGGAAATTCCCGAGGCGTTGCGTGGCACTTACGCTGGCCTAGCCCATCCCGCCGCCATCGCGCATTTGCGTTCCATTGATGTAACGGCAGTCGAACTGATGCCCGTGCATCATTATCTCGCTCATCCCGGCCACCTGGCAGGCACTGGGCTACGCAATTACTGGGGTTATGACTCGCTCAATTTCTTCGCCCCCTACTCCGGTTACAGCGCCAGCGGCGCCCAGGGTCAACAGGTGCGCGAGTTCAAGGAAATGGTCAAGGTGCTGCACCGGGCTGGCATCGAGGTGATTCTGGACGTGGTTTATAACCACACCGGCGAAGGCAACCAGATGGGGCCGACCCTGACCCTGCGCGGGGTGGATAACGCCGCTTACTACCGACTGGTCGAGGATAATCCGCGCTATTACATGGATTTCACCGGTTGCGGCAACTCGCTCAATGTCCGCCATCCACAAGTGCTCAAGCTGATCATGGACAGCCTGCGTTACTGGGTGCTGGAGATGCATGTGGATGGCTTCCGCTTTGACCTGGCCTCGGCGCTGGCGCGGGAACTGTACGCCGTTGACCGGCTGGCTGCGTTCTTCGACATCATCCATCAGGACCCGGTGCTGTCCGATGTGAAACTGATCGCCGAACCGTGGGATGTGGGAGAAGGCGGCTATCACGTCGGGGGCTTCCCATTGCTGTGGTCGGAATGGAATGGTCGCTATCGGGATACGGTGCGCGACTTCTGGCGCGGCGAACCGAGCCGGCTGGCCGAATTCGCCTTCCGATTCACCGGCAGTTCCGATCTGTACCAGTCCAATGGCCGCAACCCCAGCGCCAGCATCAATTTCATCATCGCTCATGATGGCTTCACCCTGCATGATCTGGTCAGTTACAACGAAAAGCACAATGAAGCCAATAATGAGGGCAGCCGCGACGGGGAAAGCCACAACCGATCCTGGAATTGTGGCGCTGAAGGCGAGACCGACGATCCGGTGGTTCTGAACCTGCGTCAGCGCCAGCAGCGTAATTTCCTGGCGACGCTGTTTTTGTCCCAGGGCGTTCCCATGCTGCTGGCCGGCGACGAGATGGGCCGCACCCAGCACGGTAATAATAATGCCTACTGTCAGGACAACGAACTGTCCTGGCTGAACTGGGATCTGCCCGAAGAAAACGCGGCGCTGCTGGAGTTTGTCCGCGAGTTGATGGCGTTCCGTTATGACCATCCGGTGCTGCGTCGGCGCAAATGGTTCCAGGGTCGGTCAATTCATGGTTCCGGCGTCCACGATATCGTTTGGTTCAACCCGGATGGCGGCGAGATGACCGAGGAGCAATGGCACGACGGATTGACCATGGCGATTGGCATTTTTCTGAACGGCGAGGAGATTGCCACGCCTGACCGACGGGGCGAACGCATTATCGACGACAGTTTCATTCTGCTGTTCAACGCCCATCACGAACCGATTGAATTTACTTTGCCGGAAAATCTTGCGCCGGGAGAATGGCGGACGGTTATGGATACGGCCTTGCCTCGCTTTTTGCAGCGCGGTCGCAGTTATGGCGCTGAAGCGTCAATCGTACCCGTCCCAGGTCGGGCGCTGGTGGTTTTGCAGCGATCGTCCAGCAGTGCGGCGTCGGAGTAAAAGGCTATTTCGATTTCCCAGTAGGGTACGCAATGCGTACCCTACCCAGCTCTGATCATCTTGGGTTACCGCTGCGCGCTAACCCAACCTACTACAGCCACGGAGGCATTATTCCCATGAACCATCTCAAACTGGGCGCCCATTATCTCGGCGACCATCAATGCGCCTTCACCCTGTGGGCGCCTTTGCTGAAACAGGCTGCCGTCCACTTAGTCGCGCCCGAAGACCGTCTGATTCCCATGACCTGCGACGAGCGCAGTTACTGGCATGCCACCGTCACCGGCCTTGAACCCGGCGCATTGTACTTCTACCAGTGGGACGGCGAAACCGACCGGCCTGACCCCGCTTCCCACCATCAACCCCAGGGTGTGCATGGCCCCTCGCGCGTGGTCGATCATGCCTTCCCCTGGACAGATAGCAACTGGCAACCGCCGCCCTTGCCGCAGTGGGTCATGTACGAGTTGCATGTCGGAACGTTTACGCCGGAAGGCACGTTTGACGCGATCATTCCCCGCCTGCCGGAATTGCGGGAATTGGGGGTGAACGCCATCGAACTGCTGCCGGTTGCCCAATTCCCTGGCGACCGCAATTGGGGCTACGACGGCGTTTACCCTTACGCGGCGCAAGACTCCTATGGCGGCGTGGAGGGACTGAAGCGGCTGGTCGACGCCTGCCATCGTGAAGGTCTGGCCGTCATCATGGACGTGGTCTACAACCACCTCGGTCCCGAGGGCAATTATCTGTGGGGACTGGGAACCTATTTCACTAACCACTACCGTACGCCGTGGGGCGACGCGGTCAACTATGACGGCCCACACAGTCCTGGCGTTCGTGAATATGTAGTCAACAATGCCCGCTACTGGTTCGAGACCTGCCATTGCGATGCGCTGCGTCTGGACGCCGTTCATGCGATCTACGACTTCGGGGCCTGGCATATCCTGGCGGAACTAGCGACCGCCGCTGCCGGTTGCGCGCAACGCCTGGGTCGGCCTTTTTACCTGATCGCCGAGAGCGACCTGAACGACCCGCGCCTGATTCGTTCCCCCGCTGTGGGCGGTTACGGCCTGGACGCGCAGTGGAGCGACGATTTCCATCACGCCCTGCATACGGTGCTGACCGGCGAGCGCCACGGCTATTACGAGGATTTCGGCGCACTGGAGCAACTGGCGCAGGTTTACAACCGGCCGTTCGTCTATGCCTGGGACTACTCCCCGCACCGCCAGCGCTTTCACGGCGACGATCCCGGCGACTGCCCGGCTTGGCGCTTTGTGGTGTGCAGCCAGAACCATGATCAAGTGGGCAACCGCGCGCTGGGCGACCGATTGTCCGGGTTATTGCCCTTTCCCGCGCTGAAACTGGCGGCGGCGGCGGTACTGCTGTCACCCTATCTGCCGCTGTTGTTCATGGGCGAAGAGTATGGCGAACCCCGTCCATTCCAGTATTTCATCAGCCACGGCGACACAGCCTTGATCGAAGGCGTGCGCGAAGGCCGGAAAAAAGAGTTCGCTGCCTTTCATGCTAAAGGCGAAGCGCCAGACCCGCAATCGGAAGCGGCGTTCAACGGCTCCAAACTGCAATGGGAACTCGGCAACACCGGCAGGCATGGCCAATTGCGCGCTTTTTACCGCGAACTGTTACGGCTGCGGCGGGAACTGCCGGCGCTGGCTCGCCTTGATAACGCTAGCTTGAGCGCGACAGTGATCAGACCGGGCGTACTGGAATTGCAGCGCTGGTGCGATGCCAACCGAGTTGTCGCCTGGATGAATTTTGCTGCCGAACCGGCCACGGTGACGGTCAAACCTGGCGCTGGCGCATGGAGTCTGCGCCTCGATGCCGCCGATCCCACTTGGGGCGGCGAGGGTTCTGCTCTGCCGCTACAATTGGCGGATGGCGCTATTCCCGGTGTGCTTCAGCTACTGCCCTACAGCGTCGCGGTTTATGCCAGCGACGTTCCCTCCTGAATGCCCTACCGACAGGACCTTATTCCATGATGCGCATTCCCGTCGCAACCTATCGCCTGCAATTTACCCCGGAATTCGGCTTCGATGCCGCTGCTGCTGTTGCGCCTTACCTGGCGGAGCTGGGCGTCTCTGACATCTATGCCTCCCCCATCCTCACTCCGCGCCAAGGCAGTCAACACGGTTATGATGTCGTGGACAGCCATGCGATCAATCCCGAACTGGGCGGCATGGAACGTTTCGAGGCGCTGAGCCAGGTCTTGAAACAACAATGCATTGGCTGGGTGCAGGACATTGTCCCTAACCACATGGCGTTTGACAGCCAGAATCAATTATTGGTGGACGTACTGGAGAATGGCCCGGATTCGCCCTATCACGAGTTTTTCGACATCAACTGGAATCATCTCTACGAAGGCATTCGCGGTCGGGTGCTGGCCCCGTTTCTGGGCAAGTTCTACGGCGACTGCCTGGAAAGCGGCGAATTGCAATTGCGCTACAGCGAGCAGGGACTGGCGGTGCATTACTACGACTTCCGCTTCCCGATCCGCATCGAATCCTACTACCGGTTACTGACCTACGATCTGGGCCGGCTGCGCGCTCAGCTCGAGCGCAACCATCCCCATTTCGTCAAGTTCCTGGGGGTGCTTTATCTGCTCAAATACATTCCATCCGGCGAAGAGGGGCGGGAGCGCTACGACCAGATTTCTTTCATCAAGCAGATGTTGTGGGAACTATGGAACGGCAGCCCTGAAGTCCATGCGTTTATCGAGCAGAACATTCGCGCCTTCAACGGCGAAGTCGGCAAACCCGAAAGCTTCGATTTGCTGGACAGCTTGCTCAACGAGCAGTTCTTTCGGCTGTCCTATTGGAAGGTGGGTAATGAGGAATTGAATTACCGGCGGTTTTTCACCATCAACGACCTGATCTCTCTGCGGATCGAGGATGCGAAGGTTTTTGACTTTACTCATGAATTGATCCTCAAACTGGTCGCCGAGGAAAAAATTACGGGTCTGCGCATCGACCATATCGATGGTCTCTACGACCCCGCGCAATATCTGCATCGCCTGCGCGAACAAGCGCCCTATGTCTATCTGGTCGTGGAAAAAATTCTGGAACATGGCGAGGAATTGCCGGTGAACTGGCCTTGTCAGGGCACCAGTGGCTATGATTTTCTCGGCATGATCAATGGCTTGTTCTGTCAACCAGCGTCCGAATCCGAGTTCACCCGGATTTATCGCTCGTTTATCGGCAATACCACATCCTGCGAAGCGCTGATTGATAGCAACAAGCGCATGATCGTCGATAAGCATCTGGCGGGGGATATTGACAACCTGGCGCATCTGCTGAAAAGCATCTCCGAGCGTTACCGCTACGCCAGCGATTTCACCCTGTACGGACTCCAGGTCGCGCTGATCGAAATTCTGGTGCTGTTCCCGATCTATCGCAGTTACATCGGTCGGACCGGCTCCAGCCGGGCGGATCAGGAATACATCCGGCAGGTCATCGCTCAGGCCCGGCTGAACATCCCCAACTTCCGCAATGAACTGAATTTCATCGAACGGTTCCTGCGCCTGGAATTCGATGAGCACATGGCGGCTGAGGATAAGGATCAGTGGCTGCATTTCATCATGCGCTTGCAGCAATTCACCGGCCCCTTGATGGCCAAGGGCGTTGAGGATACGGTGTTCTATGTCTATAACCGGCTGTTGTCGCTCAACGAGGTCGGCGCGGGACCCCTGCAATTCGGCATTGATCTGGATGAATTTCACACCTTCAATCAGCATCGGGTTGCTTCCTGGCCCCATGCTATGAACGCCAGCGCCACTCATGACACCAAGCGTGGCGAGGATGTCCGCGCCCGGTTGAACGTGTTGTCGGAAATACCCGAGGAATGGGAACATCAGTTGCAGGAGTGGCATGAAATCAACCAGTCGCGCAAGGTGCAAATCGGCGCCTGGAGCGCTCCAGAGAATGACGATGAATACCTGCTGTATCAAACCCTGCTGGGCGCCTATCCCTTTGATCTGGCCGATTACCCCGGTTTCATCCAGCGGGTCAAGGACTATTTAATCAAGGCCACCCGAGAGGCCAAGGTGCATACCAACTGGTTGGAGCCGGACAACCAATACGAGGACGCCTTGTTAACCTTTGCCGAGCGCGTCATGCAACCCGGCAAGGAAAATCCGTTTCTGCAAGCGTTCCTGCCATTCCAGCGGCGCATACAGCATCACGGGATCATCAACTCCCTCAGCCAGACCCTGCTCAAGCTCACTACACCGGGACTGCCTGATTTCTACCAAGGTACGGAGTTATGGGATTTGAGTCTGGTCGATCCCGATAATCGTCGACCGGTCGACTTTGAACGGCGTGGCGCGATGCTCAAGGCGTTGCAAAACCGTGCTGGCAACATTTTGCAGTTGATCACGGAATTGTTGGTGGCGCCCGAGGATGGGCGAATCAAGCTGTTTCTGATCTACCGCGCCCTGCAAGCGCGGCGGAGCGAGCTGGAATTGTTCCAGCATGGCGCTTACCAGAAATTAACGGTGATCGGCAGCCTCAAATCCCATGTCGTAGCCTTCGCCCGGGAATTGGGCGAACGGCGAGCGCTGGTTATTGTGCCGCGCTTTCCGAGCAGTTTGGTCAAGGACGGCGAATATCCCCTGGGCGAATCGGTCTGGCATGAAACCCGAGTGCTGCCGCCTACGGGTTCGCGCCTGTGTTGGCATAATGCCCTGACCGGGGAAACGGTGCAGGGCGAAGAGGCGTTATGGCTGCGGGAGGCGCTTCAGCACTTCCCGGTGGCGTTGCTGATCAATGAAGCAGGGCAGGGTTGATGAAATGACGTGAGCCGGCATAGACGCCTTCAGGGTCATGCGCGATGATCGTTAATACCGGGTCGAAATTTCTCTTGCATCAGGCCCAAGGCGCAGCGCCTCGCCGCCCGGAATTCTGCCTCGGTCATCCGCAAAAAAACGCGACCAGGGGGCTACGCCCCCTGGACCCCCGGAAAGGGTAAAAGCAAAAAGGTCAAAGGGTTAACGTCCTGGCCAGACGGAATCCCACGAGGAGCCCCGGTAGCGCGGGACGCCCCAGAAGCGCGCGGCCGACCGCAACCACAGCGGACCGATGCCCCACGAGCCGCCCCGCAGCACCCGGGGACCGCCGGAATCGCGGTCGCTGACACCGCGCAACTCAGCGCCCCCATACTTTTCGTCGTATTCGGAACCGGTCCATTCCCAGACATTGCCGTGCATTTCGTACAGTCCCCAGGCGTTGGCCGGAAACTGGCCAACTTCGACGGTCTTTTGCCGATACATGCCTGTTCGTCCCCCGCCATAGATGTAGTTGCCATCGTAGTTGGCTTGCTCAGTGCCGATCGTGGTCCCGAAACAAAACGGCGTCGTCGTTCCCGCTCGACAGGCGTATTCCCATTCAGCTTCGGTCGGCAGACGATAAGTCTGGCCCGTCTGCTCGCTCAGCCAGTCCGCATAAGCCACTGCATCGAGCCAATTCACGTTGATCACCGGTCGCCGCCCACGGCCCCAACCCTGATCGGCGGGCAACGCCCGCCCTTTGGCATGCGCAAACCGATCGTATTCATCGAGGGTCACGGTGTACTTGCCCAGCGCGAATGGCGCGACTTCGACTTCGTGCTGGCGCTCCTCGTCTCGCCGTTCCAGTTCACCCTCGGGGGAGCCCATCAAAAATCGCCCGGCTGGAATGACGGCCATCACCGGACCTTGGCCGCCGCTTTCGAGATCATCGCAAAACTCCACCGGCAGACCCAGCGCCTTAGCGGTCTGTTGTTGCAGTGCCTGCACGCGCTCCGCCAACCAGCCGTGAATGTACTTGACGGGAGGCAGAACAACTCGATGCGGTCGGACCGGTTCTGGCGTTTCAGGAGGTGAAGTGGACGCGGGAGAAGATTCAACGGCGATGAGCGCTTCCGCGATCCGCACCAACGCGGCATCCTGCTCGGCCAACGTTAAGGTAGACAAGGGCGTTCCGGGGTCATAAGCCGCCTGGTAGCAGGCAATCTCGGTGACCCGGTACAGGCTGTGCCGCAACGGTACCCAGAGAATGGTCGCACCCTGCTTTTTGGCCGCCTCCAGCAGCGGCGGCAACTCATGTCTAACGATAAAGTCCGAAGCCAGGAAATCCGGACTGACCAGCAACACCGCGACCTTGGCTCTCATCAGGGCCTTTTCAATTTCCGCTTTCCAATCCTGTCCCACCTGAATGCGCGTATCTTCCCATACGTCCAGCATCCCCTGACGTCGCAAGGGGGCCAGCATAATTTGCAGTCGTCTGAGCCAGTCACTGTCTGCATGGCTATAGCTGATAAAAACCTGATCCCTGCTCATGTTGTTGGACTCGTAAGCTTATTGCTGTATTTTGAATTAACCGTATCATAACGCGCCTGAGGCGTTCCGCCGAGATTGGACGCGGGACCTCCGGCAACCCATCGGCCCCG
>ERZ795053.7908-NODE-7908-length-10118-cov-5.160191_pt1 | contig 10118 bp, 7 predicted proteins | sample MGYA00375137_ERZ795053 | MGnify/ENA primary metagenome ERZ795053 (study PRJEB30182, sample SAMN05720284) | activated sludge metagenome | isolation source: Anaerobic digester | place: Hong Kong | collected 2014-12-17 ... | reverse complement strand
GATGTGGCTTTGCCTTGCCGGCGGCGGGTTCAGTGTGACCGACCGGGCGCAGCCAGTCGCGGCCGGGACGACCTGGATCTTCGGCAGCGAAGCTGGGCTGTTCGCGAGCGGCTGGATGCGCGATCGGTATCGCCTCGTCGCCGGGATCGAGGCCGAACGCGACGGCGTCCGAACGTTCGTTCCGCTTGATCAGCTGGTCCATTGTCCGCCGCCCGATTGTGGCAAAGGCAACGAGGGCGCCGCCGACCACCCGTTGGATGAGCGCCGTTTCGCGGCCTTCTTTGCCTACGACCGGCCGGCACCGGCCGCGGCGCCATGCCGGATGGCGTTGCGGCTCAAATCGGGCACCCGCCTCACCTTCGCCGATGGCCCGTCGGCGGTCGACGCCCAGGAGGCCCACGACCTCATCCTTGGCATGCTTGCACCGGCGCAGGCGACTGACGCGGCGCTCGGCACGTGCATCGAGCCGGCGATCGAGGCCTTCGCGGGCGAGGCCGGCCGGATCCCGCTCACCTGGGACTCGGTCGATTTTCGCGGCGGACCAGCCAAGCCCACGGTGAGCCTGATCATCCCGCTCACCGAACGTACCCGCCTCCTTCGCTGCCGCGCCGGCCAGTTTGCCATCGACCCGTCGATGGCCGATGTCGAAGTCATCTTCACCGCTGCCGATCCCCGCACCTGGTGGCGGGTTGAGGCATCGTTGCGCGATCTGCTGGCCGGCTACGCGCAAGGAGCCCGCGTCGTCGTGCCCTCCCGGCCATGCCGACCCGCCGAGGCACTCAACGCTGGCGCAAGCGTCGCGCGTGCACCGCTTCTCACGTTTTGCGGCACCGACAGCGTGCCAGAGGAGCGCGGCTGGATCGCAAAGCTCAAGACCACGCTCAGTTCCCGCCGACAGTGCGGCCTCGTCGGCGCCCGGATCCTGTTCGAGGACCATTCGCTCGCGCACGCGGGCGCAGACCTCTCGCTCGACGAGCGCGGCGCCTGGGCCGTGCAGCCGCGCCTGGCCGGTTTCCCACGTGACTTTGCCGGCGCTGCTGGTGCCGGGCCGGTGCCGGTGGTGTCATCAGCCTGCCTGATGATGCAGCGCACCTTGTTTGAGGATGTGGGCGGCTTCAGCGACGATTACCTGTGCCAGACCTACGCCGATGCCGATCTGTGCTTCAAGGTCCGCAGCACCGGCGCTGCCGTCTGGCATGCCGCCGACGTGATCGTATTTGCACTTGGCGACGGGCACGGCCTGAGCGAGGCCGAAAACGGCCTGCCATTGCTCCTCGACCGGCGCCGCCTCACCCGCCGCTGGCAAGGCCAGGTCGATCTCGGCGATGACAGGGGCGATGAGCCCGCTGCCGCCGACGACGTAGCCGACGGTCGCCGCCCAAGCCGTCTGAAGGTCCACGCATGAGCCCGCTGCGCGTCCTGTTTGTCTGCAATGGCCACCCGGCGCTCGACCCTAGTGAAGCGTCGTGGGGGGCACACGACCTGTACCAGGCGCTGCGGGAGCAGGGCGAGCTTGAACCGATGCTGCTCGCCTGCACCAGCGCGTCTGCCCGAACTCCAAGCGGCGAGGTCCGCTTGCAGGGCATCGGCCGCTCGGCTGATGAGGCGCTCCTGCCGGTGGGCGATTTCGATCCGGTGATGCTGGCCGCGCGCGATGGCAGCGCCGCACTCAAGGTGTTTGCCGACCTTCTGGCGCAATTCCGCCCACACATCATCCACTTCCACAACTTCCGCCGGCTCGGGCTGGAGGCGCTGGTCGTGGTCCGGCGCATCCGGCCCCAGGCCCGCATTGTCGCCACCCTCTCCGATCACGATCTCATCTGCGCCAACGACGGCCAGATGGTGACCACCGCCGGAGCGCCTTGCGCCGGCGCCAGCCTCGATGCCTGCCGCCGCTGCCTGAAGGACGCGTCGTCCGCCGATCTCGTCGCTCGCGAGCTGCATGTCCGCAATCTGGTTTCGCTCATCGACCGCTTTGTGACGCCGAACCGATCCCTGCGCGAACGGCTGCTCGCCTGGGGTGCGCCGCGCGGCAAGGTGCAGACGATCCCTTACGGTCTCGCCGATCGCTTGCCGGCAGTTCCTCCGCGTGCGGACCAGCCACGGCGCAGCTTCGGCATCTTTGCCCCCATTGCGCCCGACAGCGGCCTCATGTGCGCGTTGGCGGCAGCGCACCTGCTCAAGGAGCAGGGCTCAGAGGCCGCCCTGCGCATCCACGCGCTCACCCAGCCCGAAGCCGGCGATTTTGCTGACCAGTTCATGGCCTGCGTCGCGCAAGCCGCATCGGTCGCGTCGTACGCCGGCCCCTGCCGGCGCGACGAATTGCCGGCGTTGATGGCCCGCACTGATTGGGTCCTGGTGCCGACGCTCAAGCCAGCCGACGCCTCAGCCATCATTCTCGAAGCCTTCCAAGCCGGGCGCCCAGTCATCGCCGCGGATACGGACGCGGTTCAGGAAATGGTGCGCGATGGCGTCAACGGTCTGTTGTTCCAACGCGGCGATGCGGGCGATCTGGCCCGCACGATGCGCCGTGCCGCCAGCGAGGACGGCCTGTGGGAGCGGCTTTCCGCTGCCATTCCACCGCTCCCTTCACTGGCCGAGGCCGTCGACCGCCACCTGGCCCTTTACAACGCTCTCCTGCGGGCGCGCGAACTCGCCCCGGTCTGAGATGCGCTATCAGGCCCCGCCCATGCCGTTGAGAACGCTGCTTTCAAACCCGCTCAAAGCCCCGATCGCCCGAACCCGGAGTCCACGCTGATGTCCAAGACCGTCCTCGTCACCGGCGGAACAAGCCATCTCGGCAGCCACATCGCAGCGGCGCTGAAGGAGCGCGGACATTGCCCCGTCATCTTCGATGACCTCACGGCATCGGGCGGGGCGGCGGCCGTCGACGGCGTTGCGGTTGTCAATGGCACGCTTGGCGATCGCGCGGCCCTGCATGCGCTGTTTGCCGCCCACCGCTTCGATGGTGTCATCTACGCTCCGGCCGCCGAAACGAACGACCGCCGTGCGGCCGGTTTCGGCCGTATCGGCGATCCGGTGGCCGCCATGATCGGCCTCATCGGCACCGCCTGCGAGCACGACGTCCGCCGCTTCATCCTCTCAGCCGATGGCGCCATCTTCGGCCATCCGTGCCGGCTGCCAATCGATGAAGACGAAGCGATCGAGACGACGACCAGCGCCGGCGAAGCCAACCACCTGATCGAGGAGTTGCTGGCGCGGGCGCAGGCGCTGCATGGTCTCGCCTGGACCTGCCTTCGCTACGGCGCCGCTGTCGGCTTTCATCCCGGCCGGTTTGCCGGCATGACCTTCGAGCCCGAAACCGGCCTGGTCGCGCGCGCGCTTGCCGTCGCTGAAGGCAGCCGCCTCTACGTCGATATCCCCGGCACCAGCCACCCCACCGCGGACGGGACGCTCGTGCGCGATTACATCCACGTCTGCGACCTGGCGGCCGCCCACGTGCGTGCGCTCGAAGCGCTTGAGAGCGGCAGTCATCGCTTCAACGTCAGCCTTGACCGCGGCTACTCCGTACACGAGGTGCTGGGCACCGTGCGCCGCATGACCGGTGCCACAATCCCCGCTCGTGCCGCGGCAGCGGTAGCCGGCGAGCCGCCCGCCATCGTGCTGACCGCCGCCCGGATACGCCGCGAACTCGGTTGGGCGCCGCAGTATCCCGACCTCGAATCGATTGTCGGCACCGCCTGGACGGCGCGCGACCAGCATCCGCGGCGGGCGGCGGTGGCCTGAGGCCGCGCCGACCGGAGCGCTCAATCGGCGGCGATGGCGCGGCTGATCACGAGCCGTTGCACGTCGGATGTGCCCTCGTAGATCTGCGAGACGCGAACGTCGCGGAAGATCCGTTCCACCGGGAAGTCGGTGACGTAGCCGTAGCCGCCGAAGATTTGGATCGCGGTCGAACACACGCGTTCGGCCATCTCCGAGGCAAACAGCTTCGCCATCGACGCCTCCTTGAGGCAGGGCAGGCCTCCATCCCGCAGCTCCGCCGCGCGCATCACGAGTAGGTGCGCCGCATCGATCTGCGTTGCCATGTCGGCCAAGCGGAACGCGACCGACTGGTGGGCGATGATCGGCTTGCCGAAGGTCTCCCGCTCGCGCGCATAAGCGAGCGCCGCCTCGTAGGCCGCACGCGCCATGCCGACCGACTGCGAGGCGATGCCGATCCGCCCGCCTTCGAGGTTGCTGAGCGCGATGCGGTAGCCCTGGCCCTCTTCGCCCAGGCGATGCTCGGCCGAAAGCCGCATGTCCTCGAACGTAATCTGCGCCGTATCCGACGCACGCTGGCCCATCTTCTCCTCGACGCGGCTGACAATGTAGCCAGGCGTATCGGTCGGCACGATGAAGGCGGTGATGCCCCGCTTGCCGAGCGCGGGGTCGGTCACCGCGAATGCGATGGCAATCTGCGCCGTCTTGCCGGACGTAATGAACTGCTTGACGCCGTTGAGCACATAGCCGTCGCCGTCACGCTGGGCGCGGGTGCGCAGGTTGGCCGCGTCCGACCCGGCTTGCGGTTCGGTCAGGCAGAACGCGCCCAACCATTCCCCGCGCGCCATCGGCCGCAGGAACTTCTCCTTCTGCTCCGTGCTGCCGAATTTGTAGATCGGCATGCAGGCGACCGAATTGTGCACGCTCATGATCGTCGAGCAGGCTCCGTCACCAGCCGCGATCTCTTCAAGCGCGAGCGCGTAGGCAATGCTATCGGCACCGGCGCCGTCCCATTCATCGGGGACGACCATGCCGAGCAGGCCGAGTTCGCCCATCTTGCGGATCGCATCGGCGGGAAAGGTATGCGTGCGGTCCCACTCGGCCGCATGCGGCGCCAACTCCTCGCGCGCAAAGGCGCGCGCCATGTCCCGGATCATTGTTTGTTCTTCGGTCAACATTTTCGCATCCCTGTTCTTGCTGCGGGTACGCCTGCTGCCGGATGTCACGCCAGCCGCGACCACCCTTTCATGCCGGCACCGGCAGCGGATATACTGTGCTCGCCGTGCCGCGGCCAAGCCCGCTGATGGGCGCGCTTGCGAACACCGGGCATTGCGCCGGACGGCGCACGGTCGTAGCTTTATATTAGAGCCTTTGCAGGCAAGAAGAATCAATGGGTCTCGGAGGTCGCTGTGCCTGATGATGTTGTCGTGCTCGAAAAGAAAGTGAACCTGCAAACCGGACAGCAGGCCGCGCCAGCGGAAGCGAGAAGCGGGCGCAGCAATCCGATCCGCTTTGTCACCGCCGCCAGCCTGTTCGACGGTCACGACGCCGCCATCAACATCGTTCGCCGCGTTCTGCAGTCGGCCGGCGCCGAAGTCATCCATCTCGGCCATAACCGCGCCGTCGACGAGATCGTGACCGCAGCCCTGCAGGAGGATGTCCAGGGCATCGCGCTCAGCTCGTATCAGGGCGGGCATATGGAATTCTTCAAGTACATGCTCGACCTCCTGCGCGAGCGTGGCGGCCACGAGATCAAGGTTTTCGGTGGCGGCGGCGGCGTGATCGTGCCCGAGGAAGTCGCGGAACTGCATGCCTACGGCGTGGCACGCATCTACACGCCGGAAGACGGCCGCCATATGGGCCTGCAGGGCATGATCGAGGACATGATGGCGCGGTGCGACTTTTCGCTCTCCGCCAACCTGCCCGGCGATTTCCATGCCCTTTCGCAGGGCAACACCCGCGACCTTGCGCGCGTAATCACAGCACTCCAGGACGGCGCGCTGGACGATTCCCGCCGGGAGGAGCTGCATGCGCTGGCCCACCGGCGCGCTGTTGTTCCCGTGCTCGGCATCACCGGCACCGGCGGCGCGGGCAAGTCCTCGCTCACCGATGAGCTGATCCGCCGCTTCCGCATGTACACGAACGAACCGCGGATCGCGATCATCGCCATCGATCCGTCACGGCGGAAGACCGGCGGCGCGCTGTTGGGCGACCGCATCCGCATGAACGCGATCGAGGCTCCCAACGTCTACATGCGCTCGATCGCGACCAGGGATACCGGCCAGGAAGTCCCTGCGGCGCTGACCGACATGATCGCGGCCTGCAAGGCAGCCGGCTTCCAGCTCGTCATCGTCGAGACGCCCGGCATCGGCCAGGGTGACGCCGGCATCGTGCCCTTTGTCGACCTCTCCCTCTATGTCATGACGCCCGAATACGGCGCCGCTTCGCAGTTGGAGAAGATCGACATGCTCGACTTCGCCGACTTCGTCGCTATCAACAAGTTCGACCGCCCGGGCGCCCAGGATGCGTTGCGCGACGTCGCCAAGCAGTTGCAGCGCAACCGCGAGGCCTTCATGACGCCGCTTGAAGAGATGCCCGTGTTTGGCACCATCGCCGCCCGCTTCAACGACCGCGGCGTCACCGCCATTCACCGTGAGCTGATCGGACAGTTCAACAACAAGAGCCTGGGCCGCTGGGAAACCACGGCACCGCAGGTGACCGAGCGCGCTTCCGACGCCGGCGCCGGGATCGTGCCAGCGGCGCGCCGGCGCTACCTAGCTGAAATCGCCGATACCGTGCGCGGCTATCATCGCGCCATCGCGCATCAGGTGCGCATCGCCCGCGAGCGCCAGGCCGTGCGCAAGACCAAGGAACTGCTGGCGGCATCGGGCCGCAACGCGGCCGCCGTTGATGACCTCGTGGCCGCAAAGGAGAGCGAGCTCGACCCGCGCTGCCGCAAGCTCCTCGAAATGTGGCCGACGGTGGTTAAGGCCTACACGGGCGATGAGTACGTCGTGCGGATGCGGGACAAGGAAACGCGCACCGCGCTCGCGCACACCTCCCTCTCAGGTTTGCGCATCCCCAAGGTGGCACTCCCCCGCTACGAGGATGACGGCGAACTCCTGAGCTGGCTCCTGCGCGAGAACGTGCCGGGCGCGTTCCCCTATACAGCCGGCGTGTTCGCCTTCAAGCGTGAGGGCGAGGACCCGACGCGGATGTTCGCCGGCGAAGGCGATCCTTTCCGCACCAACCGGCGTTTCAAGTACCTCTCGCGCGACTCGGCCGCCAAACGGCTGTCGACCGCGTTCGATTCCGTCACCCTTTACGGCTTCGACCCCAACGAACGGCCGGACATCTACGGCAAGATCGGCAATTCCGGCGTCTCGATCGCGACGCTCGACGACATCAAGGAGCTCTACAGCGGATTTGATCTGTGCGATCCGACGACCTCGGTGTCGATGACCATCAACGGCCCGGCACCGTCGATCCTGGCGATGTTCTTCAATGCCGCCATCGACCAGCAGATCGGCCGCTTCGAGTCGGAGAACGGTCGCAAGCCAACGGAAGAAGAGGCGCTGAAGATTCGGACCTGGGTGCTGCAGAACGTCCGCGGCACCGTTCAGGCCGATATCTTGAAGGAGGATCAGGGGCAGAATACCTGCATCTTCTCAACCGAATTCGCACTCAAGATGATGGCGGATATTCAGGAATACTTTGTCCACCATCAGGTGCGTAACTTCTATTCGGTCTCGATCTCTGGCTATCATATTGCCGAGGCTGGCGCTAACCCGATCAGCCAACTGGCATTCACGCTTGCCAACGGCTTTACCTACGTCGAAGCATATCTGGCGCGCGGGATGCACATCGATGACTTCGCGCCGAACCTGTCGTTCTTCTTCTCTGCCGGCATGGAGCCGGAATACTCGGTCATGGGCCGGGTCGCCCGGAGGATCTGGTCAACCGCGCTGCGCTTCAAGTACGGGGCCAACGAACGCTCGCAGAAGCTGAAGTACCACACGCAGACATCGGGGCGGTCGCTGCATGCGCAGGAGTACGACTTCAACGACGTCCGCACGACGCTGCAGGCCTTGATCGCGACCTACGACAACACCAACAGCCTGCACACCAACGCCTACGACGAGGCGATCACGACACCGACCGAGGAGAGCGTTCGCCGCGCACTCGCAATCCAGCTCATCATCAATCGCGAGTGGGGATTGGCGAAGAACGAGAACCCCAATCAGGGATCGTTCATCGTCGAGGAACTCACCGACCTCGTCGAGGAGGCAGTGCTGAAGGAGTTCGAGCGGATCTCGGAGCGCGGCGGTGTTCTGGGCGCCATGGAAACCGGCTATCAGCGCGGCCGCATCCAGGAGGAGTCGCTTTACTACGAGCGCAAGAAGCACGACGGCTCATACCCGATCATCGGCGTCAATACGTTCCTCAATCCGCACGGAACGACGCTGGTGACGCCGGAGCTCGCGCGTTCGACGGAAGAGGAAAAGCAGAACCAGCTCGACCGTCTGCGCGCATTCCAAGAGCGCGGCAGCTCCCAAGTCGAGGCGATGACGCGGCGCCTCAAGGACACAGCGGTCGAAGGCGGCAACCTGTTCGCGGTGCTCGTCGATGCCGTGCGTGTGCTGTCGCTGGGTCAGATCAGCGAGGCCCTGTTCGAGGTCGGCGGCAAATACCGGAGGAGCATGTAAGGAGAGCAAGGGGGACGTCACCTTCAGCACCGAATACGGAGATTGATGATGCAGATGAGACGCCCCTGGCCGGCGAGGTTCTTTTTTGCCCTGGCGCTCCTCTGGCTCACCGGTACCGCCCGCGCCGACGACGTCAAGGATGCGATGGCGGAAGCTCTGCGCGCCTATGAAGCGGGCGAGTATACGACAGCCGCCGGTCAACTCGATTACGCCGCCCAGCTCGTCCGCCAGCTCAAAGGCGGACGGCTGGAGACCTTCCTGCCGGAGCCGGTCGCCGGCTGGACGGGCGCCAAGAAGGAGGTGGCAGCAACCTCGATGTTCGGCGGCGGGACGTCCGTCGAGCGCGCGTACACGAAACTCGACTCCCGGATTACGGTCCAGATCATCGGCGACGCGCCGATGCTCCAGGGGCTGATGATGATGTTCGGCAATCCGGCGATGCTGCAAGGCAACGCCAAGCTGCAAACGATCAAGGGCCAGCGCGCCATCGTGCAGATTGAGCCGAACGGGACCGACGGCGAACTGTCGATCGCCGTCGGCCAGCGGTTTCTGGTCAAGATCACCGGCAACCGGATCTCTCGGGACGACCTGATCGCGTTTGCGCAAACGATCGACTACGAGGAACTCGCCAAGACCAACTGACCTTGTCGCCGGCGGCCCGCACCGGCGCGGCCGTACTCTTTGACAGGAACGGCCATGACCGCAGGCGAAACCGAAACCGCGTCTTTCGATGAACCGAGCGCGGCGAACGGCTTCCTCGGCGGCCATGCGGCTGTGCTAGCCGCAAACTTTTGCCGTGTCACCGGCCAGCCGCTGATCGACCCGGAGGTGCCGGCGGCTGATGCCGGCCGTTGGCTGTTTGAAGCACCGTTCGCGGTCCTGTCACACGGAACAGGCGCCGATCCGCTGTTCACGTACGGCAATCGCTGTGCGCTCGGTGTGTTCGAGCTGACTTGGCCGGAACTGATTGCGCTGCCATCGCGGCTGTCGGCGGAACCGATCAACCAGGCCGAACGCGCCCGCTTGCTGGCTCGCGTCCGCGACCAAGGCTTCATTGACGACTATGCCGGCATCCGCATCTCGCGCACCGGCCGCCGCTTTCTCATCCGTGACGCGATCGTCTGGAACCTCGCGACCGTGAGTGGCGACTACTGTGGCCAAGCGGCACGGTTCGAGCACTGGGAGCCGCTGCCGACGACGCCTTGAGGGCGCGTTAAGGACATGACGGCGGCGCCGGCAGAGGCCACCGATAGTGTTGATCCGCTGCCGACCGAGGTGTAACCTGATTGCACACGAGTGATTGCCGCATCACACGTTTGCGGTGAGGCATGTGTCGAGCGCGGGACATCGGCATCCAGTGCCCTGAAAGGGGGAACCTGAGCATGCCGCCCCTGACCAGGTATGGTTTCATAGACCGCGTGTTGGCCAAGCCACGCGGACAGATCGTCTTAGCAAACCTGACTAACGGCCTCAACCAAGGGCTCTTCCACTATAATGACGCCCGTAACGTTGTTGATGCTTGGTTGAACGAGTTCTGCCGAAGGTTCAAGACCGTCCTTAAGGGAGGCCTGTCCCAAGGGTGCGAAGAAGACGAACTCATAAATTGCTTGGAAGCGATAAAGAAGGCATTCCGGGTTAACAGCCCGTTGACGAAGTCGAACGACTCGGACTCCCTGGGGTGGTGAGGGC
>ERZ795053.7907-NODE-7907-length-10118-cov-19.307165_pt1 | contig 10118 bp, 9 predicted proteins | sample MGYA00375137_ERZ795053 | MGnify/ENA primary metagenome ERZ795053 (study PRJEB30182, sample SAMN05720284) | activated sludge metagenome | isolation source: Anaerobic digester | place: Hong Kong | collected 2014-12-17 ... | reverse complement strand
CTTCTTTAGATCAAGTTTAAATAACAATCTGCGCTTGCCACAGGGCGATTGATTCGGTATTTTTGTTTTGCTGAAAGCGATTCTCAACTGATTCACCACTATTCCGGGCTGCCAGGCATTACTTATATCACGCAAATCCATTAACCTAACAAAAATAACATTATGAAATTCTGTACAAGTTGTGGTAGTGAACTTCGCGAGGGTGTGAAATTCTGTCCCTCATGCGGCAAACCGATCCAGGCTGAGAGCCAGCCTCAATCCCCGGTCAACCAGCCTGTAACCCCGCCTCCCCCTCCGGTTTATCAGGCGCCTCAGCCGGCTTATGAAGAACCTGTTTACGGAACAACGAAACATACAAACCTTATTCAAAGGGTGATCAACATCATTATCAAGCCCAAAGAAGAATGGAGGGTAATTGCTTCGGAAAAACCTGACACCACAAAGTTACTGGTCGGTTACGCCCTGATCCTGGCTGCCATCCCGGCAATTGCTTCCTTTATCAAATTCGGGGTAATCGGAGTTACATACTGGGGATATACCTCGCGCAGCATTGCCGGCGGCATTCAGTACGGACTTGTTCAGTTGCTCTCGGCCCTGATCGGCGTGTACATTCTTGCCTGGATCATTGATCTGCTTGCACCGTCATTTGACTCAAAAAAAGATTTCGGAAGATCATTGCAACTGGCTGTTTATTCCACAACGCCTCAATGGCTGGCCGGTATCCTTTTAATCCTGGGTACAAGTATGAGCATATTGGTACTGCTTATCGGACTATATGCCATTTACCTGCTGGCGGTTGGAATGCCGGTTCTTAAGGAGACCCCGAAAGAAAAGGTTGTGGGATATGTTGTTGTAACCATCATCGCCATGATTGTGCTGACATTTGTTGTCGCGCTGATTATCGGAGCTATTGTCGGCCTGTTCTTTGGCGCCAAAATGATGGGTATGTAACCCAGCTTAAAAAAGTTCATTAAACTGCCACACCATGAAATACTGCCCTCAGTGCGGAACCGGTTTTGAACCGGGCGCACGCTTTTGCAACGAATGCGGATTTGACAAGCAGAGTCTTGAAACTGAAATAGCCGGAGCAGCATCCGCAGATCAATCTGATAAGCCCCGGCCGCAGCATCAGCAACTTTGTCCGAAATGCGCCGCTCCTTTGCCGGCTGAAGACCGGTTTTGCGCTGAGTGTGGCTTCGATAAACAGGCTGCGGCAGCAGCCGGAATAACGACAACGGATATCCCGGAAGAAACGCCACAGGAACCTGAAAAGCCGGCAAAAACATGCCCTGAATGTGCCGCCCTGCTTACCGATGAAGAACGGTTTTGTCCGCAATGCGGATTCGATACAGCAATGGCAGCGGCAGGTGGAGAAACGCCGGCGGATGCCGGATCTGCAGAGGTAATTGCTGACGCGGTTTCAAATGAACAGCCGGTGGAAGAGCCTGTTGCAGAATCTGTTGCACCAAATCCTGTTTGCCCGCAATGCGGAGGTCCGTTGGCTTATGAAGAGCGCTTTTGCCCCGGATGCGGCTTCGACACCTCAGCAACCCCAAAAGAGCCGGCAATAATTACACCTCCGGCAACACCGGAAGCGCCACCTGAACCGCCTGCTCCCGTTGCACAGCAGGCCGACGGACAGTATTGCCCCAACTGCGGCGCATTTGTGGTATCAGGCGACCTTTTCTGCCAGGATTGCGGATACAGAATGACCGATATGGTTGCAGCCGCCACGGGCGAAGAAGTGAAACACGAAACCCAACTGCCTCCCCCGGTGGTTCCGGTTGTTGAAAAAACGGTTCACACCCCTCCGGTCGCTGCCCAGGCTCCGCCTCCGGCTGCCTTACCACCACAGCCTTTGGTATCAGAAGCCCGAAAACCTCAAAAAAGCAGAAAAGGAATCCTGGTTGCCTTACTGGCACTATTGGGCTTAGCGGTGTTGGGCGCAGGCGGATGGTACGCGTATCAGCATTTCTTCAGCGGACCAAAAACAGAAGTAGCGGAAGTAATCCCTGCAGAAACAGTGCCGGAGCTTCCTGTAACTGAGCCGGAAATAATCCTGCCGGCAGAAGATTCGGCAAGCACTGAAGTTGCTGAAGAGGTGCCGGTGGTAAAAGAACCTGAAAAAAAAGCCCCAAAACCGAAAAAGACGACGCCTAAAAAGCCGGCGGAAGCTCCGAAGCAACAACCCGCTCAGGAAGAGCCGGTGAAAAAAAACGAACCCCTGACCGTGGTAATGAAAAACACCACCACGTCAAAATCGCCGAGAACGCTTTACAACACCTTCAATACCGAACCGGTAAAGGGCAACCCTCCCTTTGCCAATAAGGTTAAGTTTGACAAGGCCATGGTAGTGACAAGGATTATCACTTTTCACTATAATGAAGGAAACGGGGCGCCCGCAGGCACCATCACCCTCGAAGGCCGTAAAAAAGAGACCGGCGGTCCTTGGCAGGCGCGGAATGCGCCCGGCAGCGACGGGACACCCAACGAAAAATGGATCTGCGAACCCAATGCACGAATGGAAGCAGGCACTTACAAGGTGGTGGTTTCGGATGATAAATCCTGGTCTTTCAACACAAAATCAGGCCGTAAGGGAATGGTGATTATTGAAGGTTACGAAGCTGACTGACCCGGTGATGGAAAAACCGCAGAACAAACAATGGAATGTAGTAAAAACGTGGATCATCCTCACGGTATTGTTCCTTTTCGGGTGTTTTACCCCGGCACTGTCCGGCATCGACGGGATGAACGGCGGATTTGCCATCATCACCATCTGTGGTTTCCTGGTGATCTCCGGAATATTTGTTACCGTAATATATTATAAAAGAGCGCGTCAGCTCGATCAGCTTTTCAGCGCTGACCGACCCCTGGCCCGCTGGGAAATAAGCCCGGCTGCCTGGGAAACTTTTGTAGCTGAAGATTTCAGCGAAGACAAGGCCATCAGCAAAGGTACATTTATACTTACCACTGTAATTTCGGTGGTTATCGGCGTGGGCCTCAGCCTGCTGTTTCAGGATTTCCTGATGCTCCTGATCTGCCTGGGCATTATCGTATTGCTGATTTTTCCGGCCTTTGCCTTTCCCTGGTTCAGGCGTCGCCGGAAACTGCGCGGACCGCGGCTGGTAATAATTTCGGAGCAATCGGTGTACGTGGGTGGTACATACTTCAACTGGGAAATGCTGGGCGCCAACCTGCATCGCGTAAGCACTGACCTGACGCAGGGGAAAGGGCTGATGCGCATTGAAATGCGCTATCCGGCGCGCACCGGCATTGAACATTACGTGATCAGGGTGCCGGTACCCGATGACAAATGGGACGAAGCCCATGAGGTAAGCAAAAAACTCGGCTTCTGATCAATGACAAACAGGAGATTTCAACCATTAACAACAACAGGGTAATCCGGAAAGAAGCCGGATGCTGTTCAAAAAAATGTAAATGAATAACCAACTAAAACAACTCTGATATGGCTTTTTGCGGAAATTGCGGAACCCGTTTGAAAGACGGCGCCGTTTTTTGTCATGAATGCGGTGCCCGGCAGGATGCCGGCGCAGCACCACCCGTCAGGCAAACCATGCAACCCCCTTCAGCACCGCCCCCGCCCGTGTATCAGGCCCCACCACCTCCGCCACCCGCCACGGCAGTAACAGGCGCGATAAAATTCAGCGTTGAAGAGAAACAGATGCTGAAAATGGTGAAGGTTGAGATGCAGAACACGATGTTCCGCTGCGAATCGGGCGCCATGTACTACATGCAGGGCAACCTTCAGATAGAATCAAAAATGCCCTCGGCCGGTGGGTTGCTCAAATCAATGGTGACAAAAGAAACAGCTTTTAAGCCCACCATCAGCGGAACCGGAACAGTTTATCTGGAACCAAGTTTCGGAGAGTTTACCATTATGGATCTTAAAAATGAAACCTGGATCCTGGACAAAGGCGCTTATTATGCTTCGGAAATGGGCATAGAAGTCGGCCTCTGGACCAACAAGGCCATCAGCGGCCTGTTTTCGGGTGAGGGATTTTTCCAGACGCAGGTTTCAGGGACGGGCAAAGTGATTGTGGTCTCCAACGGCCCGCTTGAAGAAATTAACCTGGTAAATGACCGGCTGGTGGTTGACGGTTCCTTCGCCGTTGCGCGTACGGCAGGTATTGAGTTTACCGTGAATAAAGCGACCAAGGGCCTCTTTTCATCCTGGACATCGGGCGAGGGCATCGTGAATACCTTTACCGGCACCGGCAAGGTGCTGATTGCCCCTGCCGCAAACCGTCATGTTACCATGATGAACTACCTGGGATCGATTTACCGCAGGGTGATTGCGATAAAGAATTCATAAAACGCAGATCCGGCCCGGTAATATTTCACCGGTAAAAACCGCATTATTCTTTCGTGAAGGTGATTTTCCATAATCCGCGGAAATCACCTTCTTTATAACCTGTTGCCAGGTCGTCAGGATATTTCTGTCTGATAACTTCAAGTGTTCCGGGCAGGATGTCTTTCCCCGCTGCTCCATGGCAACTGAGACAGGCCGGCATCGCCACCCTGATGGGCTTGTAATAGACAAGGGTACTGTCTTCGTTAAAGATCAAAGGTGATGCAGCATTTAAAAAACCCGGTTTTTTCAGCAGGGCCGCTTCTTTTTTGCCGGGCTTATTGGCGGGGTTGCGGTACTTGTCAGATATCCTCTGAATCCTGCAGTTATATTTCAGCGCAAGTGAATCGGTAAGCGCCATGGCACGTTCGTTGCAGAATGCGACCGCGTGGCCTGCCCCTCCGGCTTTAGTGGCAAGCATCACGTTTGACAGTAAGACCTGTTGAACAGCCACCGTAATTGAATCGCCAAGCTGCAAAAAAGCAGTGGTATCAAATCCCCTGCTGTCTGAATTGCCAGGCTGATTTGATTGATTGCAGGAAATAAAAACAAATAGAAGCAGAAACGGAATCAGGATTAAAATTTTCTTCATATGATTTTACTATGTTGATGATTTTCATGATTTGCCCTAAGTTTTCCGGAATAGAAAAAAAGCAGATAGAGCACAAAAAAAGTGAACAGATTCGCGACCAGCACTGCCATAAACCCGCTTCCGTAAATAAACAGTACAGACAGGATAAGAAATGCAGTATTTACCAGCACAGCCCTGAACATAGCCTTCAAACGGATCAGATCAAAGCCTTGCTGTTCATTTTTTTCCTTAGAGAATGCAACCAGGGCCAGGCCGGTCAATAAAGTCAGCAGGGTCAGCTCATCGGAAAAGTTCGTCCGGAAAGTCACGAACATTTTGGTTTCCAGGAAGGCCGAGTAAACGGCAAAAACCGGGATTTTCAACCTGAAATCAAACCAGGTGAACAGCACCGCCAGCAACACGCCGGCGGAAGACAGTATCATACCGGGCAACTTCCACCGGTAAGGCAATAGTAACTTGTTCATTAACAATGTATCAAATACAAATATGAAAATATTATACCATCACGCGCTGAAATCAGTTCTCAGCACTGGAATAAACCGGAAAAGTCACGCTGGTTTCATCATCAAAGTCGACCCTGACTCCGACCATCCCAAACTTATGGTTTGCAATGTAGGTGATTTTCTGAATCCCGCCGCTCTTCATGTCAATCGGGGTGGTTTCAACCTGAATGGTTTTGATCAGGAAAAATCCGTACGGATAGTCATCTTCCCCGCTTTTACTGACTACCTTCCTTTCTTTACCGGTATTGCCAACCGGGTAGGTGTCGCCAACCTTCGAATCGTACTTCACCAGTACACCGGCACCCGGGCCCGTCAGGCATTTGATGCCTTCGGTGGTCTGCTGCATCTTCAGGTTGGTGATGGTGACATCATCGCCGTTGATGGTAACGCCGGGGAAACCCGAAACCATGTTTTTGATAAAAGTGTTGGTGACTTTGGCCGAGGCGGTATAGGTTGAAACGCCATCCTTCAGCTCGGTAACTACCGCTGAAAAGTTGCTGACTCCTGCAATTTCAGCGGAACCGGATGAAACAATAACGCCTACCTCGCCCATGGGTGACTGGTCGCCCTTGAGTTCATTCGCATCTTCCTTGTCAAGGATTTTCTCGCAGGAAAAGCAGAAAACGCCGACTGAGATGCCAAGCAGAATTACGAATAGCTTTTTCATGTAAGGCTAATTGATTTAATGTTAAGTGAATCAAGATCTCATATTATTGATACTAAAAGCATTACACTTTCAAAATCAACCGTTCGTCCATAAAAGATTAATAAAACTGATTCCCGCACTTTCCGCAGAATTTTACGCCCGGTTTCAGCGGATTTCCGCACTTAGGGCAGAATTTGGGTGTAGAAGCAGGTTTTATGTCCTTACCACCCGCCTGCATTGGAGCGGGTGGAGTTGCTGCCGGCATGACCGGGGCAGCAGGGGTAGTTACATTCACCGGACCGGAAGCCGGCTGTCTCTTTCTCCGGCGCCTGCGGATCAACAGCAGCAAAAGTAACAACAGCAATAAAAATCCTGCTGCAATCAAAACATAAACCATCCTTTTGTCGGTTCCGGTCTTCAGGATAATAGCTGAAGACTTTTCCTCAAAAGTATTGACCCTGGGATTCACCTCCATGGATTTCAGCACAGCTACGGCCTCTCCGGAGGAGGCAATCATTTCGGCCGAGGTCGCCACCACCTTTCCTGAAACCTCCTCCCAGCGGCTTTTCAGGAGCGGATCCTCCGGAGTTTGAAGAACACCCGGTGCAAGGATAATCAGTGACTCTATTCCCGACCGGTATGCACCGGCTGAGCTGAATAAGCGGGCTGCCTTTTCGGGAGACTCTACCGTAAGCCATTGAAGCTTCAGTTCATGCTGCTCAAACCAGCGGTTGAATTCAGGATAACCTTGTAACAGCTGGTTCAGCGCCTGAACGGGCAAGGAGCCATTGCTGAGCTTGAGTTGTTTGTCATTTAATGCCGGAACGCCTTTCATCAGCAGGGCCTCCTGCCCGTTACCGGCCATCGCGGCGGGAAACAGCGACCAGTGTGAACCGGTGTTTTGGGTTACCGGATTTATCAAACCCTGTTCAATGCATTTATTGGCATAGATCAGCACGGCGTCACTTTCAGCCCACAAATTGCGGAAGCTGCAGAATTCAAGGGCAACGCTTGAAGCATGATAGGCGGCATTGAGGGCATTTTTGGTTTTGTCAATATACTCCAGATGCTTCTGGATATTCGCAAAATTGAGTGTTTTTACATCCCAGATAATTACAGCCCCTTTGACTATAAGATCTGCAAAAAGATCCGTATAAGCCTTAAAATCATCCAGATTAAGCCTCCAGGCAGCCACATCCGTGTATTGCTGCCGGATATCGGTGGAACGGTCGCGCAGGGCCGGTTGTAACTGTCCGTATACCGCGTGTACTTTCGCCGGATCCTGGTTTAAAAGCTTCAGCACTTCCGATGTCTGTCCGGCGTAAAACTTTGCCACCAGCTTATCGGCAATCATGTCGGGGAACGGAAGGTAATATACGACCGCATCAACGACAGCATCCATCATTTGCTTCTGCTTTTCGGTGAGCGCATAATTGGCAGCATGGCCCAGCAACCGGTAATATTCATCCGTCGGCAGTTTCTTTACCTGTGCAATCACCTCCAATAAAAAATTCTGGGCAATATTGCGTTTGGCAGCATCCTCACTTATACCGAGCAGATGCTGGTTAACATAGCCGGTGGCCTGCACACCCGCATCCGACAACTGTTTGCCGGTTTCGGTATTGCCCAGCCAGTTGCCGACCTTCTCATTGAATTTAAACTTTTCGGCGGCGTAAAACATCAGGAACTTCAGCGCTTCATAGCTTTGCTGACCGAATACTTTGGCGCAGTCACGCACATACCTCGCGGATCCTTTGATGTTGGTCATCAGCATACCGATCACATGCATTTTTTCTTCAATATACATGGCATCCTGGTGACCTCCGGAACAGAGGCTGTTTTCCATTTCGAGCAACTTCGTCAGGACATTTGCCTTAAAATCCATCGCCTTAAGGGTGGTTACCACCGGGGGTTCCCCCGCATTCTGCGCATCAACAACAGCGGCATCCCCGCCGGCCAGCAGGTCCAGGGCTTCGGTAAGCGCGCCCTTCCTGCGGCCGGTAAGATCAGCGATTTTCGCTTCCAATGGCTCTATCTGCATTGTGCGGTCATAATCTCCTGAAAACAGCCTTCTTTTCCCTTCAAAATCCCTGACCACCAGTTTAAACTTACCCGAAGGCTCCGTAATGGCCGAAAATCCTCCCTTCTCATTTTCGAGCAATTGTATAAACATTGCCCGGTCTTCTTTAAAATAAAGGTTATAGATCTTCTGAAACTCTGCCTTGTCAAACTTCCGGCTGGCCAGAAATACCACCGCATCGTTGACCGGTGTCTTTTTGTTCGGAACAGTCATGTAGCTTTCAGGGAGCAAAGCATAAATACTGCTCTCCAGATTGTAATATTCAAGCTGGGGAAGCAGCACTTTATAGGGCAAAATTTCCATCCCGGGTTTGAGGATATAAATATCCTGCTCAAGGGTTTTATAAACCGAGAGATAGGCCTGGGTGGTCTCGGTTTTTTCGCTGAGCGAAGGATAACTGGCCTTCAGCAGAAACAGATCGTAATTATCGATCAGCCCGCCGGTGTTTTCTCCCCTTTTTTCATCAGTCGCTTTAATGATTGGTGCTTCAAGTACCAGCACTGCATTCCCCTGGGCGTTTGTTACCGTTTCCTTCGAGATAACCTTCAATCCGGCTGGAACCGACCAGGAGATGGTTTTCCCCTCAACAGGCCTTCCGTTTTCATCTTCAAAATGAAAAACGGCCTTTGTCCTGCTGCGCCCGTCGCCGACAATTTTATTCTGGCTGAATACAATGCCTGTCTTTTCTGTTTTTACTTCTTCTTCTTTGGTTCCGGCTACCTCACTGCTTTTTTTCTGACCGGCATATTCAAATAAAATGGGGGGTATGTAAACAAAAACACCGTGGTTGGGCATAGGCATATAAGCCGACGACATTCCGCTGGTGCGGATATCATAATTCTCATAATACTTCTGCTCGCTTGCGGGTGGTCCCAGGAATGCCTTTTTAAAACCGGTCATTCCTGCCATTTTTCCCATCGCATCGTTAAATTCGGAATAATCCTCATTGGAAAAAAGTATGGCCACCTGTTCGCTCGAACCTGCACTGGCCTCACCAAAATATCCTTCTCCACCACGGCTGATATCAAGTACCCAGTCCGATTGCCCCGTAATATCCTTACCGTAATAGACTCCGGGAATAATGTTCCCGTTCCGGCCGTCGGTAGCTTTTGTAATTTCAATCTTCGCTTTACCCTTTACGCCGTTCAGCTCACACACAACATACACAAAATTGTCGCCTTCCTTTTTAGGGATCAGGGTGATCGGGTTCAGTCCTTCGCGGAAAGTTTCAAGGGCTATGCCTGTGGCAAGTCTCTGATTGGCAGCATAATCCGTTGATCCGGTAGCACGGGCCATAAACTTTTGCATGAAACGGAACATAAAATAAACCATGCGCTGCGATGATTTCACCGGCGTGCCGAACATGGGGCTGGTAAATTTGACCAATGCCACGCCCGATTGCATGTTAACCTCGGTTTCATCGGGGAAGCCGGAACTGACGCCGATTTTTACCTTGCCGCTCATGCTGGTAATTACTTCCCCCTCGCCGTTACGGGCCGAAATCACCAGGGTGGTAAAATCCTCACCGTCGCCGGCAAGTTGCGGTTTTCCGGGCTCCACCAGCAACCTGAACGATTCCTGCGGAAATCCTGTAAGGGCCATGAGTAATATTAATCCTGCGATTATTGTCCGTTTCATAGCTTATTCATTTTCAAAATAACCGGGAATGGAATTGTACTCTTTTTCAACCGGAGACTTTTTCGGAATACTCTTGTACCAGTAATAACCGAATAAGCCGGCAACGGCAACGACAATAACGAGTATTACAATCAGGCAACCGGAACAACATCCCCTTTTTTTCTTTTTTTGTTGCTGCGGATAGGTTGATTCAGCCGGAATTTCAGTCATAGAAATGCGTTTAGCGTACGGTAATATATTTTATAATCTGTGTAATTATCAGATATTAAAGGTTTTCCGGTCACAACGGA
>ERZ795053.7905-NODE-7905-length-10120-cov-5.082563_pt1 | contig 10120 bp, 9 predicted proteins | sample MGYA00375137_ERZ795053 | MGnify/ENA primary metagenome ERZ795053 (study PRJEB30182, sample SAMN05720284) | activated sludge metagenome | isolation source: Anaerobic digester | place: Hong Kong | collected 2014-12-17 ... | reverse complement strand
CCCCTGGGTATGCGAGACCTGATCGTGGGCTGCCGCGACCACTTCGCGCACGAGTCACTTCTCGCCAGTTTCGCCGAAATCGAGCAGACCGCGCGGGATGCCGACTTGAAGCGACCGTCTATGGACAAGACGGTTAAGGCCATCGAACAGTTGATGACGGTGCTCAGTGTGTTGCGCACACAACGGTGGGGTATGCACGAGTTGTCGCGACGACTGCGCAAGGATGCTGCCTTCCTGGCCGGACTTCTGATCGAGGCGGGTTGGCTGCAGGGTTCGGAGTTAGTCCCGGATCCGGGAGTGGTCTACATGATGTTCGAAAGGGTCAGCGGCCAGTCCAAGCGCTACTTGGAGATCCTGCTAGGTGACGATGAGGCCGCGATGGAGGAGATCTCGCAGCAGGCTGACGGCCGGATCTTTCCGGGAACTGACGTTCCATTGACGACTCGATTCATTGTGTTGGCTGGCGATGGGTCGGGCTCGCAGGATTCGGGGAAGTTCATGACTCCGGAGAGCTTCGTGATGCGCTTCACGGGCATTCAACCACTGCCCGCCCCCGGGCTGGACCCGTCTCCGCCGGCGCCCGGAGCATTGGCCGACGAGGTCGCCACGCATCTTGCGAACGCGAGAGGAAACGTCCTGGTGTACGGGGCGCCCGGAGTAGGTAAGTCGCAAGCGCTGAAGTTCCTAGCGGTCAACGGGTGGCCGGGCGCTCCCCAGATCCGATTTCTGGTCGACTACGCCGAGTCGGACATGTCTGACGTCGAGCGCACTCTGGACGCCCAATTGGCGGGACGATTTCCCGCTGAGGTACGGCATCGGACCCGGGAACTGGTCAGTTACCTGGTTCGCACAGGTCGGGCGGCACTATTGCTTGACTCCATCGAATGTGCCGCGACGACCGACCAGCAGGTGCAGACGGCACGCACCTTCGCGCGACTATGCACGTTTCTAAGCCTTGAGTCTACGGTGGTGATGGCGGGTCGGGATGCGGCATTGCGGGACTCTGCTACGGTCCGTGAGTTCTTCATGCGGGAGCCCGCGGTCAGTGATGCCCTGGCGCAGACTCTGCGATCCAGCGGCGTCGACTCCGCTGGCCTTCCGGATTTCCACATGCTTCGTGCCAAACGTCGTCGCGGCACTGTGGTTGCAACGGCCCGGGACCGTCTAGTGGATGTGCTATCCACGGGCATCTGGGACCCACGCGAAGAAGCCGCGGCGGCGAGTTTGGAGTCGGTGTTGGCGACACCCAAAGTCATTGATCCCTTGCCAGGGTGGGAGCCCCTGACGCGTGAACAGGTAGTCAGCGCCGCGGTGGGCGGCACCCCCAGAGGGGCGACCGGGGACCTGGACCTACCTGGTCTCGACCTGACTCAGGTGAGGTCGACACGTGTGCTTCGCGAACTACGGGCCGCGATTGACTACGTTCAAACGGCTACCAGCGGGGTGGCGGCCCAGCGTTGGCATGATGTGTCAGTAGGAGAGACCACACGACGGCTGGTGCGGCTACTCTCGCGGATCGCCGTGCCGGATCGGCGCTTGGCGACACCCCTCGCGATGGTCGGACCAGCCAGCAGCGTGCTGGCTGTGGCGGCACCTGACCGGGTGGGCCTGGCGCCTAGCACCGTGACCGCGGGACAGTTTGCCGACTTCCTGCGGGCGTTGCCGACGGTCTCTTTGAACACACTCACCCCCGACCTGCCCGATGAGAGCCAGTTGTATCCGATGTATGAGCGGGTCCCGAGAGGTTTCTACCGCGACGAGAACCGGGCGGCGCATCCGGCCATCGGTGTTAGTTGGTGGGCGGCGGACTCGTTCGCGCGGTTCGTCGGCGGTCGGCTACCCACCTCCCTGGAGTGGGAGATCGCAGGGCGTGGCTGGGATGGGCGCATATTCCCCTGGGGGGACTCCCCGCGAGCAGACCTGATCAACTGCGCCGATCACAGCGCTGGAAAACCCATCGTCGACTACACCAGTTGGCGGGCTGCTATGCAGAGTGGCGACATCGCGCCCTGTGCGGGTCGTCCGTCCGATCCCGACTGCGGGAACCGCTCGCCGGGGGGGCAATTGGACATGGTAGGCAACGTTTGGGAGTGGACTGCCACCGTGGTGGATGGATACCGAGTCATCGCGGGTGGGTCGTATGACAACCCGTTGCGTGCGTGCGTATTGTCGTCGCGTTCAGTTGCGGTACCGAGGACGCGCAGCAATGCGCTCGGGTTCAGGGTGGTGATGCAATGAGCAGGCAGTTCCGGGGCCAAGTGAAGGCCCGCCAGGATTGCGGCGGTGGCCAGCGAGGTCAGGCGAGCCTTTATCAAATCCAACTGAGCGACGGCCGTATCTTGCACTGTGACTACGTTGAAATCGCCTCGGACGGTTTCCGCACGCTGGCGGTGGGAGAGGAGGTCTGGTGCAGCGTGTCACTCGATGATCCCGGGAGGGCCACCTATGTGGTGCCGATCAGGAACTTCTCCGCTCGGCAACTGTTGGGCTTGCCAGAGCCTGCCATCGAGCAGCCCGATCCGATCGCTCAGTTGTGGTTCTGACCAGCGTCGGGTGCGCTGTCGCTCGAAATCACGACGACGCACGTCCAGGTGCGACTCACCCCGCTGACCCCGGCAAGCCGACATGCACGATCGGCCAGTCCGTGAGGTCCTCGCATCGGTGGGGAAAGGCCCGGTCGAACTGCTGCAGCGCTTGGCTCGCCGCCATCCCCGCGGTGGCTGCTGAAGGCAGCACCCCCAGCAGGACCAGCACCCGGTCGGCGACTTCGTCGGTCATGGGGGCGGCCGCGGCGATGATGTGGTTCGCGCCGGCAACCAGTGCCGCGCGCCGTCGAGGACCTCGGGCACATCGGAGTCCCGGCTCATGGCACTCGCGGCGTCGCCGATGAAGTCCGATCGCAGACGTCCCCGCATCGTTCTTGCCGGCCGGGGTCAGGGTGGTGGTTGACGTGCTTGCGGGGTGCTCGTCCCTGATCCGCATGCCGGAGTACGCTTGCCTCGCTGGCGCATGGGCGATGGGCTGGGGGTAGGGGTGCGTTGCACAGTCGGGGCAGTTCTGCGAAGTACATGCACGATAGTGCTTGCGACAACAGTCCTGAGTGGGTGCATGTCTGGAGATGAGCCTCCGGCCAGTGTCCGTCCGCCATCCGGATCGTTCTGGCCCGCTCTGGATCGACCGATCGCGCTGGTGGCGCAGCCAGATTCGATGGCGGTCACGGATGGGGTTTCAATCAACGTGCTGCCGTTTGAGTTGAATTCCGAACAGGCCAAGGCGGGAGCTGCCATTGCTCGTAACGATCACGCAGTAGCTGGACTGATCGAGGACAGGCTCTTCTCGCTTGACTTGGCAAACGGCAACCTGGAATGGCGACCGTGCCAAGGCTGCTCGGGGGTCGCCGCATATCAATCTGGCTTTGCCACTGCTCTCAGCGATGGCACCATGCTGATGTTCGACAAAGCCTTGAGGCACCTAGGAGTCCTTTCGGTGGGCAGCACCATTTGGAGTAACCCGCCACCCAACGCAAGCGCGAGGTACTACGACTGGCGTCCCAACTACACCGTGATCGATGCTGGCGACTTGACGAGTGTCACGATCATGAGTGTTCCGCCATGGGCTTTTCCTCGGGGTGGACCCTCCCTACTGAGCAGGATCGATGCCAAGGGGTCTGTGACTTGGCAGAGCGAGGTCGCGGGCCTTACTGATACGGCGCAGTACTCGGAAACGGCATCGATGCTCGCACTGGCCGGGCATATCGATGATGGGCCCTGCCGAGGCAGTGTCACGGTAAGCATGACGGGCGATGACTTGAGACACGTGGACCCTTTGCTTGCTCCTGCTTCCTCGAATGTGTCCGCAAACGAGGCAGTGAGGCTCACGGACTGGTCGTGGAACGGCACACGCGTATTGGTCCTCGGCTATACGTCGAGCGACCCGCCCACGCCCAACGGCGAATGTCGCGCAGGTCGAAGTTTCATCGAATCCCTCGCGGCAGGAGGGAAGCAGCCCAACGAGTCTTATCCGTCAGATCTGCAATTCGAGCAACTGCGCGTCCTGGTAGGTTGTGATGTCCTGCTCGCGGTCGGCAACACGAGCGACGGCGAACGCCATTTGCTGGGCATCCACGACGGTAAGAAGCAGGACCTCGGCCGGATTCAGTCAGTGCTGTGGAGTGCGCCTCCCCGAACGGGTTGTGACGACATCACAGAAACGGTGAGAGGCGCGAAGTGAGCGAGGCAGAGAGCGTGACTGGGTCAGGGGAATGCTCACACGATGCCTTCGTCTCCTACCAGAAGACGTCCTCGCGGCGATCAGCCCTGCGTCTTCAGCGCGAGTTGGAGCGAGTGGCTCGGCGGTCTGGTCATACTCTCGACATCTTTCGCGATGAAACACATCTCGTCTACTCGCACCTTGGAGCGACGCTGAGGCGTCACCTGAGAGGCTCGCGGCGTCTACTTGTCGTACTGCACTCCGACACGAACGAATCGAAGTGGGTAAATGCGGAGATTGACTACTGGCTCACCAATGGAGGATCAAGCGATCGCCTCATCCTGGTACGTGCCGACCCTAACTTGAATCTCGGCTGGGACGAGGAGGCTGCCGGCTTCGTCGATGAGCGGAAGTTACCCACGTCTCTGCACGGCGTTTTCAGTGATGAACCCTTGTGGTTTGACCTGCACGAGCCCCGGGGTCTGCATCCGCGAGGCGATGACGGGAGTCTCGCGAGGCTGTGCGCCACACTTCTCGAAGTCGATCCTGAGGAGATCCTCCGAAGGGAGATCGCCGAACAGCGGCGCCGCCAGCGGCGACTCAGCCTGACTCTGGCCGGGGTGGTCGTGCTGGCGGTCCTTGCGGCATCGGCTGCGGTACTCGCGGTCGTGAACCGCAATCAGGCGGTTGCGCAACGGCTGGAGGCGGAAGGCCAAGCAAGTGCTGCGCAAGCCCTGCTGATGGCGGACCTGCGACCTGATCTGGCAATAGGCAGCGCGGTCATGGCAGCGCACAGCAGTCCCGGAAACACGACGCGGAGCGCGTTGTGGACAGTGCTTGAGAGGAACTCCTCGGTGAAGATGATTCTGCCGACCTCTTCGGCACTGGACAACCTGGTGCCCACGAACGTGACGTTCAACGCCAAGGGGACGCGAATCTTCGGTCAACGTGATCTGGGCTACAGGACGCTCACAGTGCTCTGGGACGCTGGGACAGGTAGTGAACTCGGTGCCGGTTCGGTTGACGACTCCATCATCGATGAACCGATCTTTCTGAATGGAAGCCTCGTCGCCATCTGCACATCTTCCGGACTCGCAACGGCCCAATTCGAAGAGGGGCGGATGAACTGGCTTCAACTCCGGGATGGCTCCGACTGTCGGCTCCGGAGGTTCACCGACGGAGCTATCGCGCAGATCCACGATGGCTCCGCACATGTGCATGGTTACGTACTCAACTCCGCTGGAGAACTCCATGATGTCGGCCGGGTGGAGACCATCAGTAGTGACCCGCTATCGGATCGGGCACTCATGCGAGTGCCGGGAGATGCATATGCCGCGGTGACGGCTGACGGGGTAGTCACACGAGTTCCCGAACTGGACGCACTCCGACCTCGGAATCCTGTACAGGTCGATCAGTGGGGCCGCTACATCGTTCAATCAGCGGAGGGCCGCTGGTTCCAGGGCGCCATTGCCAGTGATTCAGGTGTTGAACGCCTTCCCGTTCCCAAGCGGGCCGTGGCTGCCCTGCCACTCAACTCCGATTCGGTGCAGGTGGCCTGGATCACATGGAACGGCTGGTTCCAGTGGAGCCTCAACGATCAGCAGGTCCGCGTATGCGCGCGGGACGGCGCGGACGTGATGTTTGCCGACCTCTGGATCAGTCACGATTCTCAACGCGCCGTGGCTGTCTGTAAGGACGACTACGGCACGTATGCCGTAGCCCTCGACATCGATGCGTCGTTCGCCTCGTCCAACGTCGTCCGACGGGTTGACGAGATTGAGGGCACACCGGCGGAGCTTAGTGCGGCCGTACGCGCCAGTAAGCGCGGGCTCGCCCTGGCCAGGCATGACGATCGTTCCGTCATCTTCAACGACCTGGGCGTAAGGCTGGTCGAGGGCAGGGTGGGGGTCGACGCCTCTGGCCGAGGTGGCCTCGTTGTGGAGGCGCAGGGAGTGGCGTGGGTCGATTTCGAGGATGCGGAGTTGGAGCCGATGACCCTGGACAGCGCCGCGGACTTCGAAGCTCTCTCTTTCAACGACGATGGCAGTCTGCTCACGGTGGCTCGGCCGGGCGGGACCGTTGTCGTCTATGACCTTCGCCAGCGTTCATCAACACTGGTTTCGTCGCGTGTGTCCAACAACCGCGCGTCGACCGCGCTTGGAGAGGTCGTCTTCACTGAGCGGCGGGGGGCTCTGCTCGCTGAGGAGAAGGGTCAGGACTCGGACGTCGTCTATTCATCGACAGGCGCCAGTTTCATTGGTCGTCTGACGCCCAGCCCGGACGGTGCTGAGGTCGTCGGCAGCGTCGTCAGCGACGGTGCCGACGAGCCGGAATTCGTCAGGGTGTCCGCTACGGCGACGAGCCTGCTGTCTGAGATGTGCGTGACCGCTGAGTCGCTTGAGTACCTGCCGGGGCCCAACTTCGAGACCGATGTTCGAGATGCGGAGAAGCCGGTCTTGGTGCGAGTCAACCCCAGCGACACGCAGCCTACAGTCACGAATTGCACTGACGGTTCGGAGGGTTCCCCCGACTTCGTGATCATGGATTACCAGGTGTCCTCGCGTTTGGGTCGGATTGTGTGGTGGGACAGCGACACTTGGCCGGCAGCGCCGGTGAGAGTTACGACTTGGGCGCGAGGTGACCAGTCCACCCTACGTACCACCCAACTCCCACTGGGTGCGGACCACCAGATTCAGTTCGACGACCGCAACCAGCTCGCAGTTGCGTGGTCGGGCGAGGACGAGACGGTGACGATCCTGCGCTCTGACGGGGGTGAATGGCGCGTTGATCAGATGATCAGCACGGCGGTTAAGGTCGTGTCCACAGCTTTCCCTCTTGCGGACTCGGGGCTGCTGGTGGTCGTCGGGGCCGACGGTGGGGTCATCTTGTACGACCTCGAGAGTAGCCGCCTGGCCACGCGATACGTCGTCAGGGATGATCGAGGCTTCCGGGACCGAGTAGAGGGAGTGGCCGTGACGACATCGGCCACCGATCTGACGGTGACGATCGCGGAGTACTGGGATGAAACAAGTTCGGATGACGTGACATACCGGGATCTCAGCATCCCCACGGACATTCCGACCCTGGCGAGTCGCTTGTGTGGTCTGGGTCCGGCCTTGGAGGGTTGCCATGGGACTTGACAGGCTGCATTGCCCTGGTGCGCCATTTGCGGCCTCCGTCCATCGCAGTGCTGCGTCACTGAGCCAGGTTGATCTGCAGCCTTCCACCGCCCCGGGGCCAGCCTGCACCCCGCGCCCGGACAACGGTTTGACCGAGCGACGCCAGCAGGCTGAGGAGTTCTGCGATGTCACCGCGGTGTTTCTGGAAAGCCTGAATCAGGGGTACCCGACTGTGATCGAGGTGCGGGAGGTCCGCTTCGACGAATGGGGCCGACGCCGGGTGTGCGTGGCAGGACATCGTCGGGCAAGTCCGAGCACGCCTTCACAAACCAGGGACTGAACGCCCGTGAGGTCTACCTGATGTACTCCCGAACGAATCCGCTGCAGGTACAGGCGGGGGTCCAGGTTTGGGTGAGTCCGTCGGGGCTTCTGCGTGTCCGGACAGGCCGAGCGGCGGTTCAGTGGTGTCTTCGATGTGAGTCAGGGCAGTCCAACGGCCCGGATTTCCGGGTTTGCCGACGTTCTTCGCCTGGGAGCCGATAGGCTCAGCGCGTTGCTATCGAGAATAGGACGGGGACAATGGCCAATTGGTCGGAATTGATGACGTACATCCGCAGCAACTACAAAATCAGCGATGAGGACAAAGGCTACTGCCGTCTGCTGTTCGACGTCGGCGACGGGCGCTCGCAGTTCATCCTCCTGTTCCACCAGACGCTCAATGGAGGCCTGGAGGACTGGGTTGAGATCCAGTCGCCGGTGGGGAACGCCACTGATCTCCCGCTTCTGGATGTCCTGAAGGATGTCGGGCGGATGGTGGTCGGGGGATTGAGCGTGGAGGAGAACCTTGCTCTGCTGAAGCACTCCGTGCCGCTGGCGAACCTGGACGTCAACGAGTTTGAACGCCCGATGCGCTTGTTGCTCCACAGCGCAGACAACCTGGAGCGAAAGTACCTGGGCAGCGATCGTCTCTAGATCGTGGGGTGCGGTCCTCCTGCTCGTCGGCTGTGTGCTGGGGCGGAGTGCCACTTTCCGGTGTCTGGGGGATTCCTTCGGCTCGCCTCCCGTACTGTGGACCTCCCATGATTGGGCGCCCGTGAGGACTGCCGACACATAGACTCGAACCGTGAGGTCGAACGGGGTGCGACTGTTGGTTGGTCTGGCGCTCGTGCTCGGCGTTCTCAGTGCCCCGCCGGCGATTGCGGCCGACACCGTGGTTTACGAAACACCTGGCTGTGCCGGGGCCCCGACGTGGAGCATCCGGTACCACTTGTACTGGTCGTCGATCACGGGTAAGACCCTCGACCCTTCGCAGCGACAGCAGGCTCTGGACAGCGCGGAAGACTTCGCCGATCTCGTGGGCGAGTTGGGGCAGTGCGCCGTGCGGGTGCGGGTCGAAGTGGTCGATGAGGCGGCTGCGTACTCTGACGCAGCCCGTACTCTAACTCCCGGCTACGACGCGGACTTTTACCGGTATCCGAGAGAAGGGGACGAGGGCTACTCGGGTCTGACCCAGGGGCGCATGGCCACCTTCCCTGTGCCCTCGGGCTCTCACTGGGAGCCCAACCCGTTGCTCCTCCTGCATGAGTGGCTGCACATGGTGGTCAACTTCTACATCCCGCCCAACGGGTGGCCACACGAGGATGTGCATGGAGCGTGTCACCGCCCCGACTACCAGGCCATGCGACCGGGATGGAGTTGCATGATTCTTCCCGAATGGTTCGGGGACCTGATGACCGGCAAGGTGATGGAAGACGGGATTGCCAAGGGGTTGCCGACGGACCAGTGGGCCTATCAGGGCACGCCGGAGCATCCACGTCACCTCGACCCGGAACTGAGTGTCTCTGTCGACTCTCAGAACGTGTCCGTGAGCACTGACTACACAGGCGATGCCCGGCTGATGTTCAGTCACGGGGGTTCCGAGGTGTCGGAGGCGCTGCTGCCTGTGGTGAGCGGTGTGGAGTCACGGCGCCGGCTGGACACGACGCGCCTGGGGCGTTGGACAGTATGCGCGTCAACGCCGGAGGTGGAGGCGTTTCGTGCCGCCACGGATTGCAGCGACTACTTGGTGTACCCGAGAATCCACCCACTGGTGAAGATCCGCAAAGGCGCTCGCCAGGCGGTCTAGCGGGTCAAGCGGCCGATTGTTGGCAGGCAGGCTCGAGTGATCTTCCGGGGCGAGACCATTCAAGGGACCCGCTTGCGAAAGGCCAGGACGGTGACGCTGGGCCGTCGGACAGTCGTGCGCTACCCGCGGTGGCCGCTGAGTGCCGGCTTCTACATGGAGGTGACCACTCGCCGGTTCACCCTCGATGGAGTGCAGTGGCCGCGGGGCTCGTGGTCGAAGAACATCAGGTAGGAGGCGATGTGATCTCTCTGGATTTCCAGTGGCTCGACGAGCACGGATTGGGTGCGTTGTCGCGGGACGACAAGCAGAGTCTTCTGGCTGCGATCTACGAAGAGTTGGAGTTGCGGGTAGGTATCCGCTTGTCTCAGGCCATGACCAGCGAACAATTGGCGGAGTTCGAGGCGCTCATGGCCGCTGGCGACGAAGACGGGGCGAAGCAGTGGCTGGACTCGAACAAGCCGGACTACACAGAAGTTGCGCCGGCTGTCCTGGCCGAGATGGGGGAGGAGTTGCGCAGCAGGGCCGATGAAGTGTTGGAACGCCGCGGCGCCGAGGTAGGTCGGTCGGGGGGGACCTACCAGAGTTGATCCTCGTCGAGTTCGTCCACCGAGATGGATGATTCGTCCTGCTGGTCAGCGGCATCATCGATGGCCCGTCGCCTTTCAAG
>ERZ795053.7904-NODE-7904-length-10120-cov-6.624839_pt1 | contig 10120 bp, 7 predicted proteins | sample MGYA00375137_ERZ795053 | MGnify/ENA primary metagenome ERZ795053 (study PRJEB30182, sample SAMN05720284) | activated sludge metagenome | isolation source: Anaerobic digester | place: Hong Kong | collected 2014-12-17 ... | reverse complement strand
AATTTTTATGAAAATTTACATATCCGTAGACATGGAAGGACTTGCGGGCATAACGGAGTTTGCGCAGGAAAGAGAAGACGTCGCAAGATTCCGCAAGGCAATGAACGACCAGGTAAAATGGGTTATAGAAGGCATACAGAGCAGCGAAAAAAACGATAAAATCGAAAAAATTACTATCGCCGATTCGCACGGCAAAGGCACGAATTTGTCGTGGGACGAACTAACCGAGCTTGACGACAGAGTTTATCTGATAAGCGGAACGCCGCGTCCCCAGTATATGATGCCCGAGTTTAACTCCGATTACGATATGGTCTTTTTTGTCGGGTATCACGCAGGCATAGGAGCGTTAGGCGCAAATATGGACCATACCTATTCGCTGACGTCAATACATAATTTTTGGATTAACGGCAAGCCGATGAACGAAAGCACGATAAACGCCGCTTACGCCAGTTATTTCGGCGTACCCGTGACGCTTGTTATCGGCGACAGCGGACTGAAAAAGCAGCTACAAGACGAGGAAATGATGCCTTGGGTAAATTACGTCTGCACAAAAGAATCTATATCGCGTTTTTCAGCCGTTTTCAAACCGAAAAATATTTTAAGAAAAGAAACGATGGAAACGGTCGCGAAAACTATAGACGAATTTTTGGAAGAAGACGAACCGCTTTATATTATCGAATCGCCGTATAAGCTAAGGCTGGAATTCAATTACGGCTCGCAAATGGAAATAGCGTCCACCATACCTAACGCCAAACAAATCGACAGCCGCACCTTGGAACTGGAATTTGACGACTACAAGGCTCTTTTTGACGGCATTATGTCGGTGTGTTACTCTTCAAAAAAATCTTTTCCGTTTGATAAATAAAAATTAAATATTAAAAAAGCGGATTTTTGATTAAATCCGTTTTTTGTTTTTAATAAATAACCTGTTCTGCGTTTTTGTCATTTTGACTTCGCTCATTTATTTTTTAATCGAAAATATTGTGATTTTTGAAGAAATTTAAACGCAAATTGGGATTTTTTTGTATTTAGCGTAACATTTTTTTATATTTAAGCAATAATTGTTGTATAATTTTTTTAAAGGAAACGCAACTTTTTCCAATTTTTAGAAGTATTTATAGTGAAAGAGATTGTATATTGACATTTTTATGAATGAAACAAATTTATTCGACTACAACTCCATCGACGATGCGGTAAAAGAGTATAGCGGCACAGTTTATAGGCTCGCTTACATTTACACAGGCAACGTCGCCGACGCAGAAGACATTATGCAGGAAGTTTTTGTTCGCTTTGTAAAAAGAAAACCCCTTTTTGACAGTAACGTTCATCAAAAAGCGTGGTTTTTAAGAGCGACGATAAACTGCTGTAAGACTTTGTTGATGTCAAAATGGAAAAAAAGCACTATGCTAGTGGATAGTTTTGACGAAGAAGGGCAGGTCGAACAAGTCGCCGACAATTATATATTGGACGCGGTGGCGAAACTTAATGAAAATCAAAGATTAGTCGTTCATATGTTTTATTACGAAGATATGTCGATAAAATCAATCGCGAAAACGCTCGGAATGTTGGAGTCTACCGTTAAGTCCCATCTAAACCGAGCGAAACAAAATCTAAAAAATATTTTGGAGGAAGATGACAATGTTTGATAAAAAATACAAGGAACAAATGAAAAAGATATCTCCCGACGAAAGCAAGGTAAGGGCTATGAAAGTTGAGCTTAACGATATTTATGCGCAAAACTCTAAACCCAGCGCAAAATTTACTTTCAAAAAAGCTTCCGCATTGGCTTGTTTTTGTTTGGCGTTTGTACTTGTTTTTACAATGATAAAAGTAGCAAACTCAGATAAACCTTTTGACCACACTTACGCAGGCATTTATCAGCTACTTAGAGAAAAAACAAATTTAGGTAATTATTATTTTCCAGGTACTGCCGAAATAGACTTGTCGAGTTCTGATAGCGGTACTACAGCGCAAAAACTTGAAGACTATTCCGATACGAATTTGCAAGTCGCGGGCGTGCAGGAAGCCGATATTATAAAAACAGACGGAAAATATATTTACGCTTTGTCAAACTATTATCTTTATATAATTGAGACAGATAACGGTCAAATGACTGTGTTAAGCAAATTTGACAGAGCTACTAACAGCGAAACCGAAGAAGACGCTATGAGCGTTTATACGCAAGATATATTTGTTGTAAATAACAGACTGATTGTTCTTAAAAGTTCGTATCATTACACAAAAAACATTGACGGCGAAATAGGAATATGTTTGTATTGGTGGGGCAACGGCTCCACGGTTGCGGAAATATACGATATTACCGACAAAGCCGATATCGGCTTGGTGGGAGTATTCGAGCAGGACGGTTATTATTCAAACAGCCGTATGATAGGCAACGTTTTGTATCTTGTAAGCAACTATAATATTTATGGTCAAATAGACCAAAACAACCCCGAAACGTTTGTGCCCAAGATTATTTGCAATGGCGAAACTCAGCTTGTCGAGCCCGAAGATATTTGCGTAAACGAAAATCTGGATTCCGCAAGCTACGTTGTTATTTCAGCCTATGATACAGTTAACGGCGAATTTTTATCAAATAAGTCGTTGCTTGGCTACGGCGGAGAGATTTATATGAATACGGATAATCTCTACGTCATAAGTTCAATACACGAAATTGAAAAAGAAGGAAACGTATATACTTCCTGCAACAATTCTTTGATTACAAAATTCTCGTTAAATAATGGTTATATCGAAGAAAAAGCTAGCGCAAAAGTGGAAGGTACCGTTTTGAACCAGTTTTCAATGGACGAATATAACGGATATTTTAGAATAGTTACTACTATTAACTCTTGGACTTATACGGTAAATGACGACGGCAGTTCGACTTCGACTGGTAGCGGTTCCGAAACTTATAACAATCTATATATTTTGAACGAGAACTTGACCGTTGTCGGACAGCTTCAAAATCTCGCGCAGGGCGAAAGAGTTTATTCCGCAAGATTTGACGGTAATACAGGTTATATCGTAACGTTCAGACAAGTGGATCCGTTGTTCAGCATAGATCTTAGCAATCCCGCAAACCCGATTATTATGGGCGAATTAAAAATCCCGGGATTTTCCAACTATTTGCATAACTACGGCGACAATTTGCTGTTTGGTCTTGGCAGAGACGCCGACGAACAAACAGGCGGAGCGGGCTATATCAAACTTTCTATGTTCAATACAAGCGACAAAACAAACGTAACCGAAGAACATTCCCTTATCATTGACGGAATGTATTACTCCGAAGCGTCATATAACCACAAGGCTATACTGATTAACTATGAAAGAAATATTATCGCCTTTCCCGCAGACAATGTTTATTTGGTTTATTCATACGACGCTGAGCAAGGATTTGTGCAATTAGCCGCGCTGGATTTGACAAATGGCGGATATGACTGGTATTGGGGAAGTATGAGAGGTCTTTATATCGGCAATGTGCTTTATGTATTCTCTAATAACGTTATGATAAGCTACGATATGCAAAACTTCAAGGAAATATATTCCATGCAAATTGAGGAAGCTGATCCTTCCAAATAATTAAGCAAAATTTACCTTTTTATGCTAGAAATAAAAAACGACGGTTAATAAATACCGCCGTTTTTTTATTTAATTAAATTAGTATTTTTTTAAAAGTTATACAAAAATTCATTTCCTTATTATCATATAAATTTCGCAAAAGGGGGTTATAATAATAAAATATAAGGAGAACTTATGCTAAAATTAAAAAACATTACAAAAATTTATCCTGTCGCAAATAATAACGACGTAGTGGCTTTGGAAAATATTTCGGTTAATTTTCGGGAAAACGAATTCGTATGCGTGCTTGGTCCGTCAGGCTGCGGCAAGACGACTTTATTAAATATTATCGGCGGACTTGACCGTTACACCGAAGGCAACCTTATTATTAACGGAATTTCAACAAAAGACTATAAAGACGGAGATTGGGATACATACAGAAATAATTCCATCGGTTTTGTCTTTCAAAATTACAATCTTATACCGCACCAAACGGTTTTGGAAAACGTAGAGCTTTCGCTAACATTGGCGGGAGTATCAAAAAAAGAAAGGATTGAACGCGCGAAAAAAGCTTTGGAAGAAGTCGGTTTATTAAATCAAATTCATAAAAAACCAAATCAGCTTTCGGGCGGACAAATGCAGCGTGTTGCGATTGCCAGAGCATTGGTCAACAATCCCACGATAGTTTTGGCCGACGAGCCGACGGGCGCCGTCGACAGCGTTATGAGTATTCAGATAATGGAGTTACTCAAAAAAATCGCCGAAACAAGACTTGTCGTTATGGTAACGCATAACTCCGAGCTATCGGATAAATACGCAACCCGAATAGTGAAACTATTGGACGGCAAAATCGTCGACGACACAAAACCGCTGGAAGATATAGCGGAAGTCAAAAAAGAAAAACCGAAGAAAAAATCAGGCATGAGCTGGTTTACTTCATTAAAACTCAGTTTGAAAAACTTGTTCAGCAAGCGTGGCAGAACTTTTATGACGAGCTTTGCGGGAAGCATAGGCATAATAGGCATAGCCTTGGTGCTTTCTGTGGCGAACGGATTTAACCTTTATATAGACAGTTTGCAGCAAAACACTCTTGCGTCTTATCCGTTAACCGTGTATTCGTCTATACTGGACAGAAGCTCGTTAATGGATAATTTCGGACCCAGCGACGATGAAGGCGCATATTTACCACTAGACGAAACGGGTATAACCGCGTCCGCCATGATAACGTACGAGGATTTTGCTTCCGCGCAGCATGAAAACAAATTTACGCAAGAATATTTGGATTATATAAACTCAAAAATATTAAACGCCGTTGACGAAGACGGCGATCCGATAGAACTTGTCACCTCAATAGAATATAATTACGGAATTGTTGAAAATCTGTTCACATCGAATAACGGCACCGTAAGAAAACTTTCCATACCCACATATTCGATGGAAGAAATGATGGTCAATATGGATATGTCAAAACTTATGCAATATGCCGAATCATATTCGTCCACCCATAGCGGCGTTAACTGGGACAAGTTGCTTGATAATGACGAATTTATGAAAAACAATTACGATGTTTTGGCTGGCGCGTATCCTACCGAATACAATCAGCTTGCTTTGATTTTAAATTCTAAAAATCAGATTGATAAATCCGTATTGCTAGCTCTCGGTTTTTCCGACGAAGAGATTTCGGCTGGCTTTGACGCAAGCGATTTTTTGGGAATGGAATTTAAACTCGTGCCGAATGAAGATTATTATACCGCAACTACGAGCGATACACCTTACGGTAAAATGCTGACGTTAACGCCTAAAACACAGGAAGAATACGCTTCAATATATTCTAGTGAAAATGCTATAACGCTAACTATTACAGCGATATTAAGAGTGAATGAAGACGCCACAAGCGACTTTTATGAAACGGGCATCGTTTATACACAAGACCTTTCTAATAAACTTCGCGAAACGGAATCGGAAGGAAGTTTGGTAAGTTTACTTGAAAGCAGCGATATTATTGTGATAAATAACGGCACGTATCCAACAGTCGCAAGCAAAGACGGAACAGAAATATTTAATTTCGGCACGACAGTAGTAAGAACGAACGAATCTTGGGACAACGTGGAAAAACTTTTGGGCGCGGACAATATGCCCCGCTCGATATCTTTTTACGCTCGCGATTTTGAAGCGAAAACCGAAATAATAAATATATTGACGGCATATAACGAAGGACTCGCGGAAGAGGACCAAATCCGTTTTTCCGATACTACTTCGCTTATCACATCGTCAATGGGTACGGTTGTCGACGCTATTTCCACCGTTTTGATAGTATTCGCGGCGATATCGCTGGTGGTTTCATCAATAATGATAGGCATAATAACTTACGTATCTGTCGTTGAGCGTACCCGCGAAATAGGCGTGCTTAGAGCTTTGGGCGCTCGCAAAAAAGATATTTCAAACGTCTTTATTGCGGAAACTTTCGTCATTGGGCTTATGGCGGGAATGATGGGGGTTATCGTATCGTATCTATTGACTTTTGTGATAAACTTGATAGTAGCCCGCTTGTTCCCATTGCTAAGCAATCTCGCGCAGTTAAGCTTTTTGTATCACGCTTTGCCATTGGTGATAATCAGCTTTATTTTGACTATGATTGCGGGTATAATCCCAGCTCGAATTGCTGCAAAGAAAGACCCCGTCATCGCTTTGAGAACGGAATAAATATAATAAATCTAATTAAAATAAAAGACCGATATTTAAGCGGTCTTTTTATTTTTTTATGTAACATTAATACATAAAGCCAAGAAATTTTATGTTATAATTAATAAAACGGCAAAGAGTGAAAGGAGAAAAAATATGAATCAAACAGCTTTTTACAATTTGTCTTACGGCGTTTACGTCGTTTCCACTTTGGACGGCGAAAGACCGACAGGATGCGTCGCGAACAGCGTTATGCAAATAACCTCCGAGCCGCCTCTTATCGCGTTGAGTATAAACCACGATAATTTTACAAATCCCTGTATCGCAAAAACAAAGAAATTTTGCATTAACGTGCTTGGTGAAAAAATCAATCCGCTAATTATAGGTCTTTTCGGCTTTCGTTCGGGTAAGGATTTTGATAAATTCAAAACAGTAGAGTACGAAATAAAACAAAATATGCCCGTTCTTTCCGAAGGCTGCGCTTATTTTATTTGCGAACTGGTAGGCAAAACGGAAACGGACACACATACTGTTTTTATAGGCAAAGTCATTGACGCCGACGTTTTTTCGGAAGATACTCCTATGACGTATTCGTATTATCAACGGGTTATAAAAGCAAAAACGCCAAAAAACGCGCCTACGTATATAAAAGAAAACAAATAGAAGGAAAATATTATGAGTAAAAAAATTACTAGCAAAGTAACGTGGGTCGGCAAAACCGACTGGGAACTGAAAAAATTTCACGGTGACGAATTTTCAACGCACAGAGGCTCGTCGTATAATTCTTATCTTATCAAGGACAAAAAAACCGCCCTTATCGATACCGTTTGGATGCCGTATGACAAAGAGTTTGTCAGTAAACTCAAAAAAGAAATCGACTTAAATAAAATCGATTTTATCATAGCAAATCACGGCGAAGTTGACCACAGCGGCTCGCTGCCCGCTTTGATGAGCGAAATCCCCGATACCCCGATTTACTGCACGGCGAACGCTGTAAAATCAATCAAAGGTCAGTACCATAAAGACTGGAATTTTATCGTTGTAAAAACAGGGGACAAGCTAAACTTAGGCGAAAGCGAATTGACTTTTATTGAAGCGCCGATGCTGCATTGGCCCGACACTATGTTTAGTTATTTGAGCGGCGAAAATATTTTGTTCAGTAACGACGGTTTTGGTCAGCATTTCGCAACCGAGTCGCTATTTAACGATACCGTGGACCCCAGCCAGTTATACGAAGAGGCTTTGAAATATTACGCGAATATTTTGACTCCGTTCAGCGTTATGGTGACGAAAAAAATCAAAGAAATAATGCAAATGAATCTGCCTATCGATATGATATGCCCTAGTCACGGATTGATTTGGAGAGAAAACCCTGTCGAGATAATTAAGAAATATTTGGCGTGGGCTGACGGATATAAGGAAAACCAGATATCTATCGTTTACGATACGATGTGGAACTCCACTCGCAAAATGGCGGAGGCTATAGCTTGCGGTATCGAGCAAGCCGATAAAGACGTAACTATAAAACTTTTAAATTCGTCAAAAATCGACAAAACCGATATTATTACGGAAGTTTTCCGCTCAAAAGCTATTTTAGTAGGTTCGCCTACCGTCAATAACGGCTATCTGTATTCCACCGCGGGAATACTGGAGCTTATCCGCGGAATGAAAATGAAAAATAAATTCGCGGCGGCTTTTGGCAGCTACGGTTGGAGCGGCGAGTCGGTGAAAATGATTAACGAAGAATTAACGAAAGCGGGCTTTACTTTAATCGACGAAGGTTTCAAAACGATGTGGACGCCCGATGAAGACGTCATGGAAAAATTACGCGAATACGGCAGAAATTTCGCGGCAAAACTGCCCGAATAAAATAAATAAATAAAAATAAAGGAGATAAAAAATATGAAACAATACAAATGTTTGATTTGCGGATACATTTACGATGAAACGCAAGGCGACCCCGATAGCGGAATAGCGGCGGGAACAAAATGGGAAGATATACCCGAAGATTGGGTTTGCCCTCTTTGCGGAGCGAGTAAAGACCAGTTTGAAGAAATTTAAATTTTATTCAAAATTACATAAGGTATGAACAATTTGAAATTTACTTTTAAGTGTGTTTAGCATTTATAATTAACATTAAAAAACCGCGTTTTATAACGCGGTTTTTCATTTTTATTAAAATTAAGTTATTTATTTTCCCTGTATTCAAGACTTTTTTTGATAAAAGATTTAAACAGCGGATGCGCTTTGTCGGGGCGGGATAAAAATTCGGGATGGAACTGAACTCCCACAAAAAACGGATGTTTTTCTATTTCCACCGCTTCCACGAGTTTGCCGTCGGGGCTTGTGCCGCTTATAGTCAAGCCGTTTTGCGTCATTATTTCGCGGTAATCGTTATTAAATTCATATCTGTGGCGGTGACGCTCGGAGATTTCTTTTTTACCGTAAACCGAACGCAAAACAGTATCGGGTTTGATTTCGCACGGATACGCGCCAAGTCTCATCGTGCCGCCTTTATCTTGTTTTGAGTTTTGGTCGGGCATAAGGTCAATGACTTTGTGTTGCGTCTTTTTGTTAAATTCCGCCGAATCAGCGTCGGCAAGACCGCAGACGTTGCGGGCAAACTCTATTACCGCCGTTTGCATACCAAGGCATATTCCAAAATACGGAATGTTATGCGTTCTTGCGTAATTCGCCGCTACAATTTTGCCCAGTATGCCTCTGTCGCCAAAACCGCCTGGAACAATTATTCCATCCGCGCGTCCCAGGATACTTTCAGCATTTTCATAAGTCAGACTTTCTGATTCAATCCAGTTTATATTTACTTTCGCGCCGTTTTCATAGCCGCCGTGACGTAATGCTTCGGAAACCGATAAATAAGCGTCGCGCATTTTAACGTATTTTCCGACAAGAGCGATATTAACGGGTTTTACCGCGTTTTCAATGCGGTTAAGCATTTCTTTCCAAGGGGTCAGATTGATAGGTTTCGTTTTTATGTGAAGTTCTCTGCACACGATTTCAGACAGATTTTGATTTTCCAGCATTATCGGCGCGGAATAAATAGTGGGGACGGTAAGACTGTCGATAACGCAATCGGGCTTGACATCGCAGAACAAGCTGATTTTTTTGCGGGTGCTGTCGTCGAGCGGAAAATCACATCGGGTAATGATGATATCGGGTGAAATACCCATACTTCTGAGCTCTTTTACGCTGTGCTGTGTGGGTTTTGATTTTTGTTCGCCGCTGCTTGCGATAAGCGGAACAAGCGTAACGTGTATATAAAGACAGTTTTCACGTCCCACGTCGCCCGATATTTGGCGTATCGCTTCCAAAAACGGCTGACTTTCAATATCGCCTATGGTGCCGCCGATTTCCGTCATAACTACATCGGCATTCGTCTTTTTGCCTACGGCGTGAATAAAGTCTTTTATTTCGTTAGTTATATGCGGAATAGTCTGAACGGTTTCGCCAAGGTATTCGCCCCGACGTTCTTTATTTAATACGTTCCAAAAAATTTTGCCTGTCGTGAGATTGCTGTAACGGTTGAGATTGACGTTAATAAATCTTTCGTAGTGACCAAGATCAAGGTCGGTTTCCGCTCCGTCTTCGGTGACGAAAACTTCCCCGTGCTGATAAGGACTCATAGTGCCCGGGTCGATATTTATATAAGGGTCCAGCTTTTGAGCGATGACATTTTGTCCGCGGCTTATTAGTAGTCTTCCGAGCGAAGCCATAACTATCCCTTTGCCAAGTCCCGAAACAACGCCTCCCGTAACGAAAATATATTTAGTCATATTTTTAACCTCCACCTTCAATCTCAAAACATTTTAAACAATACCATATTTTTAGTTTTTTTTCAATAATTTGAAGCAAAAAACAA
>ERZ795053.7899-NODE-7899-length-10126-cov-4.460034_pt1 | contig 10126 bp, 11 predicted proteins | sample MGYA00375137_ERZ795053 | MGnify/ENA primary metagenome ERZ795053 (study PRJEB30182, sample SAMN05720284) | activated sludge metagenome | isolation source: Anaerobic digester | place: Hong Kong | collected 2014-12-17 ... | reverse complement strand
GGGTGATGCATATTGCCGAGATCCCAGCCGCGTAGCTCCTACCCTGAAACAGAAAGCCCGCCTTGCGGCGGGCCCTTTTTATTTCATTGGGAGGCAGCGTCTTGCTTGAAAGCAGCGTTACTCCTTGGGAATGATGGTGACCTTTCGATGGTCTCCCTCTCCCACACTCTCAGTAGTGACCAGCGGGTTATCACGCAACGTGATATGGACAATGCGCCTTTCGTTGGGAGGCATGGCTTCCAACATCACCGGCTTTCCCGTACTGACGGCTCGATCCGCCATCCGGTTGGCGAGGCGAGCAAGCTGCTCTTCGCGCCGTGCACGGTATCCCTCCACATCCACGATTACGTTCACCCAGCGGTGTAACCGGTGATTGACCATCAGGCGGGTCAGGTATTGGATGGAAGAGAGAGTTTCCGCTCGCCGGCCGATGAGAATGCCCAGGTCCTCGCCTTCGATGTTCAGAACCAGAGGCGCGTCCTGTCCCTCATCCAGCACACCACGATACTCAGTCGTCTGGACGGATGCCTTGACTCCCATTCGGTCCAGCAATCCTTGTAAAAGCTCCGCCGCGACATCTTTGGGGTCCGCCCCGTCACCTGGTGCTGCTGATGGCTTCGGCTCGACCGGTTTTTCTGGCTTGGGCGGCGCCTTGGGTGCTTCAGGCTGCTGAACAGTTGCCTCAGGCTGAGTCTTGACTGTCGGCCGCGGGGGCGGCGCTGCAGTCTTTTCGGGCGGCGGTGGCGACGCGGGCTTGGAGGTCTTCTTGCCAATGGGCGTGATCCTCACCCGCGCGTCTTCGGCGCCAAAACCAAGCAAGCCCCGGCTTCCCTTGCTCAATACCTCGATTTCGACTTGCTCCTCAGTGAGCTTCAGTATTGCCAGCCCTGTTTCGGTGGCTTCCTCGGGGGTTCTGCCACGGAACTCGTTGCCTTCCGATGACGTCATATCCTACCTCTTCTTTTTGCGCATCTTGCGCCGCCGGCCAGCCGACGTTTCATCGGTAGCTCCGTTTATGCTGGTCGTCGTTCCAGTAGTTGTGATTACCGCTCCCTTTGCAGACGACGCACCGCCCGTGCTAACCGCCGGAGCGGTCTTCTTAGCAGGAAGCAGTCCAGACCAGCCAGTTGCCAGGCCTTGCTGGATGATTTGCAGAATGTTTGACGTTACCCAGTACAGCGACAGACCTGAAGGTACGATGAGGGTGATGTAACCGAACATCACGGGCATCAGCATCATTACCGTGTTGGCCGACCCGCCGCCAACCGACGGATTTGAAGCCTGGCTCATCCGCTGCATGATGAACTGCGTAACAATGTAAACGATGGGCAGTATCAGGAAGGGTAATACGGCGGGCGACAGAAGATGTGCAGGCGTAATAGGTTGCAGCCACGCCATGCCTTGCCCGTACTCTGGATACGCCAGATTCGGTATCCACAGAAATGGCTCGTCCAGTTTAGGGCCGAGTAGAAGCAGTGCATAATAGAACGCAAATAGGAAGGGCATCTGAATCACCAACGGCAGACATCCGCCAGCCGGATTCACTCCCTCTTCCTTGTACAGCTCCATTTGTTTCTGCGCCAGCTTCTCGCGATCCTTGCCGTACTTCTCCTGAATCTCCTTCATCTTCGGCTGGATCGACTGCATCTTCTTCATGGACTGCATTTGCTTCCGCGTGAGCGGATATAGTGCAGCACGAATCAGGATCGTCACCAGGATAATGGCCAAGCCATAGGACGCCAAACCAAGAGGCGTAAGAATGTAATTGTAGACACCCTCAATCAGCAACTCAAGCGGCTTCGCCAACCAAGCAATCCAGGTTGGCGCCGTCACAGAACCATCAGTTCCTATCTGAGGAGCACAACCGCTGGCTATCAACATCACGACAACCAGCAGCAGTAACAGGCTCAAGACCCGTTTTCGAGGCATCAAACTAACTTCTTTCATCACAAGGATTCTAGGGGACCGGATCGTATCCGCCTGGGTTAAAGGGGTGGCAGCGGCTAATCCTGCGCGCCCCCATCCAAAGACCCTTCAGTGCGCCGTAACGATCAACGGCCTCCAGCGTGTATTGCGAACACGTTGGCTCGAAGCGACAGTTGCTCCCGAGACCCGCTGATATGTAATGCTGATAGAAGGTTATGATCGCGATGACAATTCGCTTCATGGGTTTCGTCCAGTCATTGCGCCCCATACGCGCCGACTCATCAACTATACATTCTCGGACGCGGCCGTGATTAGGTTGGCCAAGTGCAGCAGTCTTTCGATACTGCTTTCAATCTGGGTGTAAGCTGCCTGCGCGATGGGCACCTTGGCGATAAACACCACGTCGTAGCCGGGAACAATATCCAGCAAACGCAACCGGACTACCTCGCTTGCGCGCCTGCGAACCCGGTTGCGAACCACGGCTCGGCCTACTCGCTTGCTGACCGAGAACCCAAAGCGACTGATCGGCAATCCGTTTGGCAACACACAGATCACCAAAAGGCGATCCGACCAACAGTTGCCGTTTCGTCGGATCTGCTGAAACTGGGAGCGTTCGGTCAGTCGATGGTCCCGCTTCAACGGCTAGTAGTCGCGCTTACGGTAGGTCAGCGCCGGCGCAAGGCGCTTCCGTCCGCGTTGGCGGCGGCGCTTGATCACATTTTGGCCGTCAGAAGTGCTCATGCGGCTGCGGAAACCATGTACACGCAGGCGTCTGCGTACCTTTGGCTGAAAAGTTCTCTTTGGCATTTCTAAGCTGCGCTCCTATTGTTCTTTTCCAGTTTTATGTATCGCAGTCACAAGCGACACAAAGGACTGCGTTCCTGCAATAAACAGCAAAAAACGGGTGAGGTTTTGTCGGCGCCTCGCCCGCTTTCGCTTGCTGTCAGCCCGGGATTGCCGGTTACCCCGGCGCCCCGATATTATACCGCCCGGACAATGTCCCGTCAAATCGTTAGTTCTTCGGTAGGTGTGTCGCGGCCCGGATTATTTTGGGTTGGTACGATAAGTCCGACGATGCGCTCGATCAGATCCAAGACGACCGTCTGGCGGAAGCCTGCAATAACCGCTATTACCGCCGGAACAAGTCGGGCACCCATCGATCCAACGCCCACTGTCGGCGTAGCATCGACGACCAGGAAACCGGCGCCCATGATGAGGAATACGATTCCACCTAGCACCATTCCGATCAAAGGCTGGGTGTAATACCACAGATTCTCGATCGGTTCATAGTCCCGCTGCACTGAGATGTGGTAGTACAGAGACCACATGGCGCTGGTCGCTCCACCGATTCCACCCCAGGCGAGGGTGCTAATAAACAGCACAGCCCACCCCACTGATTCGCTGGCACTGGGAACACCCAGAAGGTAGGCAATCCAGCCCTCGAAATTCGCACCATTTACGGTCGTGATCAACGCAATAATTGACAAGACAACCAGCCAGCCCGTCTGGTAAATCAGCAGCCTGGGCCAGTAACGGCTCCCCTCTTCGATGCTTTGCCGGACCTGATGCACGCGGGCTTGAACCTGGCGAACATAGAATTCCGCTTCCGCGTATTGTTCAGGATCCTTGAGCAAGATAATACGTGCTTTACGCAGGATTTCGAAAGCAACGGTGATCTCACGTCGTTTGCCGCTGAAAAGCGCCGTGACGTCCTCGTAAAGCTGGTCGATCTGCTTATCAAGCGCGCGCAGGTCGCTCTTGGGAAGCCGATTGAGTATTTCTTCGACTTCTTTGCGGGACATCGCAGGCAATTCGCGATCTACCAGCGTTGCAGACAGCTCACCATCTTCAGGGTCGGAGTGGCTTCCGCTCAACGTCGTGACAGGTCCGCTGACAGTCACGCCCGGAGGGGCCACCTTTCGGGGTTGTCCGTTTTCACTGACAACCGGTGTTTCAGTCGACTCGGATCCGATAGGTTGGTCGGACATAATTTCTTCCTCCGAAACTTCTACGGAGTCTGTGATAAATGGAGGTGATGGATGGTCGTTGATAACGAGCACCGGTTGGACAGGTTGCTCAGTCAAGGGTACCCCGGCGTCAGCCTGTTGTCCAGGCACCGGAGGCACATCGAGTTCGAGTTCCAAATCGATCTCGGCATCGCTGGTGCCAACGGCAAGGGTGTGGTCGGTGTGAGCCTGAGAATCAAACTCATTCTTTGCCGGTTCATCGACAGGTGCATCGCCCGAAAATGGCTCATCAGGCAGTGGAGGAACATCGAGTTCAATTTCTGGCAAGTTGTCATTGCGGGTGGCTTCCGGCGGCACCGCGATTGTGTCCCATTGGCTGGTGCTACGCGACGGTTGCGTCATCAATGTCTGTTGTCGCTTTTGAAGTTGAACGCGCAGGAACGCTTCGGCGGCCATGCGCAGGAATTGATCGACATCGGCTTCAGTAACAGTGGCTGCATCTGGATCACCGTTCGCGTGCAAACTGGCGGTCATCGCGTCAGGCTGGCGACCAGGTGTTTCTGTCGCGCTGGCCTGAGATGCCGCAACGTGTTTCGCGCTTTTGGAGCTGGCAACAGGCGATTCTGGCTTACTACGAGAGATCGCCTCATCGTTGCCGAAAAGCAAATCGATGCCTCTTCCAAATAGCTCTGGGCCGCTGCCCTTCACTGTTGCCTTTGTCGGTGTCATAACTTGCTAGCCTGACGATGTCCAGTCATCTTTCACCTGACCGATTTGCCTGGCGCAATATCGGTTTTTGCTGAAACATGCACCATTATAAACGCATGTTTTCGGACGTTTTCACCGACCCCATTATATTACGGTAAATTGTATATGTCAAGTAGTTGCAGAATCGACCACCGCGCCTCCATGTGTTCTGGATCGAGATCGTCTCTGGTTTTCAGATGGCATGCACTGAAAGAATTGCGTTGGCTGGGTGGTTTCGAAAGTTCGAATATGTAGATTGATGCGGCGTGTCGAGGTCGGCGGTGGCTATGAAGCGTAGAGTCCAGCGATGTCAGCTGCAGTCCAGCGTCCATCCCCGTGCTTTCCCCAGGCGAGCACTTTGTTCACCCTGATTTCGATCAGCGTTGAATAGTCGGTATCGTTCGCAGGATCCCAATCGTACTTGACCTTGAAAAAACCTGCCACCTCAGGCGAAATCGTCTGCTTCAGCAGCGCCACGCCTTCGATGATGAACGGATCAAACGGGTCAGGCAGAGCGACGACCACATTCGGGTTGCTGGCAATGTTTCCAACTTTGACAGCGTTGTCCTTGGTGACGATGTACGCCCGTCCGTTCGTCCAAACATGCCAAACAGGCACTGAGTGCACGCGGCCATCAGGGCGCACGCTGCTGATCCAACTGCATTCTGCAGCGGCAAAGCGTGCAAGCAAGCTCTCCAGCGTTGTCAATGATGCCATGGTAGTTTCCAAGCACAGTCACATTAGCGTCGGTTTGTCAGGTAAACCGGGTGAAGCACGGTGATCATTCTGGCCAATTGACGTGCCACGACTTGAAGATAATCAGGAGAATAGGTCTCCAGCGGCACGGTTTCATAGACCTTGGTCCAGCCCTTATCCCACAGCTCCGCTTCGACCTCGTCTCCCAGTTCCGCCTTGATTTCGATCATCCGTGCCGCGAATATGCTCAGCAAGCGGTGATTGTCGTCTGCGTTTTTGCTTTCGAAGTGAAAGCCGATCTCCAGTCGATCTCCTAGACGAATCGGTACGCGGGCGACTTCGTAGTGAAAGCGCGGGTCGTCGTCGTACAACTGCACACCGATACTCCACAGCCGTCCACGCCGTAGGTGGAAGGAGTTTTCCAGATAGCGGATTACAGCATCTGGCATCGCTGCCATGAACTCACTGCTGCGCATGGTTCCACATCAGCCAGTCGTCTTAGCCAACGAGCCATCCAGACCAAGAACAGTTGCGTTGTCCTGCAGGGCAGACAAAACCAGTGCGATATGTTCATCGAGTTCCTCGCCCAACTCCGCGGTAAACTCCTCGATCTCGTGCCGGTTGATGGCTGCTGCGAACGCTTTGTCCTTCCACTTCTTGCGTACCGACTTGACAGTCACATCCCGCAGATCTTTGGAGGGACGCACGTAGCCGACCGCCATGATGAGACCAGTCAACTCGTCCACTGCCACCAGAGCGCTGTCCATTCGCCCGGCACGCGGAATGCCGAGATACGGGGCGTGCCCCTCCACGGCATGGATCAGTGCTTCGGGATAATCCAGTTCATGAAACAACCGTAGCTCGGTACGAGGGTGTCCGTTTACCGGGTCGTCCATGTCAGGGTAGCGCTCAAAGTCCAGGTCATGAACCAGCCCGGTGATGCCCCAGAGCTCTTCGTCCTCGTCGTATTTGCGTGCATACGCTCGCATGGCTGCTTCCACCGCAAGCATGTGTTTTCGCAGGCTGTCCGACACGACCCACTCACATACCAGATCCCAGGCCGTTTCACGAGTTGGTAAGGACATATTACAAACCTCCAGATAAGTTTCGAGAGCGACGCAATTCTATCACCACTCAGCAGATCAATCAAGCGACACGAATTGACACACCGAACGCATGTTCGTATAATATCGATGTCGTTCGCATTACGCATACCAGCGCCTGAGTTTCTACAACACCAGCGACTTTTGAATTCCGTCAGAACGAGGCAAAACTACACCTCATGCACGTTCAGACTTCTCTTGATCTCTATGACAAGGTGAGCCTGCTTGGCCAGCAAGCGCAGTATGACTTGTGCGAAGCGCAAGGCCAACCAGTCCCTGTGACCAGTCCTAGCGCGTTGCCTGCCAACATTCCCGATGTCACGCAGTCAGTGTCCACCGTGGTCGGCGCTGGAGGCAGACCGGTACCGCTGCTGAAAATATTGCAAACCAGTGCGTGCGAGAAGAATTGTTATTACTGTCCGTTTCGTGCCGGACGGCGAATGCGGAGAGCGACATTAACATCGGATGACCTGGCGGCAGCCTTTAGTCAAATGGTGCAGAAGCGGCTGGTAGACGGCCTGTTCCTCAGTTCCGGCATCATCGGCACTGTTCGTACCATGGACCGGATGCTGGAGACGGTCGAACTGGTGCGACACAAATATGGCTGGCGCGGCTACGTTCACCTCAAGATTTTGCCTAACGCCGAGGAGGCACAGATCGAACGCGCCGCTCAACTCGCCGACCGGCTTTCGGTAAACCTGGAAGCCCCTAACGAGGAACGCCTTGCCAGACTTGCGCCTAAGAAGGATTTCGATCACGGGCTGGTGGAACCGTTGGAGCGCGCCTGGAAAATCGTACGCCGGCTGCGCAACGCAGGCCAGCGAGTAGCCAACGCTGGGGCTACTACTCAATATGTCGTCGGTCCGGCCGGTGAAAGCGACCAGGAACTCCTCTTCACAAGCCAGCGCCTTTACCGCCAGGTCGGACTGCGACGCGCCTATTATTCAGCCTTCAGTCCGATAGATGATACGCCGCTGGAAGGGGAGAAACCCACGGCGCCGCTTCGGGAACACCGGCTGTATCAGGCAGATTTCTTGCTGCGCCAATATGGATTCGACGCCACGGAACTGCCGTTCGACCAGGAAGGCAATTTGCCGCTTGAACAGAACCCCAAAGAATCGTGGGCCGCTGCGCACCCCGAGTTCTTTCCGCTGGAAGTCAACCGTGCTTCGCAATCTGCCCTGTTGCGCGTGCCTGGCATTGGCCCCCGCGGTGCAGCCGCGATTATGCAAGCACGCCGCGGCGCTAACCTACGCACTCTGGATGATCTGCGCAAACTGGGTATTCGTGCCGACCATGCCGCGCCATATGTGCTAATCAGCGGACGGGCGCCCCAGTATCAATTGCGGCTATTTACATGAGTACTGGGTGTCCAGGCCAGACGAAGATTCAAAAGACGGACCCGCTGGTCCGTCTTTTGAATCTTCCGGTTGTATTAGTTCCCCGATGAAGTGCGTGGCAGCCAGCGACGTTTGCTGTGTGACGAACGCTTGCGCGAGCGCCGGCCATCATTGTTGTTTTCGTCACCGTAGGTGTAATCCCGATTGTAGTAATAATAGTAGTATCCACCGGCTTGTGGCCGCAGGCGATTGAGCGCCACGCCCAGAATGTGTGCGCCGACCTTATCCAGCGACTCCTTCGCGTTGATAGCCCAATCCCGACGTGTCGCTCCCGCATCAATTACCAGGACCACACCATCCATCTGGCGCGCTAGTATCGCGGCATCGGTGACAGCCATCACGGGAGGACTGTCGAACATCAGCACATCCACCTGGTCTTGCAAGGATTCGATCAGCGCCGCAAACTTGGCAGAACTCAGCAATTCAGCGGGGTTTGGGGGCAAAGGGCCGGTTGTCAGAATCTGAAGGTTGTCGATCTTGGTCTGCTGCAAGAACCCGCCATGTGAGGGATGCTCTTGAAGCAGTGCGTTCGTGAGACCGGCATTGTTTGGTACCTGGAAGATGCGGTGCAGGGTGGGACGGCGCAGATCTGTGTCCAACACCACAACCCGCTGGCCCTGTTGCGCAATTACGACTGCCAAATTGGCCAATGTAGTACTCTTGCCCTCTGAGGGACTGGAACTTGTCACCATCAGTCTTCGCGGTGGATTATCCAGCGACGAAAACTGGATGTTGGTGCGCAGGACACGGAACGCTTCTGCAGCCGGAGACTTGGGATACAGCGCAGTTACCAGTCTTTCATCGGGATTATCGCCTTCAATGCGGGCGATAGCGCCCAGCGTCGTCACATCCAGCGCATCCTTGATGTCGTCAGGAGTCTTGAGGGTGTCGTCCAGGTAGTCCAGCAGGAATGCTGCGCCGGCGGCCAGCAGGAAGCCAATCGCAGCCGCTAACAGGATGGTCATACCCTTGTTCGGGCCAATCGGGGTAGTTGGCAACGTGGCTGGCTCGACTACATTGATCGTGTTGACGCCGCCCTCCAGAAAGGACAGCAGCGACGCATAGTTTCCCTGGTAGCTGTTCAGTTTTTGCTCCAGAGCGTTGATCTGCGTCTGTGTGTCCGCGATCTGGCGAGCGCTGAACATACCGGCCAACTGCTGCTGGAGATCGTCGATACGCGCCTTGGTTTCATCGATATTGGTCTCGAGTTCCTGCAGTTGGCGAGTAACGAATTCACGTCTATCCTGGCGCGTGCGGTCGGAAGCGGACGGACTCTGCAAAATCAACTGATTGGCTAACTCTGCCGCAACCGCCTGTGCGCGCACCGGGTTTGTGTCTACGACCCGAATCTCCAGCAACTGCGTGTTCGGCACCAGTTGCACCGTGTACTCCGGCAGCCAACTCAGGCCAAGAGCCTCCATGGTTGTTCCACGCACCAGGTCGCGTTTGGCGATCTCCGCGTAGGTCTGGGCCAGTTGTTGGCCCAGCCAAACATCATTGCCCGTTGGATTTGGATTCTCAAGTGTCTGGCCAACCATCAAGCTAGTCTTTGCAGCGTAGATGGGAGCCTGCTGACGGGTTGCCAGAAAACTTGCCGCGGTGGCGACCAGCGTTGCCAGAACAATCAGCCAAAGCCACTTACGAAAGGTGTTGAAATACTGCCGAAGTTCCATTTGCTACCTCACCCAGATTGGATCCCAATCATTAGTCGCACTGTTGAGCAGTCGCCGCTGGTTGCTGCCATCAGCATTCATGATCCAGAGCTGGTTTCGTCCATCGCGATTGGTATAGAAAATGATCTGCCTGCCATCTGGCGACCATGTCGGGTGTTTCTCCCAGGCCGACGTGTCTGTGAGTCGATTGGTATTCGTGCCGTCGATGTCTATCGTATACAACTCATCGTTACCCGACTCGTTCGACACAAAAATCAACTTGTTGCCAGCTGGCGACCACGCCGGATCGTACGACACACCGGTCAGGGTCGTAACCTGCTTGATTGTATCATAGATGAGATCTTGCAGGTATATTTGCGGTGTTCCCTGGTCGTTTGGCTGCACGAAGATTTTCGCATTGCCGTTGGGAGCCAATGCAGCTTCATCTGTAGCCTGCTGATAAACAGCCGCATCCGCCAGAGGAGTCACATCTGCCTCGGTGCATCCATCCGGACGGGTGATGCACTGGGTGTCGATGCCAAAATAGCGCGGCTCACCAAGCCGGTCAGATACGAACAGAAGCTGTCCGGCAGACGACTGTACAGGCGAACCGTTCGCCTGGGTCACCGCAACGG
>ERZ795053.7898-NODE-7898-length-10128-cov-4.099772_pt1 | contig 10128 bp, 6 predicted proteins | sample MGYA00375137_ERZ795053 | MGnify/ENA primary metagenome ERZ795053 (study PRJEB30182, sample SAMN05720284) | activated sludge metagenome | isolation source: Anaerobic digester | place: Hong Kong | collected 2014-12-17 ... | reverse complement strand
GTTCAGCATGCCCTGGGATGACTATGAACTGACCCCCTACTGGGACGAGTATGTCGAAGGCAAGGACAGCTGGCGCAGTGGTGTGCTCAGCATCGTCCGGCAACTCGAGGACCTCGGCGCGAAGAGGCTGGACCGGCGCCAGGTACGCGCCGACCGGGAGGTGGAGAAGCTCGGCATCACCTTCTCGCTGCCCGACAGCGGCCTCGACCGTGCCTGGCCCTTCGACGTGGTGCCTCGAGCGATCCCCGGTGACGAATGGGATGAGATCGACGCAGGGCTGCGTCAGCGTGCCAATGCGTTGAACGCCTTCGTCGAGGATGTCTACTCCGATGCACGCATCCTCAGCGATGGCGTGGTTCCCGAACACCTTGTGCTGAACTCCGCGAACTACCGACCGGAAGCCCGCGGGATGCATCCGAGGTTCGGGGTGTGGGCCCACATCGCCGGGCTCGATATGGTGCGCGCTGATGAGGGCCGCTGGTTCGTGCTCGAGGACAACCTGCGCGTGCCGTCCGGGGTCGCCTACATGCTCGAGAACCGGTTCGTCAGCAAGCGCGTGATGGGGGACCTGTTCCACAACTCCTGGGTGCGCCCCATGGACGGCTATATCGAGAATCTGAGCCAGACGCTGTGGTCGCTGTCACCGCGGGAAGAAGCTACGGTCTGCATCCTGACCCCCGGCGTCTACAACGCTGCCTATCACGAGCATGCCTACCTCGCGCAGCAGCTCGGCGTGCACCTGGTGGAGGGCCGTGACCTGTTCGTCGATGATGATGACAAGGTCTACATGAAGACGATCGGGGAGCCGACGCAGGTCGATGTGGTCTACCGTCGTGTCGACGACGAGTTCCTGGACCCGGAGGTCTTCAATCCCGACTCCATGGTCGGCACGCCCGGACTCATGCGGGCGTGGAAGAGCGGCAACGTCGCCATCGTGAACGCGCCCGGCGCGGGAGTGGCCGACGACAAGGTGCTTTACCCATTCGTCCCCGACATCATCCGCTACTACTCCGGTGAGGAACCCATCCTGGCGAACGTGGAGACCTACTGGTGCGGCGACCCCGCGCAGCGTCGCGAGGTGCTCGCCAACATCGGGGACCTCGTCACGAAACCGGCGGCGGAGGGCGGTGGTCATGGCATCACCATCGGGCCGAGAGCCAGCGCCCGCCAGCTCGAGGTCGCCAGGCAGAAGATCCTGGACGACCCTGACGGTTGGGTCGCCCAGCCGGTGCTGCAGCTCTCGACGGTCCCCACACTGACCAACGAGGGCCTTGCACCACGACATGTCGATCTGCGGCCCTTCATCGTGAGTGGTGAGTCCACCTACGTGACGAGCGGCGGTCTGACCCGGGTCGCGCTGGAAGCTGGCTCGCTGGTGGTCAACTCCTCACAGGGAGGAGGCAGCAAGGACACCTGGATCGTCGACTCTCAGCACGTGTCCGGCGCGGCAAGGAGGGGGCAGTCATGAGGATTCCCAGCGACGACATCCTGAGGGAAGGAACCAGCATGAGGCTGCTCACCGGAGTGGCGGAGTCGCTGTACTGGGGCGCCCGTTACCTGGAACGCGCCGAGTCAACCTCGCGCATCGTTCTGCAGTACCTGGACGTCAACATGGACCTCCCCGACGCCCACGAGATACCGTGGCGTCCGCTGCTCCTGCTCACCGCACCCCCCGAGGGTGCCCCGTGGACTGAGAACCCCAGCGAGGACAAGGCCCTCGACTGGTTGCTCGTCGATCCGGACAACCTCGACGGTGTGGTCACCCTGCTCGGCAATGCCCGCACCAACCTGCGACGCTGCTGGTTCGTGGCGCCGCCCGAGATCTGGGAGTCCGCCAGTTCCATCAACCAGACCGCTGTCGCAGCAGCCGACGGCCTGCCCAGCCGGCCCGCCCGCTACGACTTCCTGCTCAACGTCATCTCCGACACCTCGCGGCTCGTCGCGGTGATGTCGGAGGACCTGAGCCGCAGTGAGGCATTCGCCTTCTGGCAGATGGGACGGGCCATCGAACAGGCGGGCATGACGGTGAGGGCGGTCCAGATCAAGGCGGATGCCTTCAGCAGTCGCGATCCCAAGTCCGAGTCGGCCTTCGACGACATCGAGTGGATGAGCCTGCTGAAGGCCCTGGTGGCGAATCAGATCTACCGGATGTCGGCCGGTGCCCGGGTCACCGCCGAGGACGCGATCGGGTTCCTGCTCACCAACCCGAGGTTCCCCCGCTCGGTGCAGCACTGCATGTCCGTGCTCGCGGATCTCGCTGCCACGCTGCCCGACGGTGAACCCATCGCGGCTGCGGCACTGGCGGTGCAGGAGCAGGCGCGCGGTGTCCCCGCCGACAACTGGCGCGCGGACCTGCCGGAGTTCCTGGAGTCGCTGGCGGTCGCGCTCACCGAGCTGAACAACCTGATCGAGGCGACCTACTGGCGCGCGGACGACTGAGCTCCCCGCCGCAGATCGGCTGCGAGGTCACACATACTCCACCGCAGCGGTTGCCCGCCCGTACATCGGAGCAGCGCTCAACCCAGCAGGCTCTGCGGCGGAAGTTCGAACCACCGCAGTGCCTCGAAGTCCTGGCGCAGCGAGCCCGGTGCGGGATCCTCCAAGGGTTCCGGAAGCGACATGAGCAGGTGTTCGGCCGCTCGGAGGTATTCGACAAGCTCCGACTCCGGGGCCCTGGGCAGCGGCTCGGGCAGATGCACCTCGCCGTCGGCGAAGCTCACATCGCTCAGGTGCATCGGCGGGTCGACAGAGCCGTCGCGGTGGTGCCACAGCCCGGTTGCCGGGTCGAACCGGTACTGGGGCAGCAGCCGATGGCCCAGTTCGGAGACCAGGGCCACGGATCTCACAATGTGCTGGAAGTTCGCCTCGGACAGGAAGTAGTTGAAGTTGACCCGGACCCAGCCCGGCTTGATGCCTTCGCAGCCCCGGGCGATCTCATCGGAGAACTCGTGGCTGGTTTCGAGATCGATGCCCAGCAACCGGTGCCCGTACGGGCCGGCGCAGGAGCAGCCCCCACGCGACTGAATACCGAAGAGATCGTTCAGGACAGCGACCACGAAGTTGTGATGCAGGTAGTTGCGCCGGGGTGACCGGATCACGAAACTGATGATCGAGAGCCGATCGGCAGAGCGGTTTCCGAGCACCTCAATGCCCTCGAACGGTTCCCAGGCCGCCATCGCCCGCCGTACGAAGTCCTGTTCCAGGCGTGCGATGGTTGAGGGCCCCACCGCCTGCTTCAGTTCGAAGACGATACCGGCCCTGATCGCTTCCACGATGGCTGGCGTGCCCGCCTCCTCCCGGTGCTCGATCGAGTCCAGGTAGCGATGTTCATCGGGGTTCACGAACATCACCGTGCCGCCTCCCACCGAGGCAGGCACGGCGTTGGTGAACAGCGCACGTTTGGCCACCAGAACACCGGGTGTCTGCGGGCCACCGATGAACTTGTGTGCGGAGATGAATACCGCATCCAGATCGGAGTCCGGCTGGGGTCCTCGCATCGAGATCGGCACATACGGTGCAGCGGCGGCGAAGTCCCAGAAGGACCAGGCGCCGTGTTCATGCAGGAGCGCCGCGATTCCCCGCGTGTCCGACAGGATGCCGGTCACGTTGCTGGCTGCGGAGAAGGAGCCGATCTTGAGGGGGCGCTCGGCATGGTTCTCGAGCTGTTCGCGGAGCACCTTCGTATCGATGTGGCCGTCGGGTGTCTCGGGGATCGTGACCACGTCTGCGATGGACTCCCGCCAGGGCAACTCGTTGCTGTGGTGCTCGTAGGGGCCGATGAAGACCACCGGGCGCTGCACCTGCGGGATCTGTTCGCGCAGGTGGTAGCGGCGGTCCAGGTCGTTGGGAATCCGCAGGTTCAGGACATTCACGAGCTCGTTGATGGCGCCTGTCGCCCCGGCGCCGGTGAACAGTACGACGTAGTCCTCGTCGGCGTTCAGGCACCGCGCGATCGTGGCGCGCGCCTCCTCACGCAGCCGGGTCGTCTGCAGTCCGGTGCCGCTGCTCTCCGTGTGGGTGTTCGCGTAGGCGGGCAGTACGCGAGAACGGATCACATCTTCGATGAAGTCGAGCGCCCGACCGCTCGCGGTGTAGTCGGCATAGGTGATCCGTCTGGGGCCGAACGGGCCGGGCATTGCCGTATCGTGTCCGATCACCCCGGCGCGGATACGTTCCAGTAGCCGGGGGCGTGGCAGTCCCGGGTCGGCTGGCGGGACATCAACCGGTCTCACGCCGCCAGCGTAGGACACGGTGGCCCTCGAGACGCAGGACTGGCGGTCATTGCCAGGGAGTCGGTCCCGATCGCGAGCCCAGGTTTCTGGTGGTTTGGGCCGTTCGGGGTTTGAACGGCCTTGCCGGCCCCCGGTAACGTGGGATTCGATGCCCCTCTCAGTGCACCAGTCCCAACCGCGCGCGCCGCGGACGGTAGTGGTCGGCCTGATGCTGCTGGTGCTGGCCAGCCTGTTGCTCATTCCGGCTCGAGGGGTTGCCGCTGGGCCCGAATCCAGGATCATGAGTGGGCGGGTCGTCTCGCCAGATGGTGATCCGATCGAGGGTCAGCCGGTATGCGTCGAGTTGTTGCCAGACACGACCTGCCTGGCGGTCACTGACGACCAGGGCCGCTACGAGATCAAGGTTGACAAGTTCTATCCGGCGCCGACGATCGGCTTCCCGGTGCTACCGGTCTGGCCGATCGTCAGCATCGGACGCGACTGGGACGACGACCCGTGGCGCACGGCAAGACTCGAAGCGGTGGAAGGACCGGAGGTTGTCACTGTCCTGGATCGGCGCGAGACCGTCGCGGGAGAGGTTCGCACCGAGGCCGGGAACGGTCTGGGTGGGGTGCAGGTCTGCGCAGCCGCCGCGCGACCCGATGGGGGAGCAGCTCGTGGTGAAACACCCACTGATGCGATCTGCCGCACCACCGATGACGACGGCAGCTACAAGGTTCCCGTCTCGGCGCCGGCTGAGGTTTTCGTCTGGGACCGACGCTTCCTCCCGGCCGATGCCGGTGCCACCCAACGGTCGTCTGAACCGGATGATGTGAAGCCCGGGCAGCGAAGCCAGCTCCTGGTGAAGCCTCTGCACAGGACCAGGGCGGTGACCATCCGAGGTGACGTGGGTAAGGCCGGGGTCCGGGTCTGCGTGAGCGTGGCGGACAGGCGTTCGGCCAAGGTCTGCTCCAAGCCCAGTACGCCGCAATACCGGGTCCGCATCCGGCCGTGGGTGCTGGACCCCGATCGTGCGTCGTCGATCCGCCTCAAGGTCGGCATCGGGGCGCGTCAGCGCGAACCGGTCCAGGTCTCGTTGGATCCCGGACGGGCCGTGGAACTCAACTGGGGTGCGCTCACGGTTGCCATGCCGGGCCAGCCCACCTACGCGTTCTGTGTGAGTTCCTCCCAGGCACTGCCGCCCACGACCTTCGGGATCGATACCAGTCCGTGGGAGGACTACTGCGAAGTCTTCAAGGGGTTCCCGGCCAGCTTCCCCAAGACGGAACAGTCCTACTTCTTCCGGGGTGAGCACAGAGTCAAAGTGGCCTTCGAGCGGAACTATCAGGCCATCTGGGTGGGAGACAACGGTATGTGGTCCGATGCCAAGGAGATCACCATCGGGCCCGGTCGGCATCGCACCGTGGTGATCGGCTGAGCTGACGTTACACCCCCGTGTGCTCGTGCGGCCACGCCCATGGCGATTTCGCCCATACTCGTCTCTGCGCCTACCCTTGGGTCGTGGCAGGGAATAGCGTGACGCGATCGTACCGGAAGCCGTTGATGGTCCTCGGATTGGCTGTTGGGCTGGCGTGCGCAATGCTCGTCGCCACGCCATCGTTGGCCCAAGCCCAGGAAGCTCCCAGACTGCAGTCCACAGACATCTCGGGCACCGCGGTGTCGAAAGCCGGTCGCCCGCTGGCGGGCCTGCCCATCTGTATCGAGGCCGACACCCAGAGCGGCTGTCCAACGGAAACTGATGCTCGGGGCCGGTACAGACTACGACTGACTCAGTCCTACGCCCAGGAATGTATCAGCACATGTTGGGACACCACAGTGCCGGAATGGCCCCGCGTCACCATCGGTCGGCACTGGCAGGACAGCAAATGGCAGCCCCAGTCATTGGGAACTGACTGGGGGCGAGATGTCCGAACGGAGCTCAAGCGGCGCAAGACCGTCAGGGGACACGTGCTCGGCAAGCACGGGAAGCCCGTCAAGGGAGTGCAGATCTGTGCCGACGGTAACTGGAGCGCAGACGATCAGAAGCTGGGCCGTCCACAACCGGACATGATCTGCCGCGATACCCGCAACGGTGGACGGTACCGCATCCCCGTAGCTGCATCCGGTGAGCTTTACGTCTGGGACAAACGCTTCATGCCCAGGGACCGCGACCCGTACGAGTCTGCCGGATTCGTCGGCGAGTTCGACCCTGGCCAGCGACATGACGTGCAAGTGCTGTCCCTGGTGCGAGCCAAACCGGTCACTGTGTCGGGAAGTACCGGAGCACCCGGCTACTCTGTCTGCCTGCGGTGGGAGGAGCCTCGTCGCGGCTTCAAGTGTTCCACTTCCGACGACGACGCGGACTACCGGATCAGGGCGCGTCGATGGGTGCTGGCCGACAGGCAGGGGGCCAAGCTCAACCATTCCCTGGGCTTGGACCTGCCCTGGTGGCCGGAGTCTGGAACCAGAAGTAGCGATGGGGATGATCTGTTGAACCCGTCCCGTGAGGAAGAGACCCTTCGGCTTCGTCCGGGTCGCTCCGCCTCCCGCGACTGGGGAGCCCTTACCCTTCGAGGCGAAGGCACCATGGCCCTCTGCTTGAGCGCTTCGTCGCAGACGCCTCCCGGTGCGGTCGGGGCTGACACCCGTCCGTGGGTGGACTACTGCGACATCTTCAACGGTTGGCCCTCGGTCCCAGCCATGGAGGAGACCTACTTCTTCAGTGACCCCCACGATTTCAAGGTCGCGTTCGAGCGCGGCATGACGGCCCAATGGGTCGGCAGTGACGGCACGTGGGCGAATGCCCGGACCATACGTGTGGAGCCGAGTACCCACACGACCGTGGTTCGCCCAGGCTGAGCCCTGTTGAGGGGCCTTTGGGAACAGGCCCCGCCCGCTGCCTGGGTCGACTGAGCCAGGGAGCAGCTACTGCGAATACGAAGTGACGCAGTCTGCCGGATACACATCAGTGTTGACACACATACTCATCCCGCCGTTCGTTCCTTCCGGGAGACTGAGGCTGAATCTGGCGTAGTTGCCGTCCAGGCTGTAGTCGATGGAGTAGTCGTTGTCGGCGGAGAAGGCAGCGACGTCGTTCATGGCCTTGGTGGGATCGGCGTCAAACGCGCCTGTGCTTCTGGCGCTGTTCAGGGTTGAGACGATCCCGACGAGGATGGCGATGCCGAATACCGCAAGCAGTATCCAGACGGTCGTCAGCTTCATCCGCTCGTTCATAGGGTCAGTGTGCGCTGCGTTCACAGGGTTGTCCTCGCCGCTCGTGCTGGGCCAGCCGAAGGGGCTAAACGGCGGCATTCCCGATCGTGTCCGGGCTGCTCCGTTCGAGCGCCAGGGTTGCAACGCCAGTGCCCCGATCTGAAGGTTGAGGGACGAAGGTGGTCGTGGTGAGGTGATGGTAACTATGGTGAAGTCTGTCGTGGTGGGGGTCGCGGTTGCCGCAACCATCGTCTCCTCAGTTGGTGTTGCCGCCGCCGATCCTGAGGTCGAGCAGCAGGGCGCCGGGGACCGTCCGAGCAGAGTACTGGTGTCCGCTGGCATCAGCAACAACTCGGGCATCAACGTCAATGCTGACACCGATCAGGGCCACCGGGCGCTGCGGCTCCGAGCGATGACCCGTGCGGCCGCCGAGGTCGGCACCGCCGCAGCAGCGCAGGTCTCGGTCCGGCTGGCTCAATACGATTCGGTGGGCGGCACGCGAACGCGCAAGCCGCTGCTGAAACTGGACCCTGTGGCACTGTCCCCGTCCTCGCGAGGGACGTCCGGTACGGAATTCAGCGGGTCTGTGCCGTGGTCCGAGCTCCACCCAGTCGCGGAGAAGATTCCGATGGGGCAATCGATGCTGATGTGCGTCCAGAAAGTGACTGCGATGAGCGCCGACGGCGCGCGGATTCCCAAGAGTCAGCAGGCCCGTGCCGCGCAGCACGGTAACAGTTGTGTGGAGCTGCACCGAAGGACCCGGAAGGCCGACGGTGCCAACCAGCTGCTGACCGGCGTCCTTGCCGACGCGAGCCTCAGCCGGATACTGAACAAGAAGGCCGATCTCACCTTCTCGGCCGATTCACTGTCGTTCTTCCAGGACCGGCCTGAACGCCAGAGCAAGTCGGTCGAGTTCGTCGATCTGGTCAAGAAGTCCCGCTGGCAGCAGGTCTTCGGCGACAAGGTGCCGAGGGTCGAGATGGCGGTCGAGGGGTCCACCGAGCTGGTGACCACGAAACTGCGCAGACCGAAGGCAGTGGCGTCCGGTCGGTACCGATCGCAAGTCAGCTTCCCGGGTGGCCGGACTCTGAACCGCAAGGCGGTCGCCGGCAACAATCTCGTGTTCTTCGCGAATCCCTTGCCCGTGGCCGACCCCGATCCTGACACCTGCATCAAGGTTGACGATGAGTTCGTCCCCAACGGTGCCGACTTCATCGGCGACCTGCGGGACACCACGGTCACGGCCAAGCCAGGCAAGAAGTACCTGGTCCTCGAATCGGATGACCCGGCATTCTTCAACTGGTTCCTGAGCGAGGGAACAGGATGCCAGGCCAGGTTCACCGGAGCTGTCGATCCCGCGCTGCTGCCGAGCCGCAAGCAGTGGACGGAACTGTTCGGCGATGTGAATCCCAACAGTGCCCTGCTGTGGCAGGAGGGTGAGCAGACCCAGGTGCTCGAGTTCGAGCAGTCCCGCCCGACACGTAACAAGGCCACCGGCAGGTGGCAGAGCAGAATCCGGCCCTTCGCCGGGGACGTCATGCCCTCCCGCGACAGCCTGAGACTGTTCAAGAAGCAGTACGGCAAGCAGCTCGACCTCAGCTCCGCGTACTTCTTCATGGACTCCACCAACTCCGTCGCCTACGGCGGGGAGTACTGGGTGGTCGACAACAACTTCCAGATCCGGTACTTCGTCCAGGCGCCCACCCAGACGATGTTCCTGACCTTCACGCTGCTCAACGGCAACAACGGGTGGATGGGACTGACCTTCCACGAGTTCATGTTCCCCGGCGACTCGATCGTGGCCTGGTGGGACGGCAGCCCAGAAGGGGGCGAGGGCCAGTGTCTCGACCTCTACAACCCGGGAATTCCCACGATTCCGAACTTCCCGGCCCCGCTGCAGGACACCAACCCCATTCTGAAGCTGTCCAACGACGATCCCTACGACAACGTGGACAACGTCTCGGTGGACAACTTCTCCAACGCCAACGGCATCGTCAGTATTACCTGTCAGCGGGCCCTGGTGACCGAGGATATCTTCGACTTCCAGATCTTCCCGGATCAGCTCTTCCACGTCGTATCCGCCTACAACGCTAAACTGCCCTGGAACCCTCAGTACAACGCACAACAGCCTTCGCACACCGCGTACGGGGCCGACACCTGGGGGTTCTGATCAACCTGGGGGTACTGACTACGATGACCAAGCGTTTTCCGCACTCACTGTTGCAGCACGAACCGTATTCGCGACTGCGCCGACACAGAGTGGGCCTGCTCCGCCTGGCCGCAATGCTTGTGGTCTCCGGGCTGGTCGTCTCCGGGTTGCCATCGCTGACCCCAGCGAGCGCGGCCGATTCCCGGTGGTACAGCTGGAAACTGGGCGAGCTCGGGGGCGCCCCAGATGAAGCAGTGTCTGCCGCCTTCGTCAGTCCGAATGCGCAACTGGTCGGATTCGTGTTCCGTGAAGTGGCAAAGAACCGGCTCGATGAACGGTTGGTCTTCCGCAGCAGTAGCGACCGGGGCCGTAGCTGGCGCCGACGCACGTTGGGCAGTAATCCTCGTGGCTACTGGAGCGTGGCCACGAGCAGGAATGGCCGCACGATCGCGGTCGGGTGGCTCCAGGGGGGGCCGGCACGGGACTCTGCCCTGACGCCGACGCTGTCGGTGTCACGCGATGCAGGCGAATCCTGGCGGCACTCCAGCCTTCGCG
>ERZ795053.7897-NODE-7897-length-10129-cov-5.045067_pt1 | contig 10129 bp, 10 predicted proteins | sample MGYA00375137_ERZ795053 | MGnify/ENA primary metagenome ERZ795053 (study PRJEB30182, sample SAMN05720284) | activated sludge metagenome | isolation source: Anaerobic digester | place: Hong Kong | collected 2014-12-17 ... | reverse complement strand
GAGATAACCGAACGTGACTGGAGTTCAGACGTGTGCTCTTCCGATCTTGCTGGCGGCGACTACACGAACTGGTCGGTCGGGGCGACCTATTCGACGCCGGTCGGCATCGACCTCGGCCTGCGCTACTGGGATACGGACATCAAGGCCACCTCGATTGCCGAGGACCGCGTGGTGTTCACCATCTCGAAGAGCATGTAAGCGCGGATCCCTTCCTCCCAACCTGCGCGGGGACCATGCCCTCCTCCTTGCGCAGTACGGTGAAGGCCGCTGGTTCCCGTTCCGGAACTGGCGGCCTTTGTTTTTGCTGCTGCAGCACCTATCTTGGCAACGCACCCACACAATGAAGGACACAGGCACCTGGCTACCGAATTCACCCCCGTGGACGCCGTCGATGCGCTGGTTCCAGCCATCACGCTGCTGGGGTTCGGTGCCGCCGCCGCGTTGCTTTGCAAGGCTGCCCGGCTCAGTCCGATCATCGGCTACCTGATCGTCGGTATACTGATAGGCCCGCACGCGCTTCGCCTGATCCAGGAAAGCAGCGCCACGCACCTGCTGGCGGAGCTCGGCGTCGTTTTCCTCCTGTTCGATATCGGCATGCACGTCTCGCTGCGCGAGCTGAAGGAAAGCCGGCAGGACCTGCTCGGCCTCGCGCCTGCGCACCTCCTGCTGACCGGCCTCGTCAGCGCCACCGCCCTCGCCCTGCTCGGCGCAGACTGGCCGATCGCCATCGCCGTCGGCCTCAGCCTCGGCCTGTCGTCCACGGCGGTCGTTGCCCGCATCCTGACGGAGCGCGAGCAGAACTCCTGCCCGATCGGCCGCACGGCAACGCATGTCCTGATCTTTCAGGACATGGCCGCGATCTTCCTGATGATCTTCGCCACCTCGCTGGGTCGCGGCGACATGGGCGCCGAGGGCCTTGCCGGGCTCGTCTCCGAGCGCCTGCTCGGTGGGGCGGACGTGCCGCTGGCCGCAGCGCTGGGACTGGCCCTCGTCCAGGCCGGCCTGGCGTTCGCCGCCGCCGTCTATGCGGGCAAGTACCTTGTGAATCCGGTCTTTCGCACCCTCGCCGCAACCCGCAACGAGGAAGCCTTTACCGCCTTCACACTGCTGTTCGTCCTGTCGGCGGCCTGCGCGACGGCGATGAGCGGCCTGTCCCTGACGCTCGGCGCATTCCTCGCCGGCCTTGCTGTTTCCGGCACGCCGTTCCGGCATGAGGTGCAGACCGAGATGGCGCCGTTCCGCGGCCTGCTTCTTTCCTTCTTCTTCATAAGCGTCGGGCTCTCCATCGATGTCGGCGCGGTGCTGCGCAACCTTCCACTGGTCCTGCTGGGCACGGCGGCGATCCTTGCCGCGAAGTCCGGCCTCGGCTTCCTGGCCGCCCGGCTCAATGGCTGGAAGGCGCCCGGCGCGACACAGCTCGGCTTCCTGCTGGCGCAGGGGTCTGAATTCGCGCTTGTGATCCTTTCGATCGGAGCGATCTCCGGCGGCCTGCCGTCCGGCCTGCTGGGCAGTATCGTGGCGGCGCTTGTCCTGTCGCTGGCGGCGGCGCCGGTCTGGGCGGCGGCCGGCGTCCGCATATCGCGCGAACTGGTGCGCCGCAGCCAGGACGGCCCTGCCGCGCCAGCCCCGGCGCTCGACCGCCCGGTCATCGTCGTCGGCATGACGCAGACCGGGCGCCTCGCGGTGGACGCCCTGCAGGATCACAACATTCCCTATCTTGCGACCGAGTTCGATCCGGAGCGCATGCTCGCCGCGGTTGCCGACGGCTACAAGGTCTCCTTCGGCGATGCCTCCAACATGAAACTGGTCGAGGCAATCGGCGGCAACATGGCCCGCGCCATGGTGATCGGCATTCCGCGCTATGAAGTCTCGCGCGCGGTCACCCAGACGGTGAACCGGCGTTTTCCCGACCTCAAGCGCTTCATTTCCGTCGATACCGACGAGGATTTCACGCGCTTCGGCGACCTCGGCATCCGCACCCACCTTTCGATCGGGGAACCGCGCGGCATCGAGATGGTTATAGACATGCTGCGCACGCTCGGCATTTCGGAAGCCGATGTGCGCGACTGGATGGGCCGCGAGGTCGACCTGTTCACCATCGGAGAGGCCGTTCCGGAAGACGAGGATGACGACCTGCCCCCGCAGGAAGCGGACATCGGACGCGCCGCCTGATCGGGGCTGGAATTTGCGCCTGAGGGGGTCTATAGGCATCGCCATTCCCCGAGGAGAGCAGATATGCGCATTGGCGTTCCAACCGAAATCAAGAAGCAGGAATCCCGTGTCGGCCTGACGCCGGAAAGCGTCGGCGAACTGGTGCGGGCCGGCCACGAGGTCAATGTGCAGGCAGGCGCAGGCCTCGGTTCCGGCTTCACCGATGACGCCTACACGGCCGTCGGCGCGAAGATCCTGCCGGATGCGGACGCCGTGTTCAAAGCCTCCGAACTGATCGTCAAGGTGAAGGAACCGCAGCCGGAAGAGACGGCGCGCCTCACGCCGGACCACACCCTGTTCACCTATCTCCATCTCGCGCCCGATCCGGTGCAGGCCGAAGGCCTCAAGAAGTCCGGCTGCCTCGCCATCGCTTATGAGACCGTCACCGACGACCAGGGCGGCCTGCCGCTGCTGCGCCCGATGAGCCAGGTCGCCGGCCGCATGTCGATGCAGGTCGCCGCCTGGGCGCTGATGCGCACCAAGCGCGGACGCGGCATCCTGCTCGGTGGCGTGCCGGGCGTTGCGCCGGCAAAGGTCGTCATCATCGGCGGTGGCGTCTCCGGCACCCATGCCGCCGAGATCGCCGTGGGCATGCGCGCGGACGTAACCGTCTTTGACCGGAACAATATCCGCCTCGCCGAACTCGACGAGCAATTCCGCGGCAGCCTGAAGACGATGTACTCCACGGCCGCCTCGCTCGCCGAAGCAATCAAGGACGCAGACCTCGTGATCGGCGCCGTCCTGATCCCCGGCGCGGCGGCCCCGAAACTCGTCAGCAAGGCGCAGCTGAAGACCATGAAGCCCGGCGCAGTGCTGGTCGACATCGCCATCGACCAGGGCGGCTGTTTCGAAACCAGCCACGCCACCACGCATGAAGACCCGATCTATGAGGTCGACGGCGTGCTGCACTACTGCGTTGCCAACATGCCCGGCGCCGTGCCCCGCACCTCGACCTACGCCCTCAACAACGCCACCCTGCCCTTCGTGATGCAGATCGCGAACATGGGCGCGCGCGAGGCGATCAACGCCAATCCGCACCTTGCCAACGGCCTGACCGTGGACGCCGGCAAGATTGCGCACGAAGCGGTGGCCCGCGACCTCGGCGACGAATACGTCCGTCCGAGCTGGCTGAAGGGCTGATTGCACCTGATCAAGCGTAATAAGTCCGGACTTCTTTCAGCCAGGCAAGGCGCGCGCGGAGCTCATATGCAGCGCCTGACACAGCAAGGGCGTCCACGTCACGGCCTTCCGCCTTCAGCTGGTCCATGCTTCGCTCGACGCGGCGCAGGGACGCCCGCGTCGCGTCCATCATCTCTTCGATGACGGGCACGCGTTCGCCGGGCGCAAGCAGTCTGACAAAGTTCAGGCGGGTCCTGATCGGATCAGCCGCCGGCTCGCCGATCCATTCGGGGACCGCCTTCAGCCAGGCCTGGGCGGCTTTCTTTCCTGCTGGCGTGACCGAGAGCTCGTTTGAGCCCCGGCCATCCGATGCGACGGCATGGCGGTCAAGCAATCCTCTCTCGGTCATCCGACGGATCAGTGGATAGATCGAGCCTGTGCTGGCATGCCAGGTCGAGGTCAGCGATTCTTCGAACTGCTTGCGAATGCTGTAAGCGGTGCACGGCCCTTCGAGCGCAATCAGGGCAAGCACGCAGGCCTCCAGTTCCGTCATGCTTTTCCGGTCATTCGTGTCTGCACTTGCCATGATCCGTCCTTTGCGTCATTTTAGTGCGAATCGCATTATTTGGAGGCGTGATCAAGTATGACCCGCACGAACTCATTGAAACGACCGGCGACCTGGTTGCTCTGGGCGTTGCCCTTGCTGTTTCCACTGGCCCTGCCGGGTCTGGGCGCGCTCTTCTCGCTCGGCGTCGTCGTTCTCGCACTCATCTTTCACAAGGACGCCCGGCGCGCGACGCTGCGCTGGTGGGGAGACAATCCGGCAGGTGCGATCGCACTTGGCGTCGGAGCCGGCGTGCTCATCCACTTCAGTTTCTCGGTTCTTGTGGAGCCACTGATCCAGACCCTTCTGGGTCAGGAGATAGACCTGAGCAACTTCGACGCGGTGAAAGGCAATCTCGCGAATTTCCTGATCCTGCTGGCCGTGGGCATTCTGTTCGGCGGTGTTGCGGAAGAGCTTATTTTCCGGGGCTTTGTCGTCGGCTGGGGCACGAAGCTGTTTGGGGGTGGAGCGATCCCGCTCGTCATTGTCTCGGCTGCTGTTTTCGGCTTCGCCCATCTCTATCAGGGGCCGTCCGGCATGCTGACCACCGGGCTGATCGGAATTCTTTTCGGTACCCTGTATCTGGTGTCCGGCCGTCGGCTAGTCCCGTGCATGCTCGCGCACGCGACCCTGGACATTCTCGGCATCACCGAACTCTATGTCGGGCACCCATTCCTGCCGCCCCTGTTTGGCACCTAGCCTTTCAGCGCTGCAATCGCGTCGTCGATGGTGGCGCGGGGGCGGTCGAGGATGGCGGCGATCTGAGCGCGCTGCTCGATGGCCAGCCACAGGCCGAGCACTTCGACGTCGACCACACGCCACTCCCCGTTTCGCATCACAACGCGCCAGTGAACCGTCATCGGCTCCTCGTCTTTGCGCGTGATACGGGTCTCGACAATGGAGTCGGTTGGGCTGCGATCCTTCGACCCGACCACGTCGACGCGGGCGCCGCTGAACTTGTCGGCATTGTCGCGGAACGGGCCGGCGAGGAAGAGGCGGAAGGCCTCGGTAAAGCGTGTCTGCTCGTCGGCGCTGATGGTGCGGGCGTGCTTGCCGAGCGAGAACCGAGCGACAGTTGGCACATCGATTGTTTCGGTAAAGACCGCCTCACCCCTGACCGGGTCTGCAATGTCTGCAGCAGCCTTGGCGATCAGCGCCTCGGCGTCCGGCCCCGCAAGGGCGGGCAGTGAAAGGAAGGAGACTGCGGCTGCGGCGAATGCGGCGCGAAACATGGCGGTGGTCCTTCAGGTCCCTGGCCTTGTGCATTCACAAGGCGTGCCACCCCGCTACGATCCCGGGCGGAGTATACGCCCAAATGGGCACGGGCTGCTGGCATCGCAGGACCGGTAGCAAACGAATCCTTAACGGCGTGGCATTCGCGCAACAGGAGAGTCGGACGCTCTGTGTCACCTCGGGCAGGGCAATCCTGAGCTTGTGTCATCGCGAAACGAAGCGAGGGCCACCTCAGTTAAGCAGCCTTGAGCCCGTTTCATCGCGAAGCGCAGCGGAGCGGGAAACACCTAATGATTCATTCACTCGCCAAAATCGATCCACCGGATCGATTTTTTGGCGCAAGGCGCCAACCGCGAGTGAATGGTACGCGCTGTGGGACTCGAACCCACACTCCCGAAGGATGGGGATTTTAAGTCCCCTGTGTCTACCATTCCACCAAGCGCGCATCCGCGGGGCTGGACTTATCCGGTTTTGCCGGGGGATGCTATCGGAAGAGCTGCCTTCCCGGCCCGGCGAAAGAGGACGAGACCGATGCTACGCGCCCTGCCCATCCTTTGGTTCATCCTGGCTGCCCTTGGCGCAGCGGCGCAACTGATTGTCTCGGCAGGCTTCGGCACCGGCGACCCGCTGACCGCGGCCTACCCGATGATCGCGGTCGCCTCCTCCGCCCTGCAGGGTGCGATCGGCGCAATTGCGGCAGCGCTGGCCTACCTCCTGATCCAGCGGACGCGGCCATCCCTGTCGGTGGCGATCATCGGATACAGCCACCTGTTCCTGGCGGCGGCGGCACGCATCGGACAGGCCATCGGAGACCTGCACCGTACCCGCATGCTCGCAGGAAGTGCCACGGCCGACTATTCGGTGATCGGCTTCGCCTACACCGCCGCGGGCCTCGCCAGCCTGCTGGCCGGTATCGTCTTCATTCTTGCCCTGGTCGTGGCCCTCAATACGCGCACGGAACGGCCGCAGGATGTCTTCTGACGGGCGCCGGTCCTGCGCTCATAGGCGAAATCTATGGCTCGCATAGACATTTCGCTGCGGCGTTTATATCCATTCTAATATTCGAATTTTCTAATTATCTAAAACGCAGCCGCACCACAGCCGTGGCGGTGCCCAAGATTGATCAACCCGCAAGGAGACACCCATGACCGATTCCTCCCAGGTCACTTACACGCAGCATTCCATGCCCCGCCTCAATGAGCCGGCCCCGGATTTCGACGCCGTCACCACGCATGGCCGCCGCCGCCTTTCCGACTATCGCGGCAAGTGGCTGATCCTGTTCTCGCACCCGGCCGACTTCACGCCGGTCTGCACGACCGAATTCATGGCCTTCGCCCGCGCCCACGACAAGTTCGCCGCGCTGAACACAGAACTGCTCGGCCTCTCCATCGACAGCAAATATGCCCACATCGCCTGGGTGCGTTCGATCAAGGAGAATTTCGGCGTCGAGGTGAAGTTCCCGATCATCGAGGATCTCTCGATGAAGGTCGCCAATGCCTATGGCATGATCATGCCGGGTGCGGACGATACGTCCGCCGTGCGCGCCACCTTCATCATCGACCCCGAAGGCGTGCTGCGCGCCATGGTCTACTATCCGATGTCGAATGGCCGCTCGATCGATGAGTTCCTCCGCCTCGTGACGGCGCTGCAGACCTCCGATGCCAACAAGGTGGCGACGCCGGAGAACTGGCAGCCCGGCGAAAAGGTTATCGTGCCGCCACCGCAGACGACAGAAGCCGCCGCCGCCCGTGAAGGCGAAGGCTATGAGTATACGGACTGGTATTTCTCGAAGAAGTCGCTCGAGAACGCCTGATCCGATCCGCTGATCCGGAGAGCCCGGGGCGTCCGCCCCGGGCTTTTTTGTTTCGGCCTCAGCTGACTCGTTCGAACACCGCCGCGAGGCCCTGCCCGCCGCCGATGCACATGGTCTCGACGCCGTAACGCGCTTCGCGCCGCTCCATCTCGCGAAGAAGCGTGGTCAGGATGCGCACGCCGGTGCAGCCGACCGGATGGCCCAGCGAAATGCCGGAGCCATTGACGTTCAGCCGCTCCATATCGTCATCGCTGAAGCCGAGCGCCTTGGTGCAGGCGAGCACCTGCGAGGCGAACGCCTCGTTAAGCTCGATCAGGTCAACATCCTTCAGTTCCAGCCCGGCGCGCTTCAGGGCTTTTTCCGTCGACGGAACAGGGCCGATGCCCATGACTTCCGGGCCCACCCCGGCGACAGACCATGAGACAAGGCGCCCCAGCGGCTTCAGTCCGTACTTGTCCGCCATCTCGCGCGTGCAGACGATACAGGCCGCCGCGCCGTCATTCTGGCCGGACGCATTGCCCGCGGTCACCGTCGCATCGGGGTCCATCTTGCCACGGATCGGGCGGAGGGATGACAGCTTTTCCAGGCTTGAGTCCGGGCGCACATGCTCGTCGGTGTCGACGACAATGTCTTCCTTGCGCCCCTTCACCGTGAACGGAATGATTTCCTCGGCGAACTTGCCGGATGCCTGCGCTGCGGCGGCTTTCCTGTGCGAGTTCACGGCGAATGCGTCCTGCGCCTCCCGCGTGATCTGGTAGTCGCGGCGGAGGTTTTCCGCCGTCTCGATCATGCCGCCCGGCACCGGATGGAACTTGCCGCCAGCCGTGTAACGCCCCCGCGACAGGCCGTCGTGCAGGGTCAGGCCGTCACCCTTGAGGCCCCAGCGCATCTCGATCGAAAAGAACGGCGCATTCGACATGCTTTCCGCGCCGCCCGCGATGACAAGGTCGTTCGCGCCAGAGCCGACCTGCATGATTGCATTGATCACCGCCTGAAGGCCGGAGCCGCAGCGCCTATCGATCTGGTAGCCGCCCGTGCCGGTCGTCAGCCCTGCATCGAGCGCCACCATGCGGCCAAGGGCCGGCGCTTCCATGCTGGGATAGCACTGGGCGAAGATACAGTCTTCCACCGCCTCCGCCGGCACGCCGGTTCGTTTCATCAACTCACCGATGACATGGCTTGCCAGTTCGTGGGCGTGCACCGTCTTGAAGCTGCCGCCAAAGGCGCCGACGGCGGTGCGGACCGGTTCGCAGATTACGACATCTCTCATCATCCTACCCCTGCTGGTCGCGGCCACGGGCAGTGACCTGCTTGCGCGCTTCTTCGACCGCGTCGGCCGAGACCGAGTTCGCATGCTCAATCGAGCGCTTCACCTCTTCCTTCATGCCCTCGGCGAAACTCATGCCGAAGCCGTCATCGATCACCGCCTTGTACTTACGCAGCAGATCCGGCTGGGTGGAGCACATGTCATGGGCGAGCTTCATCGCCGCCGGAACGAGGTCATCCGGCGCATAGACGCGATTGACCAGCCCCCAGCGTTCGGCGGCCTCGGCGTCGAGATAGTTGCCTGTGAAGGAGAGTTCCTTGGCGCGGCTGGTGCCGATCAGGCGCGAGAGCTTCTGTGACAGGCCCCAACCCGGCATGATGCCGACACGCGCATGTGTGTCGGCGAACTTCGCATTCTCCGAAGCGAGCAGCACGTCGCACATCAGGGCAAGTTCGAAGCCACCGGTAATGGCAAAGCCGTTGATCGCGCCGATGACCGGCCACGGATAGGCTTCGATCGCGGCGAGGATGTCGATCGATTTCGCGTCGTCCTCCCGGCCGAGCGCAAAGCCTGTCTGGCCCGCTTCCTTGAGATCGACGCCTGCCGTGAAGGCGCGGCCCGAGCCCGTGAGCACGACGGCGCGGATGTCGGGGTCAACCTTCAACTCGGTGAACACACGCACGATCTCGCTACGCAGCGCCCGGCTCAGCGCGTTCAGCGCGTCCGGGCGATTGAGGGTGACGAGCGCGACCGGGCCGTCGCGCTCGACGAGAATGATATTGTCAGCCATTCCAGGCCTCCTCTGCTTACTGGGCGATGAGCGACGACGCCTTCTGGTTCGTGAACATGTGCGCAACGCCGATCAGGAAGCCGATCACCGCGATAACGCCTGCGACAGCGAACAGGCCGAATTTCAGCGGCGTCAGCCAGTCCTTGGCATCCAGCAAATCGACCGCACCTGACAGGGCGAGCGCTTGCACGACATTCTCAGCAAGGTCGACAATCGCGCCTGCAAAAGCCGGAACGGCCGCCAGGTAGCGGAGCTTGCCGAAGAAGCGAAGCGCCATGCCGACGAAGAAGGCGCCATAGGCAATCGGATACAGCGTATCGAGCAGAAGGGTGACCCAGAAATGGGTCCAGCGCTGCCCGGAACTCATCGCGGCAATCACGGTGCGGCTTTCCTCGCCCGTCATCAGTGTGTCGAGAAAGGTGCCGCCGACCCCGTTCACGAAGGGGCCGAAGCCGAGAAAGATGAGACCCTGCAGGATGAACAGGGCAATCAGGGTCGGTGTACGAGTCAGGAATTTCATGAATTGGCGTCCTCCAGCCGCTCGGGTCTTACGCCCGTTTCCGCAATGATGGCCTCGAGCTTCGCGGCCACCTCCTCCACAAGGTCCTCTCTAATCGTCGATGCCACAAGATGCACGCCATTGTCGCCCAGGGACCGGAACCAGGGATAGGACCCGAACGCGACGTCCGGAATTTCCTTCGCCAGTGCGCCGAGCGGCTCGGCAATGTCCCCTTCCCGGAGCCCGACCCCGCGGATCGTCACCTTGTGCACCACGGCCCCGGTTTCGAGGCGCGGGCCGACATCCTCCAGCATCGCCCGGGCGACCTGCGGCACGCCCGCGAGCGTGAACACGTTGCCGGTCTGGAAGCCGGGTGCGCCGGAGACCGGATTGGCAATCGGGCTCGACCCGTGCGGCAGGCGCGCCATGCGGCGGCGGGCCGGCGTGTACTCCGTGTTCATCGCGGCATAGCGGGCCGCCAGCATGGCGGTGGTTTCCGGATGCTCGGAAATCCCCACTCCGAACGCGGCGGCAATGGCGTCTGCGGTGATGTCGTCGTGCGTCGGGCCGATGCCGCCGGTGGTGAACACATA
>ERZ795053.7896-NODE-7896-length-10131-cov-5.240572_pt1 | contig 10131 bp, 5 predicted proteins | sample MGYA00375137_ERZ795053 | MGnify/ENA primary metagenome ERZ795053 (study PRJEB30182, sample SAMN05720284) | activated sludge metagenome | isolation source: Anaerobic digester | place: Hong Kong | collected 2014-12-17 ... | reverse complement strand
TGCCGACTCCGCCAGCCGCAGGTGCGGCTCCTCGGCGAGCGGGTCGATATCCAGGGCACGCTCGTACGCGGCCCGCGCCTCCGACAGACGCCCGGCCCGCTCGTGGATGTCCCCGATGCGGCGTAGCAGCGCGGCGTCGTGCGTGTCGTCGCGCGCCATACGTTCGTAGTGCGGCAGCGCCGCCTCGTATTCGCCGCGCTCGTAGAGAATATCGGCAAGCACTCTCGCCGGCGCCGGATCGAGCGGCCACACCTCGAGCAGCGTGCGCAGCAGCGGCAGCGCTGCGCCATATTCCTCGCGCTGCGCGTGGTAGGTGCCGAGCGCCGCGAGCCCGAAGCGATTCGTCGGCTCCACCTCGAGCAGCCGGCGGGCCAGCGCAGCCGCCTCGTCCGCAACCACCTTCCGCGCCGCCAGCGACTCGGCCTCCCGCAGCTTGCTCGTGGTCACCCGCAGCGCCACCTCCAGCGCCAGTGCCTGGTGGTCGTCAAGCTCCAGGCTGCGCTGAGCGGCCGTCAGCGCGGCGTCGCGCGCGTCCGCGTCCAGTTCCGCGCGGGCCAGGCGCGCCCACCGGTCGGCGTCGTCGGCGTGCTCCTCGGCTTCGTGGCGCAGCGTTTCGGCATCCTCCGGCGGCGTCAGGTCGAAGCCCCAACTCGCGGCCTGCCCGCGCGCCCACGCGGCAAATGCGGCGTCGAACTGCTCCGGCGCCCCCCCGGTAACCTCCGCGAACACCTCGGGCTGGGACTTGCCCGCGCCGACCAACTGCAGCATGCGCTGGATGACTTCGGGCCCGTACGTGGCGATGAGGTACTCGCACATCCACTCCGCCTGGGCGTAGGCCATTTGCCGTCCGCCGGCGGTCTTCGGACGCATGAAACCCCAATCGATCGACTCGAGCGTGTAGAGCTGCCCGCGCCGCACGGCGTCGGCGAGCTGCGCCGCCCAGGCGTACGTGCGTTCACCGTGCTCCTCGTAGACCGCCAGCCCCTCCGTGAACCAGTGGCGGATGCGGTTGTGGGTCACCGCCAGCGTCACCGTGTGCGTGAACTCGTGGCGCAGCACCTCGGCGAAGTTGTACGGACCGGGCAGATCGCCGCCGCGGCGCGGCGCATCCATCGCGATCACCCAGCCGGTGCACGCGCCGATGGTCTGGATCCACGGCTTGCCGTGAACGCGCACGCCGAACTCCACGTGCGATGGGAAAATCTCCACCATCACCGGCCGCGCCAGCGTCGCGTCGAAATCGCGGCACACCTCGGCGAACATCGCGTCCAGGCGCTGCGCGAAATACTCCGCGGTCACCGCGTCGTGCTCGGCATCGTAACAGATGATGTAGTTGTCCTTCGTGATGCGCGCAAACCGGTCGAGGCGATCGAGCAGGTTCAGCGTGTTCTTCGTGCGCTCGTTGAACGGATCGAGCTTCCAGGAGCCCTCCAGCACCGCGCGGGCCTTCGCCTCCTCGCCCGACTGCATGTACATCATGCCCAGTTCGGTGCGCGGATCCGCCGCGGTCGGATCGCACGCGATCGCCTGCCGATAACGCTGCTCCGCCAGGTCGAAACGCCGCATCCCGCTGAGCGTGTCAGCGATGACATCATACAGGACGGCGCTGCACGCGTTGACCTTTTCGCCGCGCGCGACGAGCGCCTCGGCCGCCTCCGGGTGGGCCCGCGCGTACTCCGCAGCCGCCGCGAGTCCGATCGCCTCCAGGTCGTTGGGATTGACCGCCAGCGCCGCGTCCGCCGAGCGCGCCGCGTCGTCGTAGCGCCGCTCCACGAGGTACCCGGCTGACCGCAGCTTGTGCGCCGCCACAGAGTTCGTGTTGACGGCCAGCGCGGCTGTGACGCACCGGTCGACGTCCTCGAAGTTCCAGCTCTCCAGCGCGATCCGGCCGAGCCCGACGTGCGCCGCCACGGCGTTCGTGTTGATCGCCAGCACCGCGAGGTAGTCGTCCCGCGCCTCCTCCAGGTTGTACTTTTCCCGCAAGAGGTCGGCCGAAGCAATCCGCGCCGGCCAGTAGTCCGGATCGAGCCGTTGGAACGCCACCTGGAACATCTTCGTCAGCACGTGCCGCGTACGCTCGGTCAGGTTCGCGTCGCGCGTCAGCACGCTGTAGCGATAGAACCCCTGGCCGACCGCGGTCATGTCATCGGCGTGGATGGGCAGTTGCCGCAACACCAGCCGCTCGAACCACTGCCCCGCCTCGATCGCCTCGTCCCGCCGGCCCACCCGCTCCAGCGTTTCGCAAAGCAGCAGGCGCGCCTGCGTGGCTCGCGGATCGATCGCCAGCGCCGCCTGGGCCCGCTCGATCGCCCGGTCGTACGCTCCGAGCTGGGCCGCCAGCCGGGCCTCCGCCAGCGCAAACGCGGCTGATCGCGCCCCGCGCTGCGCCTCGGCCTTCAGCAGCGCCTCCGCCTCGGCGTACGCACCGACCGCCATCCGGCAATCGAACAGCCCGAGCACGGCGTCCTGGGCGACAGCCTCCTCGCCCTGCAACGCCTCGTATGCCGATGCCGCGGCTGGGTAGTCCCCGTGCACCCGCAGCGTATCCGCCGCGCTGAGTCGCGCCCGTGGAGATTGGACCTCGGTCGCCTCCGCCGGGGCGTCGCCGGCCCATGCCGCACTCGATATCGCGACTGCTGACAGGATCGCGAGGATTCTCAGACATCCGGACTGCATGGTTTGCCGATTTATCACCGTGTTGTACCTGCTCCCGTGCGGTCTGGTTGAAGTGCAGCTCCCTGCATTCCTGGACACCCGATTCTAGACCCATTGTGCGGAGTTATCGAAGTTGTTTCGCCGCGGCTCGGGCGCCGCGTCGGTTGCAGGATTCGGCCGCCCTGATAGCATCTACCCTGGATTTGTGGCCAGCCATCGCCCGTATTTTCCCGGTCAGCGCTGAATGAACGCGGACGCACCGAAATCATCGCCTGCCGCCGCCGACGGCGACGCCGCCTTTCACGATCTGCGCCGGTCGCTCGCTGACGGTGCATTCGAACCCGTCGCCAACCGTCCGAACACCGTTCGCGCCATCGTCCTCACGCTGGCGGGGTTCGGCCTGACCGCGCTGCTGATCCACAACGCGGGCGACACCGCGTCCTTCGGCGAAGTGCTGCGTTCCCGCCAGGACCAGCTCTGGGGCTTTTTCATCTGCACCAATCTCTACGTGCTCTTCAAGGGGTTCGCCCTGCGCACGGCGTCGCGCTGCTGCTCCGTCGAGACGAGCACCTGGCGTTCCGCCCGCGTCTTCTGCGAATCGTCGCTCGTCGGCTTTGTCGTCGCGAAGATCGCCGCCGACGTCTACAAGTACGCCCGCCTGGGCGAGGGTACGCGCGGCGACCGCGTGCGCGCCGTGCTGGTTTATCGCATCTCCGCAATCTGCGGCGTGCTGCTCCTGTCGGCGATCGTGTCGGTGATGTGGGCGGAACGCGTACCGCTGGGCTGGCTCGCCTGGGGCGTGCCGGTCGCGGTCATCGCGGGGATCGTCGCGTTCTACCGCTCGCGTGTGACGGTCTGGGTGCGTGACCACGGCGTCTACCTGCTGCGCGTCCTGCCGTTTTCTCTATTGGCGCTGGCGGCGAAGATCGCGGGGCTATCCGTGCTGCTCGGCGTGACGCTCGACGGCGGCGTCGTGGAGGTTGCGGCGGCCTTCCTGGTGATCGGTTCGCTCGCCTCGATGACGCAGGTGCCGGCGGGCCTGGGGACGCTCGACGCCGGCTATGCGGTATTTCTCACCAAGTACCTGGGCGCCTCCGGAGCGGAGACCGCGGCTTTCCTCGTGGCGCTCCGCCTGCTGGGTCCGGTGTACGTCGGCTTGCTTGGCGGTACGAGCATGGCCGCCACCAGCCTCTCCCGCCTGCGCAACCGCGCCCCCGCCACAACCGAGCCCGCGTAGTCGCAATGTCACCGTTGGCAAGTTCCGTAACCCTCACTCCGGCGCGGCCCATTCATCATTCATCATTCCGCATTCATCATTCTCCCTTTTGCGTGTTACGACACTGGGATAGCCCCTACGTTCCCCACACCCGCCGCCTCGTCACCCGGTCGATCACCGGCACCAGCGTATTCATCACCAGCAGCGCCCACCAGCACGCACCGAACGGCAGCCCGAGCATGCGCAACAGAACCGTACCCGCGCCCAGTCCCACGCCGAACAGCGCGTGGCCGCGAGCGTTGAGCGGCGTCGAAATCGTGTCGGCCCCCAGGAATACCGCCGCCAGCAGCAGCCCTCCACCCGTCAGGTGGTACAATAGCAGAGTCATGCCAATGGGAAATCCATCAATCCGCTGCGCGATCGGCAGCCACAACCACGCGCCCTCCGGACCACGCACGGGCAGCACGGCAGCCGCCAGAGCAGCCGCCCCCAGCGCATAGACCGGTACCTGCCAGCGCAGGTTGCGCACGTAAACGAGCCAGAGCCCCGCCACCAGGATCGCGAGCCCGCACGTCGCCCCCGTGCCCCCCGGCACGTCGCCGATCAGCGTCGCGTCCCAGGGTGGCAACTCGTAGAGCGCCAGGTTCCGCAACCGGCGCACCCCGCCCTCGGGCGGCGCGACGTACGCCCGCACCACCAGATCGATCGGCCGCTCGACGGCAGCCACCCCCTCGCCGGTGCGTGGCACCCGCGGCGCCACGAGCAAAACGATCATCCACGCGACGACCACCGGGTGCCAAAAGTACGACCCGAACCGGTCGCGCAGCACGCGGCTGCAGAACGCAGCCACCGCCGTGGCGACGCCGATCGCGGTCGCCGACGTCGCCGGTGGCAGGATCATCACCAGCAGAAACCCGATCGTCAGCGCATGCGCCGCTCGCGACTGGCGCCGGTGTCGGTGGAGAAAATGTCCAGCCCAGTCGCCCAAGAGACCCGCCGCACCCGCGATTCCGAACAGCAGCGCTGCACGCCCGCCATGCCACCACAACGCCACCGCGATCACCGGCGCCAGGCCCGCCAGCAGCGTGCGGTCGAGATGCCGCCGATGCGGTCCCAGCCGCACATGCGGCGGTGCGGTCACCAGCGGAATGTCAGGCGCTGACGTCATCGCCACTCCTCACCCGCGACATCAGCGGCAGTTCCGTCGGACAGACGTAATCGCACAACCCGCAGGCCAGGCAGGCCTGGGGGTGCAGGCGCTCCACGCTGCGCCGCCCGCGCCATTGGTAAAACGCCAGCGGGTCCAGCTCCACCGGGCACACGTCCTGACATAGACCGCAGCGGATGCACGGCGACGGGTTCGGGGGGTCCGCCGGCCACAAAGGGAGGATCGCCGTCGTTCGCTGCGTCACGACGGTCGCCAGGTTGGTCACCGCGGGGCCCGAGATCAGACAGTCAAAGACGACCTGCCGCGTGCCCCCCGCGCCGACCGCGCGCAGCACGTCGGCGACCGGCGTCCCGATCGGCACCCGGTAGTTCCCGGGCTCGCGCACGCCGTGGCCCGCAATGCTTACCAGGCGGTGCGTCACCGCCTCGCCGCGGAGCGCCCTGGCAAAGTCGACGATGTCGCCGACGTCGACCACGACGACGCCCGCGTCACGTGGATGCTGTCCGGGACGCAGGGCGCGGCCCAGGATGGTCCGCACGAGCATCCGGGGATCCGCCTGCGGGTAACGGTTGACCAGATCCGCCACGCGCACCGGCGTCCCGCGCGAGCGCCGCGTGCACAGCCGCACAAGCGTCGCGTGGCCGCGCTCCACCGCCAGGTATGTACGGTAAAAGCCAAACAGGCGGTGGATCAGGGAGGCTGTCTCGATCACGATGGCCCCGTACCGGAACAGCATCTGCGTGCGACTGGTGAGCGGCGGAGACGAATCCAGCCCGCACACGATCAACGCCTTCGGGGCAGCACCCGCGGCGAAGCCTTCCAGGTCGCCCGCGTTCGCCCCCGCCACGCGCATGCGCTGCACGAATGCCTCCACGTTCGCCGGCGGAACGTCGAGCTGACCTTCGAACAGTTCGCCCGGCCGGTCCTCCGCATCGGCTGCCACCTCGATCGTCGTGGCTGGTACGTGCTCGCCGTATGGCGTCGCCACTTGGCTCTGGGCCCGGACGACGCCGGAGAGCGCGGCGTGGACGCCAACGCCGGATGCGCTCCGCGCGATGAGTTGCCCCGCGGTCACCTCCGCGCCTTCGTGAACCAGCAGATCCGCCGGCGTCTCGGGGCCGTTCGCCAGCGGCACGTGCAGCACCCGGGGCGGACCGCCCGGCAGCGGACGAAAATCGCGATGCCCGGCATCGAGCGACTCGTCGTGCAGGAAGTATCCGCCGCGCAGCGGCTTGAACGGACGCAGCCATTGCATCAGGTTCACGCCGGACGTTCTATGGCCGCACCGGACCGCCCGCAAGCCAACCGGCTGCAATTGCCGAAGCGCGTCGCGGGCTCTATTCTGCCGCCATGGAATTCAAGGCCATTCAGCCCGTCTCCCGCCCGATCGACGCGGTGGTCGAGGTCCCCGGGTCCAAGTCGCTCACGAACCGGGCCCTGATCCTCGCCGCGCTCGCCCAGGGCCGCTCGACGCTCTCCGGTGTGCTCTTCTCGGAAGACACCGAGCTGATGATGGCGGCCATGCGCACGCTCGGTATCCAGGTCGACGCCGACGCCCAGGCATGCACGGTCGGCATCGAGGGCTGCAGCGGCCAACTGCCCGCGACCGACGCTGACCTGTTCTGCGGCAACAGCGGGACCACCATCCGCTTCTGCACGGCGCTCTGCGCGCTGGGTCGCGGCGCCTACCGCCTGGACGGCATCGAGCGGATGCGCTCCCGCCCGATCGGACCGCTGGTCGAAGCCCTCCGTGGTCTCGGCGTCAGCATCGGTTACGAATCCGTCGACGGTTTTCCCCCGGTGATCGTTCGTGGCGGCGGGCTGCGCGGCGGCGGGGTGGCGTTCGCCTCGGCGCCCTCCAGCCAGTTCATCAGCGCCCTGCTGATGGTCGCGCCGTACGCCCGCGGCGACATCTTCCTCGATCTGCGCGAGATGGTCAGTGTTCCGTACGTCACGATGACCCTGCAACTGATGGAAGGCTTCGGTGTGGCGGCGGTGGCCAAGCATGAGGGCCGCAACGCCAAGGTCATCATTCCCGCGCCGCAAACCTACGCCGGACAAGCCTGGCAGATCGAGCCGGACGCATCCAACGCGTCGTATTTTCTAGCCGCGGCGGCTGTCACCGGCGGCAGCGTCACCGTGCGCCACCTCGGCAGTGCCAGCACGCAGGGTGACGTCGGCTTCGTGGATGTCCTGCGGCGGATGGGTTGCCACGTGGAGCGCAGCCCCGACACGCTCACGGTGCGCGGGCCTTCCGGGGGTGAGCGCCTCGCTGCCGTCGACGTGGACCTCGGCGACATGCCCGACGTGGCCCAGACGCTCGCGGTGGCAGCGCTCTTCGCCGACGGTACGACGCACATCCGCAACGTGGGGAATCTCCGCATCAAGGAGACCGACCGCCTGACGGCCCTCGCCACCGAGCTGATGCGCTTCGGCGCCGAGGTCGAGGTCGGTACCGACAGCCTGAGCGTCACCCCGCCGAATCGCCCGCTGCCGGCCCGGGTCCACACCTACAACGACCACCGCATGGCGATGAGCTTCGCGGTCGCCGGGCTCATGATCGACGGGGTGGAAATCCTCGATCCCGGCTGCGTCGCCAAGACCTTCCCCGACTTCTTCGAGCGTTTCGACCGGCTGCGCGGCTGATCTGCGCGGGTTTTGCCGCAGTTCCGCGCGCCGGACGGCCCGTTCAAGCCGAGCGTCCGTTTGTCCGATAAACCTGTGAGTTTACCCGGCGGCACCGCGCAGAACCTGCGCGTCACCGCGGCAAGGAATGCGCCTCATGGCGGACGTACTCGACCAGAGTGAAGTGGATGCCCTGCTGGCGGCTGTCGACAGCGGCGACATCGACGAGCAGAGCGCGGGCCGGCGCATGGGTCCGGTCGTCGAGCAGAAGGAAGCCCACATCTACGACTTCAAGCGGCCCGAGCGGGTCAGCAAGGATCAGATGCGGGCCCTGGAGAGCCTGCACGAGAACTTCGGCCGCAACCTGGGCGCGTCGCTCTCCAGCTTCCTGTGCACGATCGTCGAGGTGCGCGTCGCCACCATCGAGCAGCTCACCTACAGCGAGTTCATCCACTCGCTGCCCAACCCGACGAACTTCAACCTGCTCGGCTGTGAACCGCTCGAGGGCCAGATGTGCCTCGAGATCAGCCCGCTGATCATCTACCCGATCATCGATCGTCTGCTGGGCGGCTCCAACAACGAGATGTTCATCCCCCAGCGCCCGCTGACGCTCATCGAGCTGCGGCTGATCCGCAAGATCACCGACCGGGCGCTCGCCGAGCTGACCGCGGTGTGGTCGTCGCTCGTGGAGGTGAAGTTCAGCCTCGCGGACGTGGAGAGCAATCCGCACCTGGTGCAGATCGTCGCGCCGAACGAGGTCATCGTGGTGATCGGTTTCGAGCTGCGCATGGGGCCGCGGGCCGGCACGATGAGCCTGTGCATCCCCTTCAACGTAATCGAGCCGATCATGAGCAAGCTGGCCACGCAGGGCTGGCTCGCCTACCGCCGCGCCCAGCACGATGAGGACCAGTCGCAACTGGTCGTCCGCCGTCTCGACGCCGCCCGCGTCGAGCTGCGCGCCTACCTCGCGGAGACCAGCATCACGGTGCGGGAGCTGCTCAACCTGCAGGCGGGCGACATCATCCAGACGGGCAAGCCAGCCGCCGACGAGGTGCTCGTCCGCATCGAGGGCAAGAACAAGTTCGCCGCCCGCGTCGGCAAGCACAAGCAGGGCCGCGCCGTCAAGATCACCCGCCGCGTCTCCCCCGGCGATCACCTCGAACGCCCCGTCACCGAAGTCTCCGAAGCGCTGTAGCGCGGCGCGCTCCCACAGCCGTTTCGCCCGGCATCCACCTGAGAACCGCAGTTCCGCCATCCGTCGGCCGGATTTCGAGCTATTCAGAAGTCCCCCACGAGAATGCTTGACCTCGCAACCGCGCTTCTGTTATAGGACGCTCCTGGTCGGGATTGATGGTGGTCCAGTGAAAACTGAGGAGCGCGCCATGGTCCCCGCCTGCCCGCAGCAGTCTCCCCCTCCAACTGCGCTTTTTCCTCGTACCGACACCCATGCAAGCAACGCTGTGCCGCGGATGACAGACCGCAGAATCGCAGATTCGCCCTGGAATTCGACGGCCGGACGGAGTGAAGACCCATGCGATCCGCAAACTCACAGGGAAAAGACTGCGCTGGGGTCCTGATCTGAGAGAAACGGCATTTGTGTGTGGTACGTGGACCGCGGAGGTAAAGCACTGGCTTTACAGCATTGTTGAGAATTCCATAGCGGATGAGCGGTGGTCTTCCGCACAGAAAACCATGGCGCAAAGGCTACAAACAAACAGAGCTTGCTCTAAGAAGTGCCGGAACACATCGAGAGCGCTGACGCACGGATGGGTGCTGCTTGCCTGCTCGCTCGCAGCGCATGGTCAAGTGACCGCCACCCCGCCGGCCACGCCAGGACGCGAACAAGTTGCACAATACGAATTGACGAGCACGCTACAACACATGCAGGAAGTCGATACTGCGCTGCAGCGGGACTTCTCCGCGAGCTTCACCATCACGATCCCCCATTCCGCAATCGGTCCCGATCGGGGTAGGCATACCAAGACCTGCAGGCTCACCCGATCCGGGGCGTTATCTGGAATGACCATTCAATGGGACTACAGCCAGGAACCGGTATTCTGGGATGTCGGAACCCATGGATGCGCACGCGGTGACTACGACCGGCAGGGCAATCTGATTCTCTGGCGGCCGATGAGAAAGTGGTGTTACAGCGCACCCGATCTGAATCGCGTCATTGACGAGCAGACGATGCTCCTGATCAGTCCAGACGGTGAAATCGTCCATCGAGGCGAACAACGCGTCGTCCATGAGTATGATCCCGGCGATCCCGATACCTTGTTCGAGATCGGCCAGTTCATGCGGGCGCTCGGGCGCGGATTCGGACACCGCTTCGCCGACGACCGCACAGGGCGCCAGGTGGAGGAAGGCCTTCTGCAATTGACCGCGGCGAGCCGCACGGGCATTGACTTTCCAGGCAAGTGGCACGTCGTCCTGGATACTCGGTCCAACTACCTGGTTCGCAGCGCCA
>ERZ795053.7893-NODE-7893-length-10134-cov-4.380097_pt1 | contig 10134 bp, 7 predicted proteins | sample MGYA00375137_ERZ795053 | MGnify/ENA primary metagenome ERZ795053 (study PRJEB30182, sample SAMN05720284) | activated sludge metagenome | isolation source: Anaerobic digester | place: Hong Kong | collected 2014-12-17 ... | reverse complement strand
ACAGTTAGCTCCACTTGGATAGCCTGAATCATCGATACAAAACTGACCAGGACCTTGTTGCTGTGGGTTGGGTGAGCCTTGTGCAAATGCTGCCGTTGCACCCACGGATAGGGCCAGCACCGCCAGCATAATCGCCGACGCAGCCAGCAGGCTGCGTTTTTTCCCTCTTAAGGACATCTTCATTGTAGTGTATCTCCTCATCTAACTTTTCCACCCCGAGCGTGCCCGGGAGGTCGATCGCAAACCCTTTATTAAATGTAGAACAGTCCATCTCGAAACAGAATAGTTAGTGAATCACACGTTCTGCGGCGCCTAAAGGTTAACACAGAAGTTGTAAGCAGTCTGTCAGGAAATCCTGACGATTGATGGGGGAATAGTGTGACACTTGCCGTGTCAGCTAGATGTTCGTTGCCACGCCATGTTTGACTGCAAGTCTTACCAGCGCCGGCACACCGGTCACGCCGAGCTTGTGCATCAGTCGCCGGCGGTAGGTTTCGACTGTCTTGGGCGAAAGCGCAAGCTCGAGAGCGATGTTGGCAGTAGTTTCGCCATTGACTAATCTCCTAAACACCTCCCGTTCGCGTTTGCTTAGGCGGGTGAACGGATTTCCTGTATTCCCAGCGCGGTTGCGGCGCGTGTAGTCGGCGACTAATGTGTCGGTTACTTCACTGCTTAGATATACCGCACCGACCGGCACCGCACGGACTGCATTCACAACTGCCTGACTGCCGGCCTCAGCCAATACGTATCCGTGTATGCCAGCCCCCAACGCCAGGAACAGGTTGTCAGGGCTTAAGGTCGCTGAGACCATGACCACCTTTGCCTCCGGCATCTGCATACGAACGAACGAGCTGGTCTCGACACCGCTGAACTCGGAATTGCCGGCACGCACGATGACAACGTCTGGCCTCAAATCACGAACTGTCTCCAGATCGTCCTGGCCCAATCGCACGCGACCAAGGACGTCGATATCCGGTTGCGAGTCCAGAAAGGCGTACAAGTCGTCGGTGTCTGCTGAACGGTAGTCCATTAGCAGAACGGCAATATTCGAATCGCTGATGCTGGGTGTTGTCATGTTGGGAAATATGAATCGACGGATACAGGACGCCCATCCGTTTCCCAGTATAGCAGGTGCATTTCCCCCTGTCTGTCAGGACATGGCAACAAGTCCCGTCAGGGAATCACGAGAACATACTCTGTAGTTATTGGAGATGGAGGCTAGAGGGAGGTCAATCCGTGTTGAATCGCGAACTTGACAAGGGTGGGCATATCGCTGATTTCCAGCTTCTGCATCAGCCGGCTGCGGTAAGTATCCACCGTCTTGGGTGACAGGGACAACATCTCGGCGACTTCGGCGCTGGACCGCCCCTCGACCACCAGTTGCAGCACCTCGCGCTCGCGCCGGCTAAGACGTTCCAGCGGACTGGCCTCAACGGTCAGCGCTCGCTGATGCAGATAGTCGTTCACCAGGGTCTCGGTGATTCCAGGGCTGAGGTAGCGACCACCTGAGTGCACCGAGCGCACCGCCTCGACCAGAACCTTGCCGGCTGACTCCTTCAGCAGGTAGCCATGCGCGCCGGCCTGCAACGCGCGATAGACATGCTCCGCGGAGCTTTGCATGGACAGGATCAAGACGCGCGTTTGCGGAAGGATCTCCAGGATGCGTCCGGTCGCCTCGATGCCGTTCATATCAGGCATCGACACGTCCATCACAACCACGTCGGGGGCAAGTCGCTTCACCTCGGTCACGGCTTGACGACCGGTACCGACATCGCCCACCACTGTGATATCCTCTTGTGCTTCGAGCAAATAGCGCAGCCCTTCACGCACCACTGCATGGTCATCGGCCAAAAATACTTTGATCATCAGTCCTCCCTGGCACTCCTGCCAGCCACAATTGAAATGGCTCCGTAGAGTCGCAGGTATGGCATTCAAGTCGCGTTTCCAAAGCACTCACAGTTGTGGAACACCTATCCATGATATCAGCGTGAAACGGCTTGTCAATTCGAAATCTTGACCTTGAATTGACCGGGAACGCCATGCCGGAATCCCAACTGTTTTATTCTGGCTCTGGTTGTTGTGCTACCCTAATGGAACCTCTGACACGATGCGCGTACCCAGTCCGGGCGCTGATACCACGGTGACGACACCGCCCACAGATCGGGCACGGTCCTGCATCGTTAACAGTCCCCAGTGACCATCGTTGGCGGCGTTTGTTTGCTCTTGCGGGTCGAAGCCGCGACCATTGTCTTCGACAGTCAAGTGTGACACCTGGTCGGTGGTGGACAAAGCGACCGACACTTCGCTGGCGTTGGAATGTTTCGCGGCGTTGGTCAATGCCTCCTGGCAAATGCGGTATTGAGTCAATTCGACGTTGCGCGGTAGTCTGGGAGACGGTTCGTCGCCCTCAAGTCTGATGGCAATGCCGGTGCGGTCGGAAAATTGCTCCAGTTGCCAACGCAGGGTTGGCAGCAACCCGAAATCATCCAGCATCGGCGGCCGCAGCTCTGACATGACGGTGCGCACCTGTCGGGTGGTTTCCTCGATCAGCTGCAGCGAATCGCTTAGCCGGTTGCGAACCGCCGAAGGAACATCTTTGTACAGCGACTGGTCAATAATATTGAGGTTCAGATTGATGGCAGTCAAATTCTGACCAACCAGATCGTGCAACTCGCGCGCCAGGTTTTGGCGTTCCAACTCTTGTGCTTCAGCCAGCCGGGCCGCCAGTCGTCTCAGTTCAAGGTTGCGTTTCTGCAGGGCTTCCTCGGTCAGCTTGCGACCGGTGATGTCGCGTACCAACATCTGAACAACACTTTTGCCGTCCCATTCGAATGCACCGGCAGTGATCTCGACCGGTGACTGCTCGCCATTCGCTCGTTGAAGCAGCGACTCAACGATGTCGCTGTCGCCGACTGCTTGTTCGGCGCGTGCGAAGAAACTCAGCCAGCGGTCGCGCTGGCTATTGGAGACGAAATCAACAAAGCGCCGGCCAAGCGCTGTCTGTTCGTCTTCCAGACCCAGCAGACGCACGATAGCAGGATTTGCCAGCCGAATCCTGCCATCGCCAGCGACAATCAACACACCATCCGGCGCCAATTCCACCAGCCTGTCAAAGCGCGCCCGTTCTGCCAGCAGCCGCCGATAACGATCCAGCCGGGTGATAGTCTTGATGCGGATGCGCAGTTCGGTCTGATCGAAAGGTTTGGAAACAAAATCATCGGCGCCAGCGGCCAGTCCCTGCAGTCGGGAGGCACGGTCAGACAGCGCTGTCAGCATGATAATCGGCACCTCCGCTACACCCGACGCGCCGCGCAAACGCCGGCACACCTCGAACCCGTCGATATCCGGCATCATGATGTCCAAAAGAATCAGATCAGGTGCAAGATCCTGCGCCTTGACCAGTGCTTCCTCACCCGAATAGGCATGCTCAAGCTGGTACGGTTCATCCCGCAACAGCGCCGAGATCATAGTGTGAATTGCCGGCGTGTCATCAACAATCAGGATCGTACTGGAAAGCGTCATTTGATCGACCTTTGCAACCGGGCAGCGGAGCGTCAAAGCTTGCAATGTAATTGTAAGGCAATCAGCAGGCTTCCGCAAGCCCGGTACAATCGAGTCGCCTCTCAGGTCATCGTATTGACAGCCGCTCGCTGTCTCGTTTACAATGCCAACTCGCGTGCGTACCTCTTGCAGGGTAGCTCGTCCAAACTCGCAACTGGAAATCCAGCAGCACCCGCTGCGTCACATCGCAGCCATCATTGTTTCGTTGATATGCAGCAAATCTTGGTCCGCACATAAGGAGGTTAGCTTGTGACAGAACGTATCGGTTTCATCGGCCTGGGAATCATGGGCCGCGGCATGGCCGCCAACATCCTGAAGGCAGGTTTTCCCTTGACCGTGTGGAATCGCACCCCAGAGCGAACCGAGGCGCTGGCAGCCGCCGGCGCGGCGGTTGCTGCAACACCGGCCGCATTGGCAGCGGCCAGCGACATCGTCATTACCTGCGTCAGCGACACGCCTGACGTGCAGGCAGTGATTCTGGGCGAGGACGGTGTCCTGGGTGGCGCGCAGTCCGGCAGCCTGGTGATCGACATGAGCACCATTAGCCCTGCCGTGACGCAAGAGATCGCCGCGGCGCTGTCAGCGCGCGGCGTGGCTATGCTGGACGCGCCTGTCAGCGGCGGCAGCGAAGGCGCAGCGCGCGGTACGCTCAGCATCATGGTGGGCGGAGCCGTTGAGGCGCTGGAGCGGGCAATGCCTGTGCTTCAGACCATGGGCCAGCGTATCACCCATGTCGGCTCCACCGGCGCCGGCCAGACCGTCAAACTCGTCAATCAGGTGATTGTAGTTGGCAACTGCCTGGCCATGGCTGAAGGATTGATGTTAGCGCAAGCTGGCGGTGTCGATCTGGAAAAGGCGCTGGAAGCGGTCAGCGGCGGCGCGGCCGGCAGTTGGATGCTCAGCAACCGCGGCCCACAGATACTGGCGCGTGACTGGCGGCCCGGTTTCACTATTGACCTGCAACAAAAAGACCTGCGTCTGGTGCTGGAGGCCGCCGACGCGGTCGGAACACCGGTACCTGGCACTGCGCTGGTTTTCCAACTCTACCGCACTCTGGAAGCCCGCGGGCTTGGCGGCGATGGCAACCATGCCTTGATCAAGGCGCTGGAAGCCCTGGCCGGCTTTGAAGTCGCCGGTTAGTTCAATCATCTGACATTTTACGAGCGTTTCATGACCGACTCTTCCACCTATTCGTTCTTTCCAGGCGGCCAGCCCGCCCCTGAGTTCACTCTGACAGCCGTCAAGTCTGGACGCCGGGTTAGTCACAGCGACTGTCAGGGCACGGTGCTTGGGCTGCTCTTCCATGGCCGCGACAACTATCAGGCCGCGGTGGACATTAACACCGCTGTACGCCCCGTCTACCCCAGCGCTACTGAGGTCACGTTGGCCAGCGTCCTCGATCTGACCATCGTGCCACGGCTGCTGCAGCGCGCCGTCAAACCCATGCTGGAACAGGCCTACAATCAGGCCGCCAACCAGATGCCGCAAGGCTATGACCCGGCCGATTATGTCTTTTTGCTGCCCGACTGGGATGGCACGCTTCACAAGGCTTTCCGCGTCAAGAACGCCGATAAGGTCGCTGCGCTGGTCGTGCTCGACGGCGCCGGCACGGTCGTTGGCAGTTACCAGGGGCCAGATCCCGGTGAGGCGGCGTTGAAGCTGATACAGCAGGCCATCGGCTGACCGGGCTGTGCAAGCGCGGGTCGTGCCCGTGTCTCATTTTTTCTCGGTGCGTTGACTTTGTGTCGCATGATGAATCAAACAGGCCAGCGGCAATTGCCGCTGGCCTGTTTGATTCATCGCTCTGGCCGGTCTCCCGACCGAGTCAGCCCGTACGTCTTTGCCAGTGTCCGCGGTTGGCTCGGTCAGGAGACCGGCCAGAGCAGGGACTAAGCCTCGACGGGAATGACAAGTCTAGCTCTCCGTGATCGTCACCGCGGTCATCACGTCGCCGGGCTGGATGGCGTTGACCACATCCATGCCGCTGGTGACCTTGCCGAAAACCGTGTGGCGTCCGTCCAGATGCGGCTGCGGCGAATGCGTGATGAAAAACTGGCTGCCGTTGGTGTTCGGTCCCGCGTTGGCCATGGACAGCGTGCCGGTTCCATGGCGGTGCGGATTGCCGCGCAGCTCATCCGCGAACTTGTAGCCAGGGCCGCCGCGACCGGTGCCGGTCGGATCGCCGCCCTGAATGACGAAGTCAGGGATCACGCGGTGAAAGGTCACGCCGTCGTAGAACCGCTGGTTAGCGAGAAACACGAAGTTGTTGACGGTGATCGGGGCGTCGAGAGCAAAGAACTCGATCTCGATTGTGCCGCGATTGGTTTCAATGGTGGCCGCGTAGTTCTTTTTCGGATCAATGGCCATTGCCGGGGGATTTTTCCATTCCATCTTGGTTCGATTCTCCTTATCTGATTTGCACCATTCTACACGCTTCCGGGCCGCGCTGGCAAAACAACGACCTGCGTGCCTGCCAGAAGCTCGACTCCAAGAAGTTCGACTTTTTCCGCAAAGTCGAACTTCTCTTCCAGCTATGTCCTGTCGATCCCGTACATCTCGCCAAACTTGCCGCGCAGATAGGCGACGTACGGATCGATGCTCAACGCGCCGCCGGTGACGCGTTCGATCAACTCGTCGGCGGTGAACTTGCGCCCGTGGCGGTAGATGTTGTCAGCCAGCCAGCTGTGCAAGGTTGCGAATTCGCCCTGCGCGATGTCGTTCGTGACGTCCGGGTTGGCCTGCGTAGCCGCCTGCCAGAAAGCCGCGCCCATGATGTTGCCCAGTGTGTAGCCCTGGAACACGCCTCCGATGGGTCCGGAATACCAGTGGACGTCCTGCAGCACGCCATCGCGGTTGTCAGGCGCCTGGATGCCAAGGCTTTCCTGGTAACTGGCCTGCCAGGCATCGGGCAGATCCTTGATTGCCAGCGTGCCTTCCAGCAGCGCCAACTCCAATTCGAAGCGAATGATGACGTGCAGGTTGTAGGTCACTTCATCGGCATCGACACGAATCAGGCTTGGCCGCACCAGGTTGATGGCCCGGTAGAACGCATCCTCGCTCACGTCGTTCAACTGCGCCGGGAACACCGCTTGCAGCCTGGGGTAGAAGTAGCTCCAGAACGGCCGGCTGCGTCCCACCACGTTTTCCCAGAGGCGTGACTGGCTCTCGTGGACGCCGGAAGATGCGCCATGTCCCAGCGGGGTCGCGTCGTAATCCAGCGCCACGCCCTGCTCGTACATGGCGTGCCCGGCCTCGTGCAGCGTCGAGAACAACCCATCGATCAGGTTGTTTTTGCTGAAGCGGGTGGTGATGCGCACATCGCCAGCCGAAAAGCGGATCATGTAGGGATGATGTGTCTTGTCCTGCCGGCCGCGTTCGAAGTCGTAGCCGTAGCGGCGGACAATATCCACGCCGAAATCCCACTGCTGCTGCTCCATAAAGTCACGGTAGATGAAGGAGTCGTCAGGCACCGGCTGTGCCGCGATGGCATCCACCAGCGGCACCAACTGTGCGCGCAGCTCCTTGAAAAGCGGCCGCAGCGTGGCCACCGTCATGCCGGGATCTGACTCGTCGATCAGCGGATCGGCGATATGGTCGTAGCCGGGGAAATAATCGGCGTAGCGCCGGCTGAGGTCCAGCGTCTTCTCCAGCATCGGCGCAACCGCGGCAAAGTCGTTGGCTGGCCGCGCCTTGATCCACGTCTGGTAGGACTCGATCGAGTGCTCCGCCATCTCGCCCACGAAATCAGCCGGCAGCCGCGTCTGCCGTTTATAATCGCGCCGGGCGACGCGCAAGAGGCTGGCGTCGTCATCTTCGTATGGCAGGCTCTCTTCGTAGGGTTGCAGATCGTCCAGCAACCGGCCGATGGCCGGGTCGGTAGCTTTTTCCTGCGCAAGCATCTGCAGCGCTGCCATTTGGCGGCCGCGCGCGGCGGCGCCGCCGGACGGCATATAGGTGGTCTGGTCCCAGTAAAGCACCGAAGCGGCCGAGTTCAGATCGGAGGCTTCGCGCAGCCGGGACTTGAGTTCTTGCAGTTTTGTGTTCACAGTGTCCTTCCGGGATCCTTATGACGGGTCAAACTGGTTTGTAGTAAGCGCTTCAGCGCTTCGGAATGGCGCTCAAGCGCCTGCTACGAACTGGCCTGCCTCTATGGTACCGCCAACCTACGGTGCGGGCAAACTGGCGTGCGCTGTGGGTTGGCAGCATGCAGATGATCCAAGCAGTCTCGTCTGAAACCCCGACATGCAGTAACGGATTGCCCTTGATGCCGGGAAACTGGCAGTGATGCCGTTAAATAAGGAGGTGGTGTGCTGTTTGTGAAAAATCTGTTGCCCGCGATCATCGTTTGCGGTATAATTGCCATGCTGGCATATTCAACCATCCATCCTGTCTCCAGGCCGGTGCTGGTCTCTCCGCACTGGCGCAGTCGTTGATCTGGGCGCATCACATCACCATCATCCAAGGAAACCAGACTCATGACGAACACGCCTGACCCGTCCGAATATCGCGAAAGCTGGCTGCGACGCTCCCTGCCAGTGTTGCTTCCTCTCTCGTTGATTCTGTTGCTGGTGCTCCTCTGGTTCGTCCTGATGCGGTTGTATCCACCCGCCTCACCTCCGGCCGGTGTTCCCCCTGAAGAGATCAAGTTCACAGTAGCGGGGATGGAACCGCCTGGCGGGCCGGCTGCGGGCGGCGACATCACTCCCGGTTTCTACTGCAACAGTTGCGGCAGTGACGCATGCCGTGATGCCTGCGCCGCGTCTGGCGCAGCGGTCGGGATGCACAACCGCTTCTTCTGGTGTGAAGTCATGCCGGCCGAGGGCGTCTACGACTTCAGTAAAGTCTCCAACTGGGTGCGTCTCAATCAGAGATTGGGGCTGCGTTCGGTCATCGGTTTCGCGCCTAAGACTGACCGTGGTACCGGGCCGTCCAGCGGCGGCTCCTGCACAGCGGCCAGCGACGGCTCGCCGTCATGGATGCTGCGTCCAGGCTCGATCTACCAGCCGCTGGTGAACGGCGAGGGAAGCAGTGCCACCTATCATCTCAACTTCACCAATCCGGCCGTGCAGACGCAACTGCGGGCTGCCTTGCAGCAATTTCGCTTGGAATTGACCGCGCTGCCGCTCCCTCTGCGCGACTCCATCGACTCGCTGGAGGTTGATCTCGGTCATGATGGCGAGCCAAAACCGGCTCGCAACTACGACAACTACCCGCCGGGTGCGCCGCTGGGATGGATGGATTTGGACATGTACCGCTGTGTCTATGCCGGTTTCCAGTGGCAGGGCGCGCGGGATCAGCAGCGCTGCATCGACAGTGACGGCAATCCGGTCAACTTGCAACAGGCGTTTGGCGCGTCGGTCGTCTGGCGGGATCGGGCGCTGAAGCCGATGATCGACATCTACGGCCAGGAGTTGTCCAAGCTGACGCAGGGCCAGGCGCGCGGGTTGCCGATGTATGCAGTGGTGTCGCATCAGTTGCTTTCACCCAGCGACGAACGGGTCGCCGCCTGTCAGGGCTGCAACGGTCTGAACTACGTCGATTACGCCTTTGTCCAGTACGCCATGGGTATCAAGACCAGCGGCGTCACGCCTGATCTTGCTGACGGGCAGGGGGCGGACCCGCAGGGCAGTGAGTATCGCAACTGGGCCAACATATTCAAGCTGGATTGGCCACAGCGGCTGGTGACCGGTGAACATGGTGCACTGAACACCACTTCCGGCCACTGCTGCGACGATCCCAAGGAGTTGTACTGGGCGGTGCTCAACGGGCTGGATAAGCACCTGCAACAGCTGCATTTTCCCGTAGCCGACATTGCGCAGAATGACCCGGGCGCCGTCGAGGCGCGGCAAGTAATGGCGCGCTATGCCGGCAAGGTGCTTGAAAACACCCCTGATATCTGGATTGTATTTCGTGATACGGAAGGTACGTATTACCCAGACGGTGACAACGGCAGCAGCAGCGGCGACCCGCCGGGCGACCCGCCTTGCTGCCGCAATCTGCCAAACTACGAATGGTTCGTCTATCAACGCAACCCGCAGCGGGGACAGGTGGTGCGCAATGGCTTGCCTGACAGCTACAAGAGCCTGTCTGCCCGCAGCGACGGCAGCGGCGCGCTCAAGCTGGACCTTGAGGACACGTGGGCCGGCGCCGGTCAGCGGCCAATAGCAGCCGGTGGATGCGCCGTGTACACCGTGGATGTGGAATACCAGGACAGTGGCAGTGACCGCTTCGGCTTGCGCTACGCCGACTTCGCCGGCAACGTCGTGGAACGGTCGGTCAGCAAGAGCAACACAGGCCAGTGGCGCTCGGTGCGCTTGACGCTGAACGACGCCTATTTCAATGGCGGCCTGTCCAGCGATGGCGACCTGGAGCTGTTCAGCCCGGACGGCCAGCCTGATGTGTTTCATCGGCTGGCGGTGGCGCTGGGCGGCACATGCAACATCAGCGCGACGGCCACACCAACCGCGTTGGTGTCACGAACGCCAACGCGGACCGCGACACCCAGTCCCACGCCTTCCCCGATCCGAACGGCGACACCCGTTCCACAGTCCGTTACGTTGCAGCCGGGCGTGG
>ERZ795053.7892-NODE-7892-length-10134-cov-6.014188_pt1 | contig 10134 bp, 6 predicted proteins | sample MGYA00375137_ERZ795053 | MGnify/ENA primary metagenome ERZ795053 (study PRJEB30182, sample SAMN05720284) | activated sludge metagenome | isolation source: Anaerobic digester | place: Hong Kong | collected 2014-12-17 ... | reverse complement strand
AGATAACCGAACGTGACTGGAGTTCAGACGTGTGCTCTTCCGATCTGGCGTTGGCTCCGGACCTCGTGGTCGCCAACGAGGAGGAGAATCGCGCGCCCGACGTGCGCGCGTTGCGGGACAACGGCGTTGTCGTCTGGGTAACGGATATTCGTTGCGTGCCAACGGCGTTGGCCTCGCTCGAGCGGCTGCTCGAGCTCATCGACGCGCCGGAGCGGCGCTGGCTCGCCGAGGCGAGGCAGGTGTGGGGGATCGGCGCCGAGCCTGCGGCATACCCCGTCCCGCACGTGACCGCGGTGGTCGCGATCTGGCGGCGGCCGTGGATGTTCCTCGGCCGCGACACCTACGCCGGCGACCTGCTGGCCCGGCTGGGCGTCGCCAATGCCCTTGGGCGACATGCCGATCGGTACCCGCGCCTGGCCCTGGCCGAGCTGCCCGCGCATGACCTCGTCGTGCTGCCGGACGAGCCGTACGCGTTCAGCGCGTCCGACGGGCCAGAGGCATTCCCCGGGACGCGGGTCGCACTCGTCGACGGGCAGGCGCTCACCTGGTACGGCCCCCGAATGGTCCAGGCCCACCCCACACTCGAGGCCCAGCTGGCCGGCGAGAGCCCAGCCTGACCTTTGGCTGCCGGCGTCCTGTCTGGTCAGCCGGCACGGCACGGAGGCTCAGCCGCCGGAGGGCTCGCGCAGCTCCTCGGCGTCGACCTGGCCGGCGAGCACGTCGTGCACCGCAGCGACGACGAGCGGGTCGATGCCGGCCTCACCGGCTCGCACCCGGGCCACGAGCTCGCGGATCATCCGCCGCTCCCAGAACTTCGTGAGGTGCGTGGCCAGCTCGGCCGAGCGGTCGGAGCCCTCGGGCAGGTGGGCCAGCTGGCGCGCGACATCGGCCGACAGCCGGATCACCGCCGGCTCGTCGTGTCCCGCCCACCGGCTCATCGGGCGACGACCGCCGCCGCGTCGGCCTCCACCCCGCGCGTCGTCTCGAGCGCGGTGGCCACGGTGACCTGCACGGCCGTCACCTTGTACTCCGGGCAGTTCGTCGCCCAGTCCGAGTTCTCCGTCGTCACGACGTTCGCGCCGGTGACCGGGTGGTGGAAGGTCGTGTAGACCACCCCGGGTGGCATCCGCTCGGAGAGCACCGCCCGTAGCGTCGTCGAGCCGACCCGCGAGGCCAGCTCGACGAGGTCGCCGTCGTGGATGCCGCGCAGCTCGGCATCCGAGGGATGGATCTCGAGGACGTCGGCCGGGTGCCATGTCGAGTTCGGCGTCCGTCGGGTCTGCGCGCCGACGTTGTACTGGGAGAGGATCCGGCCGGTCGTGAGGATGAGCGGGAAGCGTCGCGTCGTGCGCTCGGTCGTCGGCACGTAGACGGTCTGGCTCAGCTTGCCCTTGCCCCGGACGAAGCCACCCACGTGCATGACCGGCGTGCCGGTCGAGGTGGTGTCGGGCACCGGCCACTGCATCGACCCCTCGCGTTCCAGCCGCTCGTGGCTCACCCCGGCGAAGGTCGGTGTCGTGGCGGCGATCTCGGCCATGATGTCGGCCGGCGCGGCATACGACATCGGATAGCCCATGGCGGTGGCGATCTCACAGACGACCTGCCACTCGTCCTTGCCGACGGCGCTCGGCATCACCGGGCGGACCCGGCCGAGTCGGCGCTCGGCGTTGGTGAAGGTGCCGTCCTTCTCGAGGAAGGACGTGCCCGGCAGGAAGACGTGCGCGAAGCGGGCCGTCTCGTTGAGGAAGAGGTCCTGCACGACGACGAGCTCCATCGCCCGCAGGGCCGCGTGGACGTGCTGGGTGTTGGGGTCGGACTGCGCGATGTCCTCACCCTGCACGTAGAGCCCGACGAAGGAGCCCCCGATCGCCTCGTCGAACATGTTGGGGATGCGCAGCCCGGGGGTGGCCTGGATCGGCACGCCCCACAGCCCCTCGTAGATCGCCCGCACCTCGGGGATCGAGACGTGTCGATAGCCGGGCAGCTCGTGGGGGAAGGAGCCCATGTCGCACGAGCCCTGCACGTTGTTCTGCCCGCGCAGCGGGTTGACGCCGACACCCGGGCGACCGAGCATCCCGCAGAGCATCGCGAGATTGGCCATGCCCATGACCATCGTCGAGCCTTGGCTGTGCTCGGTCACGCCGAGCCCGTAGTAGATCGCCGAGCTCGGGCCGGCGGCATAGAGCCGTGCCGCCGCGCGCACGTCAGCCGCCGGGACGCCGGTGACGATCTCGGTCGCCTCGGGCGAATGCTCTTGCCCCGCAATGAAGTCCAGGTATGCCGCGACGCCCTCGCAGCGCTCGTCGAGGAAGGCCTGGTCGTGCAGCCCTTCGGTGACGACGACATGGGCGAGCGCGTTGACGAGGGCCACGTTGGTGCCCGGCCGGACCGGCAGGTGGTATGCCGCCTCGACCCGCGCCGAGCGCACCAGGTCGATCCGGCGCGGGTCGGCGACGACGAGCCGTGCGCCCTGCCGGAGCCGGCGCTTCATCCGCGACGCGAAGACGGGATGGGCGTCGGTGGGGTTGGCCCCGATGACGAGCAGCACGTCCGCGTGGTCGACCGACTCGAAGTCCTGGGTGCCCGCCGAGGTGCCGAACGCCTGGTTGAGCCCATAGCCGGTGGGGGAGTGGCAGACCCGTGCGCAGGTGTCGACGTTGTTGTTGCCGAAGGCCGCGCGCACCATCTTCTGGACGACGTAGACCTCCTCATTGGTGCACCGGGACGAGGAGATCCCGCCGATCGCACCGACGCCGTGCCGGCGCTGGATGTCCCGGAAGCCGTCGGCCACCCGGGCGATCGCCTCATCCCAGGAGACGACCCGCCACGGGTCGTCGATGCCGGCGCGCATCATCGGCTGCAGCTGGCGGTCGCGGTGCGCGGCATACCCGTAGGCGAAGCGACCCTTGACGCACGAGTGGCCCTCGTTGGCCTTGCCGTCCTTCCACGGCACCATCCGCACGACGCGGGTGTCGGTGCCCTCGCCCTGCACCTCGGCCCGGAACGAGCAGCCCACCCCGCAATAGGCGCAGGTGGTGACGACGGCGCGGGTCGGCATGCCGAGCTCGACGACGGACTTCTCCTCGAGGGCGGAGGTCGGGCACGCCTGAACACAGGCGCCGCACGAGACACATTCGGAGCCAAGGAAGTCGGTGCCCCCGGCGGTGATCCGCGAGTCGAAGCCGCGGCCCTGCACGGTGAGCGCGAAGGTGCCCTGGATCTCGCCGCAGGCTCGCACGCACCGCGAGCAGACGATGCACGCGGCCGGGTCGTAGGCGAAGTAGGGGTTGCTCTCGTCGCGCGGCTCGTCGACATGGGTGTGGCCGAGGCCGTAGCGCACCTCGGCGACGTCGCACTCCCGCGCCAGTCGTTGCACGTCGCACGAGCCCCGGGCACAGCCCGGGCAGTCGGTGGGGTGATCCGAGAGATAGAGCTCCATCACGCCGCGGCGCAGTGCGCGCAGCTGCTCGGTGCTCGTGCGCACGCTCATCCCGTCGGTGCACGGGGTCGTGCACGAGGCGGGGGTCCCCTTGACCCCGTCGACCTCGACGAGACACAGCCGACACGAGCCGAAGGCGGCCAGCGAGTCGGTGGCGCAGGCCCGGGGGATCTCGATGCCGGCCAGCCCGGCGGCACGCAGCACCGACGTGCCCGCCGGCACGGCCACCGCCGTGCCGTCGACGGTGACCGTGACCGTCGACGTGCTGTCGTCGCCGACGGCTGGCGTGCCCAGGTCCCGTTGGGGCGCAAGGGGATTGACGCTCATCGATGGGCTCCTTCGGTTGCGCCCGACACCGGCGCCGGACGGCTCGCGCGGGGGCGGAAGTCCTCGGGGAAGTGCTGGACCGCGCTGCGCACCGGCATCGGGGTGAGCCCGCCCATCGCGCACAGCGATCCCTTGGTCATCGTCGTACACAGGTCGTCGAGCAGGGCGAGCTCGGCCGCCGGGTCGTCACCGTCGGCGGCGCGCCCGATGATCCGGTCGATCGTCTCCACCCCGCGCTGGCTGCCGATCCGGCAGGGCGTGCACTTGCCGCAGGACTCCTTGGCGCAGAACTCCATGGCGAAGCGGGCCTGCCGGGCCATGTCGACGGTGTCGTCGAAGACGACGACGCCCCCGTGGCCGAGCATGAAGCCCGCGTCGGCCATCGCCTCGTAGTCCATCGGCACATCGAGCCGGTCGGCCGGCACATAGGCGCCGAGCGGGCCGCCGACCTGCACCGCGCGCACCGGCCGGCCGCTGAGGGTGCCGCCGCCGAAGTCCTCGACGAGCTCGCGCAGGGTCACCCCGAAGCCCACCTCGACGAGCCCGCCCTGGCGGATGTTGCCGGCGAGCTGGAAGACCTGGGTGCCGCGTGAGCGCGCGGTGCCGTGCGCGGCATACGCCTCGGGTCCCTCGGCGAGCACGGTGGGGACGGCGACCATGGTCAGCAGGTTGTTGACGAGGGTCGGGCGGCCCCACAGCCCGGACAGCGCGGGGATCGGGGGCTTGGCGCGCACCTCGCCGCGGCGGCCCTCGATGCTCTCGAGCATCGAGGTCTCCTCGCCGCAGATGTAGGCGCCGGCGCCGACCCGGATGTCGACGTCGAAGCGCAAGCCGCTGCCGAGGATGTTGTCGCCGAGATAGCCGGACTGCCGGGCAGTACGAATCGCCTTGTCGAGCATGGCGATTCCGTCGGGGTATTCCGATCGGACGTACACGTAGCCCTCCGTGGCGCCGAGAGCGTGGCCTGCGATGACCATGCCCTCGAGCAGCGCGAAGGGGTCGCCCTCAAGCAGCATCCGGTCGGCGAAGGTGCCGCTGTCGCCCTCGTCGACGTTGATCGCGAGGAAGCGCTGATCGGCCTGCGCGCCGGCGACCGTGCGCCACTTGATGCCGGTGGGAAAGCCCGCCCCGCCGCGCCCGCGCAGCCCCGAGGCGACGACCGCCTCGACGACCTCGGCCGGCGCCATCGTGAGGGCGGCGCGCAGCCCGGCCCAGCCGCCGTGCCGGCCGTAGTCCTCGGGGTCGAGCGGGTCGACGATGCCGAGCCGAGCCGTCGTGAGGCGAGTCTGTCGAGCGAGGAAGGGATGCTCGTCGAGGACGCCGACGCAGCCTCCGTATGCCGCCCGCTCACCGGCCGGCGCGCGTCCGCTCCGCGCGGTGTCGACGACGGCCTCGAACGAGTCAGCCGTGACATTGGCGAATCCGACTCGGCCGGAGTCGGTCTCGACCTCGACGAGCGGCTCGAGCCAGAGCATCCCGCGCGATCCGGTGCGCACGACCTCGCCCCGGTCCGACTCGAGCACGGCGGCCAGCGCGCTGGCGACCTCGTCGGCACCGACCGATCGGGCGGCGGCGTCGGCGGGCACGAGCACCCGCGCCGGCGCGCTCACGAGCGCACCTGGGCGACGAGCTGGGCCACGCGCTGCGCGGTGAGCCGACCGTGCAGGCGACCGTCGACCGTGCCGGACGGCCCGAGCGCGCAGTTGCCCAGACAGAAGACCTCGGCGATCTCGACGTCGGCCGCGCCGGCGAGCTCGGCGGTCGCCGCGGCACACAGCGCCTCGGCGCCGACCGCCTGGCACGCCTCGGCTCGGCAGAGGGCGACCCGGTGCGCGGTCGGCGGGCTGGTGCGGAAGTCGTGATAGAAGCTCACGACTCCGTGGACGTCGGCGACCGAGAGGTTGAGCACGTCGGCGATCGCCTCAAGGTCGGCCCGCTCGAGATGGCCGAAGCGAGCCTGCACGGCGTGCAGCACCTCGAGCAGCGGGCCACGCCGGTGCGCCTGCTCGGCGGTGAGAGCACGGACCGCTGCCGCACGGTCGCTGGCAGGCTCGGGCATCGGCGCCCCTCTCGGCGTGAGGTGGATCACGCCGAGTCTAGGTCGCCGCTCGCTCCCGCCGAAGTGGACGCGCAGCCTTTGGGTCAGTGCGTCATCGGCGCGAGGTGCTCCGCGGCGAGCAGCTCCTCGAGCGCGTCCTCCATGAGCTTGGGCAGCTGCTGGTAGTCGCGGACCAGGTCCTTGCACGCCGTCATCGACAGCACCATCCGGTCACCGAGGCTCTGCCCGCCGATGAGCAGGCCGGTGGTGGGGGAGAGGAAGCCGTGGATGAAGTAGCGCTCGAGCTCGTTGCCGTCGTAGTGCGGCCGCACCGAGGGGCCGCGGACGTTGGACACCGAGACGTTGTACATGGCCGGCATCATCTCGGCCGGCATCATCGCCATCATCTGCATCATCGGGCTGATCATCAGGCCCGGCATGAGCGCCGACATGTCCCGGATGAGGTAGCCGGGCAGCGCCTCCCAGGCCTTCTTGGCCTTGGTGGCCGACTCGTGGGCGGCGTGCAGCCGCTCGACGGGGTCGGCGATGTGGGTCGGCAGGTGCAGGAACATCATCCAGATCTGGTTGGCCCAGCGCTCCGACTCCTCGCCGGTGCGCCACGAGACCTGGCTGGTCGAGACGATCGGCTCGGCCGGCACGCCGCCGTGCGTCTTCATGTAGGCCCGCAGGGCGCCCGCGGTGACCGCGAGGATCGCGTCGTTGATCGTGCCGCCGGCGGCCTTGCCGGCGCGGCGCAGGTCGGCGAGCGGGAGGTCGACGAGGGCCAGCCCGAGGTTGGGGGTCGTCGTGCCGTTGAAGGGGGTCTTCGGCGGCATGAGCGAGGGCCGCTGGGCCATCAGGGCCGAGAGGATCGACGGGACGGCCTGCACGTTCTTCTCGCCGACCTCGGTCATCAGCCACTTCGAGGCGGCGCCCATGACGCTGGCCATCTTGGTCGGCATGGTTGCCATCCGCTGGGCCGCGCCGGTCATCATCTCGACCGGGCCGTCGACGTGGATCGGCGTCGGCTCGATCTTCTCCACCGGGGAGTCGGCCAGCTGGTCGAGGATCATCCACATCGCCGAGCCGTCGGCGAGGCCGTGGTTGACCTTGAAGAAGTAGGCGTACTTGCCGCCCTCGAGGCCCTCGATGACGTAGAGGCGCCACATCGGCTTGGAGCGGTCGAGGTGGACGCTCATGATGGCGCTGATCCGGTCGAGCAGCTGCCGCTCGGTGCCGGGAGCCTCGAGGGTGATGCCGCGCACGTGGTAGTCGAGGTCGACCGGCACCTCGGTCCAGTAGTGGTCCGGGCCGATGGGGGTGAGCCGCCAGCGCAGCGCCTGCAGTCTCGGCAGCCGCTCGGCGACCCGCTGGCGCAGCCACGCGACCCGGTCGCCGTCCTTGACGCCGCCGCGACCGGCCTGGTCGTTCTTGCCACCGTCAAAGACACAGATGCCAGCGACGTTGCCGTGGGTGGTCATCGTGTCCATGCCGAGGAACATCTCGTCGAGCCCAGTCAGGTGCTGCACGGTTCGCCTCCTTGCGCGGTCAGTGGTGCTCAGTATGTCAACCGACCGTTCGGTCGGGAAGGGACTTGGGGCCCAGGTCACCCTCGCGTTTGGTGCGGAACAAGCGCCGGTATGCCGCGCAGCCCGGGCGCGGAGGTGCGCGCTCCCGACCGCCGCGGCAGGTGGCCCTGGTTCGCGACGATCTCTGGGTGCACGTCGGGGGAACTGGGTGCAGATCTGGGGGCGATAGCCCCCACACCCGCACCCAGATCCCCGGAGTGCACCCGAAACGCGGGTGACCTCGCGTCGACGCGCGTTGACGTCGGTGGCTCCTGCACGGCGCCGATTAGGGCGGCTCCACGCCCCGCTGGTAGGCTGAGCGATGCCGTAGACCGGCCGCGGAACGAGAGAGCCCAGGTGGACCTGCCCTGGAGCGCCGCGCAACCACCCACGAGAGGGAGTCGACAGCCCATGCCGCTCGACAGCACGACCAAGCAGCAGATCATGGCCGAGTACGCCACCAAGGACGGCGACACCGGCTCCCCCGAGGTGCAGATCGCGATGCTCACCAAGCGCATCCAGGACCTCACCGAGCATGCCCGCACCCACAAGCACGACCACCACAGCCGGCGCGGCCTGCTGCTGCTGGTCGGCCGACGCAAGCGGATGCTGCGCTACCTCGAGACGACCGACATCGAGCGCTACCGCTCCCTGATCAAGCGGCTCGGCCTGCGCCGATGACCGTGACGAAGGCGGCTCCCGCACCCTGCGGGGCCGCCTTCGCTCGTGAGCAGGGCCGGTGGCCTCTCGTGCCCCAGCCCGTATGCCGCCCGCTCACCTCCCGGCGCCCCACGCCGGCGAGCCGCGCCACGGGCGCGGGCCACGCGGCATACCCAAAGGACATCGCGAGCACAACGACGATGCACGCGATCTGACGACAGAGAAATGGAGGGCCCATGGAGGGTCCAGAGATCACCTTCGCCGAAGCAGTCATCGACAACGGCTCGTTCGGCAAGCGCACCATCCGCTTCGAGACCGGGCGCCTGGCGCGCCAGGCCGACGGAGCCGTCGTCGCCTACCTCGACGACGACACCATGATCATGAGCACGACCGCCGCGGGCCGCACGCCCAAGGACCAGTTCGACTTCTTCCCCCTCACGGTCGACGTCGAGGAGCGGATGTACGCGATCGGCAAGATCCCCGGCAGCTTCTTCCGCCGCGAGGGCCGCCCGGGCACCGACGCGATCCTCACCTGCCGGCTCATCGACCGGCCGCTGCGCCCGTCCTTCGTCAAGGGCCTGCGCAACGAGGTCCAGATCATCATCACGGTCTACTCGCTCAACCCCGACCACCAGTACGACGTGCTCGCGATCAACGCGGCGAGCGCCTCGACCCAGATCTCCGGGCTGCCCTTCAGCGGCCCGATCGGTGGCGTCCGGGTCTCGCGGATCGACGGCCAGTGGGTCGCGTTCCCGAACTTCAGCGACATCGAGCGCTCGACCTTCGACATGGTCGTCGCCGGACGCATCGTCGGTGACGACGTCGCGATCATGATGGTCGAGGCGGAGTCCACCGAGTCGACGTGGAACCTCGTCAAGAACGAGGGCAAGGAAGCCCCGACCGAGGAGGTCGTCGCCGACGGCCTCGAGGCCGCCAAGAAGTTCATCCGGGTGCTCTGCGAGGCTCAGCAGGAGCTGGCCGAGAAGCAGGCGGCCAAGGAGGCTGTGACCAAGCTCGACTTCCCGCGCTTCCTCGACTACGAGGACGACGTCTATGCCGCGGTCGAGGCCGCGGCCTACGACAAGGCCGCCGAGGCGCTCACCATCGCCGGCAAGCAGGAGCGCGAGGAGCGGCTGAACGAGATCAAGTCCGAGGTCCACCTCGCGCTCGTCGGCGACGCCGACGGCATCCACGAGGGCGGCACCAAGGGCGAGTTCTTCGGCCGCCAGAAGGAGGTGTCCGCGGCATACCGCAGCCTGCAGAAGAAGCTGGTCCGCCAGCGGATCCTCAAGGACGGCGTGCGCATCGACGGCCGCGGCCTCAAGGACATCCGGGCGCTGTCGGCCGAGGTCGACGTGCTGCCGCGGGTGCACGGCTCGGCGATCTTCGAGCGCGGCGAGACCCAGATCCTCGGGGTGACGACGCTCAACATGCTCAAGATGGAGCAGATGCTCGACACCCTCTCGCCGGTGACCCGCAAGCGCTACATGCACAACTACAACTTCCCGCCCTTCTCGACCGGCGAGACCGGTCGGGTCGGCTCGCCCAAGCGGCGCGAGATCGGGCACGGGGCGCTGGCCGAGCGTGCGCTCATGCCGGTGCTGCCGACCCGCGAGGAGTTCCCCTACGCGATCCGGCAGGTGTCCGAGGCGCTCGGCTCCAACGGCTCGACCTCGATGGGCTCGGTCTGTGCCTCGACCCTCGCCCTGCTCAACGCCGGTGTGCCGCTCAAGGCGCCGGTCGCGGGCATCGCGATGGGCCTGGTGTCCGACCAGGTCGACGGGGAGACCCGGTATGCCGCGCTCACCGACATCCTCGGTGCCGAGGACGCGTTCGGCGACATGGACTTCAAGGTCGCCGGCACGCGCGAGTTCGTCACCGCGATCCAGCTCGACACCAAGCTCGACGGCATCCCCGCCTCGGTGCTCGCGGGTGCGCTGACCCAGGCCCGCGAGGCGCGGCTGCACATCCTCGACGTCATGGGCGAGGCCATCGACGCCCCCGACGAGATGAGCGCCTACGCGCCGCGGATCATCACGGTGAAGGTGCCGGTCGACAAGATCGGCGAGGTCATCGGCCCGAAGGGCAAGATGATCAACCAG
>ERZ795053.7890-NODE-7890-length-10135-cov-4.119841_pt1 | contig 10135 bp, 8 predicted proteins | sample MGYA00375137_ERZ795053 | MGnify/ENA primary metagenome ERZ795053 (study PRJEB30182, sample SAMN05720284) | activated sludge metagenome | isolation source: Anaerobic digester | place: Hong Kong | collected 2014-12-17 ... | reverse complement strand
TGATGTGAAGCCGGAAGTCGAGGCTTTCGACCTGTCCCACATCCTGCAGGCCGCCGCGATGCACAAGGCGGGCAAGATCAAGGATACGCCCTATGTGCAGTTCGTCATGGGGGTGAAGAACGCCATGCCCGCCGACCGCGAGGTGTTCGGCTTCTATGTGAAAACGGTGAAGCGGCTGTTCCCCGGAGCACCATGGTGTGCCGCCGGGATCGGCGCCAACCAGATTGCGCTGAACGACTGGGCCATTTCATCCGGAGGCCACGCGCGCACCGGGCTTGAGGACAATGTGCGGCTCGACAAGGCGACGCTGGCGCCATCGAACGCCGCACTGGTGAAGCGGACCGTGGAGATTTGCGGGAAATATGGGCGGCCGGTGGCTACGCCTGCACAGGCGCGCAAGATTCTTGGACTGCGCCCCGCTGCTTAAGATTCGAGCCAGGCCGGATCGGGGTCCGGCAACGGGATGGCGGCGATCAGCGTCCGCGTGAATTCCGTCTTGGGACTGCGGAAGGTTTCCGCCGTGTCGCCCTCTTCCACGATCTCGCCCGCCTTCATGATGACGATGCGGCTGCAGATGTGCCGGATGACCGAGAGATCGTGACTGATGAAGGCAAGCGCCAGACCCATTTCCTCACGCAAGCCTTTCAGAAGGTCGATGACCTGGGCCTGGGTCGATACGTCGAGGCCGGAGACGATTTCGTCGGCCACCACGAAATCGGGTTTCAGCGCGATGGCACGGGCAATGCCGACGCGCTGGCGCTGGCCGCCGGAGAGCTGGTGCGGATAGCGCTTCAGCGCCGAGGACGGCAGGCCGACACGGTCGAGGATCGAGGCGAGGACGGGCTCGCTGGCATCGAGGCCATGAAGAGTCAGCGCGCCGCGCAGGATGGCGCCGATGGTGTGACGCGGGTTGAGCGAGGACTGCGGGTCCTGGAAGATCATCTGCATGCGGCGCCTGAGCGGCTTCAGTTCGGCTTGCGGCATGTGGGTGATGTCGGCACTATCGAACAGGATCTGGCCCTCGCTCGGCTCGTAAAGGCGGAGCAGCGTGCGGCCGATGGAAGTCTTGCCGGAGCCTGACTCACCGACGATGCCGACCGTCTCGCCGCGTTCGATCGACAGCGACACGTCGCTCAGGATACGGAGCTTCCGGCGCTGACCGAACAATACTTGGTGGCCCATGTCGGGCACGTCGAGCGAGATGTTGCGGGCCTCGATCAGCATCAGGCTGATATCTCCCGCTTGAGTTCGGCGATCAACTCTTCGGGGACGGGCCTGAGGGAGTGTTCCGGCTGGTCGTAGCGCGGATTGGCGGCGAGCAGGGCCTCGGTATAGCGGTGCTGCGGATGGCGGAGGATTTCTGAAGTGGCGCCCTGCTCCAGCACCTTGCCGCCATAGAGCACGGTGAGCCGGTCGCAGATCTGGGCGACGACGCCCAAATCATGGGTGACGAACAAGAGCGTCGTTTTGTGGTCGCGCTGCAATTGGCGGATGAGGCGCAGCACCTGCTTTTGCACTGTCACGTCGAGCGCCGTCGTCGGCTCGTCGGCGATGATGACATGGGGATTGAGCGAGAAGGCCTGGGCGATGAGCACGCGTTGGCGCATGCCGCCGGAGAGTTCATGCGGATAGCGGCGCAGCACCTGTTCGGGATCGCGGATGTGGACGTCGTTCAGAAGCTCCAGCGCCTTCGCTCTGGCATCGGCGCGGCTCATCCTGGCGCGGAGCCGCAGACCGTCGGTCAGCTGATCGCCGATGCGGCGGGCGGGATTGAGCGAGGTCAGCGGGTCCTGCGGGATCAGTGCAATGCGCACGCCGAGGAGCTCGCGCATGGCGGCGGGTGGAAGCTTGAGGAGATCGGCGCCCTCGAAGATGATTTCGCCTGAGGCAATGCGGATGGCGGGCGGCAGAATGCCCAGCACCGCCTTGGCGATGGTGGACTTTCCGGCGCCGCTTTCGCCCACCAGCGCCATGGCCTCGCCGGCGTTCACGGTGAGCGACACGTCGCGGAGGATCGGGATGGTGTGGGCAACCGCCGTGAGATTGCGGATCTCGATCACCGGGCTCATCGCTTCAACATCGGATCGAGCCACTGGCGCAATCCGTCTCCCAGCTGATTGAAGGCGAGCACGGTGAGGAACAATGTTACCAGCGGGAACACCAGCACCCACCAGGCCTGATAGATGATCTGGCGGCCCTCGGCGATCATGCCGCCCCAGGTTGGCGTGTCGGTGGAAACCGAGAGCCCGACGAAGGACAGGATCGCCTCGACGATGACGGCGATGCCCATTTCAAGCGACAGCAGCACCAGAACCACGGGCAGCACGTTGGGCAGGATTTCCCGGAACAGGATGGCGCCGCGGCCCATGCCGAGTGCGGTTGCAGCCTCGGCATATTCGAGCCTGGCCTGCTGCTGGGCTTCGGCCCTGACGACGCGGGCAAAGCGCGTCCAGTCGATGACCACGATGGCGGCGATGACGGAATGCAATCCGGAGCCCAGCACGGCAACGAGCAGGATCGACAGCAGCACCGGCGGGAAAGCCATCCAGATGTCGATCAGCCGAGAGATGACGCGGTCCCACCAGCCGCCGAGATAACCGGCAGCCAAGCCCAGCATGGTGCCGAGCAGGCAGGCGAGTGTTGCTGCGACGAAGGCGACGGTCAAGGCCACGCGGCTGGCATAGATGAGACGCGAGAGCACATCGCGCCCCAGGCTGTCAGTGCCGAGGTAGTAGCCGGGCTCCTGCCCCGGTGCCATGGTGGTGAGCATTAGGTCCTGTTCGAGGGGATCGGCGGGGGCGATCAGCGGTGCTGCCAGCGCGCAGACGATGAGCAACAGGATGAAGCCGCCGCCGAGCCAGATGCGGAGATCCCTAGGCATGGCGGAGCCTCGGGTTGAGCCAGGCAGTCATGGCGTCGACGGCCATGTTGACGGCGATGAAGATGACCCCGAAGGTGAGCACCAGACCCTGGATCAGCGGCAGGTCGCGGTTGATGACGGCGTCGATGGCGAGGTTGCCGATGCCGGGATAGGAAAATATCCGCTCGGTGATGACGGTGCCGCCGATGAGGAAGGTGAACTGCACGCCGGTGAGCGCCAGTGCCGGAACGGCGGCATTGCGCAGCGCTTCCTGCAGCAGAATGCGCAAACTCGACAGTCCCTTGATGCGGGCGAGCACGATATAGTCCTGCACCATGACGTCCATCATGGTGTTCTTGAGGACGCGGCCGATGACGGCGGCGAGCGGGAAGCTCATGGTGCAAGCGGGAAGGATCATGTGCTTCAGCACGTCCCAGACAAAGGCGAGCTTGAGGCGCAGAAGACCCTCGATCAGGTAGAACTGCGTATAAAGCCCGGCATCGATTGTCGGATCGCTGCGGCCAGAAATGGGGAGCAGCGGCACCAGCACGCCCAGGACAAGCACGAAGGTCAGTCCCCAGATGAAGTCCGGCACGGCCAGCATGACGCCGTTGAAATTGTCAATGAAGCGCTGGGCCCATGTGCCCTGTAGATGGGTGGAGACGAGTGCTATGAAGGTGCCCCACACCAGCGCCATGGCGAGCGCCAGTGCTGCCAGCTCCAGCGTTGCCGGCAGGCGCTCGAGGATGATGGTCATGACGTTTTGCTTGAGCGAGATCGAGGTGCCGAAATTGCCGTGCAGCACCTGGCCGAACCAGACCAGGAACTGCTGCCAGACCGGCAGGTCGAGGCCGTAGCGGGCGCGCAGCGCATTGATGTCCGACTCGGACGCGCCCGGAGCGATCATCATGGAAATGGGATCACCCGGCACGACGCGCACCAGCACGAAGACGATCACCATCACGCCGAGCAGCGTGACGATGGCAGACAGCGCGCGCGACAGGATGGTGCTGGCGGACATCGTTAAATGCTCTCTCCATGGCCGCCCTTGCGGCGGCCATCCAGTTCCGTTTGGAGCAAGGCTGGATGGCCGGTCAAGCCCGGCCATGGAGAGTGAAGTGGATTTACGCCGGCGACATCTGCGCGGGCTCGGGCGAGCCGGCGATGTTCGGCGTGACCTTGACCGACGACTTGAACAGGATCGGCTGCTGGTACTGGATCAGCGGGATCACATAGGCGTTCTCGGCGATATACTTGTCGACCGCCTTCCAGCCGGCAATGCGCTTGTCTTCATCCATCTCTCCCCACAAGGGGCCGATCATGGCATCGAGATCGTCGGTGTCCCACACCGAGTGCGGCGAGGGTCCGAACATGGCGAAGCCCGTCGACGTCGTGGGATCGCCGATGGCGTTGCCCCAGTTGTAGAAGGCGGCCGGCGCCAACTGGTCGGCGGCACGCAACTCATAATGCTTGGCGATCTCATAGACTTCGATCTCGGCCTCAATGCCGACCTTGCGCCACATGCCGACGATGGCCTGCACCATCTCATAGTCCTTGGGCTTGAGACCGCGCGTGGTCTGAATCTTGAACTTCGCCGGATTGTCGGTGGAATAGCCCGAGGCCTTGAGCAGTTCCTTGGCCTTCTCCGGATCGTAGGGCACCTTGATCGAAGGATCGAAGGCCGCGTATTGCGGCGCCTCGAGCGTATCGATGGGTGTCGCATAGCCGCGCAGCAGCCGGTCGACGATCGCCTGCTTGTCGATCGAGATGGCCGCGGCCATGCGGACGTTCTTGTCGAGCATGGCGTCGACGTCGTTGAGGAAGATCATGCCGATGTCGGAGACCGGGGTGGCAACGCCGCCGAGCCCATCCTTGGCCTTGAGGCGGTCGAACTCCTCGAAGGGCACGTCCACCGTGACGTCGGACGACCCCGACTCGATTTCGGCGACACGGCTCGTCGCATCGGGCACGAATTTGTAGACGACGGTATCGAAGGCGGGCTTTCCGCCCCAGTAATCCGGGTTGGCCTTGAGGCGCACGAAGGCGTTGCGCTCGAACTGGTCGACCATATAGGGGCCGGTGCCAATGGGCTTGGCCTCGAATCCCTCCGCGCCCACCTTCTCGTAATAGGCCTTGGGCATCACGTAGCCGGTCAGGAAGGCCATCCACTTGAACAGCGTCGGCTCGAAGGAGAGCACGTCTGCAGTGATCTTGTTGCCGCCGAACTTGAAGTTTCCGATCTTCGACCAGATGAAGGCGATCGGGTTGCCACCATCCATCTTGCCGGCGCGTTCCAGCGACCACACCACGTCTTCGGCGGTGAAGGGCGTGCCATCGTGCCACTTCACGCCTTCGCGCACCTTCATCCACACCTGCTTCTTGTCGTCGCTCCAGCCCCACTCGGTGAGAAGGCCCGGCTGGAATTCCAGATTTGGCTTCTGGCCGATGAACTGATCAAACACCGAACGGTAGATCGACTGGATGGTCGGGTTGACGGCGGAGAGCCCCGTGGTCGGGTCCCATGACGGGAGGTTGACGTTGTAGGCGATGGTAATGGTTCCGCCCTCGGCATGGGCCGAGGAGATGGTGAGGCCATTGCCCAGCAGCAGCCCGGCGGCGGAGAGCTGCAGTACCTGGCGCCTCGACAGATTGGTCATGACTTCCTCCCTATTGTGCCAGCACGCATCAAACGGCGCCGGATTGCCCCGCATTTCAAGCGCAATCCCCGAAATATTCAAGTGCATTCTTATTCCATGCGGTGTCCTGCAATAGTGTCCTTGCCAATTCGGGCTTCCTGACGCAGAATTTCGGGAATTATATGCATGCGCAAGCAATTCTGGGCTTGCCACTGGGATGAGACGACATGGCTGAACGCTCATTCGCGCGCGAGGTTGAAGACCTCAAGCTGGGAAACGGCGATGAATTCAAGGGCGAAGGCATTCTTGCCATCACCAAGGCGCTGCTGCAGTCGGGCGTCGCTTACGTCGGCGGCTACCAGGGCTCGCCCATCTCTCACCTGATGGACGTGTTGGCGGATGCCTCCGACTACATGGCGGAACTCGGCGTCCATTTCGAATCCTCGGCCTCGGAAGCGGCCGCCGCGGCGATGCTGTCGGCTTCCGTCATGTACCCGATCCGCGGAGCCGTCACATGGAAGTCGACGGCGGGCACCAACGTCGCGATCGATGCGCTGTCCAACCTGTCGTCCGGCGGGGTCAACGGCGGCGCCGTCATCATCATCGGCGAGGATTACGGCGAAGGCTCCTCCATCATGCAGGAGCGGAGCCACGCCTTCGCCATGAAATCGCAGATCTGGCTGATGGACCCGCGGCCCAACCTGCCGACCATGGTGCACATGGTGGAGAAGGCGTTCGACTTGTCGGAGGTGTCGAACACGCCGGTGATGGTGGAGGTGCGCATTCGCGCCTGCCACGTGCATGGACGGTTCGAGGCGAAGGACAACGTCAAGCCGTCGTACACGCTGAAGCAGGCGCTGGAAGCGCCGGTGCGCGACGTGAACCGCATCGTGCTGCCGCCCGCCTCCTTCATCCACGAGAAGCTCAAGATCGACAAGCGCTGGCCGGCGGCGGTGCAGTTCATCAAGGACAACAAGCTCAACGAGTTCCTCGGGCCAGAGGGCGGCGATGTCGGCATCATGATGCTGGGCGGCATGTACAACGGCGTGATCCGCGCGCTGCAGCAATTGGGGCTCTCGGATGCCTACGGCAATTCGCAGGTGCCGCTCTATGTGATGAACGTCGCCTATCCGCTGGTGGAGGACGAGATCGTATCGTTCTGCCAGGGCAAGCAGGCCGTGGTGATGGTGGAAGAGGGACAGCCCGAATTCATCGAGCAGGCGCTCAACACAATCCTGCGGCGGCGTGACATGCAGACACGTGTGAGCGGCAAGGACGTGTTCCCGCTGGCGGGCGAATACACGGCACAGGTGATGCAGAAGGGGCTTCTCGGATTCCTCGAAAAGTATGCGCCGCGCCTGCTGGGCAATCGCCCGCCCCTGCCCGATCCCTCAGCCGTTCTCAATTCCGACGAAGTGAAACGGCTGGCCACGGTGGTTCCGCCACGCCCGCCCGGCTTCTGCACGGGGTGCCCCGAGCGGCCAATCTTCGCCGCGATGAAGCTGGTCGAGAAGGAATTGGGACAGCACCACGTCTCGGCCGACATCGGCTGCCACCTGTTCTCGATCCTGCCGCCGTTCAACATCGGTGCGACGACCATGGGCTACGGGCTGGGGCCTGCCGCTGCATCCGCGTTCAACGTGAAGGCCGACAAGCGCGTCATCTCGGTGATGGGCGACGGGGGCTTCTGGCACAATGGCCTGGCGTCGTCGGTCGGCAACGCGGTGTTCAACAAGCATGACGGCGTGATGCTGATCGTCGACAACTACTATTCGGCGGCAACCGGCGGGCAGGATATCCTGTCGTCGCGGGCCACCAACAGGAAGCGCAACACCAACAACGCCATCACCGACGCGGTGAAAGGTGTGGGTGCCAAATGGGTGCGCCAGATCGACCGCACCTATGATGTCACGAAGATGCGCGACACCTTGCGCGAGGCGCTGACCACCGATGAGCCCGGCCCCAAGATCATCGTCGCGTCATCGGAATGCATGCTGAACAAGCAGCGGCGCGTGAAGCCGCAGATGGCGAAGGCGGAGGAGAGCGGCGAACGGATCGTGCGCCAGCGGTTCGGCGTCGACGAGGACGTGTGCACGGGCGATCACGCCTGCATCCGGCTTTCGGGCTGCCCGTCGCTGTCGATCAAACATACGAGCGATCCGCTGCGTGACGACCCCGTCGCGTCGATCGACGAGTCCTGTGTGGCCTGCGGCAACTGCGGCGACGTCGCAGATGCGGCGGTACTATGCCCGTCGTTCTACCGCGCCGACGTGATCCGCAACGCCAATGGCTGGGACCGTTTCTGGATGAATGTCCGGCGCGGCATCATCGGCTGGCTTCAGGCGCGCCGCGAGAAGGGCCGCATCATGTTTGAGCGGACGCAGGCATGAACGCGCCAAGCCGCATCACCTTCGACAAGCCGTTGAGTGTGGCCATTCTCGCCATGGGCGGCCAGGGCGGCGGCGTGCTGGCCGACTGGATCGTGGCCGCGGCCGAGGCCAACGGCTGGCATGCGCAATCGACATCGGTGCCGGGCGTGGCGCAACGCACCGGTGCGACGCTCTATTACATCGAGATGCTGCAGCCGCGCGACGGGCAAGCGCCGGTGCTGGCGCTGATGCCGACTCCCGGCGATGTCGATGTGGTGATCGGTGCTGAACTGATGGAAGCAGGGCGTTCCATCCTGCGCGGACTGGCGACGCCGGACAGGACGCTGCTCATTACCTCGACGCACCGCGCCTATGCCGTGGCCGAAAAGGAAAAGCCGGGCGAATCCATTGCCGATCCGCAGGCGGTGAACGATGCCACGCGTGTCGCCGCCAAGCGCGTCATTGCCTTCGACATGGAGCGCGCGGCGCGGCATAACGGAACCGTGGTGTCGGCACCCATTCTGGGGGCGCTGGCGGGGGCCGGCGTGCTGCCCTTCCCCCGGCAATCCTTCGAGGATGTGATCAGGTCCGGCGGCAGGGGCACGGAAGCCTCGCTCAAGGGCTTCGCGGCGGGCTACGCGCGGGCGGCAGAGACCTCCAACGAACTGCCAGATGCGCGGATTGCGCCGGCAAAGGACGAATCCCTGCTGCCAGAGACGCTCGGGAATGCGGAACTCGATCCGCTGCTGGCGCGCGTCCGCGCCCTGCCCTCCTCCATCCAGTCGGTTGCATTGGCTGGACTCAAGCGCATGGTGGATTTCCAGGATGTGGCCTATGGCGGGGAATATCTCGCCAGGATCGAGGGCCTTGTGGCGCTTGACGACAAGGCCGGTGGGGCAGGCCGCGGCCATGGATTCAGCATGGCGGCGGCAAAATACGTGGCGAACGCCATGGCCTATGACGACGTCATTGGCGTTGCCGACCTCAAGACCCGTTCGTCACGGTTCCGGCGCATCGCGGCGGCGATGAATGCCGGAGACGCGCCGCTCTACATGACGGAGTTCATGCATCCGCGTGCGGAGGAACTGGTGCGGCTGCTGCCGGCGGGCCTGGGGCGGTGGGTGATTGCGAAGCCGGGGCTGATGCGGGCCATCGACGGGATGGTGAACAAGGGCCGGCAGGTGCAGACGGCGAAGCTTCGCGGTTTCCTGCAGCTCTATGCCGTCGCGGGCCTCCGCCCACGGCGGCGAAAGCTTCTGCGCCATGCGGAAGAGATGGAGCACATGGAGCACTGGCTGGCGCTCGCCACATCGCAACTCGGCAAGAACTATGCTCTCGCCTGCGGCATCATCTCCGCGCGGCGCCTGATCAAGGGCTATTCCGATACCCATGCGAGAGGCCTGTCGAAATATGACCGCGTGCTCTCAGCCGTGCCACTGCTCCAGTCCCGCGAGGATGCCGAAGTGTGGATGACGCGGCTCGTCAGCGCCGCGCTGAAGGACGAGGACGGCACTGCACTCGACGGCGCACTGGCGACTCTCAAGTCACTCTGAGGCTTCGCCGTTAGAGCAACCGGCGGTCACTTGACCGCCGGTTGCTCTAACACTTTGACTCTAGCGCATCTTTCCGCTCGCAAACGGTTCCATTTGCTCGCCCGATGCGCTGGCCTTCCGAATGTTACGCAGCACCTTGTGCAGTGTACTGACGAATGCGGCGAATTCCGGCTCGCCGATGTCGCGGAACATGGTCTCGTAGCGGGCGAACATGACGGGCCAGAAGCGGGCGAAGGCGCTGCGGCCCTCCTCGGTGATCTCCACCTCGCGGAGCCGCATGTCCTGGGGCCTGGCGCGGCGGCGGACCATGGCGCGTTCTTCCAGCGCATCGAGCGTGCGGCTCATGGTGGACTGTTCCGTCACGGTCAGCACGGAGAGTTCGTTGATGGTGAGGCCGGAATTGATGGAGAGCACGGCCAACACGCGCATCTGCGGCGTGGTGAGGTCGAATGTCTTGAGGTCGCCGGCGAGCTCCGTGTTCCAGGTGGCGGCGATGCGGTTCATCAGATAGGGCACGAAATAGTTGAGGCCGATTTCGGCCAGCGACGGCAACGACGTGTCGGACGCCGCCTGGCGGTGAAGCACGCCCTGCAGGAATGCGAGATCGCCATTGCTCATCTAAGCGCACTCGCCAGCAGGAAGCCCGAGCCGCCGCCAAGGCCTGGACCCGGATGGGTGGATGCGCCGATGTGATAGAGGTTCTTGATTGGCGTCGCG
>ERZ795053.7889-NODE-7889-length-10136-cov-4.904375_pt1 | contig 10136 bp, 6 predicted proteins | sample MGYA00375137_ERZ795053 | MGnify/ENA primary metagenome ERZ795053 (study PRJEB30182, sample SAMN05720284) | activated sludge metagenome | isolation source: Anaerobic digester | place: Hong Kong | collected 2014-12-17 ... | reverse complement strand
AGATGGCGTCCAAGGGCAAGGTCGGCATTATGCTCGATCTCGACCGCGTGCCGACGCGCGAGACCGGCATGACCGCCTACGAGATCATGCTCTCGGAGAGCCAGGAACGGATGCTGATGGTGCTGAAGCCGGAGCGGGAAGCGCTGGCGCGGGCCATCTTCGAGAAATGGGACCTGGATTTCGCCGTCATTGGCGCGATTACGGACGGCGACCGCTACGTCGCGCGGCACCAAGGCGCGGTGGTGATCGATCTGCCCGTCGCACCACTGGCATCAGCAGCGCCCGAGTATGACCGGCCACGGGCGACGCTGCCAGCGCCGGCGATCGTTCCTGCCGCCGCGGTTGCGCCGGCGCACGATCCCCTCGCAGCGCTCGAACAGTTGATGGGCAGCCCCGATCTGGCCAGCCGGCGCTGGATCTGGGAGCAGTACGACCACATGGTGATGGCGGACACCGTGCAGAGGCCGGGCGGGGATGCCGCCGTCGTCCGCGTGCATGGCACCTCAAAGGGTGTGGCGCTCGCCTGCGACTGCACACCGCGCTATTGCGAGGCCGAGCCGGTGACCGGTGGCCGGCAAGCGGTGGCGGAGACATGGCGCAACCTGACCGCCGTCGGCGCAAGACCGCTCGCGATTACCAACTGCCTCAACTTCGGCAACCCGGAAAAGCCGGAGATCATGGCCCAGTTCGCCGGCTGCATCACCGGCATGCGCGATGCCTGCGAGGCTCTCGCCTTCCCCGTCGTCTCCGGCAACGTCTCGCTCTACAACGAGACCAACGGCATCGCCATCCCGCCGACACCCACAATCGGCGGCGTCGGCCTGATCGATGATCTCGCCCACACGGCAACGCTGGCGCTCAAGGCCGCGGGCGAGGCGCTGATCCTGATCGGCAAGCAAAACGGGCCAGGCTGGCTTGGCCAATCGCTGTACGCACGCCAGATCGCTGGCCGCACGGACGGCGCGCCGCCGCCGGTTGACCTCGCGCACGAGCGGAAGAGCGGCGATTTCGTCCGCGCACTGATCAACGATGGCCGTGTTGTGACCTGCCATGACATCGCCGACGGCGGGCTCCTCGTCGCGGTGGCGGAAATGGCGATGGCGGGGAACCTGGGGCTGACGCTCACGCTCGAAGGTGTCGCGCCGGAGACACGCAATGCCTGGCTGTTCGGCGAGGATCAGGGCCGCTACGTGATCGCCTGCCCGGCAGCGGAGGCGGCTGCTGTCATCGCCTCGAGCGAGCGCGCAGGCGTTGCCGCTAGCGTGATCGGACGCACGGGCGGAAGTAATTTGACCGTCGAGGGTCAGGGAACCATATCCGTTGCGAGCTTGAGAGACGCCCACGAACGCTGGCTGCCCGGCCTGATGGCCGCTCCCGCAACCGAAGCTTAAGAAGGGGAAGTGACCCAATGCCGATGGATGCCCACGAGATCGAGGACCTGATCCGCCAGGCGCTGCCCGACGCGCAGGTGACGATCGAAGACCTGCGCGGCGATGGCGATCACTACGCGGCGCTGGTCGTCTCGTCGGCGTTCGCGGGCAAGACGCGGGTGCAACAGCACAAGATGGTTTTCGACGCGCTCGGAGGACGGATGGGCGGCACTCTGCATGCCTTGTCCCTGCAGACCGCGGTCCCTTCGTAAACGACACGCTTTCAGTGAGGTTTGACCGATGAGTGACGACGCCGTTTTCACCCGCATCCGCCAGGAGATTGAAGAGACGCCGGTGGTGCTGTTCATGAAGGGGACGCCGATGTTCCCCCAGTGCGGCTTCTCCGCTGCAGTCGTGCAAGTGCTGAGCAATCTCGGCGTGAAGTTCAAGGGGATCGACGTCTTGACCGATCCGTCGCTGCGCGAAGGCATCAAGCGCTTCACCAACTGGCCCACCCTGCCGCAGCTCTACGTCAAAGGCGAATTCATAGGCGGTTGCGACATCGTCCGCGAGATGGCGGCGAATGGTGAGCTCGATCAACTCCTGAAGGACAAGGGTGTCGCGGCCGGCGCGGCTTAACAGCTGCGCCCCCGCAACAAGAGCTGCAGCAGGACCGGCAGCTTAATTCGGCATGCGGGCTGCCGGGCGGCAACCCCGCATGCCGTTTCGGGCCCCGCAGGCTGAGCGCGTCTCACTTCTTTATAGGATGGTTCACGGCGGCACTCCGTAAAGCCTGGCAGGCGGAGCGCCAGCGGTCGCTTGCCTTGCCCTGAAAGCAGGCGTGTTAGGGTGTTGGCAACACTTGGCGCGGTATCTTCGACCGTTCGTGCGTTTGCCTTAGCCACACACAGCGCCAGGCGCAGTTCCGCAAGGCCCCATGCCGCCCACACCTGCCCCGCTGGGCTTGCTTTGCCCCCGTGCCGCCCCGAGCCGCGCGGCGGCGATCGTCGTACCGGCAAGGCCGACGGCGGCCGGGCCTTGGGTTGCGCACGGTTCCGCTTGGCCGCCGACGAACGAAGGCACCACCGCGGCCACCGTTTTGGTGGCCGATGTGCGCGGCTTCACGGGCCTCAGCCGGCGGCTTGGCGCCGCCGCCACGGCCGCGTTCCTTAACCGGCTGTTCGGCGCCATCGTGCCGTGCATCGAAGCCGAAGCCGGCAGCATCGATAAGTTTATTGGTGACGCCGTGCTTGCAGTCTTCGGCCTGCCGATGGCGGACGGCGACGAGGCGGATCGGGCCGTCCGCGCGGCGATCGCCATTCAGCGCCGAGTCGCCGATCTCAACCGAACCACGCCGCATGCAGCCGGCACCGCAATCGCCGTCGCGATCGGCATCGACGCCGGCGAGGTGTTCTTCGGCCGCGTCGGTGCGGGGACCTGGGTTGCGCCTACCGTCATCGGTGCCAATGTCAATTCCGCTTTTGCACTGCAACAGGCCTGCAAGCGCTGCCACGCCAGCATCCTGATCAGCGCTTCCGTGCGGCGGCACCTCGCGGATCGCTATTGCCTCAGGCTTCTCGACGCGCCGCGCCCGCACGAGCCACCGCTGTACGACTTTGTTGGCGAAACCGCACCTGTTTACGAAGTGCTTGATCATCATAGCGAGACGACCTTTCCCGGCCTGCGCGCGGCGCTGCGGTACTACCACCGCGGCCTCGCCGCCAGCCGCGCCGGCCGGTTTGCTGCAGCGGAGCGGGCCTTTGCGGCGGCCCTTGCGCTTAACGAACATGATCCTTTGTGCCGGCTTCACGCCGAACGCTGCCGGCGCCTGCGAGCTGCCGAGATGACCGATTTGTGCAATGCAACAAAACGCCTTGGTGTTCGGCGCCGTGTTCGGTTATGATTTTTTCGAGGCTAAGAGCTCGTCAAGGATCGGCGCTCACCATATTGAGGTTGGGATCGCACCGTCCGCAATCGCAGATGCCGATTTGTGCAACCCTCCTCGCCCGCGCCGGCCACAACCGAGCGCAGGACTTGCGCCGGGCGTGACGGCCAACAGGACCGTAACCGCTGATGCCGCTGCAAAACCTTGAGAAGATGTTCTACCCCCGCTCGGTCGTCGTGGTGGGGGCGACTAATCGTGACGGGGCCGCCGGCAATGTGGTCATGCACAACCTGCTGCATGGCGGCTTCGAGGGGCCGATCATGCCGGTCACCGAGTCCGAGCGGGCGATTGCAGGCGTACTTGCCTATCCCGAGATCGGCAGGCTGCCGATCACACCCGATCTCGCCGTCGTCTGCGGCCGCCAGCCGGCGCTGCCAGCGCTGATTCGGGAACTCGGCGAACGCGGAACGCGGGCCGCCATCCTCCTGGCGGAGAACCTCTCGGCGCCACACAACGGCGGCGGCCTCCTCAATGCCACGGTGCAAACCGAGGCCCAACGCTGCGGCGTGCGCCTGCTCGGCCCCGACTGCCTAGGCGTGATGGTGCCGGGTATCGGCCTCAACGCCACCATTGCGCACGCGGGCGCGCTGCCGGGCGGCGTCGGCTTCGTCTCGCAATCATCGACGATGGGCACCGCCGTACTCGACTGGGCACGTGAGCGGGACATCGGCTTCTCCTATTTCGTCTCGCTCGGCAACGGCACCGATGTCGATATCGCCGACATCGTCGACTACCTCGGCAACGACGCGATGACGCGCGCGATCGTCCTCTACGTCGAGGAGATCACATGCGGCCGCAGCTTCATGTCGGCCGGCCGTGGCGCCAGCCGCAACAAGCCGGTGCTGGTGGTGAAGTCGGGCCGTACGCCGGAAGGGCGGCGGACCACGTTCGGCGACGAGCGGGCGTCGGGCTCCGATGCCGTTTACGACGCCGCCATCCGCCGCGCCGGCATGCTGCGTGTGCACGGCTTCGGTGAGCTGTTCGCTGCCGTCGAAACGCTCGGCCGGACCAAACCGCTCAAAGCGGAGCGCCTGGCTCTGTTGGCGAACGGCCGCGGTATCGCCGCGCTCGCCGTCGATGCCCTGCTCCTTGATGGCGGCAACCTGGCAACCTTGTCGGCAGAGACGGCTGCAGCGCTCGCCAACCACCTGCCGAAGGGATGGCCCTGCACCAATCCGGTCGTCCTCGACGGCGAGGCGGCGCCGGAACGTTACGGTGAGGCGGCGAAGGCGCTGTTGTCCGATCCGCAGGTCGATGCGTTGATGGTCGTGCACGCCCCGGTGTTCTCGATGTCGAGCACGGGCGCCGCCCAGGCCGTCATCAAGGCCGTCAAGGAGAAGCGCGGCGCGGTGCTGACCAGCTGGATGGGCGGCCAGCGCGTCGCCGAAGCGCGCCGCCTGTTCGCCGACGCCGGCATCCCCACTTACGAAACGCCAACGCTTGCGGTCCAGGCCTTCATGCACATGGTGCGTTTTCGCCGCAATCGGGAAATCCTGATGGAAACGCCGACGTCGACGCCGGCCGGGTTCACACCGGCAAGCGAAGCCGCACGCCTGGTGATCGAGGAGATCCTCGGCCGCGGCGGGCGGTCGCTCAGTCGGCGCGAGACGAAGGCCATTCTTTCCGCCTACGGCATCGCCACCGCCGAAGCGCGCATCGCCAAGGACCCGCCGGAAGCCGCCGCCTTTGCGACCAAGATGGGCTTTCCGGTCGCGCTCAAGATCCAGTCGCCGGAGATCGCCCATCGCGGCGAGGTCGGCGGCGTCGACCTGTTCCTCAATTCGCCCGACAGCGTTCGCAAGGCCGCTGAAAGCATGCTGGAGCGGGTGCGGGACCGCAAACCCGGCGCGTTCGTCCAGGGCTTTATCATCGAGCGCATGGTGCTCCGCCCCGGCGCCCAGGAGGTGATGATCCGGATGACCGTCGATCCGGTCTTCGGCCCGGTCATCATCTTCGGCCATGGCGGTCCGGCGAGCGAAATCATCAGTGATCGCGCCGTCGCGCTGCCGCCGCTCAACATGAGCCTCGCGCGCGAACTGGTGAACCGGACGCGTGTGGCGAAGCTGTTGACAGGCTACGGCGACTGCCCACCGGCCGACATCGACGCGTTGTGCCTGGTTCTGGTCCAGGTCAGCCAGATGATCATCGACCTGCCGGAGATCGTCTCGCTCGACATCAATCCGTTGTTTGTCGATGCGAACGGCGTATTCGCCGTCGACGCCGCGATCCAAGTCGCACCGGCAGCCGAGAATGCCGACAGCAGGCTTGCCATCCGTCCGTACCCGAAGGACGTCGAGGAGGTGTTCACGCTTGCCAATGGGCGGGAAGTGCTGTTGCGCCCGATCCGGCCGGAGGATGAGCCTGCGCATTACGAGTTCCTGTCCAGGGTAACGCCGGAGGACATTCGGCTGCGCTTCTTCCACCATGTTCGGCGGATTCCGCACGCTGAAATGGCACGCCTGACCCAGATCGACTACGACCGGGAGATGGCGATCATCGTCACCGCGCCCAGCCCCACCGATCCGGCGACGGCGGAGACGCTGGGCGTCGTCCGCATCGTCGCCGACGGCACCCCTGAAAGTGCCGAGTATGCGATCCTGATCCGCTCCGATCTCAAAGGACAGGGCCTGGGGCGCAAGTTGATGGACAAGATCATCGCCTACTGTGGTGCTCGCGGCTTCAAGCAGATCACCGGGCTCGTCCTGTGCGACAACCGGCGCATGTTGGACATGGTGCACAGTCTGGGCTTCAAGAGCCGCAGAGTCCCTGACGACGACGTCATGGAAGTGACGTACATCTTTCCGCAGAGCGCCGGAGCAGCGGAGCCGCAGGCAGCCTAAGCGGGCAATGCCCCAGGCGGGATAACCAGAAAACAGCGCCGACGCCCTTTGGTTGCCGAAGGCGTGCACAACGAGCAAACACCGCTGTATTATAGCCCCTGTATGGGTTATATATGCGGCCGATGTCTGGCCGTGGTTCCCATTCCTGGCTGACCGGGTTCCTCAGACCCCTCGCGCCTGCGTTTGCCGAGGTGGTCGTCGTCTCCCTGTTCGTGAACCTCCTGGCGCTCGCGGTGCCCGTGTTCGTACTGCAGGTTTACGACCGGGTCGTATTCCATGCCGGCCTCAACACGCTGGCCGCGCTCGTCGCCGCCATGGTGCTGGTCATGGTGTTCGACTTCATCTTGCGGCAGATGCGGGCACGGGTGCTGCAGACGGTGGCGCTCAAGCTCGACGCGCTCATTGGCCGACTGCTGATGGAGAAGATCGGTACGCTGCCGCTGATCGTTCTGGAGCGGCAGCCGGCACCCTACTGGCAGGCACTGTTCCGCGATGTCGAGCAGGTTCGCAACGCGCTCTCCGGCGGTTCAGCTGTCCTCATCTGCGATCTGCCGTTCGTGGTCTTGTTCCTGACGCTGACCTTTCTCATCGCCCAGCCGGTCGCCTGGGTCATCCTCGCAGTCCTGCCCGTGTTCGTGTTCATCGCCTGGGGTTCCGGTGCATCGATGACACGCGGCACGGCGAAGGAACGCGACAGCGCAGCGGCGCGGGACAGCCTCGTGGCAGAGATGATCGCCGGCCGCAGCACGGTGAAGGCGCTGGCGCTCGAAGGCGCGCTGGTACCGACCTGGGAGGAGCGGCATGCGCGCGCGATCGGCCACGCGCTTGATCGAGGGGCGCACGCCGACGGCTACGCCAATCTCGCGGCCGCGGTGACGATGGCGACGACCGTCGCCATGACGACCTTCGGTGCGCTCGCAATCCTGGAGCAGCGACTCACCATCGGTGCGCTGATTGCCGCCAACATGCTGAGCGGCCGGCTGATCGGGCCGCTCAACCAACTGGTGACCAACTGGCGGACCTATGCCGCGTTCGCCCAGGCCGCGCGCCGGCTCGGCCACGCCTTCGCACTGCCTGGCGAGCGCACCGAGAGCGTGCTTCAGCTCGGGCGCCCGCGCGGGCGGATCACCATCGAGAACGCCTCCTTTGCCTATCCGGGTGCCGCCCATCCGATGCTGCGCGGTATCAGCCTCGATCTGCCGGCCACCGGCCTGCATGGCCTGATGGGGCCGAACGGCAGCGGCAAGAGCACGTTTCTGAAGCTGATCCAGGGCCTCTACGGTTGCGATGCCGGCCGGGTCCTGATCGATGGCGCCGACATTAGCCAGTACACGCGCCGCGAAATCGCCGGCTGGCTCGGCGTGGTGCCGCAGGAGTGTGTGCTGTTCGCGGGCTCGATCCGCACCAACATCGCGCTACACCAACCAGATGCCGAAGACGCAGCCATCGTCCAGGCGGCCGAAGCCGCGGGCATTCACGCCGACATCATCGATCTGCCGGACGGCTACGCGACCGATATCGGCGAGGCCGGGCGGCGCCTGTCCGCCGGCCAGCGGCAGCGGCTGGTGATCGCCCGCGCGCTTCTTGGCCGGCCGGCAGTGTTGCTGTTGGACGAACCGTCAAGCAACCTCGACCATCAGGCGGAGAAAGCGCTCCGGCGCACGCTGATCGATCTCGCCCGCGAAGCCACGGTCGTGGTCGCCACCCACAGCCTCGTTCTCTTGTCGGCGTGCGATACGGTGAGCGTGCTCGAGCGCGGGACGCTCACCGCAACTGGACCCGGCGCTGCGATCCTGCGCCGCCTGATTGAGGTCCGCCCGGCAGCAGAAGCACGACCGAGCCGCGCATGAGCCCGCTCGATGACCTGATCGCGCGCCATCCGCTGCCCACCTGGCGGGCCGCAGCCTGGCCGGTGATGGCGCTCCTGACCGGCCTTGCCGTCTGGAGCGTATTCGCCGAGCTCGACGAGGTTGCCGTTGCGACCGGCGAGGTTGTGCCGCAAGGGCGCGTGAAGGTGATCCAGCACCTCGAAGGTGGCATCGTCGAGAAGATCCACGTTCAGGAGGGAGCGGTGGTCGCGGCCGGCGCTCCGCTCGTGCAGCTCAACCTTGCCACCGCAGGCGTCAATCGCAACGAACTGCAGGCGCGGCTCGACGGCGAATTGTTGCGCCGCGCCCGCCTCGGTGCGGAGATCTCAGGCGGGACACTCAGCCTGCCGGAGGAGATCGCCCGGCAACGGCCCGATCTGGCGGCGGCTGAACGCAACGGGTTCGCCGCACGGCGCAGCGAGCGCGCCTCGACCCTGGGCGTGCTCGACGATCAGATCCGCCAGCGCGTCCTCGAGGTGCAGGAACTTGAAGCGCGCCGGACGGCAGTTGGCAATGGCCTCGCGCTCGCACGGCAGCGGCTCGACATGTCGGGTGCGCTCCTAAAAGATGGTCTGACGCCGCAAATGGAGCACCTGCAGCTGCAGGCGGAGGTCGAAAAGTTCTCAGGTGAACTCAAGGGCCTGACCCAGGCGGTGCCGCGCGCCCGCGCCGCCCAGACCGAGGCGGTGAAACGGCGCCAGGAGGCCGAGATCCGCTTCCGTCGCGAGGCGCAAGAACAGCTGGAAGCGACCGAGCAGTCGCTCGCCCGCCTGCGCGAGCTTCTGGCTGAGGCCACTGACCAGGACGTCCGCGCCGAGATCCGCAGCCCGATCGAGGGCATCGTCAAGCGGCTGCGCTATCACACGATCGGCGGCGTGGTCGCCCCGCGCGAGCCGATCATGGAGATCGTACCCTTGGGCGATGACCTCGTCGTCCGGGCGCGGCTCAACCCGATCGACCGCGGCTACGTCAACGCTGGCCAGCCGGCGCTAGTCAAGATCAGCACCTATGACTTCGTACAGTATGGCGGGCTTGCCGGCCGGGTCGCTGCGGTGGCGCCGGACACAACCACAGACAGCAGCGGTCAGACGTGCTTCGAGGTGGTCGTCGAAACCGAGAAGACCGCGCTCGAAACCAACGGTGCCAGCATGGCGATCTCGCCCGGCATGCAAGCCGTGGTCGACATTCACACCGGCCGGAAATCGGTCTGGCAGTATCTGATCAAGCCGGTCCTGAAGCTGCGCCACGAGGCATTCCGTGAGCGCTGATCTGCCTTAAGCCCTCAGCCCGTCCTTAAGGCACCGGATGATCGAGGCGAATTTCCATCCCCTCGCGAGCTACAAATGCGCCGCTCCAGAGCTGAGACGCCTCGACACCGACGGCATCCATGAAGGTGTCGTCGTGATCAGCTTCATGGTGGAAGATCGCGAGCCGCTTGGCGCCGGCCATGCGACAGAGCCGCACCGCTTCGTTCCAAGTCGAATGGCCCCAGCCGATGTGGGCGGGAAACTCCTCCTCGGTGTAGGTGCTGTCATAGATGACGAGATCGGCGCCTGCTATCAGGCCTAAGATCTTTTCATCTGGATGGCCGGGGATGTGCTCGGTATCGGTAATGTAGCAGGCCGCCCTGCCAGCGTGCTCAATGCGGTAGCCGGTCGCGCCGTTGGGATGGTTGAGCGGTGCCGTCCGCACGTGAACATCCGGATACAACGCGAACGCATCGCCGGCATCGAAGTCCTGCCACTCGACGATCGCCTTCATCGCTTCGAGTGGAACCGGAAACACCGGCTCCTGCATCTGCCGCGCCAGCACGCTCTCGACCCCTCCGTAGTTCTTTAGGTTGCCGGCGAGCACGCTCAAGCGCCGCTTCGGATCGTAGGCGGGGCGAAAGAACGGAAAGCCGTTGATGTGGTCCCAATGCGTGTGGCTGAGCAGCAGATGGATCGCCCGCACGTCGTTCTCGACCAGCTCCTTGCCGAGCATGCGGATGCCGGTGCCGGCGTCGAGGATGAAACGGTGGTCGCCTGCTTTCACCTCGATGCAGCTCGTATTGCCGCCGTAAGCGACATGGCCGACCGAGCAACAGGCGATGCTTCCCCGCACGCCCCAGAAC
>ERZ795053.7885-NODE-7885-length-10142-cov-5.646178_pt1 | contig 10142 bp, 12 predicted proteins | sample MGYA00375137_ERZ795053 | MGnify/ENA primary metagenome ERZ795053 (study PRJEB30182, sample SAMN05720284) | activated sludge metagenome | isolation source: Anaerobic digester | place: Hong Kong | collected 2014-12-17 ... | reverse complement strand
AATCAGGTCGGCAGGCATAGGGATGAAGGGCTCAGCATCTGGGGTATCAGTTCCATAAATAGAGTCCTCAACGTACGCCAGAAGGGCCGGGTCAGCTTCGACAGAGCTAATAACAATGTGCGCAGTAGGCTTCAGACCTTCAACCTCTACCGGAGTAGATTTGAATTCCCACGACATTGTGTCTGCTTCTTCGGTTTCCCCTACGGTCGCCCGAGCCACCTCACTTGGGGTGATGCGGCAACCATACACCAGATGGATTTCGTATCCGAGATCCGGGTTGGCATCGGAGTGGAGGAGAGAACGATAAGCCAGCGCGAAAGACTTGCGAGTCTGTTGACGCACCTTTACGCCGGTGTCCAATTCGGCAGTACCGTCGCATTCATCGAATTCGGATGGGCTATAGTAAGCTTCAATAGTACCGCCGAACTCTTCACGAGAAACGATGCTTCCGTATTCAGTGTTATTGGCGTACAGACGAGTAATTTCACCACCGCTGGGGCTCTCGGTCAGACCCGTAAGACCGTACCAAGGTACCCCAAAATCATAGGTCCCATCCGCTTTACGAACGAAGAGAACCCCTTTGTCAAGACCATTCTTGTAGATTTTTTGGGACGCATCGTCCCAACTAAGTTTAGCCATTTGTGTCTCCTATCAAACACGTGTTATTCTGAAAACGTCCATACAAATGTCGTTAGAAACATAAGAATTCAAACTCATGCATCCTGGCAGCTTAAGAATATCCGACACGTTTCTCAATCCGGGCAAAGGGGACATAATAGTCAACTCGTATACAGCGCCGGATGTATAGCGTGTGTTGTTGCTCGAGAGGTGTGGATATGAAACTGTCTTGTAGACTATGCATGGATATGATAATGTAATTTTTGTAGATGGTTGATACAAGATACTAAGCTCGGGAAATATGTCTTGAATCTCTTGATGTAGTTTCTCCCGTGTACGGTTATCCATTATAGATACCTCCTAGTGACATAACAATGCGAGGTCGGTTATACTCTATTGTTCGAACAGACCATTTCTGATTCTGCCATGTAGCATAAACGACCCCGCCAAAGTTACTTTCTAGTTCTTCGGGTACGATACAAGAGATTGTATGATTCGCCGTAACGGTATCTTGTAACAATTCCCCAGACTGCCACCGCAATTTACTAAGGAATATGTCTCCTGTGATGTCCAGTTCAACAATATCCTGAGTTAGGATACCCGGCTCTGTTTCTACAGGCGGCAGTCTTACGCCGAGTTTTCCGTTATATCTTGACATGCTTAGCCAGCAGCCAATTCGCGCCAGAGGACCAAAGCAGCCTTGGGGGTTACCATCGCACCGGACGAACGGGTCTCACCTAGATAGGTGTACCTGTTAAAGTCGATGTCGAAGTCTTCGAAAAAGCTCGTTTGACCCATCTTAGTAGCGCCCAGGTTGTAATCTGTCAGATTTGTGACGACGCCCAACAGTTCGTAATCGACACCTTCAACGTTCGTGGTAACATTGGACATGGGGGTCACTTCCACGATGTCACGAACACGCAGTTCAGCCTTCAAAGAGGCCATATCGTGCATACGGTGTCCCAAAGTGTCACGAACGACCAGCATTTCGGAAGTCCATTCAGACGTTGTGAAGAAGGTCGGAGAGCCGGCACCCTTGTACAGCTTGCGCTTCATCACAAAATCGTCCAGGATGTTCAAAACTGTCATTTCGCTTCCAAAATATACGGGGATCGAGTAGACAGAGTTATCAAAGGCGATTGGGCGAATCTTGTCTTCTTGAATCTTGAATTGGTGGTCAATTGCGCGACCGTCACCAATCAAAATAGCGCGAGCCAGTTCATAGCGCAGTTTGGTGGCCATGATACCTTTGATCCACTGAACGTAGTCAAAGTCCGTAATGTCGGCCAGGTTGTCCCGGTCAATTTTCTCAGTCTTGTAGATGGTTTGTGGCAGGGTTTCGCGGCGGTAGACCTTGAAAAAGTCTTCAAACTTCTCGTCGCCGGTAACATACCCGTGCGCACGAGCTTCCTCGTCCGTTAAATCGGCATAGCTGCTACGAACATTCGAGAAGGGGGATTTGTTAACTCCAACCAGAACAGTATTTACCCAACCCTGGTCGTCGGTAACCATGTACGGTGCCCCAGAGCGGACATCTTTGGCTTCGGGGAACAGCAAACCAAGCGTGTCGGCGGAAACACCATGGGCGATAACGTCACTATCGTTGCTGGCGAAAACTTCACGCAGCGAGCTCGCTTTCATATCTTTTGCCTGCTTCAGAAGGCCATTCAACTCCGCGTGGCTGAGGGTGTTTTCGTTATTGCCGGTCTGGTCCTCAAATAATTTGTAACTTTTCATGTGTTCTCCTTGAGAAATGTTTTCTTGTTCTTGTCCTTCTTCTGCTAAAGAAGTAATAATGTAAATAAATAAGTCGCGTTTTTCCGCACTAAGACCGTCATAGACTTCTTTTACCGTACTGCCAGCCGCTTGTTCTACCGTTTCTGTGGGTGTTTTTGTATCTCCACCAATGATAGTGTCAATCAGCCAGGACAATAGACTTTTTTCGTCTTCTGTTAGGGTCGCATAAATATCAAACCCAGTCTTTTGCGAATCGTCAGCATGTTCAACGTTTTCTTCTGATTCCGAAGCGTCAGTTACTTCTTCAATATCTTCTTCGGCTTCTTCCGGTTTTGGATCTTCTTTGGGCTCTTCTTTGGGCTCTTCGGTTTCTGTGTTTGGTTCTTCTGTCGGTGGCTCTTCTTCCGCCTCATCTTCAGCGTTAATCTCGACACCACTGTGGATTATGAACTCGTCTTCCTTAATAATCGGAAAGTCAAAGTCGTCACCATGAACAATAACCTCATCAATCTTGGCTTCTGGATTAGCCCCAGCAAAGACAATACTAACTTCTTTTATGTAACCACTAGTAACACGACCATTCACATGCTTTACTTTATTTGCGTAAATGCTTAGGTAAAGAGGATCTCCATTCTCAATGGCGGCTTTGGCGTGTAGACCGGCTTGTGTATTGTTTAACTTTGCCGGTCCGTACATACCGCGACCATCATCGGTAAGAAGCATGTGACCAATAACACTCTTGATAGATGTGTGGTCATGGGTGTCGACCAGAGGAACTTTAGTACCGCTTTGGTGTTTAAAAGCCCCGGTAGCTATGGTTTTACCGTCTGAACATTCTACTTCATAAACGGTTGCATAGCCTTTAAAATTGTAATTCTTGTCACTCATTTGGCATTGCGTCTCCTTCTGGAACGTCTTCAGGTTGCTCTATTTGGGGTTCGGCATCTGCAGGAACGTTCAAGTTCTTATTTCTGAGTTCGTCTGCGGTCTTATCTTTGGCTTTCGGCAAACCTAGTTTGGCTCGAACCTCGTTACCAGTCATGATTTCATTTCTAGTAAATGTTTCCGCAGCTTCGGCGGCTGCTGTAAGAGATGCCATTTTGAACAAATCAGGCACAGCCATGATTCTCTGTCCCCTACTTATAGCTGTCCTTGTTAAGAACGCCGTCGTAGCCCCATCTGTAATGGCTTGAATGATTGGGCCTATTGTTCTACTGTAGTATGCAGCCAACTCCTCTGGACTTGCAGTACCGGAGAAGACGCCGGGAGACATACCCAACTCAGCATACAAACTTTCCTTAAGATACTTAACGTGTTCGGTTAAGACGTTCGTTACAGGTCGGTTTAACTGCGTAATTTTTTCTGTAGAATCTACATAAGCAACCCCATACTTAGATTCCCGAAGTTGCTCCTCAAGAATCTTAATACGTTGGTCCGCCATCTTCTTTCTATCTTCAGTTCGTACAGACATTGGAAGTTGTAGAATTAAGTCAATATTAGGAGAGGCTAACTGGTTGTCGGCAACATCTAGTAAAGACAACTTCTGAATGTATCGTTGAAGTGTACTGTTGCTGTCATTCATAATAGGGAATAATGGGTTAATGACAACAGCAGCAAAATCCTTTGGAATTGTCTTTTCAACTCGTTGTCCTGTGTCCTCATTATAAACGGACACTCGAACCTTGTGCGGGGACCACCCACTGTTTACAACATAACCGGCTCTGATTGATAGAATGTCATATGAATCGGTTCTTAAGAAGGGGTTAACGGTGGTCTCTGTCGGGACCATAACAACATGCCCTTCGTTAAGCATTGTATAAACAGAATCAAAAACAAGCCACCAACCAGATTGATCAATATTTGCTCTTAAGGTAAAGCGATCATCAAGCTCGCTTTTTATATTACCTACATAGACCCCATCTTTATCAGTCATTACATGACGAATAGGAATGTTAGCGACGTCCATAGCAATTCTTGTCTGAATAGGCGCTAAAATAGAACTCCTAGTATCTCTGTAGACTCTATTAAAACTGGAATCTAAAAGTGAGAGCATTAACTCTGGTAGTAAATCTGGGGAGTTACTCCTCAGAATGTGGTATGATAATTTAAGACGATTTAAAAATCCGGCCATAAACGCCTCCTAAGTGTTATGGATATCCTGAGGAGAAGACCCGGCCGTTTGGGGTTAGTTCCCTTGTGGATAAATCAATTAAATTGTAGCATGGTGAGGCTGGATATCCGGTTGCCGTAAACCACGCCCATCTTTCTACGCGATAATCTGATCTGTAGAACTCGATAGCTTCTTTCGTTCGGTTTGAATCACAGGAAGAAAACTCTGTAACCCACACACTCGTTGGGTGACAGTCGAACTCGGCAATAGTTTCAAAAAAAGAATCTACCAAGACGTTTGGATCCAATTGAGTGTAGTCGTGTATAGCGCCAACGTCTGGACATCTTAGACCTAAATTACTAATCTCATTATAAAACCCTTTAAGCCATGGCCACCCGTTAAGATAGTCTATGTGGCTTGGTGTCGGTCCTATAATTCTGCAATTAGGACACATAGACAAAACAGCTTTGTAAATATAAGCTGCTTGCCTGGGAGACCGATCGCACTGCCATCCGTCAACGTCGCCACCTCGTAAATCTGGCTCATTTAAGAATAGTAAATCTCCAGAATATCCGGACGGAAGTTTCCCCAAAGCATCGAAATAACTGTATACCGTCGGCCACTTGTTGGCTGGATGTTGGTCGCACCAAAAGAATGGTACGTATTCAGCTCCGTTGTCTAAAGCGACTGGGGGCCATCGCAGCCCATAGTCGTAGTACCACTCAAGATGAAGTTTGTTAGCTTCGCCTTGTAGCAAAGACCCATACGCCTTTGCTATTCCTCGCTCTGGTGGTTTTACTTCCGATGCGATTGTTATTGGGAAATATAGATAGACCAACTCAGAAGTTGTATATAACACGGTGTCGTGTGTTTCTGAAATTTCTATATCTGGTGGTTGGTCGTTAAAACACGACATTAATAAAACACAAAAAACAATAACAACACTACGGGTGTACCGCATTGCTTCCAACCATTGTTACAGCCGGGGGAGTTACATTAGAAACGCCACCATACAGCGTACAATTGTACATTGGAAGAGCGTTCTCAACCGTTGCTGTAACAGATGCGATGCCTTTTATGTAACTATCCGTAATACGAAATGCCGTATTGTATGTTCTTGTTCCTACGATCGACAGACCGGCCGACTGACCTTCTAAAATTGCTTTGTGTAAGATAAGTTGTCGCATTTGTGAAATGTTTGAAATTAGAACAGCAGCTCCAGAACCGATATAAATACGCGAGCTGAGCACCTCGATTAAGGCGTACCCGGAAACAACTTCAATTCCACCAGTGACTGAGCTGTTATCAAAACATCGTAACTCAGTTCCAAACATACCAGTATCCGACACTATATAAATTTTTCCACAGTTGCTTTGGTTTTGCAATACGAGTTTGGACACGTTGTTTTGAGTTATACACGGATCATTTCCGCCCCAATACAAACTAGTGTGATTTAAAATAGCGACAGCGTTTCCAGCCAAAGCAAGAATCGGAGCGGTTGACGGAGCTAATCTAGAGATATTAACATGATCTAAAATTAATCTTTTCTGTGTAGATCCAGTATGCAAAATCGACTTACCGTCTGGTAAGATAATAGCTGGATCATTTGTCATTGTGTAATATCGATTAAATACTCTGTTCCCGACAAGTACAATATTTTTATCAATTACCAAATGATCGGTTTCGACGGTATTAGACATAATGTACAAAACACTATTGTCTGGTACAGCACTTAGAGCTTCGCCAATAGTTGTAAAGTCTCCATTGCCCTCTGATTCAACAACGTATGTGTTTTTATAGCTACTAAGGCTGCTGTTTGTGATTTTTGAGATTGTTCCGTCTGTATTTACAGACATCCAACTACCGTTTTCTTCATCATACCAAAGCCCTTGACGTCCTTTTGGTGGGATTTGAGGCTTATCATTGTTAATAATCTGTATTGTCATTTATCCTTCTCCTGTTGGGGGCCCAGGCAACTGGGGCGGTTTTGAAATGCGTTGGTACTCGGCCTGTGAGGCTAACAAAACCAACGTGAATAGACTGATGACGTAGTCGGTGGTCATAGGAACCGGAGAAATAGCACCAGTAACAATAAGCGTCGATGTGGCGATAAAAACCGAGACAGCAGCAACAAGCAACTGTGCTTTACGACCCGTCCAACCCAAAAGTCCTTTGAGCCAATTAACAAGCGGAACCGTAGCTACACCACCGACAAGCGTTAGCACAACACTTAGAAATTTAACTAATGTTGGCCATTCAAAATTGATTTCCATAGTTTCTCCTATTTAAAGAGTTCTTGATACTTTACGTAAACGACATACGCATCCAATAGAGCCGCTACAGGATCTATCTTATGCTCGTACCGTCTCTTGTAAAGCTTACTGTTTCCATTATTATCTACGAGAACCATACAGTTACCCATAGCAAATGAAAATATAGATTCGTCAAATACCAGTTTTCGTTGACTAGACAGTTTTTTAATCTCGCCTAACGGTACACTTTCCGTCCGTACGCCTTGGCGAACTACCTCGATTCCGAAAGTGCCATTGTATATCTTCCAGAGCTCCACAAATCTATCCGCATTATACGGGTCATAACCAAAACATTCAACGTTATAACGTCTTTTCTCAATTATTTCTAGTAGGACATTAAACACGTCTTCCATGTTCAATACTGTGGTGTTTGGCATAACTATTAATGAGTCTTCTTTCAAAAACTCATCGTATTTCTTTCGCATAGCAGGCGGAAGATTTAAAAGTGTTCTTTCTGAAATAAAACTCAAAGACTTTATTCCGAAGTATTCGTCTTGAAGCGGGAATAGAAAAGTAAAAGAACAGAAATCGTCGCCTTGAGAAAGATCTGCCCCTAGCGCGCACGACATATTAGAATATGTGGATAATGTTTTTCTCGGTAAGGTCTCTTCCCATGTGAAGAAGTACGTATACCCCTCCATGGGAATCCCAAATCGTTTTGCTAAAATATCATTTCTAGTAGATGGTGCCGCTTCGGCTCTTTTTACATCTCGTTCATAAGATTCGTACGAGACTGTAATGCCTAAATTAGGTTGTGCTTTAAGCCACATTCTAGGATTGGCAACTTCCTCTATAGAGTCTAGTTGATAGTGCCAAATAGATGTGTGGGGGTCTTGGTACTCGCCAGATAATATCTTAGCGAGCTCGAACTTTATCTCATCTCCGGCGCCATTACGTACTGTACCTTCTGAAGACGTAGCAATTATTATGTAGTCTTCTTGTTTTGAAGCGCCTTGTTCTATAGCACCCACGACGTCTTCTCTTGTGTCGCCAGATAGCCATTCATCTATCGTGGTTATGAACGGTCTTAACCCTTGAACTTTATGAATTGTCATTGGGCGGATTTCTAATCTCGACCCAGTTATGAAATTCTCAATTCCGTTCTTAGTTGGGGTCAACATAGCAACATTTGTTCTGGAGATGGACGTGCCTTTGTAACCGCTCACTACACTAGTTAAAAATGATAGAAGCGGGCCAGGGTGTCGTATGATTGCGGTTCTGATTGGCGACAGCACTTCTTCTGACTGTTTCATCGTCGGCGCAAGAGTTACTTGATGTGTCGTGTCTGGATTTACTACTAAGTAATATGCCTGAACAAACGAGTCGAACATAGATTTTGCAGCACCACGAGCTACTATAAGAAACAATTTTTTCGTTAAGCGCTTTAAAACTCTAACTTCCTTAAACTCTCCGTCAACATAAACTGATCTTGTTGTGATATACCACCAACCAAATAGATCCTCAGCCCAGAGTTTAAAAGATTCTAACATGACAATAGGAGAGCCGTCTGTTTGTGTCATCTCCTTCTCACAAAATCTTATAAATGCCTCTACAGGTCTAGGATCATACCAATATCTAGGGTCCCGAATCCTATCATCAATTCGATTCATCTGCAAAGATATTGTCTGGCAAACGGGGATCTTTCCGCTAAGCACATCCTTTCTAAATTCCCCGTAATAACGCGGAACTTCAGTGTTAGATGGATAGCGTCGACTTTTCATTTTAACTTCGATTGGTTGCCGCGGTAAACGCGCTATCCAAAGCCTTAGTCAGAATGGCCGAAACCTTGTTTTGGACATAGTTATTAACCGTTTGTGTAGCGCTTTTTGTAACGGAGTCCACTATATTTTGGGCCACTTTGTCTGCCAAACTCATATTCGCTTTCTTTTGCTCTGATGTTAATCGTTTAAAATCCTTTTCTAGATTCATACGATTAACACGTGCTTTGAGTTCCTTGTCGCTCATCTCTGATGCTTTTTTAGGTGTCGGTTTTCCCATCGACTTACCACCGTCTTGAGTTCGGACTCCCCAGCGCATCCCTTTCTTACCGTACATCTTTACGACGTCGGTTGTTGGCAAATTAAAGCCTGTATAAATTAATGAAGGCATATTACACCACCTCTTCTGGTACACCATCTGTAAAATATAAAATTCTACTTACAAGATTTGATAATGTCGATTCCACCATTGTAGAAATTGATTGATTACTTGGAGGATCGAAACCGAAACGAACCTTCAGCTTTAGGTAGTGACGAACCGAGGCTTCAAGTACGATGTTTTGCATGTCTGGGTATTCCGTATTAGCATCAACATAAGTGTCTTGAAAATCCGATACGCCAAGCAAAACCAAAGTGGACACGGTGTCATTTATAATTGTCAAAAGCTCGTTGTCAAAACCAGTAAATGTTTCTTGTATTCCACAGTATTCTTTAACGTCGTCTAAAATTTTCACCATAAGCGAGTATCTCCCTGGTATCGTTCTGAAGGCGCTACCACGCTAGTGCCCTCAACACCGTAGTGAATTATTTGGTGTGTTCTGTGCGATACTGTAATTAAAAATTCTGGATCTAAATAGATATCAGGATGTCTTAACAGTCCAATAGGAGTTATTGGGTTCATATGATGAACTATAATCCTACCAGAAATTTCTACCAGTCCAAGATCTAACCCATAATCTCTAACTATTACATTCTTTCTGGTTCTAAGCCAATCAGAAGATTTATAGAATTTTTGTAGAGAGGTTCTAAAGTGATTTGTTTGTTCAAAGAGACCATCATCAAGTTTAAGATAGTTTAACCGCTCTTCAAAAGTATTAAACTGTAAGAGTTTAGTATATGTCATCATCTTGTTTGAATGAATAACTTTTAAGAGCTTCAATTACTTCTTGAACACTTGCCTCTTGCTTGGCTCTGTTTTGTTCAGAAGCGATCTTAGCCTTAGTAAGTTCTATGTCTAACTCTAGTTTTCTAATTAGAGCCTCTTCTTTTCTAGTTTGTAGTTGTAAAAAGTGGGTTTTTAATTGAGAAGGTACTGGTACTCCCTCCTCAAGATCTTTCAAGATGCTCTCCTTTGTTAAAGCTATAATTTTATTGTCTAACGCCTCATCGGTAAGAGGCGGTGTGTTACGTTTTCTTTGTGACATTGCCTCCTCCAGAGGTCTGAAGTGCAGTAATAGGCATTCCACGGTGGCTTGGCTGGTAGAATCGACACAAATAGAGGCGCTAAAGGAGATCGAAAACACTTCTACATGTGTTTAGTCACCTAATCCACGGAGGAGGATGGACTTTGGAATGCCTACTACCACACTTCAGGTTTGTTTTTACCCATTTTGTCCCCAGAAAAATCTCTGAGGAAAAAAATGGATG
>ERZ795053.7883-NODE-7883-length-10147-cov-4.911019_pt1 | contig 10147 bp, 5 predicted proteins | sample MGYA00375137_ERZ795053 | MGnify/ENA primary metagenome ERZ795053 (study PRJEB30182, sample SAMN05720284) | activated sludge metagenome | isolation source: Anaerobic digester | place: Hong Kong | collected 2014-12-17 ... | reverse complement strand
GCGCAGCGGCGTCTCGGGCAGCGGGTCTTCGGTGGTGAGCTCGACTTCGACCTCGCGGGGGCGCGGGTCTACGCAGCGTTCGCTTTCCGCGAGGAGCAGCGTGCAGAGCGCTTCCGCATCGGTCGGGTCCGCGGCGTGGATGCGCTGCATGAGCCGCCAGGACCGCGCAGTGTCGGCGGTCAGGCGTCCGGAGGCATAGCGTACGGCCTGGGGCACAGGAAAGTTGCACGGCCGGAAGACGAGATCGATCGAGGGGTCGTCGGGCTTGTACGCGAGCGTCCAGCCGGCGGGCACGTGCTTCTCGGCGAGCTGGACGCAGAGGCCGGTTTGGAAAACAGTGGGCACGAGTCCAGGCGGCGCCTGCGCGAAAGTGAGCTTGGAGTCCTCCACGTGCGTCGCGGCGTGGGCGAGCATGGCGGCGACGAGCGCCGGGTCGATCAGAGCGGCACCGGGTGGGAAAACCGCGACGGCGTCCGCCTTGGTTTCTCGGCCGAGGAGGGCGCAGAGCACGGGGTCGACGTATTCGTCGAGCGCGGTCGAGCCGCCGAGCCCGCCGCGCCAGCCGTCGAGCGACCACTTGCGCGCGGCGCGCACGAGATGGCGGAAGGGTGGCGGCGGTGCGTTCCGGCCGACGACGCGCGCCCGCGTGCCGGCGAGGAGCTGGGCGACGCGCGGTTGCTGTTCAGCCGGGCAGCAGACAACGATATCGGCGAGGTCGGCGCACGCGGCGATCCGTTCGACCGTGCGGCGCAGGACGGGCGTGCCCGCGAAGTCGTCGGCGAGGCGCGCACGGGTGCCGAGGGGCGTGCGGTCGAGGTCGGCGTCGAGCAGGCCGAGGAATTTCATGCGGACGCTCCTGCGGCGATCGCGGCGTCGAGGCGTTCGAGGGCGCCGACGAGCATCTTCTTCACGTCGGCGCCGGCGGAACTGAGGCCGCCGACGAAGTCGATGTCGCGTTTGAGCTGCTGCTTGGCGCGGTCGACGCCCTCGGCCTTGGCGGCGGAGAGCTTGCGGTCGGCGCTGAAACGGCGGAGCTCGGAGAGCTGGGACGCCGTGTTGATGATGCGGTAGGCGCGGTACGCGTGGTTGACGGCGGCGCGGAGTTCGTCGACGCGGACGAGGCGCTGGTTGAACTTCTGCGGCTTATCCAGCAAACCCTCGAGTTCGTGGAGCAGGTCGTTCATCTCCGTGCAGATGTCGAGCACGCCGTCGACCTCGCCGATGCGGGCAGCCAGCTCGGTGCGCACCTTGGGCAGCACGTCGGGGCTGCGCCAGCGCGTGGTGCGCAGGTAGTCGAAACGCTCCGCCGGGATCGGCTCGGCGCAGTACCGCTCGAGAGCCGTCGCGAGCGGCATGTGCTCGGCGCCGCGGATGCGGGCGCCGCCTTCGGTCGCGTTGATGACGCGGGCGCCAGTCTGGGCGATGTCACGTTCGAACTGTTCGAGGTAGGTGAAGAGCAGGTCATCGGTGTAGATCTTGCGGCCGGCGGCGTCGACGGTGCGGCGGAGCAGGGGCCCCATGCGCGCGGTGCGCTCCCATTCCTTGGTCTCCATGCTGTTGAAGCGGTTGATCTCGCTGCGCCACGAGCGGTGGATTTCCATGCCCGGGCTGTAGTAGACGTACCCGGTGTAGGCGAGGTCCTGGCCGATGAAGATGATCGGATCGCAACCCAGGTAGCGCGCGAGGTAGAACGCGAGGTGGGCGACGGTGGCGCCGGCGGGCAGCGGGGCGCGGGGCGCGAGTTCGTCGCCGATGAGCAGGCGGGCGAAGGAGTTGTCGAGGATCGAGATCGGGCCGGGGTAGTTGTCGAGCACGTGCCAGGTGGCCTTGGGCTCGGCGACGAGGTGCACGTTCTCCAGGCCGGGCACGCCGTCGAAGTACTGGCTGCTTACTTCGTGGTAGTCGAGGCTGGTGACGAAGTGCGGTGAGATCCCGCGATCGACGAGGGTCTTGAGGGTCGTCTGCACGGCGCAGATCACGGCGCGGTCGCGGGCGGCGGCGAGCTCACCGACGTTGTGGCGCAGCGAGGGGCCGGCGGAGACGATGATCGCCGGGCAGCCGGCGAAGCGGCGCTCGAGCGGCCCGATCGAGGTGGTCGAGGCGTAGGCCGCGAGGTTGTTGGCGATGTTGCGGCAGGTGATCTGCGCGTTGTTGACGAGCGTGACGAGCGAGGTGCGCGCGTACGCCGCGAATTCGGTGAAGAGGCCGCGCAGGCGCGCGTGAAACTCGGCGGCGCGTTTCTGCGACGGCGGATGCGTCACGAACCGCGCACCGAGCATGATCAGCGCCGTGTGGTGCTGCAGCCGCTGGTGCAGCTCCGCCTTGCTGTCCTGCGTGATGATGATGAGGCGGCCGTCCGCGAGGACCTCGGTGATATCGACGCAGGCGAGCGCCGTGGCGATGAGCGATACGTCGGGCTCGGCGACGACGATGATGGCCTCCGATGAGATGCGGCGGCGCAGAGCGAGCAGGTGGTAGCCGAGTCCGAATCCGCTGACGAAGAAGGCGTACTGGCCCTCGATGTCCACGGCATCAATGAGCTTCTCAGTCTCCGCCGCCGGATCGTAGCGGCTGTGGAGGTGAACCGGACGTCCATCCGGCCCCGCGGGGGCTGCAGTCCACGCCCCGGAGCGGGTGGCTTCGGCGGGCATGCGGGCGGCGTCGGGGACGGCATCGATGCGCAGGGCGAGGGCGGCGTCGTGGCGCCAGATGTAGCGCATGTTGCCCAGGTAAATCGCCGGATCGAGCGCGGCGGTGGTTGTCGGGGGCTGTTTCGCGTCCATGGGCCGTCCATGATGCCCTGAGGGGCGATCCTCTTGCGGTAGGGTAGGGCATCGGGTGGGCGCCGTCGAGTGTGCGATTGCAGCCAGCCGATGGTCGCGTATGCTGCGGGGCTTGGCGTGTACCGGGTGGTCGCGGCGCGGCTGCCATCGTGAGAATTGCTGGTGAATGCTGTGGCGATTGCCAATCCACCGATTCCGGCGGGGACACCTTCCGACCGGACCAACCTGGCGGACATTTCCGAGACGCTGCGGTCGTCGCTCGCGGATTACCTCGCGGGCCGGTCGTCACATCCGGAGGCGGACGCGGAGCGCGACGCGGCGTTGGCCGAGCTGCGCGCGCGCGGCCAGCAGCAGGTCTTGCACGATCTCGACGCCAACATCGCTGACATCGAGGGGCTGTACGCCGAGGTGTGCAGCAAGCGGGACCTGCACGCCGTCGACCTGCCAGTCGAGCGTGACCTGCTTGGGCGGTTGCACGACCTGCGCGCTCAGTTTCGCGCAGCCGATCCGTACAGCTCTGCCAAGGTGGAGGAGGTCTGCTGGATACTGGTGCAGCAGTTCTACTGTGATGCGATCGACTGCGCACAGCGGCTTCTGGTGCGGGAGGCGGGCGGATTGCCGGCGCCGGGGACGTACGACGAGGACGGTCGGGTGCTGCGGCAGAACGTGATGGGGATCACGGCGCGGACGCGGCGGCAGGCGTTGATGAATGCGGTGGAGGTGGCGGTGCCGAATCCGCTGGAGACGCGGGTGACGCGGACGTTCGCGCCGACGCTGCTGCACATGCTCTGGCATCAGTTCGTGCCGTGGGGGGAGTTGTGGTGGCATGATTTTGAGAAGACGACGCTGGGCTGGCTCGGAGAGAACGGGTTTTCGCGGCTGCGCGGCGAGCGGCGGCGGGTGGTGCGGGTCGAAGGCCAGGAGCATCTGCGGGACAACGCGGAGATCTACGACGCGGCGGCGCGGCGGATCCGGCACAACGTGGTGATCGCGGCGTCGCACCGGCTGGGGTTCATGGATTTTCCGTTCTTCGCCGACGTGCTGCGCGACGTGCCGCACATCGTGTGGGCGAACAATTCGTTCTATACGCCGGGCATGGCGAAGAAGCTGGCCCGCAGCCGCTCGGCCATTCCCGTACGCGGGGTGGGCCGCATGCCGTTCAGCGACGCCATCGACCTGACGATCCGGGTGTTCACGGAGGACGGGTTGCCGCTGTTCATCATGTCCGACGGCGCGACGAAGAACATGCAGTACGGGCAGTACCTGCGGGTCAAACGCGGGGTGCGCGTGCTGGTGGACGAGTGCGTGCGGCGGCACGCCGGGACCGGCCGGCGGACGTTCGTGGTGCCGATGACGTTTGACGATCCCTTCGCGTACCTGTTCGGACTGGAGGACGAGATCGTCGTGCGGGTGCATCCGCCGATCGAAGTCACGGAGCCGACGTCGCCGGAAGCGCACACGTCGGTGTTCGACGAGTCGGCGTTCAACGGCGGCGACGCGCTGCTCAACCAGCTCGAAGCGATCTACTTCGCGCACAGCCTGCAGGCGCGGGCGGGATTGTGGCAGCCGCGGGTCGTGGCTGCGGCTCGGGCGTGGCGTGCGGAGCACCTGCGCGGCCTCCGCGGATGGGCACGGCGGCGGTGGAACATGTCGGTCTACGATCTGTGCCGGTTGACAGCGCGCGCCGCCATGCGCGGCGGTCAGAGCGAGCCGTAGGAGTTGACGTAGCCGTCGATGAGCTGCAGCACCTTCTTCTGCACCGCGGCGTCGCTCAGCTCGGCGAGGCGAGTGAGATCGATGGGGGTGACAAAGCTGTACCAGCGGCCTTGGTCGCGATAGTGCTCGACGGGCGGATCGACCCAGTCGAGTTCCACTTCGGCGAGCGCGACCTCCAGGTACTCCGACATGTTGTCGCCGGAGTCCTCGATGGCCTGCTCGATCTCCTCGCTCTTCCAGCGGTCTTCGGTGACGACACCCACGCGAACCTGGGGGATGAGCGGGCGCACGGTGACCTCGAGCATCAGGTCGTCGGAAAGCGTCCAGCGCGTGGTGAGGGTGCTGCCGTCCTCGCGATCAAAGGTGTCGGAGGTGCCGAAGCGATCGTCGCCGTCGAGCTGCTGCTCGACCCATGCGCGGAATTCCTCGACCTGCTTCGTCTGCTCTTGCGTGATGGCCATGCCGTTTCCTCTGGTAGCGTTCCGATCCCAGGCGGATTGTTAGGCAGGACCGCTGGGGGGTCAACCCATCGCGGGCGGGTCGGGAGGTGCGTGTCGGTTCGACGCGCACCGGGCGGTGCAGTTTTGCTTTGACAGTGTTTTCCGCCCCTCTATACTCGCGATCGCGGTTGTCAGCCGCCCGGGAGGCACATGCGGTCGTGCCGCCCGCACCCGTGGGAACCGATCGGACGACAAATCTCTTGAACCACGCGTATCGCGGAGGGCTGGTGGGGCTGCTCGGTCTGCTCATCGGAGCGGGCGCGGCCCATGCGCAAGCGCTGGTGCCGCTGGGGGACGAGGTTGCCGAGCCGCTCGTGCCGGCGTGGATCAGCCGCGCGGACGTCGAGATGTTCGGCGAGCTGGTTTACCTCTGGACCGACGCCGACGGCGCCAACGTCGCCCACTTCGTCGGTGATTTCGAGCTCCAACTGGGCCGGCGCCGCCTGGATGCCCGCGAGGGCATCGTATGGATGACGCGGCGCACGCACGACAACACGCCGTACGTGCACTTCGAGATCGTGCTCTGGCGCGATGCGCAGGTGGTGGACAGCGCGGGAACAGTGACGCGCGGTCCGGCCCTGTTCGTTACGCTGAACGCGTCGGGCAAGGTGCTGACCTCCGCGGACCAGACGACCAGTGCGCCGGCGCGGGACACCACGGTGTTCGACCGCGCGGCGAAGATCCGCAGCGTGATCGCCGAGCGGGGCGGTCAGGCGCTGGCCGACTCGGAGATGACGGTGATCGACCTGAGCCGCCGGGTTCAGACGCCCGAGCAGCAGGTCGAGCCGCCGATCTCGTACCAGGGCGACGACCTGGCGATCGAGGAAGTGGACGGGCAGAGTGTGATCGTCGCGATGGGCCACGTGTACGTGTTTCGCGGGCCGCGCACGGTGAACGACGAGATCGAGATCCGCGCGGATGCCGCCGTAGTGTTCCTGGCCAACGAGGCGGAGGACGCGGGGTCGAACGGGGCGGAGGTCGCGCCCGGCGAGGAGCGTCCCGGACGCGTGCGGCTGGACGAGCAGGGCGCGGAGGCGCCGAAGCCCAATATCGGCGGTGCCACGCTGGATACCGGCGGCCGGGTCGAGGGCGTGTACCTCGAGGGCGACATCGTCCTGACCAGCGGCGACCGGATGGTGCGGGCGTCGCGACTCTACTACGACTTCGCCCACGACCGGGCGCTGATTCTGGACGCGGTGGTGCGGTTGTTCGCGCCGGACCGCGACCTGCCGATCTACATCCGGGCGGGGATGGTGCGGCAGCTCTCCGCGCGGGAGTTCACGGCGCACAATGCGCTGATCACGACGAGCGAGTTCTACACGCCGCACTACCACGTCGGGGCCACGGACCTCACCGTGACCGATCGACGCGAGGTGAATCCCATCGCCCCCTCGACGAGCGCCGGGCTGGCGGGGACGATGACGATGCGGAACACGACGTTCAACATCGGCAACGTTCCGATCCTGTACTGGCCGTTCGTCCGGGCGGACATCGACACGACCGAGACGAGCCTGCAGAGTGTGCGCAGCGGCTACAGCGACAACTTCGGCTTCGAGCTGGAGACGCGCTGGGCGCTGTTCAACGTGCTGGGACTGGCGAAGCCCAACGGGGTGGATGGCTCGCTGCTGATCGACTACTACTCGGAGCGCGGGCCGGCGGTCGGCGCCAACCTCGACTACGAGACCGACCACGCGTTCGGCCTGTTTCGCGGTTACTACATCGACGACAACGGCGAGGACGACCTCAATGGCCGGTACCGCGACGAGGAGCCCGACTCCTCCAACCGCGGCCGGCTCACGTGGCGCCATCGCGAGTATTTGCCCGATGACTGGCAGCTCACGTTCGAGCTCTCGTACATCAGCGACAAGAACTTCCTGGAGGAGTACTTCCAGTCGGAGCACTTCAACGCGAAAGATCAGGAGAGCCTGATCTACCTCAAGAAGCAGGTGCACAACTGGGCGTTCACCGCGCACCTGCAGTACCAGCTCATGGAGTTCGAGCGGACGACGGAGCGGTTGCCCGATCTGTCGTTCCGGTTGTACGGCCAGCCGATCGGCGACTTTGGCACGTTCTTCACGGAGAACCGCGCGGGATTCGTGCGGCTGCGCCCGGCGGACTACGGTCTGATCCGCAACCTGCAATTGCACGAGTCGCAGGTGGGCAGCGGGACGGTGGCGCGGGCGGAGACGCGTAACGAGGTGGAGGCCCCGCTGTCGATTGGCGATCTGCGTCTTGTGCCGTTCGGGGCGATCCGGGCCGGGGCGTGGGACGACTCGCCGGAGGGCGGCGGCATCGAACGGCTGATGGGCCTGTACGGCGTGCGCGGCAGCATGTACGCGTGGCGGACCTATCCGGACGCGGCGAGCGAGCTGTTCGACATTCACGGCATCCGCCACATCGTCAAGGCGGACGTGGTGGCCTGGGCGGCCCACGGCAACCGCAGCTCACGCGAGTTGTACGAGTTCGACGAGAACGCCGAGGGCGTGGATGAGGTGGACGGCGTGAGCGTCGGTCTGCGGCAGCGCTGGCAGACCAAGCGCGGCGCCCCGGGCGAGGAGCGGATCGTCGATCTGCTCACGTTCGACCTGGAGGTGGGGGCCTTCAGCGACGCGGAGCGGGACGAGTACACCAACGGCTACACGTCGCCCACGCGGCCCGAGAACAGCATTTCGCGCAACTACCTCAACGCCAACGCGGTGTACCGGATCAACGACACGACCGAGCTGGTGTCGGAGGCGAACTACGACATCAACGACGGCGAGCTGGACAACTTCGCGCTGACCTACGGCGTGGAGCGCACGCCGCGGCTGAGCTACCTGGTGGGCTACCGCTACGTGGGCGAGGTGGACTCGAACTTGCTGGCTGCGGGTCTGAACTACCGCATCAGCGAGAAGTATCTCGTGGCGGTGCGCGAGGAGTTCGATCTCGATCGCGGCGAGACCGCGGAGTTCGACATCGGCGTGATCCGCAAGTTCCCGCGCTGGTACGTGTCGGTCACGTTTGCACTCGACGAGGTGCAGGATGATTTCAGCGTCTCGCTGAGCGCGTGGCCGGAGGGGCTGCCCACCGCCGCAATCGGCAGCCGGCGATTCACCGGGCTCGTCACCACGACGGGCATCCGCCCGGGCAGTTGAGCCTCCTATTCGAACCACGAATAGACGCGAATGAACGCAGATGGGTTTGTCTGCGCTCTATCGAGTGATTCGTGTCTATTCGCGTGCACTCGCGGTTCTTGCTTTGTTTCCAGGGGTGAGGTGCGCAGAGTGAACGGCAGGCGCCGCCGGTTGGCTGCGCCTGCCGTTTCCTTCCCGCGTGCTGGTCTTCAGTTGCCGATGCCCGGGAACAGGCCGGCGAGAATCGAGTCGAACACCAGGCTCAGAATTCCGATGATGAATTCGCTGATGAGGTCTGCAAGTCCGGTCATGATGATGCTCCGCTTCCACCCGCACTCAGCCGCTGGCTGCGACCGCCGCAGGGCGTGCCTGAGTGCCTGCCGCCAAACCGTCCGCTCCGGCTGGCCACATGATCCGAGCCTCCAGGCGTCCGGTCAACACGAAGTCACGCGGGCGCACACATCCCGACAAGTGATCCGGTAGAATCCCCGGCCTATGAAGTCGCACCCCGCCATCAACGCCATCGTGCGCACGGAGAGGGCGGTCGTGGCGGTGGCCCTCGTGGCCACGCTGGCGGCGGCGGTGGGGCTGTGGCGCGTGGGGCTCCGCGAGGACTACCGCCTGGAGGCCTTCGTCGCGACGAACGATCCCTCCTACGCCCAGTACCGGGCGTTCATGGACGAGTTCACGAGCAACGAGTTCGCGTTGCTGGCGATCCATCGCGACAAGCCGTTCGACGCGGGCATGGAGGCGGTGCTGGCGGAGGCGGCACGGCGGCTCGCGACGGTGCCGGCGGTCGCGAAGGCGGGGGCGTTGACCGACATTCCGGCGCTGGTGCGCGGGGCGTTCGGCGATCGGCTCTACGATCATCCGCTGCTCGCGGGAAACCTGATCAGCACGGACCGCAAGACCGTTGCAGTGCTGTGCCGGATGGCCGGCGAGCGGGGCGACGGGCCGGAGCGCCGCAAGACGGTGGCGGACATGCGCGCGATCGTCGGGGAGCTGCGCGCGGAGCATCCCGACTGCACGTTTCTGCTGACCGGTCCGTACGTCACGCTGATCGACATGTACAACTATGTCGAGCACGACCTGGTGGTTTTCTCGGTGCTCGCGTTCGCGCTGATGACGGTCACGCTCGGGCTGGTGTTTCGCCGCTGGCAGCCGATGGTGTATTGCGCCGGGGTCGCGGCGTGCGCGATTCTGTGCACCCTCGGGCTCACGATCGCGGCGGGCATCGTCACGTCGCTGGTCACACAGATGCTGGTCGTGCTGATCATCGTGCTGGCGGTGGCCAACTGCGTGCAGCTTGCGGTCGCGGCGCGGGAATCTGTCGTGGCCTTGCCGGAGGCGGACCGGGTGACGCGCTACCGGGCCACGCTGGCACACATGGCGGCGCCGTGTGCAGCCGCCATCGTCACGACGATGGCAGGGTTCGGTTCGGTGGGCGTGTCGGCGATCGCGCCGGTGCGGCGGTTCGGCGGGTTGATGGTCTTCGGCCTGGCGGTGGCGCTGATCGTGGGCTTCGCGGGGGTGGGCTGGCTGCACTGCGGGCACGCGCCCAAGCGGACGGAGCACGGGCGGTTGAGCGGGTGGCTCGAGTCGGTGAGCCGTTGGACACTGGCGCATCGGCGGGGGTGCATGCTCGGTTTCGGCGTGCTGGTGCTCGCAGCGCTTCCGGGTTTTGCGCGCCTTCGGTTCGAAAGCGATTTCGTGAAGAACTTCCGGCCGGCTAGCGAGGTGCGGCGCAGCTACCACTTCATCGAGCAGAATCTCTCGCCGCTGGGCTCGGTGGAGATCGTGGTGCGCCGGCGCGACGGCGGGTTCATCGCGAGCGCGGACGCGGTGCGCACGGCGCACGCGCTCGGCGCGGAGGTGGTCGCGCGGCACGCGCTGGTGAAGCGGGCTTTGTCGCTGTATGACCTGCTGACGCTGGTGTTTCCCGTGGAGCCGGCGGGTGACGCCGACGTGCGGACGCGACTGGCGGCGCTGCGGCTGTGGCCGTCGGGGGAGGGCCTGCGCCGGGGCTTTCTCAATG
>ERZ795053.7881-NODE-7881-length-10149-cov-8.510105_pt1 | contig 10149 bp, 6 predicted proteins | sample MGYA00375137_ERZ795053 | MGnify/ENA primary metagenome ERZ795053 (study PRJEB30182, sample SAMN05720284) | activated sludge metagenome | isolation source: Anaerobic digester | place: Hong Kong | collected 2014-12-17 ... | reverse complement strand
GAAAGGAACGTGAGGCGACTGCTCAGCTGTTCGAGAATCTTGTGCGGCGGCAGCATGCGGATGCGGGCCGCCGCCAGTTCGATGGCAAGCGGCAGCCCGTCCACCCGGCTGCAAATGCCGGCAATGGCCGATGCGTTGCTGTCGCTCAGTTCGAATCTGGCGTCCAGTGCGCGAGCGCGCTCGATGAAGAGCTGGCACGCGTCGCACCCGCCGATGTGTGCGGCCGTGCGCACGGCGCCTGGGTCGGGAATGGTGAGGGGCGGCACGGGATAGTGGTGCTCGCCGTAGACGCGCAGCAGCGCCTGGCTCGTCGCCATCACCTTCAGCGCCGGCGCTGCTGTCAGAAGATCCAGGATGAGCGGGGTGGAGGGCAGCAGGTGCTCCAGATTGTCGAGCACCGTCAACAACTGTTTCTCGTAGAGATATTCCTTGAGCACAGCGACCAGCGATCTGCCGCTGCTTTCGCCCACGCCAAGCGCGTCGGCAATCATGGATGCCACAAGCTCCGGCTCGGCGATGGAGGCCAGCGGAACGAAGAAAACGCCGTCTGAAAACTCGTCCACCACCTGGGTTGCCACTTCCAGGCTCAGGCGGGTCTTGCCCGTGCCGGCCGGGCCGGTGAGGGTCAGCAGACGCACATCGGGCCGGAGGAGGAGCGAGCGCACCGAGTCAAGCTCGTTGTGACGACCCACCAGGCGCGTGGTGGGCGCCGGCAGGTTGTGACGGCGCTGGGGGGTGTGCCCGTTTCCCGTTGGGACAGGGGCGACCGGCGGCTCGGCCGGCCGGGTTTCCAGCGCGAGGTTGTCCACGGCACGCTCGCCCAACGCCGCGGCTATGAAGAGGTCGCGGTCGGCAGCAGGGATGTTGAGCCGTTCAGCCAGGATGCCGGCCATCTGGCGCGAGGGACGGCGTTCGTCGCGCTCGATCTTGGAGATGGTCACCAGCGCGCAGCCCACCTGGCGCGCCAGGTCCGTCTGGGTCAGATCCAGCGCCTGGCGATAGCGACGCACCAGATAGCCGAATGAGTAATTGGGAAGTGAAGCGTCCATGTGTCTCCCGGCAGAGGAACCCGGTATCGATTCGACGACAGCTCTGGCGCCGCACATGACGAACGGCGCACCGCACAATGAGAAGTGACCAGGGCATTGTACCGATCTCACGCGGCTGGAGCAAGCACCTCAAATCAGGATTTCGGTCCGAGTACCGCGCCCAATACTGCCCGTGTACACATCGAGTACAGGCTGAGTACGCAATGTGCGTACCCGGCGCATCGCCCGATGGGGTTTACTTGGGCCAGTACGGTGAATGCCAAGTGACCTGTCAGAACAACCACAAGGAGAATGACCATGAACGACTACTCAGTGATTGCCGTTGCCCGATCCGTCGCCGCCGAACGCACCCGCACCCGTCCCGTCTACTCGCTGCGGCCGGCGTCGCAAAGCCGCATGCGCCAGATGTTCAACGCCCTGACCGGCACAGTGAGTGAGCAGCTGGCGCGCATGCGGCGCCAGGGTTCCGGCCGTTCGGCCGAAGAGTGGCAGGCAGGCGCACTGACGGCCGTCGGCGCCGGTGAGGTGCATCAAGCTGACCTCGGGCAGTAGGTGCAAGCTCTGAAGTGCCCTTCCTCCCAGGTAGCGGTGAAGGCCAGTTCCCCAAAGCTGGTCTTCGCCGCTGCCACCTCCGCTTCATATCCGCTACGTTCGTCGATGTTCCACAGGCAGGCGGCCAGCGTCGCAGATCCCTCAGGGTCCTCCATGACCAGGAAAAAGCGCATCGGTTGGAGCTGATCGTCAACCGCCTTGCCCGTCTTCATTCAGCAAAGTCTTGACACTCTCAACCAATAGGTCGCCCTGCACGAGCGTTGCGCCCTGCGCCCATGCCTCTGCGAACGCGTCGGTACTCAGCGCTTCTTGCGCGTACGCAGCGCTTACATCGTGCTCCTGGTGCGCATGCGGCAGCAGGGTAATCCCGATTTCCTTGCGCAGCGCCTCGGCCGCCCCGCACAACTGAGCGCAGGCCTCCGGCAGCTTTCGGTGTGCGGCAAGAAACGCAAGGCCTTCCAGGGCTATTGCGGCATACTGCCTGGCGCCGATGCGCACGCAGTGTTCGAGGCTGGTCATCAGATCGTCGGCAGCCTGTGCCTGCGCGTCGGTATGCAAGAGCGCCGTTCCGCGCCACGCCAGCGCCGCCGCAACCATCCAGCCATCACCGAGTTCGTATGACATATCCAGGCACTTTGTCAGGATGCCGGCCGCGTGCACATACTCGCGCCGCTGTTTTGCGATGTCGGCCTGGTTGGAGAGTACATAGCAGACAAGCCGCCTGTCGCCGATTTGCTCGGCAATGGCCAGACTCTCGCCCAGCCACCGCTCAGCGGCCGCGTAGTCGGCCAGATCCACGGCCTGCGCGCCCAGATTGTTGAGCGCAAAGGCGATTCCCTCTCGATTATCCAGTTGGCGATAGAGCGCAAGCGCCGCTTCATGCTGGGCAATTGCGGCCATATAGTCGCTCTGGTTGTATGCCATGGTGCCGGCGCCCGTATGCGCGTCGGCGAGGAGTTCGGGACTGGTCTGTGTGTCGGCAGCCAGGGCCTGCTCCAGACGCTGTCTGCCCTCGGTGAAGTAGCCGCGGATCTCCCAGAAGCGCCACAGGGTGGCTGCAAGTTTGAGTTCGACCTCGGCTTCTTGACGCTCGTGCGCCCAGCGCAGCGCCGCCCGCAGGTTGTCATGTTCGGCTTCGAGAAGTTCCAGTGCAGCGTCCGCAGTTCCGGCGCGCAGATCCGCATTTGCCGCCTCAGCCAGCCGGACGCAGTAGTGCGCAAAGGTGCGGTGGGTGCTGTCGGCATCCCCGTCGGCGTCCAGCCGTTCGAGCGCATACTCGCGAAAGGTCTCCAACATGGTGAAGCGCGGTTCGTCGCCAGCTTCGTTTTGCGTCAGCAGGCTCTTGTCCACGAGCGACTCGATGGCTGAGAGCACGTCGATCTCCCCCTCCATGTTGCCGACGATCTCGGCCGCATCGAGCGTACAGCCGCCCGGAAAGATGGCGAGGCGCAGGAAGAGGCGCTGCTCATCGGCTTCCAGCAGTTCATAGCTCCAGTCGATCGTGTCGCGCAGCGTGCGGTGGCGGGCCGGCGCATCGGCGGCGCCGCGGGTGAGAAAGCGCAGCCGGCTGCTCAGTTGTTCGAGCATTTTGCGCGGGGGCAGCAGCCGCACGCGGGCCGCGGCCAGTTCGATGGCGAGCGGCAGGCCATCCAGTTGGATGCAGATTTCGGCAACCGCGCGTGCGTCCTCCTCCGTAGTGCTGAACTCCGGCTTGATGGCCCGCGCGCGTTCGAGAAAGAGGCGGCAGGCGCCATAGTCCAGCAGTGCCACGGTGGCGGCAGGCGCCGTTTGAATCTCCGGTAACGCCAGCGGCGCCACCGTGTACGCATGCTCGCCGTAGACGCGCAGCCGCGCCCGGCTGGTCGTCAGCACCTTCAGGCCCGGCGCGGCGGCCAGCATCGCCTTCACATACGAAACCGCTCCCAGCAAGTGCTCGAAGTTGTCGAGCAGCAGCAGCAAGTGCTTGTCTTGAAGGAAACGAATCAGCACCTCCAGCATGGGCAGCCCGCCGGCTTCGCTCAAACCCAGTGCATCTCCAATCGCCGATGCGACCAGGTCGGGCTCGCCGACCGGCGCCAGCGGAACGAACAGGACGCCGTCCGCAAATTCATCGAGCGCCTGGCTTGCCGCCTCAAGGCTCAGGCGGGTCTTGCCGGCGCCGGCCGGCCCGGTCAGCGTCAGGAGGCGCACGTCGGGTCGCAACAGAATGGCGCGGATCTCGCGCAGGTCCTCCTCGCGGCCGACCAGTTGGGTCGTCGGGGCCGGCAGATTGTGTCGTCTGCGGTGGGTCACGGCCGGCGCAGATGCGGGCTCGGTCTGGAGCGCGAGGTTGTCGGCGGCGCGCTCGCCCAGCCCGATTGCGATGAACAGGTCGCGGTCCGCAGCAGGAATGTTGAGCCGCTCGGCCAGGATGCCGGCCATCTGGCGCGAGGGACGGCGCTCGTCGCGCTCGATCTTGGAGATGGTCACGAGCGCGCAGCCCACCTGGCGCGCCAGGTCCGTCTGGGTCAGATCGAGCGCCTGGCGATAGCGGCGCACCAGGTAGCCGAATGAATAGTTGGGTAGTGAAGCGTCCATGTGTCTCCCGGCAGAGGAACCCGGTATCGGTTCGACGAATGCTTCTGCGCCGCACATGACGAGCGGCACACCGCACAACAAGAAGTGACCAGCGCATTGTACTGATTGCGCCAAACTGAGGCAAGTGCCCCAAACCACACATCCTGAGCGACGGGAACACTAGAGAACTCAATCCTTTGAGCAATGAGTCTTGAAAATACAAGGAGTATGGATTGAGTGATATTTGCCCGTCTTCCTGTCGCCGATCTACCTTATTCTTGCTGGGTCGTGGTTCAGCGATTGGGGAGATCCTCACTGTGCTGCGAGCCTTTCCGTCGTGCCGTCGCAAAGCCCTGTGATTTGACGTTGCCAGGACGCGTCGACCTAGCCCTCAGCAAGTGCGAGTTCCGTGGCTTGGGCAATCGACAGACGATGTCCTTCCTCCCAGGCTGCGGCGAAGGCCAGTTCTCCCAAACTGGTCTTCGCCGCTGCTACATCCGCTTCGTACTCTTCACGTTCGTCAGCCGGCAGCGGCATTGAATGCTCGGCGCGTGCCTTTTCGGCTGCGCCCCACAAGCTTGCGGCTAGTGCAGACCGTTGCCTTGCGACTGCCAGTGCTGCATAGCCCTCAATTCCTTCTACGATCGGTTCGACTGCATTGATGCCTATGCTGAGACCTAGAGACTCCCGGAGATCTATGTCCGCCGCGTCATACTGGTACAGCTTTCGCCGGGCGTGGGCCGTCCAAATCAGGTTATGAGCGGCGCCCCACGTGTGTCCCGCAGCACGGCAGAGTTCTAGCGACTCACCAAACAGAGCGAGCGAGCGTTCATAGTCCCTGTCCAGTCGTGCCATCTGGGCCAAATTGTGCAGCGCCATCGCCTGCACTGTCTGTTCGCCAACCTCGCGTGCGACTGCCAGGCTCTGCTCGAAGTAGGGCAGCGCCGCTTGATCTCCCTCCAGATATAGGACCTGGACCGCAATATTGTTGAGCGCCAACGCTTCACCTCTGCGGTCGCCAACCTTCCGGTAGAGTGCCAACGCCTCCTTGTGATGAGTTTCCGCAATCTTATTTTGCCCCTGATGATAGGCCATGGTGCCGACGCCCGTATGCGCGTCGGCGAGGAGTTCGGGGCTCGTCTGGACGCCGGCAGCCAGGGCCTGCTCCAGACGCTGGCGTCCCTCGGTGAAGTAGCCGCGGATCTCCCAGAAGCGCCACAGGGTGGCTGCAAGTTTGAGTTCGACCTCGGCTTCTTGACGCTCGTGCGCCCAGCGCAGCGCCGCCCGCAGGTTGTCATGTTCGGCTTCGAGAAGTTCCAGTGCAGCGTCCGCAGTTCCGGCGCGCAGATCCGCATTTGCCGCCTCAGCCAGCCGGACGCAGTAGTGCGCAAAGGTGCGGTGGGTGCTGTCGGCATCCCCGTCGGCGTCCAGCCGTTCGAGCGCATACTCGCGAAAGGTCTCCAACATGGTGAAGCGCGGTTCGTCGCCAGCTTCGTTTTGCGTCAGCAGGCTCTTGTCCACGAGCGACTCGATGGCTGAGAGCACGTCGATCTCCCCCTCCATGTTGCCGACGATCTCGGCCGCATCGAGCGTACAGCCGCCCGGAAAGATGGCGAGGCGCAGGAAGAGGCGCTGCTCATCGGCTTCCAGCAGTTCATAGCTCCAGTCGATCGTGTCGCGCAGCGTGCGGTGGCGGGCCGGCGCATCGGCGGCGCCGCGGGTGAGAAAGCGCAGCCGGCTGCTCAGTTGTTCGAGCATTTTGCGCGGGGGCAGCAGCCGCACGCGGGCCGCGGCCAGTTCGATGGCGAGCGGCAGGCCATCCAGTTGGATGCAGATTTCGGCAACCGCGCGTGCGTCCTCCTCCGTAGTGCTGAACTCCGGCTTGATGGCCCGCGCGCGTTCGAGAAAGAGGCGGCAGGCGCCATAGTCCAGCAGTGCCACGGTGGCGGCAGGCGCCGTTTGAATCTCCGGTAACGCCAGCGGCGCCACCGTGTACGCATGCTCGCCGTAGACGCGCAGCCGCGCCCGGCTGGTCGTCAGCACCTTCAGGCCCGGCGCGGCGGCCAGCATCGCCTTCACATACGAAACCGCTCCCAGCAAGTGCTCGAAGTTGTCGAGCAGCAGCAGCAAGTGCTTGTCTTGAAGGAAACGAATCAGCACCTCCAGCATGGGCAGCCCGCCGGCTTCGCTCAAACCCAGTGCATCTCCAATCGCCGATGCGACCAGGTCGGGCTCGCCGACCGGCGCCAGCGGAACGAACAGGACGCCGTCCGCAAATTCATCGAGCGCCTGGCTTGCCGCCTCAAGGCTCAGGCGGGTCTTGCCGGCGCCGGCCGGCCCGGTCAGCGTCAGGAGGCGCACGTCGGGTCGCAACAGAATGGCGCGGATCTCGCGCAGGTCCTCCTCGCGGCCGACCAGTTGGGTCGTCGGGGCCGGCAGATTGTGTCGTCTGCGGTGGGTCACGGCCGGCGCAGATGCGGGCTCGGTCTGGAGCGCGAGGTTGTCGGCGGCGCGCTCGCCCAGCCCGATTGCGATGAACAGGTCGCGGTCCGCAGCAGGAATGTTGAGCCGCTCGGCCAGGATGCCGGCCATCTGGCGCGAGGGACGGCGCTCGTCGCGCTCGATCTTGGAGATGGTTACCAGCGCGCAGCCCACCTGGCGCGCCAGGTCCGTCTGGGTCAGATCCAGCGCCTGGCGATAGCGGCGCACCAGATAGCCAAATGAATAGTTGGGTAGTGAAGCGTCCATGTATCTCCCGGCAGAGGAACCCGGTATAGCTACAGCACCTTTTTGGGCACGATGAGCGAAGCGCAACCAACAATCGATCCAGCGCATTGTACTGGTTGCGCCAGACTGAGGCAAGTGCCCCAAACCGCCCATGCTGAGCGACGGGAACGCGCTCTTTACCCGTCTTCAGGCTTCACGCAGATTCTGCCCGGCTCCCCCCGTGTAGGCCAAGTGGCGTCACCAGTGGCGCCAAACCGTCTGTTTGTAGTACGCTCTCCCCGAGTTTTTGACGACAACTGGTCGAGTTTTACGCGCCCAAGCCGGCATGCCGAGGAATTGCGCCCATGGAATCTCACCGCTCGTTGCCCACCGCTGGACGCTTCATACGCATCGAGACATGCCCGCTTCCCGCGCTGATTTCATTCCCCGATGGCTACGTGGCCAATTCGGACCATGTGTGGCCACTCATCCTCTTTCTTCACGGCCGTGGTGAATGCGGCAGCGATCTCACGCGTGTGCTGTGCGACGGGCTGCCGCGCTACATCGCGCATGCCAGTCAGGTTCCATTTTTCGTCCTCGCTCCGCAGTGTCCGGCTGGCACTGACTGGAGTGCCCACCACACCGCCCTCGTAACCATGCTTGAACAGGTCGTCGAAGTCTACCAAGTGGATCCACATCGTATCTATCTCACCGGGCTGAGCATGGGTGGACGCGGAACCTGGCAGTTGGCAGTAGAGCACGCTCACCGGTTTGCCGCCATTGCCCCCATCTGTGGACGAACCCCGGATATGCCGGACTTCTTCGAACGCTTGGCTGGGCTGCAAACGATGCCCGTCTGGGTCTTTCACGGCGCAAAGGATCCGATTGTGCCCGTCAGCCATTCTGACCGCATCGTCGCTGCCCTTGGCGGGACTGGGAGAGTCGTGCGCTACACCGTCTATCCCGAAGCAGATCACGACGCATGGTCGGTCACCTACACCAATCCAGAACTATACTCGTGGTTTCTCACTCACCACAGGTGGTAAAGCGGCACTGAGGGCCTGCCAACAGCCTCTGCTCCGCCTGCCATACTCGTGCCAAGCCTTCGCCCACACCGGATTCCAGTACCGACGCTTTGTCCTCCGCATCCGGTTGGCCCTCGGTTGACCAACAGCATCAAGCTACGTGAGACAGCCAAAGTTACTTCGTGTACAGATTCGGTACGCAAAATGCGTACCTGTCGACAGGCCTTGAGGCATTTAATGACGACATGCTTCTGGTTGCGAAGTCGCAAACTAGGGAGCACGCAGTTCGAGACACGCAGCAAGCTTCGTTCTCTGGCCACCACACCTCAATGTGTGCAGCACTCGAAGAAGTTGAGACAGAAGCCGCCTGAGTTGAGACAACTGCTGCTCCACCGTAGCTACACTGGTTTGTGTTGTTCGCTCACGACGAGCGTCGACGATAACGGGTGAATCAACAGCCTATCTGCACAAAAGGAGAAATCGCATGAACATTCGCATCCGTCTTCTACTCCCAGCACTTCTCGGTCTGTTTGCGCTCACGCTACTGGTGCCCGTCGCAGCCCTTGCCGGCGACGGAGGACTTTTCCTGGCCCCGCTCTTTGGAAGTGCTGACGCGGTGAGCGCCGCGTCTTCCTATGGTTCGTCGGCCAAGATTTTGAGCAGCAACTACACGCTGGTAAACGTCGCCCCGTCTACGAACCAGGTGCAGGTGCACTACTACCAACCCAACGGGACGCAGTGGCGTTCTTCAGAAACCATGACGCTGCACACGCAGGGAGCGCAGATTATCCGGCGCCAGTACGATGACACGATGCTCGCCAGCCACAGTGGTTCGGCGGTCGTTGCTGCTACCGCAGAACTTGGTGCTGTGGGCCAGATTCAGGCACGAGGTCAAACGCCTTCCTCCGGCGCGTACAGCGCACCGACGCGCGGTACGGGATCGATCAACGTGCCGCTGGTGATGAAAGGTGTCAAGACGCAGAGCGGCAGCGCAAACAGCCAGGTCGTAGTGCAGAACACGAGCAACTCCGCAACGACGTTCGTTATCAAGCTCTTTGACGCGAAGGGCTCTCCTGTCTATACTTCGGCGCCGGCGACGCTCAACAGTGGGGCGTTCTTCATGTACGATGTGCGTGATGATGCCGCGATGCCAGACGGCGTCTACTCGGCTGTGGTTGCGGTGCAGACTGCCGGCACTATCTGGGCCAATTCGAATTTATTCATCGGTTCGCACTCGTTGCAGACCTTCAACGGCTTCAGCACGAGCGCCCAGACGTGGATGGTCCCCCTCTTCGCATCGCGACTCGGCAACGGCCTGAGCACGCCGATTTCGGTGCAAAACCTCTCCTCCACCACCATTCCGGTCGGCGGCATCAAGCTGACCTGCAAGGCCGATCCAACCTCTGGCAAGACCGGGTTTAGCACGAGCAACACGAGCCCAGTGGGACAACACTCGTCCTATTTCCTCAATCCAGTAACTGACACGACGATTCCGGCCAACTGGTACGGTGCGTGCTCCATTGACACAAGTGGCTATGCCTCCGTGACCTTTGTCCAAATGCGTTTCCTTGGTTCGGATCGGGCGGCGGCGTTTGAGGCATTCCCCGGAAACAGCGGCAAGGCGAAAGTCATCGTGCCGATTTTTATGAAGCGGCTGAGCAATGGGTTCGCCACAGCGGTCACAATCCAGAATCTCGGAACCGCAAGTGCCAGCGTGAACATCGCATATCAGGCTGGTGACGGTGCTCCGGCAGGATGCTCCGTCAACGTCGGCCCCTTCACCGTGGCGTCGGGCGAAAGCCTGATTCAGAACCATCGCGTGGCCACTGGTCCGAACAGCGTCCCTGTTCTCCCAGACAACTGCTTCGGCAGCATGGTCATTACGTCGAACGGGCAGCCCATCCAGGCGTTCGTCCAGATTGATGACCTTGACCAGTCAACCGGCGATCCGTTCATGGCGCACAACGCCTTCCCTGCCGATTGACCTGGCAGTTCATCGGCTCGGGCAGTCGCTTCTGCTGCCCGGGCCGATGTCCATGGTGCTCTTCTCCCGATTCGCAACGCCAGGTGGCTTCGATAGAAAGTTTCCATTCGTAACAGGCGTACCTATCGCATCCAGCAGTGTAGGTGTAATTGACGGGCGATGTATAACTCGAAGGGAAAAGACCAATGAAGACCGCACAGACCCAATCCATCATCACATCACCGTGCCGCGCAGTCGCCACTACGCTCCGGTTCAGATGGCTTAGCGCTGCAGCAGC
>ERZ795053.7876-NODE-7876-length-10154-cov-6.882266_pt1 | contig 10154 bp, 11 predicted proteins | sample MGYA00375137_ERZ795053 | MGnify/ENA primary metagenome ERZ795053 (study PRJEB30182, sample SAMN05720284) | activated sludge metagenome | isolation source: Anaerobic digester | place: Hong Kong | collected 2014-12-17 ... | reverse complement strand
CTGATCTATCGTCACGCCGCCGCGCAGCCGGCGACGCAGGAAGGCGGGGTGAACGCCTCGCTCGACACGATGGCGCGCGCCAACCTGATCACTGGCGATGTCGCGGAGACGCTCAAAGCCGCGCGCGCCTTCTGGACGCGCCTTGCGACCGCCCGCGCGCTCGCGCGCTGGTCCGATCCGCATCGCGAGCCGGTGCGCCGTCGCTTCGCCGCGCTCCTCGCGCGCGCTGCAGAGGTCGAGCGCTATTCGCAGATCCGTCCGTTGATGCGTGGTTATGCGGAAGAGACGAGCCGGCTCTATGCGCAGCTCGTGCTGGGCCGCCCGTCGCTAAGCCTCATCGCCAACGGCTGAGTTCAGCGCCTGTCCTGAATCCGGCGAGGCGCCGGAAAGGGGCGGGGCCACATTGCGCGCGCGCATGAGCGCAAAGACGCGCAAGGCCGAAGCAAGGCCTGGCGCCGGCGACTGGGCGAGCCGCATCCTGTCGATGTCACCGATGAGCGAGGCGAGAGAGCGCGCCTCGACGCGCGCGATTTCGTCGAGCGCCTCCCAGAACGCGGGTTCGAGGGAAACGCTGGTCCGATGTCCCTTGATGGCGATCGACCGTTTGCGCATGGCGCGCATGGTGGCGCGAGGCGTGGCGGTGAATCAATACACCGATCGCAATATTGATCGGATCAGCCCTTGGTCCAGTTATCGAGGCCGTGCGCGCGGATTTTCGTCGTGGCGAGCGTGATGCCGTCAATGATGCCGGCCATGTGCGAGATGGCTTCATTATCCGAAGACGCAAGGTCGGCGCCCATCGCCTTGTAAAGGCTCTCGACGTCGATGTTATGCGCGAACATGAACTGGGCGAGGAGCAGGCGGAGCTGGCTTGGCGATTTGACTGTCTCTGACATCGACCATTCCCCATCAACTACTGAATGCGCGAAGCGTCGCGCGTCATTGGGATAGCCCAGTCGCCGCTTGCAATAAACCTTTTAGACGCTTGAAGACGCCCGATTTTCCGGCATTTCACAATCGCAACGCCGGAGCGGAGATTGAAGGCGCCGCCTACGCGCGCAAGTTGCGGAATTCACAGGCGACGCATCGAGTTTCACTGCGCCTGATCAGGCTGCCACAGCTCGATCGGATTGCCTTCTGGATCGTGGATGCGCGCGAAGCGCCCCACGCCCGGCATGTCCCACTCCGGCTTGGTGATCACGTCGACGCCGGCGGCTTTCAGCGTCGCGCAAAGGCCGTCGAGGTCGTCGACGCGCAAATTGAGCATCCATTGGCGATCGGCGGCGAAATAATCGGTGTCGGCCGAGAAAGGCGCAAAGACACTGGGGCCTGCTTGCGTCTCCCATACGCCATAAGGCGTCGAGCCGACGCCGAGATGCTCGACATACCAAGCGCGCAACGTTTCCGGGTCTTTCGCGCGGAAGAAAAAGCCGCCGATTCCAGTCACACCCATTTCACCCTCCTGTTTTCTGCAGGCGGCGACGCCGTCTGCATCGCCTGAATGGGTCTTTGGTCTAGCTTGGCCCGATCATCTTTTCGGGACGCACCAGCGCGTCGAATTCTTCGTCGGTGAGATAGCCGCCACCGACAGTCTCCTCGCGGAGCGTCGTGCCGTTGCGGTGCGCGGTCTTCGCGATTTTGGCGCAGGCGTCATAGCCGAGCTTCGGCGCGAGCGCGGTGACGAGCATGAGCGAGCGCTCGACGCCCGAGCGGATATTGTCGAGGCGCGGCTCGATGCCGATGACGCAATTGTCGGTGAAGGAGACGGCCGCGTCCGCCATGATGCGCACGGATTGCAGGAAGTTGTAGGCCATCATCGGGTTGAAGACGTTGAGCTCGAAATGGCCCTGGCTGCCGGCGAAGATGATCGCCGCGTTATTGCCCATGATGTGCGCGCAAACCTGCGTCAGCGCTTCGCACTGCGTCGGGTTCACTTTGCCGGGCATGATCGAGGAGCCGGGCTCGTTCTCGGGAAGCGCGAGCTCGCCGAGGCCGGCGCGAGGGCCCGAGCCGAGGAAGCGGATGTCGTTCGCGATCTTGAAGAGCGAGGCGGCGACGGTCGCGATCGCGCCGTGGCTCATCACCATGGCGTCGTGCGCGGCGAGCGCTTCGAACTTGTTCGGCGCCGAGGTGAAGGGGAGTTTCGTGATCGCCGCGATGCGCTCTGCGACTTTCTCCGCAAAGCCGATCGGCGCGTTAAGGCCGGTGCCGACCGCGGTGCCGCCCTGCGCAAGCTCCATCAGGCGCGGCAGCGTGTCTTCAATGCGCGCCAAGCCGTTTTCGAGCTGCTTGGCGTAGCCCGAGAATTCCTGGCCGAGCGTCAGCGGCGTCGCGTCCTGCGTATGCGTGCGGCCGATCTTGATGATGTCCTGCCACTCGGTCGATTTCTGGGCGAGCGCGCCGTGAAGCTTCTTCAGCGCCGGGAGCAGGCGGTGGGAGATTTCCTCCGCACACGCAATATGCATCGCCGTCGGATAGGTGTCGTTCGACGACTGGCTCATATTGACGTGATCGTTCGGGTGAACGGGCTTCTTCGTACCCAGCTCGCCGCCGAGCATTTCGATCGCGCGGTTCGAGATCACTTCGTTCGCGTTCATGTTCGACTGTGTGCCCGAGCCCGTCTGCCAGACAGAGAGCGGGAAATGATCGTCGAGCTTACCGTCGATGACTTCCTGCGCCGCTTTGACGATCGTCTCGCCAAGCTGCTGGTCGAGCGTTCCGAGCGCCATGTTCGTTTCCGCCGCCGCGCGCTTGATGACGCCGAGCGCGCGAATGATCGGGGCGGGCTGCTTTTCGAGACCGATTTTGAAATTGCCGAGGGAGCGCTGGGCCTGCGCGCCCCAATAGCGCGAGGCGTCTACCTCAATCGGGCCAAAAGTGTCGGTTTCGGTGCGTGTCTTGGTCATGGGAAAGGGACTCGGGATTAGGGATTAGGGACTTGTAGCCTTGGATTATAGGAGGGAGCCTGATTTTCAAGCCAATCTCGATTCCCTAGTCCCTAATCCCGAGTCCCTTCTCGTTCACTTCTTCCGGAAAGAATCGAGGCTGATGACCTGCGCGTCGCTCTGATCCTTTTCGGATTCTTCTGCCGTCTCGGTTTCTTCCGAAGCTGCTTCGACCTCTTCGGCGCCGTCGACGAAGCGAAGACCGAAGGCGACGCTCGGGTCGGCGAAATTGGTGAGCGCTTCGAAGGGGATAGAGAGGCGCGCAGGCTTGCCTTTGAACCAGAGCGTGACGGCGAAGTGCTCGTCATCGACGATGAGATCGTCGAACTGGTGCTGGAGAACGATGGTCATCGTCTCCGGATAGGCCTCACGCAGAAAATCCGGAATGTCGACGCCGGGCGCGCCTGTTTCGAACTCAATGTAGAAGTGATGCTCGCCGGGCGTCTTCTTCAGCTCCGCGGTGACGGAGAGGACGTCTTGGACGACGCGCTTCAGCGCGCGGCGCGTCAGATATTCATAATCGAATTCGATATCGCTCACGGAAACTGGCCGCCTCTGTTCTGGACGTCTCTGGCGTCGCTGGTGCTTGGGCTTCGCAAGTAAACGGGGCTCGCTCGCGGGGGAGGAGACGACTCTCCTTTACCGGGACCGAACGCAAATTTTTGGCACAAGCCTGCGCTCAAATACAGACCACGCAGTCGCGGAAAGCCTGCGACCGATGGCCAAGGCGTCGGTTTCAGAGCGTCTGTTCCACAATGGGACTGTGGAAGGGCTGGGGAAAAGTTGGGGAAAACCGGGTTCTAGGCAGAGTCATGCCCGGGCTCGTCCCGGGCATCCATGAGAGTCTCACGAAACATGAAGCGCCCATGGATCGCCGGGACAAGCCCGGCGATGACGATCGAATAATGTCCGCGCCCATTTTGGGAGAAAAAATAAAAGTCCCGGCTTCTGTCGCCAGGCGCCGGCCCCGCCGGCGAACGCCGGCAACTGAGGAAATGAAAGTGAGGGCTTCTGTTGCCAGGCGCCCCGCCCGCGAAGGCGGGCAAACTAAAGAATCCCGGCGCCATACTCGGAGAAAAATAAAAGTCCCGGCTTCTGTCGCCAGGCGCCGGCCCGGCCGGCGAACGCCGGCAATTGAAAAAAAAAGTGGGAGCTTCTGTTGCCAGGTGCTCCCGAACCCCGCCTAGCCTTTGGAAGAGGCTAGGACTTTAAGAGCGAACCGCTCAGCTGCGTTACGCAGCGAGAGCGAGTTCTTCCGAGTAGTTGTCGTTGGCAACTATCGAGTTTGGCCAAATAACGGAGGCCAACCGAGCGAAAACATCGTCTTTACACGCTCGTCGATCCTATTTCGGCCCCGCCGAAACGCCCTTTGAGAGTGCTTCTCAAGGGCGCTTGGGTGGAGCCGCCGGGTACCGCCCCCGGGTCCGAACCGCTTATTACACGCGCCATTTATCGCCATAGCCGCCTTGCGACGGCGAATTGAATGTAGGCGTATCCTGCGGCTTTTTGAAGACCGCGGTCGATTTTCCTCGGATTGTCAAATCACTGTAATAAGGATGCATTATTGGCGGTTCGGTGAAGGCGCACGAGGCGCGCTGTTTGACCGAGAGGCCAAAATGGAGCCTGGCGACTTCAAGAAGTGGCGCAAGGCGCTGAAAATGTCCCAGAAGGACGCAGCGCACGCCCTCGGCCTAAAGCGCCGAATGATCCAGTATTATGAAAGCGGCAAACGCGAAGGCGAGAAGGTCGAGATCCCGAAATCGGTGAGGCTCGCCTGCTTTGCGATCGCGGAGGGCGTCGCCGATTACCACGGTCCCGCCCGCAAGCTTCAACGCCGCGAAGAAGACGAAGACTAACGTCTATTGCTGCGGATCGGCTTCGGGCTGGTCTTCGGTCGCCGGCGCGTCGTCGTCGCCGAGATCGGCGCCTTCAGGATGAAGCTGGAGTTGCATCGGGCCGGGTGGCGCGCTCGCTCCCGCTTCTGAGGGAGCTTCCGCTTCGACCGGCGCCTCATCCGGAAAATCGTAGAACCATTCATTGCTCGCAGCGCGCGCTTTCGCGACGCCTGCGCGGATCTTCGCTGCTTCCGGATGCGAGTGCAGCGCTTCGAGCCGGTCGAGCGCCGCTTCGCCATATGCGCCGAGCTTGAAGCGAAGATAACCGAAGTCGAATTCGTCCGCGGAGACTTTGCCGGTCGCAAGGCGCAGCTCCTGGCTTTTCGCCGAGAGCGCCCACGGGTTGACCAGAGGCGAGGCGAGAACAAGCAGCACGATGATCCAGAGCGCCGCCATCGCCGTGTTGAACGGCGCGACAAGCGGCATCCAGCGTTTGCCGTTCCAGTAGTTGAGCTCGGTGAGGAGCCCTGCAAGGCAAACGACGGAATAGAGCGCGGCGAGACCGTTCATCGCCGCCCCGGCGATGCGCGCTGGCGTCAGTCCATATTCGCCGATGCGGAGCCACAGCGCATAAGCGGCGAGCCCCGCATAGGCTGGGAAAGTCGCGAGCGCGACGATCGTCGAAAGGCGCAGCCAAAGCGCTGGCGGTCCGCCTTCGCCATTCTGATAGACGCCGTTGAAGATGAGCATCCCCGCAAAGGCGAGCCCGAGCATGATGGCGCCCGGATAGGGCTGAGAGAAAATCGCATCCGTTCCATTCGCGGCGAGAACGCCGATGAATGTCAGCGAGAAGACCGCCGTGATCGGCATGGCGATGCGGCAGAACAGGAGAAGGAGAAAGCGCAGCGCGCCGAGCACCGACTCCATGCCGCGCATCAGCGCGATTGATAGGCCGCCGACGCCGCCAAGGAATGGCAGCATGAACCACGGCTCCTGAAAGAGCTTGTGGAAGAAGTCGACATTCATCGCTTTGAGGAGCGCAGCCCAGGCGAAAATCAAGACGAGGGCGAGGAGCGCGAAGAGTTTCGCGCCGCCTGCGATGAGCGGCAGCGTCAGCCCGTGGAAGAAGACGCTTCTGTAAGGCGGCGGCGCGCCGTCGAGAATCGTCGCCTTCGCGAGCGTCGTCAGCAGGAAGCCGGCGAGGGGCGCGGCGATGAAAAACCAGAAGAAGAGCGGGAACTCGCTGAGATTGGCGTTCGGGTCCGCCGCCACGAGGAGAAAATAGGTCGGGCCAGCGACCAGAGCGGCGACGAGCGCCGCCGGAAGGACCGCCTTGAGGCGCGCGCCGCGCTCGGCGAGAAGCAGGAGGACGCTGCCGAACACCGCGACGGCGATGAGCGCCGTCGGAGCGAGGCGTTGCTTGGTGCTTTCATCGACCCAATATTGCTGGATGGCGTAGACGCCGGCGCCCGTCGCGAGCCCCGTGACAAGGCCGAACAGCGCAAAGCCCGGACCCGGTCGGCTATCCTCAGGCGTCGTCATTCTGGTCCACCCCGATCCCCCGATTGGGGGAAACTACCATAGGCTGGCCGGGCCGCGAAACCGTGCCCTAGCGGCCCCGAGGCGCTAAACTCCCAGCCCGAGAGGAGATTCGTTCCGCCATGAAGCAATATCTGGATCTGCTGCGCCGCGCCCACGATTTCGGCGCTGACCGCGCCGAGCGCACCGGCACCGGCGCGCGCTCCGTCTTCGGCCACCAGATGCGCTTCGACCTTGCGGACGGTTTCCCGCTCACGACGACGAAGAAGCTGCATGTGAAGTCGATCATCCATGAGCTTTTGTGGTTCATCTCCGGCTCGACCAATATCGGCTATCTCAAAGCCAATGGCGTGAGCATCTGGGATGAATGGGCCGACGAGAAGGGCGAACTCGGGCCGGTCTATGGCAAGCAGTGGCGCTCATGGGCCGCGCCCGACGGGCGAACGATCGACCAGCTCGCCTGGGTCGAAAACGAGATCAAGACGAACCCCAATTCGCGCCGCCTCATCGTCAGCGCCTGGAACCCGGCCGACATTGGCGAGATGGCGCTGCCGCCTTGCCATTGTCTCTTCCAGTTCTTCGTCGCGGACGGGCGGCTTTCCTGCCAGCTCTATCAGCGTTCGGCCGACATCTTTCTCGGCGTGCCGTTCAACATCGCTTCCTATGCGTTGCTGACGGAGATGATGGCGCAGGCGACAGGCCTCAAGGCCGGTGAATTCATTCACACGCTCGGCGATGCGCACCTCTATCACAATCATTTCGAGCAGGCGCGCGAGCAATTGATGCGTACGCCGACGCGCCTGCCGCGCCTGCTGCTCAACCCCGATGTGAAGAGCATTTTCGATTTCACGTTCGACGATGTTGAAATCGAAGGCTACGAAGCGCAGAAACACATCAAAGCCCCCGTAGCCGTGTGAGCATCGCCCTATGAGTTTCAAAATCAGAAAAGGAACGGCGCAGGATGCGCCGCTCGTGTTATCGCTTGTCAGCGAGCTCGCCGTTTATGAGAAGCTTGAAAACGACGTCATCGCGAGCGCGGATGATTTCCGTAAAGCGATCGAGAACGATCATGTCCGTATACTGATCGTCGACGCAGAAGACGGGCCTTGCGGCTTTGCGCTCTATTTCTTCAACTTCTCGACCTTCCTCGGCAAGCGCGGCGTCTATCTCGAAGACCTGTTCGTGAAGGAGACGCATAGAGGGGCTGGCATCGGCAAGGCGGTCCTCGCCGAACTTGCGCGTGTCGCGGTGGAGAATGATTGCGGGCGCATGGAATGGTCGGTGCTCGACTGGAATGCGCCGTCGATCGCCTTCTACAAATCGCTTGGCGCCAAGCCGATGGACGAGTGGACTGTCTTCAGGCTGACGGGCGCCGCCTTGAGCGAACTCGCCGCCCATGGGGCCAGGTGATGACGCGCCTCGCGCTCGTCGTCGCGGTCTCGCGCAATGGCGTCATCGGCGATCAGGGAAGACTTCCCTGGCGCATCTCCGACGATCTCAAATGGTTCAAGAAGGTGACGCTCGGCAAGCCGGTCGTCATGGGGCGGAAGACTTTCGAGAGCATCGGCAAAGCGCTCCCCGGGCGCGCGAATATCGTCATCACGCGCAGCGCCGACTGGTCGGCGGAGGGCGCCGTCCAGGCAGGGAGCGTCGACGAGGCGCTCGCGCTCGGCGCGCAGCTCGCCGGGGAGGCGGGGGCGGATGAAATCTGCGTGATCGGCGGGGGCGAAATCTACGCGCAGACCGTCGCCCGCGCGGACCGGATCTACCTCACCCGGGTCGATGTACGCCTCGATGGCGCGGTGCGCTTTCCGGACCTTGCGGAGGAGGACTGGCGGCGGACCTCGGACGGCGGGTGCGAAAAGAGCGAGAAGAACGAATATTCTTGCGAATTTTTCATCCTCGACCGCGCCCATCGCCCGGAATAGCCGCCTTTTTCCGCATCTGCGAAAGCCACGTGAATTGATCGCAGAATCGCAAGACTCCGTTTAACTTGAAGCGGGAGAAATGGGTGCGCCCCGGAGCAGTGAGCAGCTCGGGGAGCTGCGCCCTTATGATGAGAAGGGGAGCCCATGGGGAAGTTCACAAGCGCGGCGCGCATCGCCGCCCTGACAGGCTTCGGCGCCGCCCTCGCGGGCGCGGCTGAAGCTGCGTCCGATGTTCACTCCTGCACGCGCGGGAGCGACACGCGCGTCATCGAGGTGTTGGCGCCCGGCGTCATCGGCGCGGCCTGCGACCTCAAATATGTCCGCGAGAGCGGCGCCAATGTTTCCGTGCCATACCACGCCGACAATGCGGCGGACTTTTGCAGCGCACGCGCGCGCGACCTCATTCGCTCGCTGCAGGACAGCGGCTATGATTGTGTCGCCGTCGCCTCGCTCGAAGATCAAACGCCGATCGGCGAAGGCGAATCCTCCGGGGACGAATTAACGGCGCCTGACGCCGAGACGGCTTACCTCACGGAAGAGGCGCAGGAATTTGCTTCCGCGTCTGAAGCTGAACCGGAAGCAGAACCGATTGCGCCGGCGCAACTCGAAGCGCCGTCTCCGCCACCTATGCAATCGCTCGCCATCGAGGATCGCTCATTCGAAACGAAAGGCATGGAGAGCGAGGAGACATTGCTCGCGCAAGAGCCGGGCGTTGCGAGCCGCGGCCCTGTCGCGCTGGCCCCTGAGAGCGCCTCCTTCGAGCCGACCTCCGCGCCGCGACGCGTTTCCGCCGTCGGGCGCATCACCGGCGCTGAACCGGGCAAGGTTTCCGAAGAACGTCTCGACATCGCGCCGCTGCACGATGAGGGCGAGCCGAAGTCGGAGAAGATTTCAAATCCGGCGACGAACGCCGCGCCTGCCGCCGAAGCGCCCGTCGTTGAAGCGTCTGCGCCGAAGCCGGTCGCGGCCAAGCCACGCCTTGCGGAAGACGTCATCAAGAACGTGCTCTACGCGCAGGCCGCAGCATGGAATGACGGCGACCTCAACGCGTTCATGAACGGCTACTGGAAGAACGACAATGTCCGCTTCATTTCGGGCGGCAGCGTTTCCAAAGGCTGGAACCAGGCGCTCAAGCAGTACAAGGACCGTTACGGCGAAGGCGCGAGCCTCGGCCGTCTCAGCTTCGAAAATCTCGAAGTGCAGATGGTCGATGATGAAGTCGGCCTCGTCATCGGCCGCTATGTGCTGACGCGCAATGGCGAGACGGACAATGGAGTCTTCTCGCTCGTCATGAAGCGCTTTGACGGCGTCTGGCGCATCGTCGCCGATCACTCGACGGCGGCGCCGACCGTTACGCAGTAAAAGCTGTTACGCAGTAAAAGTCGACGCGACGCGCTCGGCGAGTGACGTGAAAGCTTTCGCGGCGGGCGAGTCCGGCGCGCTTGCAACGATCGGCGTTCCCGCGTCGGAGGCTTCCCGCAAGTCAGGATAGATCGGCAGCGCGCCGAGGAAGGGCGCGCCGAGTTCCTTCGCCGCGCGCTCGGCGCCGCCTTCACCGAAGAGATAGGTTCGCGCGCCATTCGCGCCTTCAAGCCAGGCCATGTTTTCGACGACGCCGAGAATGGGCGTGTCGACCTTGCGGAACAATTCGATCCCGCGGCGAACGTCGGCGAGGGCGAGCTCCTGCGGCGTCGAGACGATGACGGCGCCGGTGAGTTTCTTCGATTGCGCGAGCGTCAGATGCGCATCGCCCGTGCCCGGCGGCGTGTCGATGACGAGAACGTCGAGCGTTCCCCAGTCGACATCGCTCATCAATTGTCGGATCGCGCCCATCACCATCGGTCCGCGCCAGGCGAGGGCGCGCTCGGGCTCCACGAGCAAGCCGATGGACATCGCCTTGACGCCGA
>ERZ795053.7875-NODE-7875-length-10156-cov-4.282447_pt1 | contig 10156 bp, 10 predicted proteins | sample MGYA00375137_ERZ795053 | MGnify/ENA primary metagenome ERZ795053 (study PRJEB30182, sample SAMN05720284) | activated sludge metagenome | isolation source: Anaerobic digester | place: Hong Kong | collected 2014-12-17 ... | reverse complement strand
GGCAGAGCGTTGGTCACTTTTGACCAGCAACTGCATCAACTGCCGGTGAGCTTCTTCCTGCCACGGTTCCAAGGCTAACAGCCACCGGGTGTAATCAATGGCAGCAGCAAATTCTCCTCGCTCCATACGCTGTTTCGAAACGATGCCTAAGGCCCGAAGCGCCATTTGATGAAACCGTTCCCGCTGACTAATCTGCCACATCTCAAAATCAGATGCGTTTCGTACTGTAAATCCTTGCAGAAAATCACCCCGGTAAAGTTCAATGGCCTGAACAGACAATTGTATACCACTGTCTGAAATACTGGTCGTCAGCAGAGTCTCAAAGACCTCAACATCTAGCCAGTAAGGGCTAGCTTGATTGAAGCTAATGATATCCCGATCAGTCTGGATATATGGCCCAACTAATTTACGCAAGTTAGTTAAAACGGTGCGCAGATTTGCCCGTGCCTCTGCATCTGGCGAGTCTCCCCATAATAGCGTCGCCAAAGTCTCCCGTTTGTGCGGCTGTCTGGTTACAGCCAGGTAACATAACAACGCCTGCGCTTTGGCCGAAACAAACCCGCTGACGGGCATACCGTCTCTAGCAATTTGCAACCTGCCTAACAATGAAAGTTGCAGTTCTCTCACTTATCAGAAACCTGTATGAATAAGGCCTACCCAAGATTTAAATTTACCAAAATGTATTGCGTGTTGCCTATTCCGTAGCCTAAACAGCCACATAATACGGAATACGCATACACCCATTGGTTAATTATTTCTTTGGAGATGCCTAAAGAGAATGTTATCCGACCCTCGTTGGGGAGTTTAGCCTGTATCAAAGAAACCGACGAGTTTTACGGGTATGTAAAGAGGTAGGCTCCATTGTGTAAGACGATTAAGCGGCAATACAGCTTCAAATTTGCCATCAAGGCTACCTCACCGGCCGATTTTAATCCCAATTAATAATTCTTACCTCAATAGACGTTTGTTTAAACGCCTTCTTACACGATCAAAAGACGAGGTTCGGATAAACTGAAGTCAGATCAATCAACTCAACAATTTATCAACGAAAGGAGAAACAACTTATCTAAACTACGCGATCAAATGACCTATAAGCGTGGAGGCGCTGCCGGCCTCCTTACCAACCGGCCACAATGTTCTCATGAAATATGGGGAACTTAAAAATTGTATCAACAAATATAAAGGAGATTTCAATGAAACGCAAACTATTTATAGGAATGGGGCTAATTGTGACCCTGATTAGCCTCTTTGTAACAGGGGCCAGTGCTCACGGCCAGAATGACCTGGCTAAAGTGCGAGAGGCGACGGCCAAATTTCATCGCGTCGACGTAGCTCAGGCCGCCGGATATGACCTGCGCGAAGGCTTGGATCACTGCTTCGACAACCCCGGTGTCGGCGCGATGGGCTTCCATTACATTAACACCGATATACTCGACTTAGAGCTGGACGCTTTGCAGCCAGAAGCGATGGTCTACGCGCCCGGTCCGAAGGGGCAACTTAACCTGGGAGCGGTTGAATATATTGTGCCGGCGGCTGAGTGGGATGCAGCCGGTAACACTATGCCGCCAATGGTGCTGGGTCACCATCTCCACTTGAACAAAACCCTGGGGGTGTATGTGCTGCACATCTGGCTCTGGAAACATAACCCGGCCGGGATGTTTGAGGATTGGAATCCCACGGTGTCCTGCCCTTGAGCAGGCAGGCTGCGACCGACCCACTCTGGTAGAAATCAAAAATAGTTGTAAATCATATTATTGTTAAATTTAAATCATAGTTAGCATAAAATATAGGAGATTATTATGAGTAACCAAGCTAATGCCCTTGCCGAACGAATTGAACTAGGAGCCGCGGTCCTGGCGGACTTGGCTGAGAGTCTGTCCGATGCTGAATGGCAGACAATTGTTCCCAACGACCAACGCACAGTTGGCGTGCTGGTTCACCACGTAGCTAATATGTATCCCCTTGAGATCGATTTGGTCCAACAACTAGCTGCGGGTAAACCTATTGTCGGGGTAACCTGGGATGCAGTCGACCAAATAAATGCGCAACATGCTGAAGAACATGCCATAGTGAGCAAACAAGAAACCATTCAACTACTGCGAGACAACAGCAAATCGGCGGCGGATAAAGTCCGAAAGCTCACTGATGAGCAATTGAACAATGCCGAGACCGTGTCTCTGTACGCCGATGCACCGCTAACTGCCCAGTTTTTCATTGAGGACCATCCGTTGCGCCATAGTTTCCATCACCTGGCTAACATACGCGCGGCGCTCAGTCGCTAATCCTTGTTTCATTGAGGTAAAAAGGCTTGGAAACTGGATAATGAAGCGTGTGAAGTGGAAATCAAATCCCAACGGCGTTTATGCCGACTGCAATCCCCACGTTTCTTGCCAATATACCTACTAAACGAGATGGTTTTACAACAGAAGAAAAAAAAGAGCCCGCTCTTAAACGAGAGCGGGCATTTACTTACTCTTGAACACTAAGAAGACCCAACATCAATCATCTCGCTGTCGGCAATAGATTCAACGCTCAAATGAGCCACGCCACGAACATAGCCCCCATCGGTTACCGCGCCGAGTCAATCGATTTGGTTGACTGTAAAAAGTAGCTCGATCAATATAGCGCGGGTACAATAACCGGTAGTCAAAAATAAAATAGACAATCAATAAGTTGCCTTATGGACAATTTCTTCATATACCTCAATCTTTTCCCCATGCCCCTCTGGCTGGCGATGATGTTTGCGCCCCGCCATCCGGTCACCGAGCGTATGGGGCGGTCGAGTACGATCTTTGGTTTGGGGGCGCTGCATTACGTCATCGCCATCATCATCGCTCTGAAGCACGGTCCTCAAGAACGAAAGCAGGCCGGACAGATCCAAACCGTCAATGTCACAACGCTCGATGGTATTCGAGAGTTATTGAGCATCCGCTCCGGCACGCTGGCCGCTTGGGCGCACATGCTGGCCCTCGACCTGTTCACCGGCGGCTGGATTTACCGCCAATCGCGCCAACTCAATGCGCCCGATTGGGTTCGCATTGGCTCATTGTTGTTTACTTTGATGATGGGACCGCTGGGATTGCTGGTGTTTCTGTTGTGGCGGATGTTTGGCCGTAAAACAGGGGAAGCGTTATAGCGCCAGATAATTGGGAAGTGGGTTTGCTCAGGCTCCGATCGGCTCATCCAACTGCAAAGAAAGTCCATAACCAACTTAAATTCAGTAAATCACAATTTTGCATAAAAGCGGATAAATAGAACACAGATCGTACCGATCACACGGATAAACACGGATTTTTTAAGCTGAATCAAGCCTTATCGGTGAAAATCCGTACGATCCGTGTCATCCGCGTTCTATCATTCCTGATCAGATTTTGAAATCGTGATCTACTGAAATTATATACACTCCTTTGTAAGGACTCCACTCGGATAGTCAAAATATAGCTCCTTTCCCCCTTAGAAATCATCTAGTTGAGTATGGTTGGCAGCGCCATCTAAGGTTAGAATATCACCATTCAAACAAAATAGAGCTTGGGCAGTTGCCTTGACAGATTTTGGAATGAAATATTACTCGGTAGTTAGGCTATTCCGGCTCTGTTAAGGCGTTATTGACGCGAGTTCTACAAAATCAGCTAGGATAAATAAGGAGACTCCACGATGAGTACAGTTGTAGGCGTTTATAAGGATATGGCCGAGGCCCAAAAAGTAGTAGGGGCGCTCAAGGAAGCCCATTACAGCAGCGAGCAAATTAGTGTGGTGGCCGCTAATCCGGAAGATCGGTTCGGCGAGTATACCAATGGGACTAAGGTTTACCGTGATGATGACGTTTCCGGTGGTGAAGGGGCCGTAGTAGGGGGTGTTGAAGGCGGTCTAATCGGACTTACCCTCGGCTTGGGAGCTTTACTCATTCCCGGTGTGGGGCCGATTGTAGCAATGGGTCCGTTGCTGTCCGGCCTGATCGGCGCGGGTGTCGGCGCGGTTACCGGCGGTATCACCGCTTCGCTCATTGATTTGGGTGTGCCGGAAGATAGAGCCACGGTATACAGTGAAGCGATGCATCAAGGCTATATCTTAGTGGCCGTCAGCGGGCTTAACCACAATCAAATTGATAATGTTGAAGATATCATGAATGTCTTTGACGTGGTCGACATCGACGAACGCAGCGAATACTGGACCACCCATGGCTGGACGGGACAAGACCCTAACGAACCACACCGTCTTTAGAATGGGGCGTTGGGTCGAGGCCCAATTATCGTAGATCAAATTGAGATACGAAACCTGACGACGAATAGATTAGGTGTTGGGTCTCGTATCTCGCTCGATTCAACCTAAGTCTGTCTCCCCGATCAAATCGTAAATTCTACCTGACCTCGGGCCTTTAACTCTAACGGTAACAACATATGATAGATAAAGGCATTCAACGGCGTCTCGACGCCGACCTCTTGCCCTAGACGGACCACGGCCCCATTCTGCGTCTCCAGTTCCGACGGGCGGCCCGCGATGATATCTCGCTGCATTGAAGCGGTGCCGCCGGGAGGTAGACTATCCATAAAGGCTAACGTTTTGTCAATAATATCGTCCGGAAGCGCGATGTTACGAGCGTGAGCGACGTCAAAAACTTCCTGCATCGTCTGCTGTAATAGTTGACGGGTCTGCGGGAGGCTACGAAAGATCCCGACCGGAGCGCGAGTTATTGCACCGATACCACTCCAGGAGACAATGAGCAGGAACTTGCGCCACATCGCTACGTGAATATCGGCCGGAACTTCTGCGGTGGCACCTGTTGCTTGGGCAAAGGCTTGGTGGAGTCTTTTAACTCGATCACTGGAACGGTTATCGAGTTCACCAAAATTGACGAAGGGGTCTGCGCCGACGTGACGAATATGGCCCGGTCCGGCCACAAAACTCAAAATTCCACATACGCCTCCGATAACCGGCTTCGGGCCGAGGACGGCGGCCAGTTGAGCGGGCGCATCGACGCCATTTTGCAGCGGAACAACCATCGTTTCCGGCCCAATCAGGGGTCCTATGGCCTGCGCTGCCTCCGGCACCTGCCACGCTTTAACCCCCACCAAAACGACATCGACCACCCCCACCTCGTCAGGCGTCGCGGTGGCTTGCACGGGATGGACGACAAAATCGCCTTTTACGCTCTCTACCTTGAGACCGTGGGTCTGTAGCGCCTGTAAATGTTGGCCGCGAGCAATGAAGATAACCTCTTCACCGGCCTGGGCTAGCCGGCCACCAAAATAGCCACCCACCCCTCCTGTACCAAATACGGCAATCCGCATTAGAACCTCCTCATAGGTTGATTTCTTTGTTACGCCTCACTGGGCTAATGCCCTTGACGATGATACAACAGATAAATTCCAATGACAATGCGATCTCCGTAGGATAGAACACAGATAACACGGATCATACAGATTTTCACGGATAAAGATGGTTTATTTTAAGAAAATCTGTGTTTATCCGTGCGATCTGTACGATCTGCGTTCAATTTACCTACTTTTATGTAAAATTGTGATCTACTGAAGTTATTTAAATCTTTTTCCTTAACCGTCATTCTTGTGTGAGGACTTTATGGCCGACTGGTCAGTCGGGGTGACTTTGGTCGTGAACAAAAGCTGGTCTATTTGGGTCCTACCGAAATAAATCTCCCTTTTTAGGTCGAAGTACGTCGGCGGCTTTGGCGACCTCATCGATCTCAAATGGCAGCCCGCGTACTACGACGACCGGGCAGCCTTCGGCGGCTTGACCCATAACCAAACTGGCGGCAGCGGCGATCTGGTCGGTGAAGCCGACATCGGTGTAGGCTAGCGGTACCCCAAAAAGGTCCGAGGTGCCGCGCAGATCTTGCACCGGGGCCAGGCCGCTCAAGCCGATGGTTACGCCGACCGTGCCGAAACGCCACGGCCGGCCATGACTATCGATGATCAGCACCGGCGGTTTGGCCCCGCTGCGAGCGGCGATCTGTTGGCGCAGGGTACGCGCCGAGGCGTCGGGGTCGGCGGGCAGGCGCAGCAGTACATCCGGTTCAGCACTGACGTTGGAGTGATCGATGCCGGCGTTGGCGCTGATAAAGCCCAGTTTGTGCTCGACAATCAGTAGTTGGGGGACGGCGCGAATGACCTCGGCTGTGTCCCATAAAATGACCTCGATCAATTGGGCCGGTTTGCCGGTGATTTCGGCCAACTCTAGCGCTCGCGCCGACGGCGTGACCTCGGCTAATGGCACAAATTGCCCCTCGGCCTTAGAGACAATTTTTTGGGCGACAACAATGATGTCCTGATCGGTTAACGTCAGGTCGATCTCGGCGGTGGCGGTGAGAATCAGATCGGCTAGATCGTTGCCGGGTTGGACGAGGGGGATGTTAAGTAGGGGGATAATTTGCATTAGATAGCTTATAACCCGGTAATCTTGATTCCTGACCCCTTCACTTTATAGCGAATATTGAGCCCGATCAAAATCGAGGTCAAGGCTTCGGCGGCCACGGCATTTTGCAGCGGCCCGGCGTCGATGCCACGCAGGCCAGCCGCTTCGGTTAGGGCGATAACCTCTTTTTTCGCTGCTTTATCATCACCGCAGATCAGCACATCACACTCGATTTCATGGTCATCGGCAAGGTGGGCGGCGCTGATATTTTGAAAGGCAGACACGACTCGTACGCCTTCCCCTAATAAAGTCTGGCTCTCTTGAGCCGCCGACAAGCCTATCGGAATATTGACGCGGGCCACTTTCGGCGGCTTGAGCGGTACCGTAACATCAACCAGAATTTTGCCTTGTAGGATATCTCTAAGCCCCACCAGCGTCGGCGCCTGGGCGGTGTAGGGGACGGTCAGTACGCAGATATCAGCGGCCTGAGCCGCGTCTTCGTTAGCCAGACCACGCAGCAAGCTCTGACCGATCTGCTCATTCAATTCGGCGGCGATGCGCTCGGCTTTTTCAGCCTGACGCGAGCCGATGATCACAGTGTATTGGCCCGACACAGCCCAACGTCGAGCCAAGCCGGGGCCTTGGTTGCCGGTTCCGCCGATAACAGCGATGGTTTTGGTCATAATAGTAGATGATCTCCTTTGAAGGTAGTTGGTTAGGTGGTTAATTAGGTAGTTGGTTAGTTAGTTGGATGGTTAGTTGGTTGGTTCGTTTCCAGCTAACTATCCAACCAGCCATCCCGCTAATCATCCAACTATCATCCGGATGATACCTTAGAATCAGCAGTTGGGCCAGTCGGCCAGAGCAGCGTCAGCGCCGGCGGCAGGATGAGCAGCGGCACGCCGATGAGATGGCCTATGAAGTGGTTGCGCAGCAGAAACGGGTACCAGACTCGAACGGTTTCAAAATAAGGAATAATGGTCAGGGCCGTGATCGAGAAAACGAGCGAGGCGGTCAATGGCCGTGGTTGAGGCAGCAGCAGTGAGGCCAACGGCAAAAACCAGAGCAGATACCAGGCGTGAAATACAGGCGCGGCCAGGAGGACATACCAGAATAAGGTGTAAAAAGCGGCGGAGATGGGGGCAGTAGGAGATGGTTGGTTGGGAAGACGGTTGGTTGGATGGGGGGATAGTTGATTGGATGGTTGGTTAAGGGGATGGATGATAAATGGGGCTATTAGTCGCCAGAGTTGGTGAAGGTAGATCAGGCCGAAAATGAGGTAAATCAGGGTACGAGAAATGTCGAAGGCGGAATTGGTGCCAATCCAATCTCTGAGGCCGAGAATTAGCAAGGCCAGCAGCGACCGCCCGGCGCCGCTGGCGGCCTGAATCACCGCCCACGTTTCCCGGCCAGGCCAGACCAAGGCCATCGGCCCAACAATCAATACAGTTACCGTAACACCTAAGATACCTAACATCAGAAAACGGCCGGACCAATACCGCTGTCTCATAGCCACGGCGATTAAGAAAAACGGAATAACGATGATCGTGACGAATTTAATCAAAACCGAGGCAGCCAGAAGGAGGCAGAATAAAAGATAACTGCCGACGGCCGACCGCTGACCGTTGACCATTGACGGCCAACTACTGGTACTTAACGGCTGACCGCTGACCGCTGACCGCTGATCGCTGATCGCTGATCGCTGATCGCTGACGGCTAATACCCAAATGGCTGCTAGAAAAAAGAACATCATCAAAATATCGTTGTGGGCGTTTTGGACGCTTTCGAAGAGAACGAGCGGGTTCCAGGCAAAGGCGATGGCTCCGGTTACAGCCCACTCCGGTTGGCTTAGTTTTAGGGTGTGATAGATTAGCCCGATACACCCCAGGTAAGCCAGCAGGCCAATGAGTTTGAGCAGAAAGAGGTGGACCAAAAAGCTACCGCCGCTCAGATAAAAGGCCCCTAGCGATATCACTTCCCACAGCGGACCATACGGGGAGGCGGCATCGACCCACTCACCGGCCAGTCCCAACCACGGATCGGCGGCCGGTAGGGCCTCGGGGGGCGTGGAGAGAGGCGGGAAACCGTAGAGCGCCCAGCCTCGGCTACGAAGGGCGTAGATGAATAGGTCGATAGCGGTGAGAGGATATGAAAACAGTAAGATGGCTGCCAGGACAGCGCCGGCCCCGAAAACCAAACGAAACGAGGGTACTTGCGGCTTAGCCAAGCGATTATAGATCGCCAGCCGGACGGCTCCAATAAACAGGCCAAAAAGTAGTCCGAGACCGAGGAGGTAGGTCAAGAGGCCGATGGGAGAGTAGTGGGTCAGCTTGGTATAATCGACCGGCGGGCTGGTTTGATAATATTGGGTCAGTTGAAAAGGCAGGGTAAAGATGACGAGGTAGATCAAGCCGCTGGCGACGACGATCCAGCGTAGACGGGCTAAGGGGGAGGTCGGAATAAATTTATGATAAAAAGGCGCGTGGCTGCTCACCCAATTGATCTTGGCTTAACCCAAGATATCAGTGACCCGGCAGGAAAATTCCGGGATGACCAGGAAGTGGTTAACTTTTTTTGCTCAGCCGCCTCAGTTAGAGCCATAACCAAACTCCATCACTCGTTCATTTGAATCAGAATGCCGGTGATATTGTCATCACCGCCGGCTTGTTTGGCAGCTTCCACCAGCATTTGAATGGCCAAAGCCGGATCCTCCTGATGGTGGCTGATTTTGAAGATTTCTTCATCGGGCAGCTTTTCGCTCAAGCCATCGGAGCAGAGGAGTAGGCGATCGCCGGGATGGAGAGGGGTCTGATAATAGCCAATCTCCATTTTACGCTTCTCGCCGAGGGTACTGTAGATGACGTTACGCTGTTTGTGGGTGCGCGCCTCCTCACGAGTGATCTGGCCGATCTGGACCAATCGTTCTACCAACGAGTGATCGGTGCTGACCTACTCAATTCTTTCGGGGCTGATGTGATAAGCCCGGCTGTCGCCGACATTCATAATATGAGCATCGGTGGCTGTCACCAGGGCCATGACCAGCGTCGAACCCATTTTCTTGCTGTCTTCATTATCATGCTGATGCATCAGCACCGCTTCATTGGCCGCGGTTGTCGCATCTCTGAGCCACTCTTCAATCGACGCTGAGCCTAATGAAGGGGGATTTTTTTCGTGCTGCTCTTGGATAGCATCAACCGTCAGTTGGCTGGCCACTTCACCGGCTACGTGACCGCCTAAGCCATCGGCCACGACATAGACGCCGTAAGGACCAAAATCGGAGCTTTCGGCCTCAATCATAAGCATATTGTCTTCGTTCAGTTCCCGCTTTAGGCCCACATCGGTCAGGCTGGCGATGTCCCAGCCGATACCGGCCGGCCGTTCGCCGGAAATGGGGAACACATTGGGTTCGCCCACCGTTTTAATGATCGGTAAACTAGGTTCAGTATCGTCTTTGTCTTTGTCGTTATCATCAAGAGTCATCGTGCCGGGAAGCGTGGCGGCCAGATCGTCATCGCTAATGACCGGCATTTGCTCGGTAGCCGCCGGGTCGCCGGCTGACTGTTTTTTGCTTGATGACCGGCGCAGCAGGATTAGCAAAAAAGCCCCAATGACCACGGCAGCGATCACGAGACCAACCGAGACCAACAGAATGACGCTAAGCCAATCATTGGTTTGATAAAACAACAATGGCGCTAACAGCCAGTTAGGTGGACTGTTTTCTAGTTTATTCCAAATTTGCTTCATTTGAGCAGTGTCAACAGTGGGTTGTTTGTTCATCGGGTTAAAT
>ERZ795053.7870-NODE-7870-length-10158-cov-4.223399_pt1 | contig 10158 bp, 11 predicted proteins | sample MGYA00375137_ERZ795053 | MGnify/ENA primary metagenome ERZ795053 (study PRJEB30182, sample SAMN05720284) | activated sludge metagenome | isolation source: Anaerobic digester | place: Hong Kong | collected 2014-12-17 ... | reverse complement strand
AGCGTGCCGTTCATGATGGCGATGGCGCGTGGGGCGCCGCCGAGCAGGATCGGCTCGGTCAGCGCCCGATGGACCGCGACCGTGAAGCCCGGCACTTCGCCAGCCTGATCCACGATGCCCACCATCAGACGAGCGCTCCGCCGCCGAAGCTGAAGAAGCTGAGGAAGAACGAGCTGGCCGCGAACGCGATCGACAGGCCGAACACGATCTGGATAAGTCGGCGGAAGCCGCCAGACGTGTCGCCGAAGGCCAGCGTCAGGCCCGTGACGATGATGATGATCACCGCGATGATCTTGGCGACCGGGCCTTCGATCGACTGGAGGATCTGCTGAAGCGGCTGTTCCCACGGCATGGAAGAGCCGGAGGCGTGGGCGGCGGGCGCCATCGTGATGCTGATGACGGTAGCCGACGCCGCCATCATCAGGCGGCGGGGCAAGCTACGGGCGTGCGGGATCATGCGGATTCTCCTTTGGTGGGCTTCGGGGTGACGGGGGTGACGCGGTAATCGCCGTCAGGGCCGAGGCCCTCGACGCGGGCGAGTTCGGCAAGCCGGCGCTGCGAGCCGCGGCCGGACAGAACCGCGACGAGATCGATCGTCTCGGCGATCAGCGCGCGCGGGACGGTGACGACGGCTTCCTGAATGAGCTGTTCGAGTCGGCGCAGCGCGCCGATGGCGCTGCCGGCGTGGATCGTACCGACGCCGCCGGGGTGGCCGGTGCCCCAGGCCTTGAGCAGGTCGAGTGCCTCCGCGCCCCGAACCTCGCCGACCGGGATACGGTCTGGGCGGAGGCGAAGCGACGAGCGCACGAGGTCGGAGAGCGAGGCGACGCCATCCTTTGTGCGCATGGCGACAAGGTTCGGCGCGGCGCATTGCAGCTCGCGCGTGTCCTCGATGATGACGACGCGGTCGGTGGTCTTCGCGACCTCGGCGAGCAGCGCGTTGGTGAGCGTGGTCTTGCCGGTCGATGTTCCACCAGCGACGAGGATGTTGGCCCGAGAAGCGACGCCCTGGCGAAGTGCTGCGGCCTGATCCGCCGACATGATGCCGGCCGCGACATAATCATCGAGGGTGAACACGGCGACGGCGGGTTTGCGAATCGCGAAGGCGGGTGCTGCGACAACCGGCGGCAACAACCCCTCGAACCGCTCTCCCGTCTCGGGCAGCTCGGCCGAGACACGAGGCGCACCCGCATGAACCTCAGCGCCGACATGATGGGCGACGAGACGGACGATACGTTCGCCGTCCGCTGCCGACAGCCGTTCACCCGTATCGGAAAGGCCCTCGGAGAGACGGTCGATCCAGAGCCGCCCGTCTGGATTGAGCATCACCTCGACGATGCCGGCGTCGTCGAGGTAGCGCGCGATGGCGGGGCCGAGCGCGGTGCGCAGCATCCGCGCGCCGCGCGCAAAGCCTTCTGAATTTTGGTGAGACGCCGCCATACAACCCCGATTCCATCGGGGCTGAGACAGGCCTTCCCCGGACGGGGATGATTAAAAGGGCCTGATTTTAGGCCGATTCAACAACGAAACAGTGTCGTAGTAGTGTAGCGCGCAAATACAGGAGAACGGCGGTCGCGATCCGATCTTGAAGACGGGATGGGGATAACTATTCGCCGTGCGCGAGACTTTCTTGATGCTGCGACTCGCTCACATCCTCGCTGATTTCCTGCCGCAGCTTCGGTCCCTTGGCGAGGCGTCGTCCGAGCGCGGTGACGAACTGATCATAGCGTTCACCGGCCTTGGCCTTGGCGGCCTGCGCTGCTGGCTCCGGCAAGGTGGGCGTGGTCGTGACCCAGTATTTGATGAACACGGCGAGGCTTTCCACGGCGATGCCGACATCGCGCTCGATCCGGGTCATGCGGCGATCGAGCTGGTCGAGCCGTTTGGTGATGACCGCCTCCTGGCGTTCGGCCGCATCCGGCGAGAGGAAGGATTCGATAGCCGCCTCTGCGACCAGCGACCGCGAATGATCGCGCCGCGCGGCGTGCTCCGCCAGGCGGTTCATGACAGCGGGATCGAGATAGACGGAAAGGCGCTGCTTGCGGGCTGGCTTCGTCATCAGCGCCTCACATGCCCATGTCGTCGCCAGGATCGAGCGATGCCTGACGCGCCATGCCCTGCATTAGCCGGTTCATCCGGTTGTTGCGCACCGCATCGTCGTCAGCCTCCTCCCGGTCGGCATCGATCTCGAACGGGTTGTCGATCGGCACCTTCTTCTCGACGGGTTTCACGCGGCTGAGCTCCGGTTGCTGGCGGCGCTCGGATTCGGTCGGATCTTCGTCGGCGGTTTGCCCGGCCTGATTGGCTTCGTCGGTCTGGGGACGCGGCGGCAGCGGTAGAGACGTCCAATCATCGGGCCGTGCCTGCTTCGGCGCGGTGAGCGCGGGCGGCGGCAGGATGCGTTCCTTGAAGCGGGCATCCTCGTAATAGCGTGCCTTCTTCGCCCGGATCGGCGGCGTGCCGGCCACCATCACGATCTCGTCGGTGGGCGGAAGCTGCATGATCTCGCCGGGCGTGAGCAGCGGCCGGGCGGTTTCCGAGCGCGACACCATCAGATGGCCGAGCCAGGGTGACAGCCGGTGCCCGGCGTAGTTTTTCATGGCCTTCATCTCGGTGGCGGTGCCAAGGGCATCCGACACACGCTTGGCGGTGCGCTCGTCATTCGTGGCGAAGCTGACGCGCACATGGCAGTTGTCGAGGATCGAATTGTTTGCGCCGTAGGCTTTTTCGATCTGATTGAGCGACTGCGCGATCAGGAAGCTCTTGAGACCGTAGCCCGCCATGAAGGCCAGCGCGGACTCGAAGAAATCGAGGCGACCGAGTGCCGGAAACTCGTCGAGCATCAGCAGCAGGCGATGGCGTCCCGCCTTCGCCTGAAGATCCTCGGTCAGGCGGCGGCCGATCTGATTGAGCAGCAAGCGGATCAGCGGCTTGGTGCGGTTGATGTCGGAGGGCGGCACGACGAGGTAGAGCGTCGTCGGGTGTTTTCCGCCCACGATGTCGGCGATCCGCCAGTCACAGCGCCGCGTCACCTCGGCGACGACAGGATCGCGATAGAGGCCGAGGAACGACATAGCGGTGCTGAGCACGCCTGATCGTTCATTGTCGGATTTGTTGAGCAGCTCGCGCGCGGCGCTGGCGATGACAGGGTGTGGCCCGGTTTCGCCGAGATGGGCGGTCTTCATCATCGCATCGAGTGTGGATTCGATCGGCCGCTTCGGATCGGAGAGGAAGGCGGCGACGCCGGCCAGCGTCTTGTCGTCCTCGGCATAGAGGACGTGGAGGATCGCGCCGACCAGCAACGCATGGCTGGTCTTTTCCCAATGGTTGCGCTTTTCGAGGCTGCCTTCGGGATCGACCAGGATGTCGGCAATGTTCTGGACGTCGCGGACTTCCCACTCGCCGCGGCGCACCTCGAGCAACGGATTGTAGGCGGAAGATTTCGGGTTGGTCGGATCGAACAGCAGCACACGACCGTGCCGGGCGCGGAAGCCGGCGGTGAGCTGCCAGTTCTCGCCCTTGATGTCGTGGACGATCGAACTGCCCGGCCAGGTGAGCAGCGAGGGCACGACGAGGCCGACACCCTTGCCCGAGCGGGTCGGCGCGAAGCACAGCACATGCTCCGGCCCATCGTGGCGCAGATAGGTGTGATCGTAGCGCCCCAGGACGACACCATCCGGGCCGAGAAGGCCGGCGTCATTCACCTCCTTCTTCTCGGCCCAGCGCGCCGAGCCATAGGTTTCGACCTTCTTGGCCTCGCGTGCCCGCCAGACCGACATGCCGATGGCGACAGCGATCGAGATGAAGCCGCCGGATGCGGCGATGAAGGCGCCCTCGACGAATATCGACGGTGCGTAGGCGTCGAAGCTGTACCACCACCAGAAGAAGGAAGGTGGCAGATAGAAGGGCCAGCCCAGAACCGAGAACCAGGCCGGGCCGAGCTGCGCCTGAAATCCGAGTTTCCACGCGACATATTCGGTGGCACCCCAGGTGGTGGCGAGGACGATCAGGAAGACGGTGAGTATCTGGCCCCAGAGGATTTTCGTTGCCGACATGACGGCGGTCCTTTCGAGAGAGAGGTTAGAGGCCGAGCCCCCGCTTGCGGCCGAAACTCCAATCGACCCCGCCATCGTCGCGGGCGACGCCGGAGACGCGCTTGCCGAGCTGCTTTTCGAGAGAGGGCGACCAGGGGACGAGTTGGAAGCCGAGGCCGTCGTCCAGCATGGCGAACCGACCGGAGGCGAGTGCGAGACGCTGGCGGTAGGTGCCGGCGACATACTCGCCGCTGCTGGCGCGATTGAACGGTCGGCCGGTCTCAGTGGCGAGCTTTTTGCCAACCGCCTCCAGCTCACGGCGACGCAGCGTGTCGATCAGCCCGCGGTTGAAGGTGACGCGCTGGCCGTGCCGCTCGCCAAAACCCTGTCCGACCAGATGATCGGCCCGCCGGTCCAGTGCCTGCCGCACCTCGGCGCCGAAGCCGCCCTCAGACAGTGCCGCCGGTTCGCGGGCGATATTCTGCCGGTCGAGCCAGGTCGCGCCCGTTGCCGTGATCTGCCGATCGATGTCGAGATCGGAACGCACCGCGATCGCAACGCGCCGCTGCCCCTGTGCATCATCGAACTTACGAAGCTCGACGATCGAGCCCGCTGCGCTGTCACCGGCCGCATCGAGGTCGGGCAGCTTGATGTGATGGGTGCGGCCATCGACACCATCGACCACGGCGTAGGCCGTGCCCTTCAACTCATCATCGAGACCACGATCGACCAGTCGGCCGATGATCGGCGTGTCCAGACTCTCGGCGGCCAGCACATAACTGGCTGAGCCGCGCTCGATGCCGCGTTCCGTCAAGGCCCGGTGCATCCGTTTGATGATGTCGCCGCGCTCGCCGAGTTCGCGTAGCGTCGCTTCGGCCTTCTCGTCGATCATCCATTGGCCGGGGCCAATCTGTTCGGCAAGTCCGAGCGCTTCCAGCTTGCGGAGCCGCCCGACTTTCAGCGCATGATATTCGTCGGGCCGGGTATTCGGATCGACGGCCATGTCGATGACGCCGGTATCCCGGCCGTCGCGGACAAGCTGGCGATCGAGTTGCGTCCAGCGCTCTGCTTCAACCTGGCGCTCCAGATTGCGCCGTATGTCGAGATCGGTGCGCGGCCCGATTTCCTGGGTGACGAGATCGGCGGCGCGGGCGCGCATGCCCTCCTTGATGTAGTCGCGAGCGATGACGAGATCCTGGCCGTCATCTGCACAGCCTCGCACGATGATATGGATGTGCGGGTTGTCGGTGTTCCAGTGATCGACGCCGGCCCAATCGAGTTTGGTGCCGAGATCCTTTTCCATCTGCCCCATGAGATCGCGGGCGAAGGTCTTGAGGTCCGCCATCTCCACCGCGTCCTCTGGCGAGACGATGAAACGGAAGTGATGCCGATCGTCCTGACACCGCTCGGCGAAGGCACGGCCGTCCACCTCATCGATCTCCGGTCCGAACAGCCGCGCCTTCTCCCCGTCACGGGTTACGCCCTCGCGGCGCAGGTAGGTGAGATGGGCTGCGAGAGGCGCGGCGCGTGCCGTGTGCCGGACAACACGCGTCTTGATCACCACGATACGCGAGCGTCCGGTCAGGAGTCGGTTGGCCCGCACGCTCGCCGTGCGCCCGCGTCCGAAGGTCGAGCGATTACCGGGGGTGATCTTGCCCGAGCGCGAAACACGGGCGCCGGCCTTCTTCGCGGCCGCCAGGGCCTGCGCGATGAAGGGGCGCGCGGCCTGTGCGCGTGTCGAACGGATGCGGCCTGGCCGGATGCGGAAATCGCTGTCTCCGGTCATGGCCGATGCCCCGCGCATCGCGCCAAGGCACGGAGACACATGAGAAATCGGCGTTGCCGCGAGGTGCGAGGAAATCCCGCACCTCGCAAAATCGCCTCATAACCTATTGAAACACCACAACCGACCGACGCCGCACCTCGCGGCTTTTTATCTAGCCATCGTCCGGTTGTGGTGCCTGCCTTCCACCTCTGCGTCCTCTTCGATACGCTGGGGTGCGATATGCTGCGAAAGCCGTAGCGCGCCGTCATTGCGGTTCTCCGGCTGTCGTTCGCGCTACAAACAAACCGTTCGACTGCGGCTCGATGGCGGAGACATCGCGCACGGCGGTCGCAGCCGGAGCACCATCGGCAGGCCGATCGGCCGGCACGGAAGCGGTGGCTGAATTGCGCCCCGACTGCGCGATGAACAGCGGTGCGCGTGTCCAGACCGAGCGGTCGATCTCGGCTATGACGGTTGGATTCGTGCTGCCGGAACCGTCGATGATCGGCGTGAGCAAGGCAACATAGGCGCGGGTTTCGGCGGGCAACGGGCGACCGGCAAGCGATGCCTCGTAGCGTCCGGGACCGGCATTGTAGGCCGCCAGAAATCCGGGCGAGCCGTAGCGATCGTGCAGCTCGCGCAGGTAAGCAGTGCCCGCGAGTATGTTATCGCGCGGGTCGTAGGGATCGCGGCCGAGACCATGCCGGGCGCGCAGATCGGCCCAGGTCGCGGGCATGATCTGCATCAGGCCCATCGCGCCGGCAGAAGAAACCGCGCGCGCTTCTCCGGCGCTTTCGGCGCGCATCACCGCCCTGATCCAGGCAACCGGAACGCCGAAACGGCGCGATGCCTCCGCGATATATTCGGCATAGAGATCGCGCGGCGACGGCCGGGCGACGGCTACGTCCCGCGCCATCGTGATCGCCGGCATGACGTTCGCGATGGAAAGGCCGGAAAGGAGAAGGAGAGCCATGCGCCGGGCAGCGTGCAGCCCGGGTGCACGCGGACGGCTCGTCGATGAGCGGCGAGCAGCCATCGCTCAGTCCTTCTCGCCGCGATCACGCGGACGCGACCAGTGCAGCGACCATGACGCCCCGGCATCGTCGTCGCGGAACAGATTGGCGCGGATCGGATGCGGGAATGTGGGATCGTCGATCAGCAGCGCGATGTATTCGCCGGCCTTCTCGCCGGTGCGTTTCCAGGCTGCGCCGATCTCCGGGCCTGTTTCGTTGCTCATACCGTCGAAGAGGTGAACACGATAATCTGGCGCGTTTTCCGCGTCGGACGGTTCAGCCAGGACGATGATGATGTCCTGTTGCAGGAAAAGCGTTGCGAAGTTTCCGATGAAGCCGGTCTCGTCGCGTGTGAATTCACCAATCTGGGGCATGACAGTCTCCTTGGCGGTGAGGTTGAAAAGCCATCGGCGAGCACCGCTCCCGCCGATGGGAAAGCGGTCAGCGCATGGGTGCGCGCCATTCGAAGCGGCCGGTTCCGTCCTCGTCGGTCCACAGCGGGACGGCGCGGCCGATGATCTGGTCTGTAGAGGTCAGGCCGAAGTAGCGGCCGTCGAGGCTGTCGCGGACCTGCCAGTTCATGAGGAAGACTTCGCCGGTCTGGACGCGGCGGCAGCCTTGCCAGATGGGGAGATCGCGGCCGACTCGATCATGTTCGAGCGCCGCGCCGACCTCGATGCCATCCACCGTGATGGTGAGGTTCGAACGACAAACGGTCTGCCCCGACACGGCGAGGATGCGCTTCAGCAGCGGCACGCCCTTGGGCAGATAGCCGCGCTCGCTGAGGAAGGTCGCCAGTGGCTCGGGCGCATCGACGGCGACCAGATCGGTGACTTCGAACGGGCCGTCGAAGTCGATCGAGTAGAAGCCGATCGGCGCGCTGGCCGATGCGTTCCAGATCAGCTTGATCGGCATCGGCGTGAGGCCGGGATAGCCGACACCCATGATCGCGAGCGCGCCCGCAAGCATGATCCCTGCGCGGCTCACGGCTCCGTCCTCCGGCGCAGGAGGGTCGCGCGATGATGGTCGAGCGTGTAGGCGCGCGGCTCATGGCCGGCGGCGAGCCGGTTGTGGACGTGCCGCCAGTGATCGAGCGATACCGTTTCCGGCTCGATGCCGAGACGTTCGATGGCGTCGATCGCCTGCAACACGCGCTCGACCTTGGGCCAGCCCTCGACCTTCAGCAGAATGTCGCCGCCCGGCCGCACGAAGGGCAGCGTCTGGTAGGCTTCGCCGCGCGCCACAGCGCGCACGATGTCGATACGCGAGATGATCGTGCCGAAGTCGTTCGATGCCCAGCGGACGAATGCGAAGACGGCGCCAGGGCGGAACGACAGGACGCGCCGCCGGCGATCAAGGATCTGTTCGTGAGCGTGCGTGCCGAAGCGAATCCAGTTCTCGATTTTCTTCTCCACCCAGGTCAGCTCGACATGGGTGAGCGTGTCGTGGGGGAGCGCAGCCGGCGACGGGCCGCCGCGCATGCGGGAGGCCGCGATGCCGGTCATGGTGTGTCTCCTGGGGTTGAAGAGAATTCGCGCGCGAGCAGCTCGCGCAGCATGTCTGCGACGGTGACGCCGCGCTGGAACGCGATGATCTTGATGCGACCGCGCAGCTCGGGCGTGATGTCGATGGTCAGGCGGGCGGTGAAGCTCGCCGCGTCAGCGATTGGCGCCGGTGCAGTTTCGGCGTGTCGGACCCAGGCATCGGGATCGGTGGTGGGACGCGCAGCAAATCCGCGTCTCGGGGATCGCTCGCTCATGGCGCGATCCTTTCGATCTCGGTGACGAGCGCCGCGATCTCGCGCGCGGCGGGACCGTCATCGTCGATCTCGAAGGAAAGCCGGCCGGACTGTGCGGCGTCGGCATAGATCACGCGCTGGCCGATCGTATTGCGCAGCACCGGCGGATCGTGATCGGCGAGCGTTTCGGCCGTCTCACGCGCGATGACCGTGCGGGCGCCGCAGCGATTGAGGACGAAGCGCGCGCGGAGGTCCGGCCGATAGATGCGCGCCTCCGACAGGAGCGCCAGCATCTCGGCCGATGCCCAACCGTCGAGCGGTGACGGCTGCACAGGGATCAGCACGAGGTCGGCGGCGAGAAGCGCGGAGCGCATCAGCCCGGCGACGCGCGGCGGCCCGTCGATCACGACATGATCGACGTCGCGCGCCAGTTCGGGCGCCTCACGGTGGAGCGTATCGCGCGCCAGGCCCACGACGCCGAACAGGCGCGGAAGGCCGCTGCGGCTGCGCTGCTGCGACCAGTCGAGTGCGGAGCCTTGCGGGTCGGCGTCGAGCAGCGTGATGCGCTTGCCGCGCCCGGCCCATTCGCCGGCGAGATGCAGCGCCAGCGTCGTCTTGCCGACGCCGCCCTTCTGATTGAGGAGCGCAATGATCATCGCGCACCTCCCGACCGCGGCCGAAGCGGAAGTTCGGGTGCGGAGGAATTTCGTGCTGGCTCAGGGACGGGTCCGCCGCTCTTCCTGGCGGCCGTGCTGAGACCTCGGGCGGTGGCGCGGATGAGCTTTTGCACATCGCGCGCGCGCTCTTCAAAGTTAGATTCTTGGTTAGATTCTAAGTTAAGGGCGCGATTCCGGGTTTTGTTTCCGTGCGTTAGACCCGGTTTCGGTTCCTGATAGCACGAGCCTCGGGTTCCCGATGGCACGATAGTCCGGGTTCCCGATAGCACGAGGCCATCCACAGATTGTCCACAGGCCGAGGATGGCTCGAAGGCGAGCAAAACGCGGCCGCCGATCTCGGTTTCGAGAAACAGCGTGTAGCCGGGCAACGGCTGGCGGCGGATGATGTCGCGCAGCTCGAAGGCGAAGCGTTTGAACGGCGACAGGCTGCCGGACTTCTGATGCAGATGGCGGAAGTCGAACCGCCAGCCACCATGCTGGCGGCCGCCATGTTTGCGGACCAGGCGGTAGAGCCAGCGATCGAGTCCGCCGGTGAGATCGAAATAGGCGCGGTCGATCGTCAGCACGAGCGCGTCGTCAAGGACCGCGCGATAGAACCAGTCGGGCACGATCAGCTCGATCCCGGCCGGTTTGCCGTCGCGGTCCGTCCGCTCCTGCCACTCGTTGATCCACGAGAAGCGATGCCGCCGGCCTTCGGCGGGTTGCCGGATTGAGGTGGAGACGGTGGTCGATTGCAGCCGGTCGAGCGCCGCCTTGAGACGCTGATAATCGCGCAAGCTGGTGCCGCGTCCGACGAACAAGAGGATTTCGTAGGGCGTGGCGGCCATCAGCCGGGAGGTGCGCAGGCCGGCGTCACGGGCCTCGACGATCTGGCTGGCGGCCCAGATCAGGATGTCGGCATCCCAGATGGTCGCCATGCCGTGATCGGGCA